>Ga0209804_1002069_pt1 | contig 12429 bp, 10 predicted proteins | sample GraSoiAngelo_139_FD_185896 | JGI IMG/M metagenome (GOLD analysis project Ga0209804, IMG submission 185896) | Grasslands soil microbial communities from the Angelo Coastal Reserve, California, USA - 14_0929_12_20cm (SPAdes) (version 2) | ecosystem: Environmental > Terrestrial > Soil > Grasslands ... | reverse complement strand
CCGCATCATGAATGTCTCCTCGTCCTTCGATCATCGCTTCGTCGACGGCTACGACGCCGCCGCGATGATCCAGGCGCTCAAGGAATGCCTCGAGCATCCCGCCACGATTTTCATCGCCGCGTGAGTCATCGCCACGCGGGCGGGCGCCGCGCAACCGGCGCCGTCGTGCTCGGAGGCCTCGCGCTCGTCGCGGGATGCGGCGGCGGGGGCGGGGGCTCGGCACCGCCGCCTGTGCCACCTCCGTTTACCTCCGTCACGCAGGTGCGCGTGTCGCAACCCGCGACCTTCACCGCGGGCTGCGACGGCGTGGCGGCGACCGGAACGCTCTACACCGGCACGACTGTCGAGCCGTCGCTCGCCCTGAATCCCCTGGCCCCGTCGAATCTGATCGCCGCCTGGCAGCAGAACCGCTGGTCGGATGGCGGCTCGCAGGGCCTCAATCTCGCCGCATCTTTCGACGGCGGCATGACCTGGACGCTCGGTAGCACGGCGTTCTCGCGCTGTACGGGCGGCAACGCCGCAAACGGCGGCGACTACGCGCGCGCCAGCGACGTGTGGCTGACGTTCTCGTCGGGTGCGGCTTACGCCCTGGCGCTCTCCTTCACGGGCGGCATCCTTCAGCCCGGCTCTTCCAGCGCCATGCTGGTGGCGCGCTCCGGGGACGGCGGCATGACCTGGAGCGTGCCGACTACGCTCATCAAGGACGGCGCGACGGCCTTCAACGACAAGGGCTCGATCACCGCGGATCCGAACAACGCGAGTTATGTGTATGCGGTATGGGACCGGCTCACGGGAGCAACCGGGGGCCCGAGCTACTTTGCCGTCACCGCCGATGGCGGCTCCACGTGGCAGGCTCCCCGCAGCATCTACGATCCGGGCCCGCAGAACCAGACTCTCGGCAACCAGATCGTGGTGTTGCCGGTCACGGATGTGCTCGTCAACATCTTCACCGAGATCGATAACACGGGCGGAGCGGGCACCTCACAGCTGCGCGCGGTGCGCTCGCTCGATCACGGCACGACCTGGTCCGCTCCGATGACGATCTCGAGCCTCACCGCGGTCGGCAGCACCGATCCGCACACCGGCGCTGCGGTGCGTGACGGCTCGGGCATCCCCGCGATGAGCGTGGGTCCCGGAGGCGTCATCTACGTCGTGTGGCAGGACTCGCGCTTCTCGGGCGGACAGCGCGACGGCATCGCGATGTCTCGATCCTCGGACGGAGGGATCACGTGGTCGACTCCCGTCGAAGTCAACGCCGACCCCAGTGTGCAGGCCTTCACTCCGGCCATCCACGTGCGCGCAGACGGCGTCATCGGCGTCACTTACTACGACCTGCGTAACGACACGTCCGCCGCCGCTCTCCTCACCGACTGCTGGCTCGTCACTTCGAGCGACGGGGTCACTTTCAGGGAGACGCACCTCTCCGGCCCCTTCGATCTCGACCTCGCGCCGAATGCGCAGGGCCTGTTTCTCGGCGACTACGAAGCGCTTACCGCCACGGCGACCGCCTTCGTGCCCTTCTACGTGCAGACCGATGCCGGCACCGCCGTTGCGAGCGACGCCTTCGTCTCCTTTCCGCCCGCGAGCGCGGCGGGAGCGGCGGCCGGGGCGGGCGCGGTGGTGAGGTTCGAGGCACGGCCCGCGCCCGCCGACGCGACCCTGACACCCGAGACACGCCGGCGCGTCAGCGAGCACCTGAGGCTCGTTCTCGCCCAGCGCCGCGGCAGGGCAGGCTGAGTCGCTACTTCTTCTCGGCCGCCTCCTTCTTCGCCGCCGCCCGGTGTGGATTGACCACCGGAGCCATGAGGTGCTGGTACGGCGTGCCGGCCCACATCACGTACGCAACCGTGGTGTCGGGATCGGCGTTCTTCGGATAAGTGTCGTAGAACGAGGCATCGGCTCCGACGACCATCACGTGCGGGCCGGTGCTGATCCAGTGGTTGCTGGCCGTGGGTTTCGCGGCGTACGGGTCGGTATTACTCGCGTCCGTGCCGCCCGCGAGCATGTACATGAACCCCACCTTCCCGGGCGGCGGGGTCTGGTGAGAGACGTAGGCGTGCACCCACTCCATGGCCGCCGGATCCATGCACATCGGATCCGGACCCGGGGTCGCGGGATTGTCGGGCATGCAGGTGAAGTTGTTGGTCCCCTTGCGCACGGTGCGCATCTTGCCGCCTTCCTCCATGGCGACGATCGTGGCGTGCTTGCCGACGTTGGGAGGGGCGGCGGACTCGGCGCTCGCGATGAGCTGCGCGTCGGTCGGCCCCGGCTTGGCGGCGGCCGGCTTCGCCGGCGCGTCCGCGGCCAGCGCCGCGCAGCTCCACGCCGTGAGAATGGCGCCCACGAGTAACCGGATCGGCAGAACAGATGCACGCATGATGATTCTCCTAGGACCGGGTCGGTCAGGCCCCCTTTGGCGGGCGGATATTGGTCCGTCCGGCTGCCCGCGTCCAGTCGCTCGAGCGGCCGCGCGCCGCGCCGCGCCGCGTCAAGGCCCGGTCGAGGCTCCGCGGCGCGCCTCAGGAGTGGTGCCCGGGACCGCCGGCGTACTTCTTCTCTCCGGCTTCGACCCGGAGCTTGAGGCGGTTCTGCGGCGGCGGCAGCGGGCAGGTCGCGAAGTCGTTGAGCGCGCACGGCGGGTTGTAGGCCTTGTTGAAATCGAGCGGCGCGCGACCGCCCTTCGGCAGCGGAATGTAAAGGAAGCGCCCGGCCCCGTAGGTCTCGCGTCCGCTCGTCTCGTCCGCGAACATGATGAAGAGCTCCTGGTCGGCGGGGGACTCGAGCACCGTGTCGAGCCGCCACTCGCGGCCATCCCTCGTGAACAGCACCGCGCCCGGCGAGACGGCGTCCTCCTCCATGCCGAGGATGTTCACGATCTTGAGGCGATGCGCCGGCTCGTAGGGCTCGAAGCGCGCGTCGAACACCCAGTCGGTGCTCACCGGGAAGTAGCTGAAGCCGCGGAAGTTGCGACGGTGCGGATTGTCGAGATCGCGCACCCGCACGCCGAGATTGCCGGCGCGCTCGATGATGAAGAAGCGCAGCGACCCGCTCGCGAGCACCGTGGGCTCGCCCTGGGTGTCGGCGACCAGATCGAGCGAGCCCACCGCGTGGCCGTCGTGCGTCACGCCGCCGCCCGGGCGGGCGACGAGACGGACCCGATGATCGTGCAGCACGAAGGAACCCGCGGTGTCGGCGAGCGACGGGTTGTCGAGGACCAGCGCGTTCGATGAGCTGCGTCCGAAGCTGTTCTCGCCCTCCTTGAGCCAGAAGAGTCCGGTGAGGGTGAGCCAGCCGGTGTCGCTGGTGAGGCGGCGGATGCGCTCGGCCCGCCACGTCTCGATGCTCGCTCGCTCGGCTTCCCCGTCCACGGCCGGCTGCGTGCCAGTGGCGGCGCGTTCCGCCGGCGCAGGGGCGAGTGCCACGGCGAACGCCAGCGCGAGCGTCGAGGCGGCGAACGGCCTCGCCCTGCGCGCCGCGGTGGCGCCGGATCCTCTCTCCGTATCGCTCATGATGCTTCCCCGTGCGCAAGGCCGTCCGCCCGCGCATTCTATGTCAACCCTCGCGCCCGAGAATCTCCTCGCGCACGTCGGCGATCTCCCGCGCGCGCGAGGGCCGGGCTCCCTCGCACCGTTCGGGGCGCGGGCAGCGGTTGCTGCGCGGGCAGATGATGCGCGCAGGTCCGGCCAACGCGTCCGCGATCCAGGCGATGTTGAGCACGTTGGCGACCCGCTCGAGCCCCTGGGCCGCGGCCTTGGGAACGCGCGCCTCGCCGCGCCGCTGCAGGCACTCGCGGAAGATCGAATCGATCAGCGCCTCGCTCGGCACCCCGTTCGAGGCGAGCGCCGGCGCCAGGTCGACGCCCACCGAGAGCACGTGCGGGTTGCCCGCCATGTCGCGGACCCGCCTCGAATGACAGCAATAGAGGAGCGACCGCTCGCCGTCGCGCAGCACCGAGATCTGCGAGCCGCTCATTCCATGCTCGTCGTCGATCATGCGGAACACCGCCCAGTGCGGGCAGGGGTCGCTCACCTGAGCCAGGTTCCCCCACGGCAGCGGAATGCCGTTGCCGCGGTACACCGCGCGCAGGTAGCCGGGAGGGTAGGCGTCGAAGAAGTGCCAGTAGGGGTAGGGCGACACCTTGGTCATGCGGCGCATGACGACCGCCGGGGTGAGCTCGAGCTTCTCGCCGGCCTCGACCCGGTAGCGCTCGCGAGCGAGAAAGCGGCGGAAGGGCACGCGCGGGGCGAGCAGCGCGCCGGCGAAGAAGCTGCACTCGAAGTCGCGCCACGCATGCAGCACGTCCTGGGCGTTCAGGCCCGCGCCGCTCGAGCCGCTCTCCGGGCTGCCGCCCATCTCCCCGCCCGTGGCGTGCGCGGACTTCAGCCCGTCGCCGCCGTGCAGCACCTTGTGGGCGATATGCGCGGCGAGGTCGAACTTGAGCCGCGCCGGATCCGCTTGCAGCGCGCGGTTCGCATACACCACGTGCGGCGCCTCGAAGAACGAGCGCACCATGCTGCGCAGCTCCCGATCCTTGTCGCGCGCCAGCACCGGCTTGCGGTCGAACCAGCGGATCTCGAGCCCATGGCGCCGGCAGAGGCGCACCAGGTCTTCGGCCGAAAGCGGGAAGCGCCGCTCGCTGACCTCGTCGGCGGCGCGCTCGAGATCCGGGAAATCGTTGCGCGAGATCTCCTGGTGAGAGCGGATGAGGAGATTCGCGAACTGCCGCCCGCTGGTCCCGGTCTGAGCGAGGAGCTCCGGGATCGCCACCTGGAGCAGGCTCCGGGAGAATAGGAACGCGGGCTCGAGCGGAACGGGAGCGGCGGCGCCCCCGGGACCGGGCGGCGGGAGCTCCAGGTCCGCGCTCTCGTCCATGAACCAGGCGGGCGGGCGCTGGAACACCGCGGCGAGGAGCGCGAGCAGCTCCGCGGACGGGATGCGCTTGCCGCTCTCGATCATGCTCAAGTACGACACCGAGGGAGCCAGGGGCGGACTGAGCTGGATGCAGCGCGCGGAGAGCTCCTCCAGCGTCAGTCCGTTGCGCTTGCGCACCGAGCGCAGCTTCGTGCCGAGAAAATGACCCTTGCGTAACAGCTGCGGCACGGCTTGGCTTGGCCTCGGCGGTGGATGACTGGCTGTGTGAAATTAACAGTGTGAAGTTTCCACAGTCAAATTCTCGCCCAAACTGCGTATATCCTTCGAGCCCATGAACGCCGAGAGCCAGGCGCGCCTCTACTCGCGCGAGCCGAGCGGACCGAAGCTCGAGGTCCTGGGACCGAAGCTCGAGCGCTCGGAGGAAGTGCTGACGCCGCTCGCGCTGCAGCTGCTCGCGAGCCTGCACCGCCGCTTCAACCCGCGGCGGCTGGAGCTCCTCGCCGCGCGCGCCAAGCGCCAGGCCGAGTTTGACGACGGGGCGTTGCCGGACTTCCTGCGCGCGACCGAGGCGGTGCGCGCCGGCAACTGGCGCATCTCGCCGGTGCCGAAGGATCTCGAGGACCGGCGCGTCGAGATCACCGGCCCCGTCGACCGCAAGATGATCATCAACGCGCTGAACGCGCCGGTGCAGGCGTTCATGGCGGACTTCGAGGATGCCTGCTCGCCGACCTGGGGGAACGTGATCCGCGGGCAGGCGAACCTGAAGGACGCGGTGCGCCGCACCATCACTTACGAGGACGAGGCCACCGGGCGCGTCTACCGCCTCGCCGAGCGCACCGCGACCCTCATCGTGCGGCCGCGGGGCTGGCACCTGCCCGAGAAGCACCTGGCGGTCAACGGCGATACCCTGTCGGGGGCGCTGTGCGACTTCGCGCTCTTCATCGCGAATAACTACGAAGCGCTCGCCGCGCGCGGTACGGGCCCGTACTTCTATTTACCGAAGATCGAGAGTCATCTCGAGGCGCGCCTGTGGAACGACGTGTTCGTCGCGGCCGAGGAGGCGCTCGGGATCGCGCGCGGGACGGTGAAGGCCACCGTGCTCATCGAGACGCTGCCCGCGGCGTTCGAGATGGACGAGATCCTCTACGAGCTGCGCGAGCATTCGGCCGGGCTCAACTGCGGCCGCTGGGACTACATCTTCAGCTTCATCAAGAAGTTCCGGAACCGGCGCGAGTTCCTGCTGCCCGACCGCGCCACCGTGACCATGGAGCGCCACTTCCTCAAGTCCTACGTGGAGCTGCTCATCAAGACCTGTCACCGGCGCGGGGCGCACGCGATGGGCGGCATGGCCGCCCAGATCCCGATCCGCGACGACCCGGCCGCGAACGAGGCGGCCATGGCGCGCGTGCGGGCCGACAAGCTGCGCGAGGCGCGCGCCGGGCACGACGGCACCTGGATCGCGCATCCGGGGCTTGCGGGGATCGCTCGCGAGGCCTTCGATGCCGTGATGACCGGGCCGAATCAGCTCCCGGTGCTGCGCGCGGAGGTCAACGTCACGGCGCAGGATCTGCTCAGCGTGCCCGAGGGCGAGATCACGGAAGCAGGCCTGCGAAACTGCATCCGCGTGGGCGTGCAGTACCTCGAGGCCTGGCTGCGCGGCAACGGCTGCGTGCCGCTCTATCACCTGATGGAGGATGCGGCCACCGCGGAGATCTGCCGGGCGCAGCTGTGGCAGTGCCTGCATCATGGCGCGCGCACCAGCGACCGGCAGCCGGTGACGGTCGAGCGCTTCGACCGGCTGCTCGCCGCCGAGCTCGACCGCATTCACCATGAGGTCGGCGCGGCGCGCCTCACCCACGGCGTGTTCCCGACCGCGGCGCGCCTCATCGAGCAGATGACCAAGAGCGAGAGCTTCGACGAATTCCTGACGCTCCCGGCGTACGAGCTGCTGAGCTGAGGAGCCGACCCCGCGCGCCTGAAGGGCGCGCACCCGAACGAGCTGGAGGAGCCATGACTTCGATGACCGCCACGACCGTGACGAGCGCCCAGAGATCGCTGCCCACGGCGGAGGACCTGCGGCGCGCGTGGCGCGACAGCCCGCGATGGCACGGCGTGCGCCGCGCCTACGACGCGGGCGACGTGGTGCGCCTGCGCGGCACGATCCCCGTCGAGCACTCGATCGCGCGGCTCACCGCGGAGAAGCTGTGGCGCTACCTCAACGAGCGGCCGCTCGTGAGCGCTCTCGGGGCGCTCACCGGCAACCAGGCCATGCAGCAGATAAAGGCGGGGCTGGACGCCATCTACCTCTCCGGCTGGCAGGTGGCGGGAGACGCGAATCTCGCGGGCGAGATGTACCCGGACCAGTCGCTTTACCCGGCGGACTCGGTGCCGGCGGTCGTGCGGCGCATCAACAACACCCTGCGCCGCGCCGACGAGATCCACCACGCCGAAGGCGACGACTCCGTCGACTGGCTGAAGCCGATCGTGGCCGATGCGGAGGCGGGCTTCGGCGGCGTGCTGAACGCCTTCGAGCTCATGAAGCAGATGATCGATGCGGGCGCTGCGGGGGTTCACTTCGAGGATCAGCTGGCCTCGGCGAAGAAGTGCGGGCACATGGGCGGGAAGGTTCTCGTGCCCACCCAGGAGGCGATCAACAAGCTCAGCGCCGCGCGCCTCGCGGCGGACGTGTGCAACGTGCCCACCGTGCTGATCGCGCGCACCGACGCCGAAGGAGCGACCCTCCTCACCTCGGATGTCGACGAGCGCGATCGGCCCTTCATCGACGCCTCCCGGGGGCGCACCGCGGAGGGCTTCTTCACGGTGAGGTCAGGGCTCGGGGCGGCGATCGCGCGCGGCCTGGCCTACGCGCCGTACGTGGATCTGCTCTGGTGCGAGACCGCCAAGCCCGATCTCGCGGAGGCGCGGGAATTCGCGCAAGCGATCCACGCGCAGTTCCCCGACAAGTTCCTCGCCTACAACTGCTCGCCGTCGTTCAACTGGAAGCGCCATCTCGATGATGGAGTGATCGCGAAGTTCCAGCGCGAGCTCGCCGCCATGGGCTACCGCTTCCAGTTCATCACGCTCGCCGGCTTCCACGCGCTCAACTTCTCGATGTTCGAGCTGGCGCGCGGCTACAAGGCTCAGCACATGAGCGCCTACGTGAAGCTCCAGCAGGCGGAGTTCGCGGCCGAGTCCTCCGGCTACACCGCCACGCGGCATCAGCGCGAGGTGGGCGCCGGCTATTTCGACGCGGTCACTAGTGTGGTGACGGGGGGCAACTCCTCGATCACGGCGCTCACCGGCAGCACCGAGGAGCAGCAGTTCGCAGCGGCGCCGGAGCCCGCCGGGCAGCGGCTCGGGAAGAGGGTGTCGTAGCGACTCGCGCGCCGGCACCGTCGCGGCAAGGCGCTCCCGGCTACTTCGCCGTCGGCATGGCGAACTCCGCCCCCTTGGGCGTGCTCTCCGGCCAGCGCTGCATGATGGATTTCTGCCTGGTGTAGAAGCGCACGCCCTCCTCACCGTAGGCGTGCGTGTCGCCGAAGAGGCTGCCTTTCCAGCCGCCGAAGCCGTGCCATGCCATCGGCACCGGGATCGGGACGTTGATGCCGACCATCCCGATCTGGATGCGCCGCCCGAACTCGCGCGCCACGTTGCCGTCGCGCGTATAGCAGGCGACGCCGTTGCCGAGCGGGTGCGCATTCACGAGCTCGACCGCCGAGGCGAAGTCGGGCACGCGCACGCACGAGAGCACCGGGCCAAAGATCTCCTCGCGGTAGATGCGCATCCCCGCGGTGACGTGATCGAAGAGCGTCGCTCCGAGCCAGAAGCCGTTCTCGTGACCTGAGACGCTGAAGGGCGTATCGCCGTGGGGCTGGCGGCGGCCGTCGACCAGGAGTTGCGCACCGCTCTCGACGCCGTCCTCGATGTAGCCGCGAATGCGCTCGAGCGCCGCCCGCGTGATCACCGGCCCCATCTCGACCTCCGGCTGCATGCCGTTGCCGATCCGCAGCCGCCGCGCCCGCTCGGCGAGCTTCGGCATGATGCGATCGGCGGTATCGCCCACCAGCACCGCCACCGAGATCGCCATGCAGCGCTCGCCCGCGGAGCCATAGGCGGCTCCGATCAGCGCATCGAGCGCCTGTTCGAGATCGGCGTCCGGCATGACCACCATGTGGTTCTTGGCGCCGCCGAGCGCCTGCACACGCTTGCCGGCTTCCGCGCCGCGCTGGTAGATGTAGTGCGCGACGGGGCTCGAGCCGACGAAGCTCACGGCGCGCACCTCGGGTGCGCTGAGCAAAGCGTCCACCGCCACCTTGTCGCCCTGCACCACGCTGAACACGCCCGGCGGCAGGCCGGCCTCGGCCAGCAACCGCGCCATGACGAGAGACGCCGACGGATCGCGCTCGCTCGGCTTGAGCACGAAGGCGTTGCCGCAGGCGATGGCGAGCGGAAACATCCAGCAGGGCACCATGCACGGGAAGTTGAACGGCGTGATGCCCGCGACCACACCGAGCGGCTGGCGCAGCGTCCAGTTGTCGATGCCGCCCGAGACCTGCTCGGTGAAATCGCCTTTCAGCAGCTGCGGGATGCCGCAGGCGAACTCGAGGATCTCGATGCCGCGCGCCACCTCGCCCTGCGCGTCCGAGAACACCTTGCCGTGCTCACTCGTGATGAGCGCGGCGAGCGCGTCGCGCTCCTCGTTCAGCAGCTCGAGGAAGCGCGCCAGGATCCGCGCCCGTCGCACCGGCGGGGTATCCGCCCACGCGGGCCAGGCGGCCTGCGCGCTCGCGACCGCGGCGCGCACGTCCTCGGCGCCGGCGAGGGCGACCTGGCGCGTCACGGCGCCCGTGGCCGGATTGAATACCGGCAGCGCCCGCGTGCCGGCGCCGCCGGCGATCCGGCCGCCGATCCAGTGTTGCACGAGCTCGGAGGGCGCGGCGACCGGGGCTGCGGAGGTGCCGCGCGGAGGAAGCGTGGAGACTGCCATGGGCGCACCCGTGCGATGAGGAGGAATGCGATTCTCGATCATAGACCACTTGAGCGCCCGCCCGCATACTCACCGCACGCATGGCGGTGCAGCTTCTGTTTCCGACGCTGGTCTATCAGGCGCGCCTGCCCGGGTGGCGGCGCCTGAATGCACCGCTGCTGCGCGAATGCCGCCAGCTGCGCGCCGACGATGCCGCCGGGCGGCGCTGGTCGCAGCGCAACTACCCGGGCGGCTACACCTCCTACAACTCGGCCCATCGCATGCACCGCCGGTCGCCGACCTTCGCGACGCTTGCGCGCGAGCTCGAGCGGCACGTCGCGAAGTTCGCGCGGGCGCTGCAGCTCGATCTCACCGCGCGCCCCCTCGGCATGACCGACTGCTGGGTGAACGTCATGGGACGCGGCGCCGTGCACGGGCTGCACCTGCATCCGCTGTCGACGATCAGCGGGACTTACTACGTCGCGGTGCCGCAGGGAGCGCCGGGACTGAAATTCGAGGATCCGCGGCTCGAGCGCTTCATGGCCTCGCCGCCGCGCGGCGGCGCGGCGGGGCGCGGGCAGCGGCCGTGGGTGACGCTGCGGGCGCGCGCGGGAGAGCTGGTGCTGTTCGAGAGCTGGCTGCGCCACGAGGTTGCGCCCCACCCGCTCGCCGCCGAGCGGGTCAGCATCAGCTTCAACTACAGTTGGTTTTGATCTGGAGCGAGGAGAGTGTCCGGCATCGGGAGTCGTGGGGTCCGGTTCGCGTGGCTCATCGGGTGCCTGGCGGCGGCGTGCTCGGCGTTCGTCGAGCGCGAGGCTCCCGGGGTGTTCTACGACGTGCAGCTCGGTGCGCCGCCGCCCGACACGCTGTGTGTCGAATTCGCAGCTGAAGTCGCCGCGCTGAGCCATCTCGAGCCGAGGTGGCACGGCCCGCTGCAACGCCCGGATCAATGCGCCGCGGTTCTCAACGACGCAGCCAGCGGTCCGACGCGCGAAATCTGGATCACGACGGATGCGGCGCGGAGTATGCTGTTCGTGGATCTGCGAGAGTTCGGCCCCGGCGGACCGACGCGACCGTCACGGCAGACGAAAGAGCTCGGAAGGCAGCTCGCACAGCTGATCCACGCGAAGTTCCCCGCCGCGAAACTAACCCAGGGGAAGAGGTTCTCCGGCGTGCTGGCTCACTGACCGCTTACCGTCAACGCTCACGCCGTGGGCGCGTTGCACAAAATAGGACGCGGCGCGGCGGACCGATTTCGGCCCGCCGGTGCCCTCGATTCAGCCGCGGTTCAGTATTCGTCGGCCAAGGTTTTCGGAGCAAGGAGACCCCCCAATGCGCTTTCCTGTCCGCGGTCTCATCGCAGCGCTGTCGCTCGCAGCGCTCCCGGTGGCGTCCAACGCCGCCGTCTTCGTCGGCGTATCGGTCGGCATCGCACCTCCCGCGCTCCCGGTCTACGTGCAGCCGCCCTGTCCGGCGCCCGGCTACATCTGGATCCCCGGGTACTGGGCGTGGGACGACGACCAGTACTACTGGGTGCCCGGAACCTGGGAGTTGGCGCCGGCGGTGGGGTTCCTCTGGACGCCGGGATACTGGGGCTGGGGCGACGGTTTCTATCTCTGGCACGCGGGCTATTGGGGTCCGCACGTCGGTTTCTACGGCGGCATCAACTACGGCTTCGGCTATTTCGGCCGCGGCTTTGAGGGCGGCTACTGGCGCGGAAACGAGTTCTACTACAACCGCTCCGTCACCAACGTCAACGTCACCAACATTACGAACGTCTACAACCACACGGTCGTCAACGAGCCGGGGGTGAGTCGCGTCAGCTTCCACGGCGGCGCGGGCGGCGTGGCGGTGCGTCCGACCGCGGCGGAGATGGCGGTCGAGCACGAGCGTCATATCGGCGTCACTGCGCTGCAGCGGCAGCACGAGCAGATGGCGCGCTCCGACAGCTCGCTCCGCGCCTCGGTGAACGGCGGGCGGCCCGCCATCGCCGCTACTCCACGGCCGGCGGTGTTTTCCGGACACGGCGTGATCGCGGCGCGCGGCGCGAGTCCGGCGGGCCACAGGACGGATCGGCCGCGGCAGACGCAGCGGCCGGCGCTCGCCGAGCGCAGTGGCGGCCCGCGCACCGATCGGCCTCCTCAGGCACTGCGGCCCGCCGACCCCAGGCCGCCTGTCCACCAGGCTGCCCGGCCCACGATGAATCCGCAGTACCGCGACAAGGGCCAGTACCGCGGCAACGCCGCTGCGCCGGGCGGGGGCGGACCCGCGATGCATGCCGGCGGTGGGCGCGCGCCCCAGGCCGCTCCGCCACCGGGAGCCCAGCACCCGGCAGCCCAGCACCCGGGAGCCCAGCACCCGGGAGCCCAACACACGGCCGCCGAGCGCGAGCAGCGCGAACGCGGACATTAATGGGCCAAGCGCGCATACGGCTCGCATTTTCCTGAGTCAGTCCACGGAATCGCCCGCCGATTCCTGTCATCCTTGATCGCTAGGGTCAGGGATATGTAAAGACGCGGTCCGATCGCTTGTTGGATCGCTTTGTGGGAGGAGTCGATCCATGCGTATCAGCCTGTTTTGTCTGGCGCTGC
>Ga0209804_1002063_pt1 | contig 12442 bp, 15 predicted proteins | sample GraSoiAngelo_139_FD_185896 | JGI IMG/M metagenome (GOLD analysis project Ga0209804, IMG submission 185896) | Grasslands soil microbial communities from the Angelo Coastal Reserve, California, USA - 14_0929_12_20cm (SPAdes) (version 2) | ecosystem: Environmental > Terrestrial > Soil > Grasslands ... | reverse complement strand
TTGCTGCGAGTGCTGGGCGGGGATCTTCTCCTAGAACAGCAGAGAATGCGAGCCCGTTGAGGGTGAGCGCGTCCCATACGTGACCGTTGTCGGCTTCGATGTACGCAAGCTCAGAGATTCTCTTGACGGGCGCAAATCTGCGGCGGTCCAGGTTGCCAGTAAGTGTCTGTCTCGGAGGAACCAGTATGATTATTCTGATGTTTTCTGGAACCTTGAGAACTTTCTCGACTTTTCTTCGATCATTATCGGTCAGAACAGCGCCGCCATGCCACGACGCGAAGGAGTCGTCGTAAGCCCCGGTCAGGCTTACTCCGCATTCCAGCGATGCCTCAACTCCAATTTCAACTAGAGCGTCATCATCTGGTTCCTGGTCAAGTGCCGAGGCAGTTGCCAGGGCTACCGCGTTGGCTGCCGCGCTACTGCTTTTCAGACCCACTGCTGTTGGAATGTTGGAGGAAGTCGCCACTTCACCGTGGAGCTTCTCTCCGTATCCGTAGTGTTCGAGGACTTTGTCCACTACCTTAGTGGCGAGCTGGATGGACTCTTGGCCCGGAGTTACGAGCCCGTGCATTTCGCCTGCTCCATCATGCAAGGTAACTCTTGCTCGTGTCCAAAGACCAACCCCTATGGCGGCTCCCTTCCCAGTCGCGAAGGCGTTGAGAATGCTGACAGCCCCATGTGCGACCGCCACGCCGTTGCCCTTCATTTCCAGTCTTGACCCAAGTGGTCTGTCAACGACGAGCGCATGAGAGCGAAGGGAGCGGGTTTCCCCAGCCAGATTTCGAATGACAATGCGGCCTGGTGCACCAGCATCTCCAACGGACTTATCCGGCCACTCCTGCTTGGGAGAGGGTCGGAGAATTCGTCATACGCCAAGTCGAAGACCCAGTCGATGTCTCTCAATCTCTGAGGCTGAATGGCTAGTTTGGAGAGGATTTTCGTGGTTTGGAGCGGCGTTGCGTTGACTAGGAGATTCGTACCGGGGATAGAGGTCTCCAGGTTCTTCTTCGTTAGTTTCCCATAGGAGACTCTTCCTCGACCGTTGAGGTCTTCGGCCACTGTCTTCGCTCTGTCCAGGGAACGGTTCAGAATTCTTATCGAATTGTGTCGCAACGAGAGCCTCTGGACAATGGCCCTTGCGGCTCCGCCAGCTCCGATTACGAGTATGTTCTTGTCCCCGGGTTCGAATCCGTAGGATTTGATCGCCCGGAATGCTCCCTCACCGTCTGTGCTATACCCGACGAGCCTCTGCCCAACTCTAGCAACTGTATTGACTGTTCCTCCCTTCTTTGCAACGTCATCGAGCTGGTCGACTAGCTCTAGAATCCTGGTCTTGTGAGGCATTGTAACATTGAAGCCATCAAATCCTAGCGTGCGAGCCGCTTGTACAGCATGCTTGAGCTGGCTCTTGCTGACGTTGAAAGGTAGGTATGCACGGTTTAGCGACAGTTTCTGGAAAGTAGTGTTGAAGATCACCGGGCTGAGGCTGTGTTCAACTGGTGAACCGAACAGTGAATGGAGTCTAGTTTCTCTTGTTATCTTAACCGCCTACTCTGCATCGATCGTCTCGTAAATGCGTCGTAGATCGGAAATGCTAGGCTGTCCAGGCGCAGTTTCCAGTCCTCTTCTCAGTGATGCGTAGGTGAAGTCTGCGCCGTAGAATGGTGCTAGTATTCTTGACCAAACCCCCGGTTTTCCCATCGCGAAGGACACGAGCGGACTGGTTCTGCGGCTCGTCTTTAGCAGACTGAGGATTGTCAGGTTATCTTCTAGCGATCGAGCGGTGGTGACAATTTTGTAGAGGTCTGACTTGCTTTTCTGAAGTTTGGCCAGCGTCGATTTCAGCTCTGATAGCTTCGGAGTTCTGGAATGATCGTGATGTGACAGGATGACCTTGGCCCTGGTCTTCCGGAACGTCTCAATCACTTGGTCAAGGTGGCTCGTTGGGCTTTCAATGTCTACGTAATCGGCTCCTCCTTCGATTGCGTCCATTAACTGGCTCAATCGTTCGCTCTCCGAACCTGCAAACGATCCCTTCTGCGAGACTGGCCGGTTCGTGGCAATCACAGGTATCTTCACCGCCGCAGCAACCTTCGATATTCCGTGATGGCTGTGGAGTTTGTCCAGTCTGACTTCCACTAGGTCAGCTGACAACGCCTCCGCGCGCTGTGCTTTCCGGTATAGTTCGTGAGGGTCCTTGGAGGATAGAGATACGCAGATTTTTGGTTTCACTTTTCAATAATCATCTCGTCTGGCACCCTTGTCCCGAAGTGTCGTCCTCCTTCCTCGTATCGAACAAGTACCTCGTCACCGGGTCGGATCTCTGAAATGGACTTCGATCCGGCGCGGTTAACGAGTCGAACTGTTTCAGCGTTTTGAACAATGGTTTTCACAGAGTTGGATCCCACTGAAGCTTCGATGAACATTAGCGGCCTGCGTTCTATCTTGACGCGAGCGACATCCACTGTCCTCGTCCGCCCTTGTTTGTCAACGAGTAGGACAGATTGTCCCGCGGTCAGTTCTGAAAGATACTGCGTCTTGCCTTTCGGTGCCAGGAGGTAGAGGGCTACTGGTCCCGCGTTGACCCTGAAGGGCCGAGGGTTCACGTGCAGGTTGGAGTGGACTTCGCCTTCGACGAGAAACAGTCCTTGGGAAGAGCTGCCGGTCAGCAGACCCTCGCCATCGTGTAGAATCTCACAGGTGTCGACGCAGACCCGGGCACCGGTCCCAATGGGTCGGATACTCGTCACTTTTGCCAAGGAGAGGGAAACTGGTTCGGGCTGTTCTAGGATCAGGTCGCGGGTCTTGATGATATCGCTGGGATCATCAGGTGCGAGGGATATTCCATCCGTTCCTTGCTCCAGTATGGATAGGGCAGTTCTGCTCTCCTGAAAGTTCCTAGTTCTAGCAAGGATCTTAGATCTTCCTCTGGCTTCTGCGATCAGGTTCTCTACCGGGATAATTTTCCAGTTGGGACACTCAATAAGCAGATAATCGGGGTCCGCCTCGAGGAACCGTGAAACTTTCTCTATGTCATTCCTGTGTTGGATTGTGATCTGAAGTGCTACAGGAACTCCTCTTTCTTTCGCGGCGTAAGCAGTTGCTATGTCGCAGGTGACTAAGATGTCTGCTCCTTCGACCGGGCTGGCGACTTTGACTGGGAGTCCAGCGACTGGCTTGGGGAGGATTATGGTGTGTGGTTTGGCCTCTTCCGCTATCTTTCGAAGGTGATCTTCGGATAGGTCGTGACTAGGTTCTAGCCAGAATTGTTTCATTTTTCTCACCGGTAGTGGATAGTGCGTTTGCCGGATCTGCTTGGTTGTGTACGATCTCTGCGATAGCTCGGGTCATGATGCTTGGATCTTGGTGCTGGAAGACATTCCTGCCGATCGATACACCGGCAGCTCCTGCTTGGATGGATTCGTAGACTAGTCGAAGACATTCGCTGACATGGTCTGATTTTGGTCCGCCCGCGACCACGATGGGTACTCTTACGCTGTTGACGACCTTTCTGAAGCTTTCAACGTCGCCCGTGTAGTTCGTCTTCACGATGTCGGCTCCGAGTTCATACCCCAGTCGAGCCGCGTGGCTTACGACTTCGTAGGAATGTTCGTCTGAGATTTTCGGTCCTCTTGGATACATCATTGCGATGAGCGGCATGGAATAGTCGTCGCATTCGTCCAGTATTCTGGAGAAGCTGTCCAGCATGTCCTGCTCATGTTCTGATCCCACATTGATGTGTACAGATACTGCATCCGCACCGAGACGGACTGCTTCTTTGACGCTGCAGAGCTGCATTTTCCAGTTGGGTTCCTTCGTAAGGCGTGTGGCCCCTGACAGGTGGACGATGAGACCTAGTTGTGTAGTGTCAACAGTCCTGGCTGGGCCCGCGTGTACGAGGACAGCGTCGGCTCCTCCTTTCGCGACATGGTTTACAGTTTTTCTCATGTCGCCGAGTCCTTCGATTGGACCAACTGATACTCCGTGGTCCATCGGAACGATGACAGTTTTGCCATCGTCTCGGAATATTCGTCCGAGTCTGCGTGTTTTTCCAGATTCCATCATGATCACAGCATGCTTGTCAGTCAGTTGTTCTCCAACGAACTCCTGATGAGGCTGGCGGCTTTGCGCCGTACTTTCCAGTCCACGAAAACCAGAACAGAAGATGTTATTGTGAGAATTCCGAACATGTTGATGTTCGCGGAACGTAGGGCGCCGCTTATTCTAGCGACCACTCCTGGTCTCTCTTCTAATCCAATGCTTCGGACTTTGACGAGAGCCATTCCCGTCCTGGCAGCAAGGGCAATTCCGTGCGGATCTTTCAGGACCGCGTTGTGCAATCTCGATAATTGTTGCTGCAGTTTTGGCGTCTGTTTGATGTATAGAATGGCACTGTCGCTGTCTTGAGAGACAGCTACTAGATTCGGTCCGGCTAGTTTCGAGATCTTTTGCACTAGCTCCGGTTGGTGAGGCAGTTCTTTTCCTACGATGGTCACTGACGCGACAGGGTGGGGATTGTTAATCGTAACTTCCAGCTCGGGAATCGAAGCTCCGGTAACGAGCGTTCCTTGCGTGTCTAGCCTCCCATTCGTGTTTGATATTACGCGAATGTTGATGTTGGGATCTTTGAATCGCAACGCTTTACGATGGATGAATTTTGTTCCGGTATCGGCTATCCCGGTCAACGTTTTCATATCGATTCGTGGAAGGACGCGGGCGTTCCTGACCAGGGCAGGGTCGGCGCTGAGGATTCCAGGCACGTTGGTTACGAGCTCGACCTCGTCTGCTTCGAGTGCCGTTGCGAGTAGGAGAGCCGTCGTGTCGCTTCCTCCTCGTCCCAGGGTGCTGATTCGTCCGTCTCTTGTTCGACCGATGAATCCCCCTATCACCGGCTTCAGATAGCGCCGAATGCGCTTGATGCTGTTGATCTTGAGAGGGTTCGCGTTCAGGAAATTATCGTCGGTGATTATGGGCCAGTCTCGGTCAGCTGGGTCGTAGTATCGCGCCTGTATTCCTCGAGATTTCAACGAGGCAGCGAATATCCTGGCGCTCGTCCTCTCTCCCATTGCCAAAATGTCGTCTCTATCCGTCTCAACTAGGCCGGCACCACCATTCGTGAGATGCAGTAGCCGGTCAGTGGTGTTTCCTATGGCGCTGACAACTACAACGACCCGGTTTCCGCGGGCATACTCCTTCGCTACTAAAGCTACGGCCAGACTGATTCTTTTTGGATTTGATAAACTGGATCCGCCGAACTTGACAATCAGCAGGCGGCGTCGCTTGCGGAAGGAAGAGGCCCGGCGGAGAGAGGAGGGAGGAGGCGAGTCTTGGAGTGTTAGGATCTGGTGCTTGTGCCTAGTCGTCGAGGATGGTCTCGACGCGGCACTTATGCCAGTAAAGATGACCACCCATCGCCTTCACACCAGTTATGCGAGCACGCTTCCCAATGTGTCTATTTAGGTTTGCGGAACGACAGAACGATTTCTCACACTTCAAGTAGATGCCGACCTCCACCACCGGTGACGGGTGGCTGTAGAACGACAAACTGTCCCCGCATGGTCGTTGGATGAACTGAGCAGTAGTAAGTGTAAGTGCCAGGCGGAAAGTTGACTGTGAAAGTCAGGGTGGTAGACGGGGGAAATATGTTCGAACATATGTCAGCTCCGGGACAATCGGGGGTCATACCGTTTTTGTCCACATCAACAAAGAATCTGTGAACCGCCCCGTCTCCGCTCGACAGTTGAATAGTTAGCGTGTCTCCTTGAGTTACAGTAATCGTGGGGTTCGGTACGTTTGTGTTGTTCCAGGCGCTGATGAATCCTACCAGGCTGATACTCGGAGTCGAGGCAGCAGCTACTCGTGGAGGAATGTTAAGCGACGCCGCTGAGAGCGAGGAGAGAGATAGAAATGCGAGCGCGAGTACCCAGAATCTGCTACTTGGCATGGCAAAGGCCCTTTCTTACGCGTCTCATCGATCTATCCCTGCACGACGATGCTTCCCGACATTGAGGGCATGTGGAACCTGCAGTGGAATGGGAAGATTCCTGCCTGGTTTGCATTCACCGTGATGGTTGCGTTGTGGATTGGGCTTTGGTCGGTAGGATGCGCTGCAACGAACACATCATCCGCGTAGGGCGGGCCCATGGTGAAGGTGTGGTTCTGATCCGTTGGGTTGTAGAAATGGATCACCAAATTATCGCCTCTGTTCACGGTTATGACACTGGAGGAGAATGCGTAGTCTGCCTTCAGTCCAGAGGCGAGGCTGGAGTTGAACGACTGGTCTACGCCGAATAGATAGAAGTCTCGCGTCTGAGGTGTTGGGGTAACGCGAGTAAGATATGAAGCGCCGAGTCCTGTTACGCCTCCCACCAGTGCGGACAATAATACCGCGACTATTATCGTGTTTCGCGGACTCCAGGCGACCATGGTTCTCCACATGCTGGTTCGATTCGCTTAAAAGCTTTTATGCCTATAGTAACTTGAACGATTGACGACAATTGCATACTCCTACAAAACTGCTCTGACAAAGAAATCTAAATGCGAGCAACCAAAACCGCGTAGGGCGTGGACATAGGCACCCTTGAGCGGCATCCTAGACAGGGCCCCACCTCATTTCGACCTGAGGATCTCTTACGGCCGTGACCCAAGTCAGTTCGCTGAGCTTCGATTTCCCAAGGGTAAGGGACCCTTCCCGTTGCTCTTCGTTGTCCACGGTGGTTTCTGGCGGTCCGTTTATGACCTGTCGCATATTGGGCATCTTTGCGCCGCCTTCACCTCAAAGGGAATAATCACGTGCAATCTGGAGTACAGGAGGATAGGCAACCCGGGTGGCGGTTGGCCTGGAACTTTTCACGACATTAGCCTCGCAACTCGCAATATTCTCCAAAATCTTTCGAAGGATTCACGCTTCGACCGAGGTCCGACCGCCATCATCGGGCATTCTGCCGGTGGACATCTAGCCCTCTGGTTGGTTGGTAGTCACCGAATCAGCAAAGGCTCACCTCTCCACGGCGACCTTGGGCAAGCCGTCAGAAGCGCGGTCTCGCTCGCAGGAGTATCGGATCTGCGTCTTGCATGGAAGCAGAAGCTGGGACACGGTATCGTAACGCGGCTCATGGCCGGAACACCCGGCGAACACCCAGACCGATACAAAGCCGGCTCACCAATCGAACTCCTCCCGACCGGCGCGAGACAAGTCCTAGTTCATGGAACCGACGATGATACCGTCCCCGTTTCCCAGTCCGAAGCGTACATCGAGAAAGCAGAGAAGCTGGGCGATCAGCCCATCCTCGTCAGGCTCGAAGGCATAGGCCACTACGAACTGATAGACCCAGAATCGGAGGCGTGGCCGACTGTGGCTGACGCTGTTCTGTCTCTGTTGGGATTGCATGGCCACCAGTCGCAATCTCCCAAGTTTCACTGATCAGCAGTTTCGTTTCAGCCTTGGCACGTCGTCCCTGACTGGAGTAGTTCTAGAATTTCTTCGCCACAATTCTCGCGTGCAGTACCATGCCGATGAAATGGTAGTCGGATCGATATCGGCCTCGTGATGCTTTGTTTGCTGGCAAGGTTGAAAGACGCCATAATATTCCGAAATAATCGGGACCCAGATCAGATCGGCAACGCGGTCCTCTGTTACCATTCGCCGTTACCAAACCCGTTACCATCCAATAATCTCAAAACAAATTCATCCCTACGACGCAGAACCGAGGAACCATCGGAAAAGAGGGACGGCGAGATAGGAAACGGTTTTTTATCTAATTGACGTCAGAAGTAAAATGTTTTATACTTCTGCTTTCGTGCTATTACAAAGGAGTATAGGCGCGTTTACTTGAGCAACGATATCGGGGACATCAGGAAAGAGCTCCGGGAGGAGATCAGATCGCTGAAGGATGAGGTCCGGCGACAGGTCTCCCAGGCTATTGAGAAGTCGGGAAACGGTTCAATCAGAGTTGATCTCAACAAGGACGACGTGGCTCAGACAGAGCCTTCCTTTGTTGTCGTCAAGGACCTTGTCAGACAGATCCGCGAGAACGTCAAATCAAGCCTAGCCACGAGGGGCGAGATTGCGGTCGACGAACTTGTCGACAGCATGCCCGAGACCACGGCAGCTGACCTTCTCAAATCTCTGGCCAACACTGACCGGCTAAAGATGGTCAAGATGCTCTACTCGACGAGAAAGACATTCTCAGACTTCAAAACAGCTACCGGCCTTGAAGCAGCCTCGGTCAATAATCACTTGAAGAGCCTGCTGAATATGGGACTCGTTTCGCACAGCGACGAAGGGGGCTACGAACTCACAAAGAGAGGGAGATTACTCGTTAGGACTCTGGCGTTGATGAGCGAGGCGCTTGGAGGAGAACAGATTGATTGAGATAGGACGGGACTCCAGGATGTCGCTAGTGTTCAGGCGAATCGCAGGCACTTTCAGTGGCCTGTCAGCAATCCTCGGTCTAGTCTGGTTGATACGAGGACCTCTTGGAATACAATCGTCCTCTACTACCCTATTGCTGACTGCTTTCGGGCTTTTTTTCGCGGGCCGGGTTCTTCGGACTGAGACTAACTCCTGGGTGGGCAGAGCACTTGTCAGCTTCCTCTGGAACCTCACGGCCGGATTCGTCGGGATCATATTGTCGATCTGGATCCTCGGCTGGATCGCGTCTTTGCAGTCGAGCGTCTTCCCAATCATGATCTCTAGCTGGGTCCCCGACCTTGTGATCGGAGCAATCGCGACTGGTCTCGGAGCATATGCTGTGCACAAGTCCGGCCTTGCACGGAGAGCTGTGACGCCGTTTCTGGTCGCCGAAGGCAGGGGTCCTAGAATGAAAGGAACCAACCTAACCGTGAAACAAGACACTGTCGGAATGCCAATCAGGCGTGAAGGACGGACCATCGGCTGCGTACTACTCGGTGAAGTATCAACCTCATTCAAGACCCCGATGGGAATTGTGAGCGCATCGCTTCCTGGTCCCGTCACGACGGTAGGAATCCCGTTTCAAGGACGAACCGTGACAAACGATGAGGCGCTGAAGATGACGGGAAAGAGCCAGATCAGTTGATCGAGGAAACAACTTTCAGCGCGGCGAATGTGGATGTTGGACGAATAAGGATCCGCGACGGGTGCATGGGGGACCGGTGGAAGATAGGTCCACTCATCTTCGACTGGGACGGGGACGGGGAGCACCATCTCAAAGAGAGATGGTTGGCGAAGGGAACTGGTAGCGATTACGTCACAACCGACGGCCACCGCTCCACGGCAAAGTGGAACGGCAGCACCCTATCACTCGGAGATGGCTCGATGGAACTCGCGGTCGGCTCCGACAGCTTCTCCTACTCTCCTACAGAAGTTAAGACGGCATCCCCACTCCACTCGCTCCATGTCACCCAGGACAAGATTACCCTTGACACTCGAAAGTTCACACTGAAGGTCCTAGGAGACAATGTCGTCTTTAGAACTGAGGACAAGATCAGCAGAACCGAATCGAAGGCATTGGCCAACGACCTGCGCGCACTCCTTTCCGAGGCAGCGAAGAAGCAGGTGAAGGACGTGATGGAAGAAACCCCCATCGACCTAGTGGAGATGCTGACCACGACTGAGGAGGTACTCGCGAAATATGACTAGTCCAGTTCTTGAAGTCAAATCTCAAGAGGCTTCCACGAAACTCATGAAAGCTATCGTCCGCGAACGATACGGATCACCGGACGTTCTTCAGATCAAGGAAGTACAGAAACCTGTTCCTAACGATGTTCGCGGAGTATTGGTAAAGATCTACGCGTCCTCCGTAAATGCCGCAGACCGCCATGACATGAGAGGCCCTCCCCTCATCATACGAATTGTCGGGCCTCTCTTCCGACTGAATGTGGGATTGCGCCGACCAAAAGAACCAAGACTAGGCACGGACATCGCCGGCAGAGTGGAGGAGGTAAGCAACAACGTGACTCAGTTCAAACCGGGAGACGAAGTATACGGCGTATGCGTTGCCGCCTATGCGGAGTATGGCATTGCCCGTGAAAGCAGAATAGCCCCGAAACCTAGGAGTGGTTCGTTTGAGGAATATGCAGCGGTCCCGATTGCAGGATTCACCGCGTTACAAGCTCTCCGCGACAAGGGACACATCAAACCGGGCCACAAGGTGTTAGTCAACGGTGCTGGCGGTGGAGTGGGCACATTTGCTGTGCAGATTGCCAAAGCATTCGGAGCCGAAGTCACTGCCGTGACAAACACAGAGAACCTAGACATGGTGCGAAAGCTCGGCGCGAATCATGTAATCGACTACACACAAGAAGACTACACCAAGAAAGGAGAACGCTATGACCTGATCTGTGACATGGCCGCGTCTCATTCAATCCCCGATTACAAACGCATAATGAATCCAAACGCCACCTTCGTCCTCGTCGGTATTGGAAACAAGATCTCCGTCAGGCGTCTACTCTATTTCCTGATCCGAAGCCGATTCTCATCAAGAGGAGACAAGAAGTTCACATTCTTCATAGCAAAATCAAACCAGGAAGACCTCGTCACGTTGAAAGAGCTAATCGAAGCAGGAAAGATCACGCCTGTCATCGATAGACGCTACCCGCTAAATGAGACAGCTCAGGCTATGCACCATTTTGAAGAGGGACACACCCGGGGAAAAATAGTAATCACAATGGATCATAGCAACGACATACAAGCCTGGTCCGACTCATACACGCCGTCCAAGTGGGAGCAGTCACAATGATTCTCGTCGTGGGCGGCCTGAACGGCTTCATAGGATCGAATACAACAGAAGCCCTGATTGACCAAGGCCAGAACTGCGTCGTGACCAGGCACGAGAACGCAGAGGTCCCAGGTTTCCTTCAGAAGCATATTGATCAGCGTCATGTGATCATCGAATCTGCCGACTCGACCTCAATTGCAGACTTACGAAAGATCGGCGAGAGACACAAGATCGATGGCATCGTAAACGTCGCTGGAGGCTTCGCCTCAGGGGACGGTCCGATGAGCGGTCTTCGGGGATACTTCGACATGCTCGACGCCACTTTCCGGGTTGCGCAGGAGTGGAAGGTCAAGCGGGTGACATTTTCGAGTACAGGCGGAATGTACCTCGGGCTCCATGGAACAGCAAACGAGGAGCATCCTCTCTTTCTCCAAAGTCCCTTTCCCATTCTTGCGTATCAGAAGATCGTCGAGGTGGCCGCGAGCGAATTCGCACAGAAGACCGGTATCAGCACCATCTGCGCTCGACTAATGGGAATGTACGGCCCATTTGACGGTAATCAACTCGGCCTCGAGTCACGACTAGTTCATGCAGCTGTAAGCGGAAAACCGGCGAACCTCGAGAACGTGTTTTTCGGTAACGCGGAAGATACGGGAGATCTGTGCTACATCAAGGATTTGGCCCGCGCCATCGCACTGGTTCAGACTGCAGAGAAGCTCCGGTACGACGTCTACAACATAGGCTCAGGCAAGCTCACCTCGAATAAGGAAGTTGTGGAAGCGGTCAAGAGAGTAGTTCCAAATTTCAAAGTGGACCTTCCCCCAGGGCGTTTTCCATTTCCACCACTACCTCTCATGGAGACCAAGCGATTACAGGCGGACACCGGTTTCTCGCCGAAGTTCGACACCCAGTCGGCGATTCGACACTATGTCGACTGGCTCAAGGCGGGCAACCCCAAGTAATCCAGATCCTTAACGATTCGGCCGGTCAGCAGGTTTGGTGTTTTGGGAGCGCTAGCCCGTCCAAGGAGGGAGCTTCAAGGCACGCTCATAGGCTGCTCGATCATGCACTGGGTCATGGTCGCTGTGTGAAATGATAACTTGCTCAAACGGAAGCTTGAGCAATTCTCGCAGCGCCGGCAACGCCCGCTTCTCATGCCATGGTGAAGACCAGATCCGGAGTACTCCGCCCCTTTCGGTTAATGCGTCTCCAAAAACAATGACCCGCTGCTCCGGCAGCCAGAGAGGGGTCTCTAGCCGCCCTCTCCCATCGTAGAGGGCGACGAGGCCTCCCGGAAGCACTCCGTCTGGTTCAATTATCTCCAGCTTACTCTTCGGCACGTCGTCGGGCCAGAAGAGTCTCGGACCGAAAGCACGAACGTGATAGCGGCTGACAAACTCGTCAATGTCCCGGACATGGTCAGGGATCGTTACCGCAGCGACACTAGGCGGCCTACTGTCTAGACGCTTCCACAATTCTTCGGCAGACGCTTTGTGGACGAGCGGGTCAATCACCACTTTCTCGCCTCCCGATTCGACATAGGTTGACGTCACGACCGGTTGCCAGTCATCGCCTGGCTTCCAGTGATGATGTTCCGCACGCCAGATCCACAAGCCATTCGCTAGATTGCGAATCTCGACCTTGCTGATCATCGACTGCATGATAGAATTGTGAGGTCCAGTAGATGAGATAAGTATTGAGCTGTGCTACGCCGGCAGATTAGTGAGAGAATTCAGATGGTC
>Ga0209804_1002058_pt1 | contig 12460 bp, 11 predicted proteins | sample GraSoiAngelo_139_FD_185896 | JGI IMG/M metagenome (GOLD analysis project Ga0209804, IMG submission 185896) | Grasslands soil microbial communities from the Angelo Coastal Reserve, California, USA - 14_0929_12_20cm (SPAdes) (version 2) | ecosystem: Environmental > Terrestrial > Soil > Grasslands ... | reverse complement strand
GCGTTCGCGCCCGACACCGTGGGGCCCCGGGTGCGCACCGTCGAGCCGATCGATTCGGTGGACTTTCGCGTGGCGTTCTCGGCGCCGCTCGACCCGCGCCGTGCGCTGGACACGGCCAGGGTGCGCGTGCTCGCCCTGCCCGATTCGACACCGGTCGCAGTGCGGGCGCTGTACACGCCCGCGGTGTTCGATTCGATCCAGGCGCGGGCGCGCGCGGTGCAGGACTCGCTCAAGCGGCTGCGCGATACGACGCACCGAGACACGACGCGCGCTCGACCGACGCCCCCCTCCGCAGCAGCCCAGCGGGCACCCGCTGCTCCGGGGGGCGTCGGTCGCGCCGCGCGAGACACCTCCGTCCACCTCGACACCGCCCGCGTGCGTAAGCTGCTGAGCGAGCGGCCGGTCCCGTACGACCACCTCGTCGTCCAGACGGCCCAGCTGCTCGCGCCCGGCGGCAAGTATCTCGTGCGCGTGCGCGGCGCCACCAACTTGAGCGGCGTGTCCGCCGACGGGCAGGGCGTGCTGGTCGTGCCGGTGCCCAAGCCTGCCCCCCCGCCCGCCGATACGACCAAGGCCCGCCCCAAGCCACCATGACCGACCCACGCCGCCGCCTGCCCGCCGTGGACGCCCTGCTCGCCGAGCCCGAGGTCGCGGCCATCGCGGCCGCCGGGCCGCGCAGCCTCGTGGTGCGCGCCGTGCGCGAGACCATCGAGGCGGCCCGCGCCAACGGCGGCGGCGTACCGCCCGAGGGCTGGAGCGCGGCGATCCGGTCCCGCGTCCGGCGGCTCGCCGCTGCTTCGCTCGGACCGGTGATCAACGCCACCGGCGTCGTGTTGCACACCAACCTGGGACGCGCTCCGCTCGCGCAACCGGCGCTTGCCGCGCTGGCCCGCGTCGGCGCGACGTACTCCAATCTCGAATACGATCTCGCTCGCGGGACGCGTGGCTCACGCCACGGGCTATGTCGCGATCTGCTCGTCGAGCTAACCGGGGCGGAGGACGCGGTGGTGGTGAACAACGCCGCGGGCGCGGTGCTGGTCGCGCTCTCGGCGTTGGCCCGCGGGGGCGAAGCGATCGTGTCGCGAGGAGAGCTGGTGGAAATCGGGGGCGCGTTTCGCATCCCGGACATCATGGCCCGATCGGGCGCGGCGCTCGTCGAGGTGGGGACCACCAATCGCACCCATCTCAAGGATTACGAAAACGCGCTCACACCGGCGAGCAAGCTGCTGCTCAAGGTGCACCAGTCCAATTTCCAGCTCACCGGCTTCACCGCCCAGGTCGCCGCACAGGAGATCGCGGCTTTGGGCCGCGCCCACGGCGTCGCCAGCCTGTACGATCTCGGCAGCGGGCTCCTCTTGGACTTGGCGCCGTGGGGGCTCGCCGGCGAGCCCACGGTGCCGCAGGCGATCGCGAGCGGCATGGACGCGGTAGCCTTCTCGGGCGACAAGCTGCTCGGCGGTCCGCAGGCCGGCATCTTGCTCGGCACGCGAGCGGCGATCGAGGCCTGTCGCCATGATCCCCTCGCGCGGGCGGTAAGGGCGGATAAACTGACGCTGGCGGCCTTGGAGGCCACGCTTACGCTGTATAGAGATCCGGAGCGGGCTCGCGTTGAAATTCCCGTATTGCGTATGCTGACCGACAGCGTCACGGAAATACGTCGGCGTGGAGAGACGTTACAGAAAGGCGTAGGTGCCGATGCGGAGCTGGTGGAAGGTGAGTCCGAGGTCGGCGGCGGATCGTTTCCGGGGGCGAAACTGAAGACCTGGCTCGTTCGCGTGACCCCCGACCCCCGACACCTGACCCCTGACACCCTGTCGGCGCGGCTGCGCGCGAGCGATCCTCCCATCATCGCGCGCATCGGCGACGACCGCGTGCTGCTCGATCCCCGCACCATCTTCCCCGATCAGGTCGAAACCGTCGCGCGCGCGGTGCGGTCCGCGCTCGATGTCTAAGCGCGCCCACCGCGCTGTCTTTCTAGACCGCGACGGCACCATCGTCGAAGACCCGGGATTCCTGCACGAGCCGGGCAAGGTGCGCCTCCTTCCCGGCGCGGCGGAGGCGATCCGCCGCCTGAATCACGCTGGATGGCTCGTGGTGACCGTCTCGAATCAATCGGGCATCGCGCGTGGCCTGTACGACGCCGCCGCGTACGCCGCGGTGCAGCGCCGCCTGGCGGAGCTCCTGACACAGCACGGCGCCCGGCTCGACGGCGCGTTTTTCTGCCCCCACCACCCCGACGTCACGGGACCGTGCGACTGCCGCAAACCTGGCCCGCGGTTGTTCCGCGATGCCGCCGCCGCGCTCGACCTGGACCTGGTGCAGAGCTACTGGGTGGGCGACCGGGTGAGCGACATCGAGCCGGCGCGCACCCTGGGCGCCGACGGGCACGGCCTGCTCGTGTCGACCGGGCGGGGCGGAGAGCACGCCGCCGGCGCGCGGGCCATCGGCTTTCCGGTCGTCGCGGACCTCGCGGCCGCGGCAGCGGAGATTGTGCGCGGCGCCTAGCGCCCGCAAATTGCGGCGCCATGGAGTCCTGGATATGGCTAGAGACGGTGGTCCTGCTCACGCTCCTCGCGCAGGGACCAACGCGCGGCACCATCGCCGTGGGCGACACGGTGCGCGACTCCCTCACGCGACGCGATCTCGTGCTCCCGGCCGAAAGCACCTACGCGCAGCAGTGGCGGCTACGCGGCCGCGCCGGTGAGACGGTGACGATCGACCTCGCCGCCACCGCGTTCGACGCCTACCTCTTCCTGCTCGGCCCTAATGAGAGCCCGAAGCCGCCGCAGGACGACGACTCGGGCGGCGGCTGCAATGCGCGCCTCACGCTGCGGCTCCCGGCCACCGGGGACTACCTCATCGTGGCGACGAGCAGCGAGCGGCACGCGACCGGCGCGTTCACCCTGACCGTGACCGCGGGCCCCAAGCCCGCCGCGCTTGCCCCCTGCACGCGGTGACGCCCGTTCCGGTGGCGATGCTGGTGTCGGGCGGCGGCACCAACCTCCAGGCGCTGCTCGACGCCCTGCAGGACTCCCCGGTGGCGCGCATCGCGCGCGTCGTGTCGAACCGCGGCGACGCGCCGGCGCTCGAGCGGGCGCGCCGCGCAGGTGTGCCGGTGCAGGTGCTGGCCGATCCCGCGGACCCGGCCGAGCTGGTGCGGGCGGCGGGCGACGCGCGCTTGGTCGTGCTCGCGGGCTACCTGAAGCGCGTCCCGCCCGCCGCCGTCGCGCGGTTTCGCTGGCGGCTGATTAATATCCATCCGGCGTTGCTCCCGGCGTTCGGCGGCGACGGCATGTACGGCCGCCGCGTGCACGAGGCCGTGCTCGCGAGCGGCGCGGCGCTGTCGGGCGCGACGGTGCATTACGTGGACGAGGAATACGACCGGGGCCCGATTCTCGCGCAATGGCCGGTGCCGGTGCGCGGCGACGACACGCCCGACTCGCTCGCCGCCCGCGTGCTCGAAGTGGAGCATCGCCTGCTACCCGCCGTGGTGCTGGCGCTGGCGCGACTCGGCGTGCCCGAGCGGCGGGTGCGGCTGGTCCCACAGGGTTCGGCGTTCGTCGCCGCGGAGCACCCTTCGGTGAGGCTCGGGGATGGGGACTAGACGTGTGCGTCAGCACAGTGCGGTGGGGGCCACGTTCTTTCTCTTCGCCGTACCCCTTTTTCGCCTGTCCGCGCAGAGCGACCTCGACCGCCTTACGCTCCGCATCACCTCCATGACCGCCGTCACGGGGCTCGAGCAGGCGATGACCGACTCGCTCCTCGCCTTGCTCCCCGGCAGCACGCGCGATCGCACCGGCAACGTCACCCTCACGCTCGGCCAGGGCGCTCCCAAGCGCCTGCTGCAATGCCCGCTGGACGAAGTAGGCTACGTGGTCGGGAACATCACCGGCGAGGGATACCTGCTGCTGCGCCGCGTGGGGGCCCGGACCACGTATCCGCTGTTCGACCAGCAGCTCGAGGGTCACCGCGTGACCGTATTCGGCTCCAAAGGCCCGATCCCCGGCGTGGTCGCCGTGAAGTCGACGCACCTGACGCGCGGGCGAGTCGCGACCGGCGCGCCCGATCCTGTGTTCACCGTCGACAACGCCTACGTGGACGTGGGCGCCGCCACCGCCACGGACGCGCGGGCACTCGGCATCGACGTACTCGCGCCGCTGTCGCTCGCCAAACAGCCGCTCCTCTACGGCGACCGACTGCTGGCCGGCCCCGCTGCTGGCCGGCGCGCCGCGTGCGCAGCCCTGGTGGCCGCCGTGCAGGCGAAGCCCAAGGTGCGGGGCGCCGTCGTCGTCGCGTTCACGGTGCAGAGCCTGTACGCGAGCAACTCGGGACTCGCGAGCGTGAAAGCGCTACTCGGGCCGTTCGAGGACATCAAGACCGCGAGTGTGCCTACGCGCTACACAGATACGGCGGTCGAGACCGTGGCGCTGGCCGACGTCAACAAGCTGGAGCACGAGATGGTGCAATGGATGGAGGGGAGATGAGGGCGGACAGGCGGACGGGCGGACGGGCGGTAGGGCTCGTGGCGGCGATGTTGCTGTCCGCCAGTCCTTCGGTCTGTCTGTCCGCCCAGGACTCCGCGCGAGTCTCGGAAGCTCAGGCCGTCCTCGCGCCCCTCGTGGAATCCTACGGCGTCTCCAGCGCGGAAGGGCCGGTGCGCGAGGCGGTGAAGCGGCTCCTGCCCACGTGGGCGAAGAGCGAGACCGACACCGCGGGCAACCTGTGGGTGCGCCTCGGTCAGGGAAATCCCCTGGTCGTGTTCGTGGCGCACATGGACGAGATCGGATTTCGGGTCACCGCCGTCCGCGACGACGGCTCGCTCGAGCTCGAGCCCCGCGGCGGCTTTATCGCGTCGCTGTTCGAGGGCCAGCCGGCGCTCGTGCACACCGGCAAGGGCGACGTGGCCGGCGTGTTCATGCCCCGGGATTCGGGCTTCACCCGCCACACGCCGCCGCCCCTGCGGGTGGACGTCGGAACTACGTCTCGAGCGGCGATCATAGCCCGGGGCGTCAGCCCCGGGCAGACAGTGAGCATGCCGAAGCAATACGTCCGCCTTGCGGGCACGCGCGCCACCGGGCGCTCGTTCGACGACCGGGTCGGCGACGCGGCGTTGCTCCTGGCGCTGCGGCACCTCGACCGCGCAACCCTGAAGCATGAAGTGATTTTCATCTGGAGCGTGCGCGAGGAAATCGGGCTCGAGGGGGCGGGCGTGGCAGCCGCGGCGCTCGGCACGGCTCCCCGCCGCGTGCACGCGATCGACACATTCGTCTCCGCCGACTCCCCGCTCGAGCTCCCCAACTTCGCGGTGGCGCCGATTGGCGCCGGCGCGGTGGCACGGGCGTTGGACAACTCGTCGGTGACGCCTCCGGCATACGTCGACTCCCTACTCCGCCTGGCGCGCGCGCGCGGCGTGGCGTTGCAGGTGGGCACCACCAACGGCGGCAACGACGGCTCCATGTTCACGCCCTACGGCGTGGTGGACGTGGCGCTCGGCTGGCCGCTGCGCTACTCCCACTCCCCCGCGGAGGTGATAGACCTGAAGGACGTCGCGAGCCTCGCGGACCTGGTCCGGGCCATCGCCGAGAGCTGGTGAGAGCGCTGCTGTCGGTTTCGGACAAGCGCGGCGTCGTCGAGTTCGCCCGCGACCTGACCGCGCTCGGCTGGGAGCTGGTCTCCACCGGCGGCACGGCCGAGACGCTGCGTCAGGCCGGCCTCGCCGTGATCCCCATCGAGCGGGTGACGGGCTTCCCCGAGATGATGGATGGCCGCGTCAAGACGCTCCATCCCAAGGTGCACGGCGGCCTGCTCGCCCGGCGCGCGCACCCCGGCGACCGCGCCGCGCTGGCGGAGCACGGCATCACCCCGATCGACCTGGTGGCCGTCAACCTCTATCCGTTTCGCGAGACGGTTGCGAAGCCCGGCGTCACCTTCGAGCAGGCGATCGAGCAGATCGACATCGGCGGCCCCTCGATGCTGCGCTCGGCCGCGAAGAATCACCAGGACGTGATTGTGGTTGTCGACCCGGACGACTACCCGATGGTGATGGCCGCCCTGAAGGCAGGTTCACTGACCCCGGGCGCCAGCCCGGGGAACACGGAACTACGGAAGGACCTCGCCGCCAAGGTCTTCGCTCACACCGCCGCCTACGACGCCGCGATCCACGGGTATCTGACCAAGGACGCTGTCGGATGGCCCGAGCGCATCACCCTGGCGCTCGATCGCCTCCAGGAGCTGCGCTACGGCGAGAACCCGCATCAGGCGGCAGCGCTGTATGCCACGTCCGAGCCCGGCGTCCGCGACCTGCAGCAGCTCCATGGCAAAGAGCTGTCGTTCAATAATCTGCTCGACCTCGATGCCGCCGTCGCGGCGGTCGCGCCCTGGGCCGGATCAGACGCCGTGGCGTGCGCCATCATCAAGCACACCACGCCCTGCGGCATCGCGCTGGGGCGCTCGCCCCGCGAAGCGTACGAGCGCGCCCTCGCCACCGACCGCACTTCGGCATTCGGGTCCGTAATCGCATCCAACGTCGCCCTCGATCGCGGCGCGGCGGAGGCGATGCGCGACCTGTTCGTGGAGGTCGTGGTGGCGCCCGCGTTCGCGGATGACGCGCTGAGCGTGCTGCGCGAGAAAAAGAACCTGCGGGTCGTGCGCTTGCCGGGAAGCGACGCGGGGGGCGGGGGCTGGGACTACAAGCGCATCCGCGGAGGGTTCCTCGTACAGGAGCGCTCGCGCCCGGCCCAGGCGGCCGACGAAGCGGGCTGGAAGGTGGTCACCCGGCGTGCTCCCACCGACGCCGAGTGGCGGGACCTGCGCTTCGCCTGGGCGGCCGTGGGGGTGGTCAAGTCCAACGCGATCCTGCTGGCCCGTGACCAGGCGGCGGTAGGGATCGGGGCGGGCCAGATGTCGCGCGTGGACGCCTCTTTCCTGGCGATTCACAAGGCGCGCCAGCAGGGGCACGATCCGGCCGGGGCGGTGTTAGCTTCCGACGCGTTCTTTCCGTTCGCGGACGGTGTAGAAGAAGCGGCCCGGGCGGGGGTATCTGCCATCATCCAGCCGGGCGGCTCGGTAAAGGACGCCGAGGTGGTGGCGGCGGCCGATCAGGCGGGGGTGGCAATGGTGTTCACGGGCATCCGACAGTTCAGGCACTGACCTATGGCGACCATGACCGAGCCGCAGCGGCTGTCCCAGCCGTCCTCCGCCGACGCGTTACCAGAAGCCCCGCCCTACCTCTGGGCCGGGTTCGTGGCGCTCGGCGCCCTGATCCTCTACGTCGCGACGCTCGCGCCGACCACCCAGTTCTGGGACACGTCCGAATACATCGCCGCCGCCTACGTGCTCGGCATCCCGCACCCGCCGGGCAATCCGTTGTTCACGCTGATCGCCCACACCTGGGGCCTGTTGCCGCTCGCGGCCGCGTATGCCGAGCGGATCAATCTGCTCGCCGCGGTCACGAGCGCGATCGCGGCGGGGTGCTGGTTCCTGGTGGGCGAACGCTGGATGCGGAGCTGGGTGCCGGCCCGGCTGCCGCGCCGCCTCGCCGCCGTGGCGGGCGCGCTTAGCGCGGCGACCGCGTTCACCGTGTGGAACCAGTCGGTGGTAAACGAGAAGGTGTACACGCTGTCGCTCCTGTCCATCGCGCTGGTGCTGTGGCTGATCGTGCGCTGGGACGATCAGCCGCCCGGCGAGGGGCACGATCACCATCTCCTGATGATCGTGTACCTGCTGGCGCTCACCTCCACGAACCACATGATGGGCGTGCTGGTGGGTCCGGTCGTCATGGTGCTCTTGTATCCGCCGTTCAAGCGGCAGCGTGCGATGGGACTTGGGGGGCTCGCCGCTCGGCGCATCGAGTGGTCGCAGTGGCTGGTTTTCTGCAGCGCGTACGCGCTGATCGTGGCGAGCGGGCTCGAGAGCTCCACGCCGTTGAAGCTCGCCGCCGTACTGTTCGCGGCGGCACTGGTGTACGCGCTCGCGTACGCCCGCAACGGTGACTTTGCGGTCGCGGTGCTGCTGGTGGCGGTGGTGGGCGTGTCGGTGTACCTGTTCCTGCCGATCCGGGCGGCGCATTTCCCCGCGATCAACGAGGGCGAGCCCACCACGTCGGCGGCTCTGTGGGACGTGCTCACGCGCCAGCAGTACGGCAAGCCGCCCGTGTGGCAGCGGCAGGCGACGCCCCAGGCGCAGATCGGCATGTGGATCCAGTACTTCACGTGGCAGTGGGGGCGCGACTGGGCTACGGGGGTGCGGGGGGCTCTTGCCGTAATATTCGCGTTCGTGGGCTCGCTCGGCGCGTACCGGCACTGGAAAGCCGACCGCCGCACGGCGGTCGCCATGACGGCGCTGATGGCGACGCTCACGCTGCTGTTGATCTTCTACCTCAACTTCAAGTACGGCTACTCGCAGCGCCCCGACCTCCCCCAGGCGCTGCACGAGGTGCGCGAGCGTGACTATTTCTTCATCGCCTCGTTCGCCCTGTGGGGCGTGTGGGTCGGCATGGGGCTCGCGACCCTGATGGAGTGGGTGACGGAGTCGCTGGAGGCCCGGGAGCCCGATCCTGCCCGCCGCTGGCTGCTCGCGACGCCGGTGCTGGTGCTCGCGCTGGTGCCGCTCGTGGGCAACCACCTCACGGCGTCGCGCGGGGGCGAGATGCTGGCGCGCGACTTCGCCTACGACATGCTGCAGTCGGTGGAGCCGTACGGCGTGCTCGTGACCGCGGGGGACAACGACACGTTCCCCCTGTGGTACGCGCAGGAGGTGGAGCACATCCGCCAGGACGTGACGGTGGTGAACCTGTCGCTCGCCAACACCGACTGGTACCTGCGCCAGCTGCAGCGCCGCCCGCTCGCCACGTTCGATTCGACCGGGGCGCCGGCGATCTATCGCGGGCGGGCCTGGCCCAAGCCGGCGGGCCGGCTGCTCGACTACACGGACGAGCAGCTCGCGCATCTGGAGCCGGTGTACTGGCTCGACCAGAAGCGCCTGGTGAACCTGGGCGGCGTCAGCGTGTCGCTCGATCCCCAAGTGCTGGGGCGTCAATACCTCGAGCGGGCCGACGTGATCGTGCTCGAAGCCATCAAGGATCAGATGGGCAAGCGGCCCATTTACTTCTCCCGCACGGTGGGCCCGTATGCCGACTTGTTCGGTCTGAGCGACTATCTGGAAGGTCAGGGGTTCGCGCGCAAGCTGCACCGCGAGCCGCTGGTGGCGTCGGACAGCCTGGTCGCGCTCGGGCCCGGGCTCGGGGCCATCAACGTCCCCCGCAGCACGGCGCTCGCGTTCGACGTGTATCATCGCCACTCGGCCAGTCGCTACCGGCCGCGCGGCTGGGTGGACCGGCCGTCGGAATCGATCCTCGCGACCTACGGTATCGTGTATCAGGCGCTGGCGCAGGTGCTGCGCAAGAGCAAGCCCGATCTCGCGACCCAGGCGCTCGTCGTGGCCGACTCGGTCTTCAAGAACACGACCTACGGGTTCAGCCCGCCGGTCGAGCGGTAGTCCCGGCCCGGCTACTTCGGCGTGAGTGTGCCCAGGAGGCCATGGGCCTCGCCGTCTGGACCGGCCGTGAAGAACAGCGCCGTCGAATCCGCGCTCGGGCCGAACGTGAGTCCCCAGAGGCCGTCGATCACGATCGGGTTGCCGGTGCCATCGCGCAGGAAGTCGATGAAGCCGCCGCTGGTCGGATCATACGCGCCGATTCGGCCATCCCCGAAGTTGCCGAGCAGCAGATCGCGACTGAACCCGCCGAACCCGGCGGGCGCGAGCGCCACGCCCCACGGGGAATTCAAGTTGCCCCGGGTCGCGAACCGTTTGGCGAGGGTCCCGTCCGGATTGAAGACATCGACGTAGCCGTTCCCGGGCCCGGCCTGGTCGTCTTGATTGTCCGGCGCCAGCTGCTTCGCGAACGTGACATACAACTGGCCTCCGATCGCCTGAATGCCGAAGGGCCCGTATCCCGCGGGCACGGTGGAATCGGTGAACGACTTCACGAAGTGAAACGTGGCGTCGAACACGTCCACGCCGTTCTGCTTGAAGTCGGTCGCGAACAGGAAATTCGCGCCGCCGTTGGCGGCCAGGGCAAGGCCCTTGTACACCGCGCCGTTCGCCGAGCGGTCGGCGACCAGCGTGGCGTTGCTGCCCGCGTTCCATGCGGAGATGACGCCATCCTCGCCGGCGAAGATGAACAGAGCCTTGGTGCTCCCCGGAATGACGAAATCACTCGTGGGATTGTAGACGATCCCACCCGGTGCACCACCCGTGGCGCTGCCGCTCGAGGGAATCGCGACGACCAGCGCGCGCTTCGCGCCGGTCGTGTCGTACAGCGTCGATGCGCCGGCGTGGTTGTCGCTCACCCAGAGCACGCCCGTCGGCCCGAACGCCATGCCCCACGGATTCTTGAGACTGGTATCGACACTCGCCGCCCCGAGTCCGGCCGTGTCGGCCACGAGCCGAGTTTCGAGGAATTCTCTCGCGGCGACGCTCGTCATCGTGTTATCGGAACACGCCGCGAGCATGGACGTGAGCCCCGCGACCGCGATCTCCCAACCGACCAGCGACGACATGCGACGTTCCATCGGGCACCTCCGGTTATGTGGTCTCCACTGATTTCCGGTAGGTGCCGACGGGGCAAACCGCGTTCCGACATCCGACGAGGCCCGGTCCGTCAGTTTTAGGATTGTGTGCGAGTCTTGTCAGATTCTCGACTCGATGCCGCCGGGCTTGCGCCCGGGGTCAGTCGACACCTAGTCGCGGGCGAACACCCGCTGGATGCGGTCGCCTTCCATGAGAAACGCGTCGAACTGATCGGGGGGCGGCAGCGCGCCGTCGCGCCACCACATCAGCTCCTGGCCCGCACCGCCCGCATGTTGACCGCGGAACAGCTCGAACACCTGGCGGCGCGCCGCCGTGAACAAAGCGCGCACCGCAGCTTCGTCACTCCCGCGCAGCCGATAAGCGCTCGAGAACTCGGGCGACTCGGGGAAGTCGATATCCTGCCCTCCGAAATACGCGGCGAGCCTGGCCCAGAGGCCCTCGGGTGTGAGCAGGAACTGCGGCAACGAGCGCTCCACGGTCCAGAGCAGGCCGCCGATGCGGTGGGTCTGCGAGTTCTTGCCGGAGCCCGTGGTCCATCGGTACTCGAACGCCGTGAATGGCGTGCCGCCGCTCGTGCCACTGATCGTGAACGCCCAGGTACGGCGATGTCCTTCCGAGAACACGCGACACGTCGCCACATGACGCGCCTCCTCGCCGGGGCGCTCCGGCTCGAACCGGTAGCCGCGCTCGAGGCAGAAGGCTTCGTACGCTTTGCGCCGCCGGTTGGTGCTGACTCGGTTGGCGATCGCCACGGCGGCGACCACGCTCAAGGCGACGCCGAGGAAGATGAGTGGGACGAGGGGATCCGAGGAGGAGCCGCGCAGCAGATTGACCATGTTCACGCCGCGACTCTAGCTTACGGCGGTCGGGAACACAACCACTAACCATCAGCAGGTCGCCCGCGTGGACGATGAACGCATGGTCAAACTCTTGGAGGAGATTCGGGACCTGCAACGCTCCTTCGTTTGAAAAGACCGAATCCGGCATGCTCTTAAGAATCCAGGACTACATCGCCTCGTTTCCCCTCACGTTCCCATTTCTGGATCCAGCGATTGAGCCGTGGAAGCTCACGACAGACCTTTCGCATTTCGTCGAGCGGTTCACCGCTTCGGTGGACCTATCCGGTTTTGAGAAGGCGGCGGGGATCCTGGTCCATCAGGAGGCCACGATCGAGCGGGGCGCGATGATCAAGCCGCCTGCCATAATCTCAGCGGCGTGCTTCATCGCCTCGACAGCATACCTCCGCGGCGGCGTGGTCCTCGATCGTGGAGTGATCATTGGACCGGCCTGCGAGCTCAAATCGACGATCGTCATGGCCTCCTCCAGGGTTGCGCACCTGAGCTTTGTCGGCGACTCTCTCATTGGGTCCGACGTGAACATCGAAGCAGGCGTCGTCGTGGCGAATCATTTCAACGAGCTGCGCGAGCAAGAGGTCACCGTCCGCGTCGGTGGGCAGGCTGTGCGGACAGGCGTCGCCACGTTCGGTGCCCTCATCGGCGATCACAGCCGGCTCGGCGCCAATGCCGTCCTGTCACCCGGCACGATCCTCCCTCCGCACTCGGTCGTCGCTCGCTTGGAGCTGGTTCACCAGGGAGCGGGTTAGGGCACACGTCCCTGGCCCGTTATGTGACCGGACGGCGGGCACACGGGTATCATTGAGCAGGCGACGTCGCCTGCTCGTGGAGAAGCTCCGATGCGATGCGCACCCCAGCTGACCGTCCTTGCCCTGTTGCTCGGGACCCTCTCCCACGCCACGGCGCTATCGGCGCAGCAGGGCCCCGCGCTCGTCGCCGGGCTTCGGCCCAGTGTGGCGCTCGTCGACAACCAACACGATGCCACGCTCGAGAGCATCGGCTTTCAGGTCTCTGCG
>Ga0209804_1002046_pt1 | contig 12486 bp, 13 predicted proteins | sample GraSoiAngelo_139_FD_185896 | JGI IMG/M metagenome (GOLD analysis project Ga0209804, IMG submission 185896) | Grasslands soil microbial communities from the Angelo Coastal Reserve, California, USA - 14_0929_12_20cm (SPAdes) (version 2) | ecosystem: Environmental > Terrestrial > Soil > Grasslands ... | reverse complement strand
GAGGTTTCCCTGGAGCTGGTGCCGATCGGTCGCGGTGCAGCGGTCGAACCGAGCGCGGCAATAATTCCGGTGATCGATCCCGAGGTGCAACCGCTGTCGGCTCGGGAGATCGAATATCCGCAGGCCGTAGCCGCTCATAACGAGTCTCGGCTGCGCTCGCCGGCGGAGGTCGAGCAATGGAAACTCAAGCAGTAACGCTCAGGCCGCTCCAGGCTTCAGCGGCGGACTCGGTGGAGCAGGTAATCCTCCGTCGGGGCTCGACTCGACGTTTCCTGCAGGAAGCAATCGCATTCGAGCAGCTGTCAACCATCCTGATCGCCGCCCTCCATCCTCTGGCAGCCGATTTCCTCCGATCGGTTCAGGGCATCAACACCGCTTACCTGGTTGTCAACGCCGTCGACAGCCTCCTGTCGGGCGCGTATGTTCTGGATCCGCAAACGCGTGAGCTGACCCTGCTCAGATCCGGTGCCTTTCGCTCCGAAGCCGCCTATCTGTGCCTCGAACAACCATTGCTCGGACAGGCGGCGGCTGTCATCTTCCTGATGGCCGACATCAATCAGGTCACCAGCCGCCTTGGGCCGCGGGGCTATCGGGCGGCCTTGCTCGAAGGCGGAGTCGCGGGCGGACGGCTCTACCTGGCTGCTTATTCGCTCAAGCTCGGCGCCACGGGCACCACCTTCTATGACGATGAGGTCACCAAGTTCTTCTCACCGCACGCCGCTGGCAAGAGTCCAACCCTGGCGATCGGCATCGGCCGGGATCCGCGATTCCTGCGGAGCCCAAACAATCCCGGCGCTGTTTAAGAAGACCGGCTCGCCGGACCGTCCCCGATCGGGGCCGCGACCGGCTGATCGGCCGCGTAGGTGGGGAAGGGGAGCGCGACCGGGTCGGTAGCCAGCCGGCTACGACCGCTGGCGTCGAACCGATCGAGTCCGAGCGGCCCGACATCCGCCACCTCAGTCCGGCCGCTCACGGCAAGGTCGGCGGCGATCCTGGCAACCGCCGGGCCCCACATCATGCCGTGGCCGCCCGCCGAGGCCACGGTTGTTCCTTCGATCGACAGGCGATCCGCGGCCAGTCCGGGACCAAGGATCGGTTGATGGTCGGCGGTGTAGTCGATAGTGGCCGCCCAGACCTTGCGCAGTTCGAGCCCCCGCGTGACCGGCAGAAAACGAGCGAGCCGGACTCGCATGCTCTCCAGGTAAGCCCAGTCGATCGAGCGCGCCGGGCCGGGCGCCTCGCCGTGATTGCTCATGCCGAAGAGGAGGCCGCCATCCTCCAGCCGCCAGTACAGGCCGCGGCTGAGGTCGAACCCCATGGGCTGGCGCTCGACTTGAAAGGCCGGATGCGGCTGCGTGATCGCCACCTGGTGGCGCACGGCCCCGGCCGGGACCGAGATGCCGGCTGTCTGCCCGACCTCCCGCAGCTGCGGGCCGCCGGTGAGGATGACTCGCGAGGTCTCGATCCGTCCGCCATCGGTGAGCACCGCGGCCACCCTGCTAGCGCCATCGCCTCCCGCAAGCTCGAGTCCAGTGAAGGTGGTGAATTCCCGCAGCTCGACCCCGGCCTTCTCCATGGCGATCGAGTAGGCGCGGACGTTGCGGGCTGGATCGATGCAGCCGTCCGTCGCCAGGTAGCTGGCGCCATAGATGCTGTCCGGCGCCAGCCATGGATTCAGCTCCGAGGCCTCAGCCGCTTCCAGCCAGCGCACGGCCAGCCCGGCGCGCGCCTGCATCGCCACCCGCTCCCGGCCCGCGAGCATACCGGCCTCATCAGTGGCGACGATCAGGTAGCCGAGCTCCCGAAAGCCAGAATCCGTGCCAAGCAATTCCTTCTGCCGGCGGTAAAAATCGATGCTCCAGCGGCCAAGCGCGACCGTGGTGGGAGTCCCACCCTGCGCCCGCACCATCCCGGCGGCTCGACTGGAGGCGCCGTCGCCCGCGCGACCCCGGTCGATCACGATCACCCGGTCCATGCCGCCGGTCTTTGCGAAGTAAGCGGACCATCCGCCGACCGTGCCGGCGCCGATCACAACAAGGTCCGCCCGGTCGCGTCCCATGTCCTTCCCTCCCTCGCTCCCGTATTATCCGCCGAGGCGATGGATTTCAAGGTAGGCGAGCTGCGGAGCTACTGGTTGCGGGAGATCCTGGAGCGGGATCCCGGCCAACCCTGTCCGCCACTCGACCACGACATCCAGGCGGACGTCGTCATCCTTGGCGGCGGGTACACCGGCCTGTGGACGGCATATTTCCTGACCGAGTACGCTGCGGACCGGAGCGTCGTCGTGCTCGAAGCCGACATCTGTGGCGGCGGCGCGAGCGGCCGCAACGGTGGCTTCTGCACCGGGTGGTGGGACGAGCTCGATGGACTGATCGAGCTCCACGGGAAAGCTGCGGCGATCGAGGCATGTCGGGCATCGGGGGAGGCCATCACCGCCATCGGGGAGTGGTGCGCGGATCACGGTGTCGACGCCTGGTATCGAAAGTCAGGTTTTCTCGAGGTCGCGACGAGCGAGACTCACGAGCGCGTTTTGCAAAGGGGAGCCGCGTTGGCTGCCGAGGCCGGGGTGGGGGAGGAGTACACGTGGCTGTCGGCCGAACAGGTCCGGGGTCGCTGTAACTCGCCACGTTTTAGAGCCGGCGTCCTGATGCGAGACGGGGCCACGGTGCAACCGGCCCGGCTCGCCCGCGGCTTGCGCCGGGTGTTGCTTGAGCGGGGTGTTCAGATTTTTGAGCAGACCCCGGTGCTGAGTCTGGACGAGCGGCCGGTTGCCGCCCGCACCCCCGGTGGGACGGTCCGGGCGGGTCGCGCCGTGGTTGCGCTGAATGCTTGGGCCGGCGCCTTCAGGCCGTTCCGCCGGCGCATCGCCGCCTGGAGCAGCTACATTGCCCTGACCGCGCCGGCGCCGGAGCGGCTGGCCCAGACCGGCTGGATCAACGGCGAGTGCATCACCGACGTGCGAGCATCGGTCCACTACTTTCGCACCACCCCGGATGGCCGGATTGCAATGGGCGGAGGCGGCGGCCAGGCTGCTTCGGCCAACCGGATCGGGAAGGTGTTCACACACGACACCACTGCTGTCGAACGCGCCGTGGCCACGCTCCGGGAAATGTTCCCGGCCTTCTCCGACGTCCCGATCGAGGCCGGCTGGGGCGGGCCCATCGACGTCTCGCCCACGCACCGGGCCTTCTTCGGGACACTCGCGTCCGGCGCCGTCCATTACGGTCTCGGCTACACCGGCAATGGCGTGGGGCCCAGCTACCTGGGTGGGCGCATCCTCGCCGCCCTGGCCCTCGACCGCGACGACCGCTACGTGCGGCTGCCGCTGGTCGGCCTCGGGCCGAAGCTGTTTCCTCCCGAGCCATTCCGGTCGCTCGGGGCAAGGATGATCCGGATGGCCATGCTCAGGCAGGACGATGCGGACGAGCGTGACCGAACGGCCGATCCGCTGAGCCGGCTGATCGCCCACCTGCCCAGACGGATGGGGTACCAGCTCGGACCTTAGGAGAAAGGGATATGCTGTTGTCGGAGGTTTTCGCGGGTGACTGACGAGAAGACCGAATCAGAACTGGTCCTGTGCGAGAGATGCCAGGAGATGGTGCGACCGCAGACGGCCAATGCGGTCAGCCTGGTGGGTGCAACCGTGGTGACCGTTCACGCCTGCCCGCATTGCCATGGGCGGAAGGTATCGGTCGCCTCGCCGTTTAGCTAGCTGGCTTGCCGGCTGATCCCACTCTCCTGAAGGCGCTGGGCGAGGCGCTTCAGAAAGATCCGGGCTCGGTCCCGTTGCGTCTTCACCTGGCGACGCTTCTGCTCGACTCTGGCGGCGAATCGGCCGCACTCGAGCACTTCGTCACCGTCCTCGGCCAGGAGCCCGCGAACGTCGATGCCCTGCGGGGCGCGGCCAGGGCGGCGGACATGCTGGGCGACAGCCAGCGAGCCCAGGGATACCGGCAGCTGCTCCAGGCGCTAACCCATACGGCCGAGCAGCCCAAAGCCAGCGAACCGCCCGTTCCGGAGCAGGCGACGAGTCCGCAGCCAGAGCCCTCTGAAGGCGAGCGGGTGCCGGCCGAGCCACAGTCCGGGGACGTAACGCCCTGGTGGGAGATCGAATGGCCCAACCTGACCCTCAAGGATGTCGGTGGGATGGAGCAGGTCAAGCGCCGCCTGAACGTCGCCTTCCTAGGCCCGATGCGCAACCCGGAGCTGCGCAAGGCTTATGGCAAATCGCTGCGCGGTGGTCTTCTCCTCTATGGCCCGCCTGGTTGCGGCAAGACGTTTCTCGCGCGGGCAACCGCGGGCGAGCTGGGCGCGCGCTTTCTCGGCGTCGGACTCTCGGATGTCCTCGACATGTGGCTTGGCCAGAGCGAAAAACGACTGCACGAGATTTTCCAGCACGCCCGTCGCAGTGCGCCCTGCGTGCTGTTCTTCGACGAGCTGGACGCGATCGGCCAGAAGCGGGTGCACCTGCAGCACCACGGTTCGATGCGCAACGTCGTCAACCAGCTGTTGGCGGAGATGAGCGGAGTGGCTTCGGACAACGAGGGCGTCTTTCTCCTCGGCGCCACCAATCATCCCTGGGATGTGGACACGGCCCTGCTTCGCCCGGGGCGATTCGATCGGAGCGCCGTCGTGCTTCCGCCCGATGAGCCCGCCCGGGTGGCGATCCTGGTCCATCACCTCAAGGGACGTCCGGCAGAGGCGGTGGATGTTCGGCTGGTTGCTTCAAAGACCGATGGGTTTTCGGGCGCCGACCTGGCGCACCTGTGTGAGACGGCCACCGAAAACGCCATGGAGGACTCGGCACAGACCGGCACGGTGCGCTCGATCTCGAACGGCGATTTCCAGGAGGCACTCCGCCAGGTCAGGCCCAGCACCATGTCGTGGTTCGAAACCGCCCGCAATTTCGTGCTCTTCGCCAATGAGAGTGGCGCCTATGACGACCTGCTCGCCTACATGAAGGTCAAGAAGCTGGTTTGAGCGCTGCGCCTGACAGCGCCGTCCAGCAAGCCACGGCGCTGATGGCGGTTGGCCGGCAAAGCGAGGCCGTTCCCGTCCTCCAGCGTGCCATTGCCGCCGAGCCCGAGGATGCCACGGTCCGCTGCCTGCTCGCCGCCTGCCTTCTCCACCTGGGCCGTTATGCCGAAGGCGCATCCATGGCGGCGAGCGCTATCCCGCTGGCCCCGGATTCCGCCTGGCCGCACCGGATTCGCAGCCTCGCGTTTCGCGACCAGGGGAAGGGGAAGGATGCCCTGGTTGCGGCAAAGGAAGCCATCCGGCTGGAGCCCAACGATCCCCTGGCGTTCCTCGTGCTCGGTGAGGCGCAGCTCGCGAACCGGCGCCTGCAAGATGCCTTCCATTCCGCCCAGCGCGTGATCGCTTTGCAACCGCATTCACGCGACGGCCATGACCTGCTGGGCCGCGTTGCCCTGCGGCAGCGCTCCTGGAACCTGGCGGAGGCGAACTTCCGGGAGGCGCTCCGGCTCGAGCCGAACAACTGGGCGTCGATGAACAACCTGGGACTTGCGCTCAAGGGTCAGGGACGCCAGGAGGAAGCTATTGCCGCTTTCGAGAACGCCGCCAGGCTCAATCCCAGATCCGACCTGGTCCGAACCAACCTCTCCTCCGCGACCCGCCGCTACATCGGCGTTGGTGCCATCGGCCTGATCCTGGTCTTCAACTCCCTGCGCGTGGCTGGCGGGCTGACCAGCGTCAACCCGGTGGCCGCCATCGTCCTGGCACTGCTGGCGATCGGCGTAATCGTCTTCCTCGTGGAACGCGGTCGGCGGCGCAAGCGCGCGCTGAGCGCTACCGTGCAGACCTTTTACGACTACGAGACCCGGCGTACGCGCACGGTACGTGTGGGCTATGTGGCGACCACCGTCGGGGGGTTTCTGCTGATTCTTGTTCTCGGCCTCATCCTCTATACGCTGACGAACTCGTTGATCGTCCTCATCCTTCTGGTGGCCGTCCTGGTGGCGTGGGTCTACGGCTGGCCGCGTCTGTGGCGGCGAATCGTTCTGCCGCGGCTCCAGCGCGGTCAGCTGCTGTAGACCTATAAGGAACCGCTAGGTTGACCGCGACTGGTCGATACCGCTATAGTCGAGAGCGACTAGCCGATGTCAATCAATCGAACTCAACCAAAGACCCCTGGCCTGGCGCTCTCGGTGCTGAGCCTGCTGATCGAATCCCCCATGCACCCCTACGAGATGAAGATGCGGATCAAGGAGCGGGGTCACGAGCAGGTGATCCAGGTCAAGGGTGGATCGCTCTACGACACCGTCGAGCGGCTCCAGCGACAGGGCCTGATCCAGCCGAAGGAGACCGAGCGCGAAGGCCGGCGACCCGAGCGGACCGTATACACCATCACCGACGCGGGCCGGGATGAGCTTCGGACGTGGCTTCGCCAGCTGCTGGCCGAACCGGCGCACGAGTATCCGAAGTTCGCTGCTGCGCTTGCCTTCATGCTCGCCCTGGACAAGGACGAAGTCCTGAGGCTGCTTCGAATGCGCACCTCCATGATCGAGGCACAGATCGCGGGTGACCAGGCTCTCCTCAGCTCATTCATCAACCAGGGTCTTCCCCGGGTCGTGCTGGTGGAGGGCGAATACACGCAGGCCATTCGGCGCGCCGAGGCGGACTGGATCCGCAGCTTGATCGGGGAGATCGAAGGCGAAGGATTCTGGCCGACTCACGAACAGCTGGTCAAACTGTCCGAGTTTGAAAGCACGCGGAGGGAATCAATCGATAAGGAAGGAGGTTCCAAGAACCATGACACTCGATAACGGCCGCAAGGTCAACCCGATAGCAGTCCTGGTGGTGCTGGCACTCGGCACCTTCATGACCCTGCTCGACCTGACCATCGTCAACGTCGCCATTCCCAGCATGCTGGACGGGCTGCACGCCACCCTCGACCAGATCCTCTGGGTGCTAAACGCCTACAGCCTCGCCTACGCCGTACTTCTGATCACCACCGGGCGGCTGGGCGACATCTTTGGACCGCGCAACCTGTTCGTGCTCGGGATGGTCGTCTTCACAGCCGCTTCCCTGTTGAGCGGACTGTCAACCAACGCCACCGAGCTCATCCTCGCTCGCGCGACCCAGGGGCTGGGGGCCGCCATCCTGGCGCCCCAGGGGCTGCCCATCCTGCTCTCGGTGTTTCCGGCCAACCGGCGGGCCGGGGTCTTCGCCGTCTTCGGCGTGCTGGCCGGGCTGGCGGTTGTCGCCGGCCCGCTTGCCGGCGGATTCATCGTCACCCATTTCGGCTGGCCCTGGATCTTCTATGTGAACCTGCCGATCGGCGTGGCCACCATCGTGGCGGCCATGCTGATCATCCCCGACCTTCGGCCGGGTCGGCGTCACCGCCTCGATTTCCTGGGCGTGGCCCTGGCGACCGCCGGATTGCTGGGCGTCGTTTACGGTCTGATCGAAGGCCAACGGTTTGATTGGGGCACGGTCACCGGTTTCGTCACCATCCCCGAGATCATCGCGGCCGGAGTTGCGCTGCTCCTGATCTTCGTCTTCTACCAGGCGTCGCGCCAGCGAGGCGAGCCGCTCCTGCCCTTCGCTGTCTTCGGCGACCGCAACTTCTCGATCAGTACGGTTGTCCTCTTCGCCATGGGTTTTTCTATCGTCGGCCTATACCTTCCGCTCACCATCTACTTCCAGTCCGTCCTCGGACTCAGCGCCCAGGACGCTGGGATCGCGACCGCCGTCCAGCCGATCTCGATGATGCTGCTTTCGGGAGTCGCCGCCGGGCTGTCGCAAAAGATGAGCCCGAAGTTTCTTCTGACTCCCGGACTGGTCCTGTTCGCGGCTGGCTCGGCCTACATCCCCTGGGCGGCGCATGTGGGCGCCAACCGCTGGATCTTCACACCGGGCTTGATCTTGAGCGGCATAGGCATGGCCTTTATCTGGACGCCTGTCTACGCGATGGCGACGCGTGATCTGGCACCCCACCTGGCGGGAGTCGCGTCGGGGGTGCTCAACACCATCCAGGAGTTGGGCGCCGTGATCGCGAGCGCCGCCGTCGGCGCCGTCCTGCAAAACCGTTTGGCGACCGCCCTGCACGACCAGGCGGTCCAGCACTCGACCCAGTTGCCTGCGGCGTTTCGTGGCCAGTTCGTGGACGGCTTCAGCCATGCAGCCAGGTCCGGCTTCCAGGTCGGCCCTGGTCAGAGTGGGAGCGGCCTGCAACTACCCGCGACGGTTCCGGCATCCGTGGTCCAGTTCATCCAACAGCTCGCCCACGACGTCTTCACCAACTCCTTCGTGTCCGCCATGCGGCCGAGCATGGTCCTGCCGGTCGTGGTCGTGCTGGCTGCAGCGGTCACCTGCCTGTTCGCCCGCAACCGCGGAGCGGCAGCCCGGGAGCAGCCGCAGACCGAGGAGCAGCCGGTCGCCATCGCGTGACGCGTCGCGGCTGGGCTCTGTTCGTTGCGATGTGCGTCATCTGGGGAATTCCCTACCTGCTGATCAAAGTGGCAGTGGGTGAGGTCACGCCTGCCACCCTGGTTTTTCTGCGGACCGCAGTCGGTGCCACGTTGCTGCTCCCGCTGGCGGCGGCCCGAGGGAGCCTAGCACCTCTGATCCCGTACTGGCGGATGGTCCTGCTTTACACGGTCGTCGAGGTGGCCCTGCCCTGGCTGCTGCTCGCCGACGCCGAGCGACGCCTGTCCAGCTCTTTGACCGGTCTGCTGATTGCAGCCGTGCCCCTGATCGGGGTGCTGCTTATGCGCATCACCGGCGGCGAGCGTTTTGAGGGCCGGCGCGTCGCCGGACTCGTGGTCGGCATCATTGGCGTAGCGGCTCTCCTCCGGCTCGACGTATCGGGAAGCGACCTCCGAGCCGTCGGCGAGGTCGGTCTGGTCGCTCTCGGTTACGCGATCGGGCCGATGATCATCGCCCGCCGCTTGTCGTCGCTGCCCTCGGTCGGGGTGGTCGCCGCATCGGTCGCGCTCACCGCCCTGGTGTATGCCCCCTTCGGTATTGCACAGCTGCCAAACCAGCTCCCATCGCTGCAGGTACTGGCGGCGGTGGCGACTCTCGGGGTGATCTGCACGGCCCTGGCGTTCCTCCTGTTCTTTGCTCTGATCGGCGAGGTGGGACCCGTACGCGCGACCATCATCACCTATTTCAACCCTGCGGTCGCCCTGGCGCTGGGAGTGCTGCTACTCAGGGAACCGTTCACAGCCGGCGCCGTGATTGGGTTCGGGTTGATCCTGCTGGGATCGTTCCTTGCTACTCGCCGCGGGCGGCCTGCTCGCGAACCATCGGCGGCCGCGGTTCGAGCGGTAGGCTAAACCGCACGAGATACCGCGCCAATGCCGGTCAGCTGACCGGCCGGATGGCAGGCCGGTCGCTCTGACCTCTTCGTACGCTACCGTAGGCCGGTGGTGCAACCTCGCTCCCGGGCCTGGCTGGCGATCCCGCTCGTGGCCTTTGCTCTCGTCTCGCTCACGATCGGGTTGGTAGCACACCAGCGGCTCGGCGCCGGAAAGCCCTACTTCCACCTCTTCTTCACGGACACGATCCACATGAAGGTCTGGCTGGTGACGGCCGCGATCGTACTGGCCCTCAGCCAGCTCCTCACGGCTTCACGCATCTACGGCCTGCTTCACTTCCCTCCGCCCGGCCGGCTCTACAACATCGTCCACCGGTGGTCGGGTCGCACAGCTATCGCGCTGACTCTGCCGGTTGCCTACCACTGCATCTTTCTGCTCGGCTTCAGTACCTACAGCACGCGGGTATATATCCACTCACTCCTGGGCTCGGCGATCTACGGCGCCTTCATCGGCAAGGTCGTCATCGTCCGCTCGTCAGGCTTCCCAGGCTGGGCGCTCCCCCTGGCGGGTGGCACATTGTTCTCAGTCCTGCTCGGGCTCTGGCTCAGCTCAGCGCTCTGGTTTCTGTCCAACCGCGGAATAGGTTTGTAAGACATGGCGACGTATTACGTCGTTTGCGCCGGGGCGGCCGCGACCCTCGTCGGCCTGCTGTTCGTGGCGGTGCAGATCGGCCCGCCGCTCTCGGGGGTTGGACCGGTGCGCCGGCGTCACGCCATGGCTCGCTCCACATTCACGATCTTCGCCATCATCTTCGCGCTATCGCTGTATTCCCTGACCCCCTTCAACAATCCGGGTGGTCGTGCCCTGGTGGCGCTGGCTGCAGCTGGCACCGGAACGGTCCGAGCCGTCCTTACCTGGATCCCGGTCTGGCGCGACAAGCTGCAGGGGCGGATTGAGTTCCGCCTCTGGCAGACGGCGTGGTTGCTGGTCGGGCCGCTGCTCGCTTACGGCTACCTGGCATTGGGGGGTTTTCGGCAACTGGGATCGACCGACCCCAGCCTCCTGGATAACACGGCGGCCGGCGTCTTCATCCTGCTCTTCGTGATCGGCCTGCGAAACTCATGGAACCTGCTGGTCGAAGGCACGCAGGAAACGCACAGCTAGTGAGCCACCCCGGTGGGGCATGTGCGGGGTGCATTGCGGGACTCATGGAACCTGCTGGTCGAAGGTACGCAGGAGACTACGAAACCGAGCTGATCCTGGCGCGGCGATTGGATAACAGCACAGTCCAGAAGGAGGCAAGCAAGTGAGCCAGGTAAACGTCATCGTGATTCACGTAAGAGCGGAGCAGGCGCAGGAGTACGAGCGGTTATTTGAGGAGCACGAGCTCCCGCGTTGGCGGGACTACCAGGCGCGGGGCAAGTTCGTCAACGCCCGCTTCTTTCGCTCCGAGTTCGGCACAGACGAGAGAGGGGAGGTCACCAAATACGTGATAGTGGTGCAGGTTCCCGGAATGGCCGAGCATTCGGAGCACGACGCGGACCCGGAGTTTCAGAAGTTCGACAAGCTGGTGGACCGGTTTCAACCCGAGCACCCGCTGGTCTACGGTGGCGAGCTCATCCACTCCGTCGGCTAGGAGCTCATCCGGGCGGCCAGGTCGAGGATGCCCTGCACGTACTGTTGCGTGTCCGGCAGCATGCCGTCGGCGCGGAGGCTCGTAGGTCCCTGGTAGTAGGCAGCCAGCGCCCGCGCCGGGGTCTTGAAAGCGTCGAGGTCCTGGCGCAGGATGGCAGCGCCAACGTCGGCGTTGTCGTATGGATTGTTGATGTCAACGTTGCGGCCGAGCAACGCGGGGCCAGCCTCCTGGGCGGTCGCCGGCTCCACCTGCATCAGACCTACGGCTCCGGTGGTCGAGACCTTTGTCTGGTTCCACCCGCTTTCCCAGTAGGAGAGGGCCAGCACCAGGTTGGGATCCACGCCGTGACGCTGGGCGGCCTGGGTCAGGATCGCTGAATTAAGCGCTTGGTCGTACGGACGATCCGGGTGCGCCCGCGAATCGCCACCTGCGGGCGGATGGGGCTGAGCGTCCGCCCTCGATGCTTGGCCTGTGGATGAGCTCGTGTCGGTGATCTTTGCGCCGGCCAGGACAGCTTCCGCCCTATTCAGCGTCGACCCGGTTTGCGAAAGCGCGCTCTGCCCTGTCTCGTCCAGGCTCTGCTTGAGGTGGTCGATCTGGGTGGGCGCCTCGGTCGCGATCGGGGCTGTCAGCGCGCCTTTAACCGCGAGTGCAGTCGCGGCGGCACCCAGTAATGCTCCACCCACGGCGCGCTTCGTCTTTTTGGCCATCCGACCATGTAAGCGGACCGGCTGTCGAAATGGCAAGCTCAACCCGGGCGGTTACCGACCAGGGGGACAGGTCTCTCGCCGCGATAAAATGCGCAGCGGTGGGGCGATCTCTCGACGAGCTCCTGGGCGACCATCCCGAACCCGAGATGGCGGTCCGCGTAGACCAGCTCCGGCGGGCGATTGGTCTGTCGGTCCAGGACACCGATCGGCTCGAGGCCGAGGGCTACCTGGATCCTGTCTACGTCGAGGGCAAGGACTTCGTGGTCGCCGGGAAGCAGGCGGAACGTCTGATCACCCTGGTCCAGGACGCCAGAAAAGTTGGCAGCCGATTTCCGCCGGCGCGGCCAGCCATCGATGATGCGCCCCGTAACGCGTTCCTGGCTTCGGGTGCAGAGCGGAGCCGAGCAGCCGAGCTCCTCGAACCCTTTCGCTATTCCGCGCTTCACCGAGTCTGGCCGCGGCTGGTCGAGCTCGCGGCTCCGGCACTGCGCTTGCGCGCGGTCCGGCCGGCTCGCTCGTCGCGGACCAGATTGGGGGGTGTGCCGGATCTGCCTCAGGGCGTGGCCTGGCCGCAGCGTGGCGAATCGCCCCTCAGCTTTATTGCCCAGGTCGACCTCTCGCGGGTGTCGCAGGCCTGGCCATCATCGCCCCTCCCCGCCACCGGACTGCTGAGCTTCTTCTACGACGCTACCCGACGGCCGTGGGGCTTTAGTCCAGGGGACCGCGGCGGGTGGGCTGTATATCACTTCGATCAGAAGCTGGTGCGCCCGGCTGAGCCGCCGGATGACCTGCCGGAAGAGGCGCGATTTCGGCCACTGGCTACGGAGCTATTCGGGGAGCTGAAGCTTCCGGCGGC
>Ga0209804_1002040_pt1 | contig 12506 bp, 13 predicted proteins | sample GraSoiAngelo_139_FD_185896 | JGI IMG/M metagenome (GOLD analysis project Ga0209804, IMG submission 185896) | Grasslands soil microbial communities from the Angelo Coastal Reserve, California, USA - 14_0929_12_20cm (SPAdes) (version 2) | ecosystem: Environmental > Terrestrial > Soil > Grasslands ... | reverse complement strand
CACCGCAATCGGCCATGAACATGACACCGTTTTCACCGAAGCGCGTGTCCTGAACCTCCATCACCATGCAGCTTGAAGCGGTGGTTTGCTGCGGCGCGACCTTGATGATCTGGAACAAGGGCCGCAACACGCTGCCGGTAATTTCGTTTGTGCCGGAGACCAGACCGTCGGCCTGGTGCATCGCCACCATCATCGCGCCGAAGTAATTCGGCTTGAGCATGGCCTCGCGCGCTTCCTGTTCTTTGACCCCTTTGTAGCGGCGCACCAGTTCGAAGCGACGCGCAAAGTTGTCCAGTTCCTCGCTTTCCTCGGGATTGATGATGCGGACGCCCTCGAGCGGGACGTTCAACCGTTCGGCAGCCTCTTTGATCCTCGTGCGGTCGCCCAGCAGGATGGGGACGCCCAGGCGAAGCGAATAAAACTGGCGGGCCGCTTGCAGAACGCGCGGCTCGGTCCCTTCCGGAAAGACGATCCGTTTCGGGTGCCGCTGGAGTTTTTCGATGACGCTGCCGATAAATCGCATGGCCGTTTAGTAACCGAGGGCAAGGGAAACTGCAACTGGCGAGTGCGAAGTTTTTTCTTCGCCAGGACGCTAGACGTAGAGCGCCGCTTGCAGGTCGCGGACCAGGACGCTCAAGTAGGGGTAGCGCTTGTCCGGGTCGCGTTCGAGGCACTTTAAGATCGTCTTTTCCAGCGCGGCAGGGATGTCCGGATTCAATTCGCGCGGAGATAAGAATTCCAGACTGCGATCGAGTTGCTTGCGCAGAATTTCGTCGGCCGAATCACCGGAAAACGGCTTGCGATTGGTGAGCAGTTCGTAAGCCGAGACGCCATAAGCGAAGATATCCACGCGATGGTCGATCGGCTGGCGGCGAATTTGTTCGGGCGCCATGTAGGCCGGCGTGCCGGGATTGTCCGACATTTTCTTAGGCTTGTCCGGCCTGGGTTGGGCCAGGTCGAAATCCACCAGCCGCACGCTGGCGTTGCGTGTCAGCAGGACGTTTTCCGGCTTGAAATCGAGATGCATGAAGCCGCTTTCATGCACGTGCTCGAGGGCAATCGCCATGTCGATTAAAATGTTGCCGATGCTTTCCGTGACCACCGGATCGGCGCGCGCGCAGAGCAGCTTCAGGTTTTCGCCCTCGACGTATTCCATCGCCAGGAAAAGGTCGCCGTCGATCTTGCCGTGCGCGATGTAACTGATGACGTGTTCGTGGTTGATTTTGGAAAGTATTTCGCAGCCGCGGAGGAAACGGCGTCTGGCGGCAAAATTGAAACGGAGAGGATGGTGCAACAGACGAATCGCCACCGCCCTGCCTTGCGCGTCCGTCGCCAGCCAGATGCTGGCCATGCCGCCGCTGTTGATCAACTCCTGTAGAAAGTAAGGGCCGAACTGGCCGGGCCGGCGCAGTTCGGCGTCGTGGGCTCCTGAACGTCCAAATAACGGCATCTTAAATTGCTGCTGCTCTTTAACACGGTAGCCAACCCCATGCCATGACTTTTTCATGGAGAAACGAATTCCGGACTTGGCCAGAACGCGCGCGAAGATTAAGTTTGGCCGATGCGTCCGGTTCGCACGCTGCTGATTTACACGGGAATCGTGTTTTTAGGAGGCGCGCTGCTGGCACCGTGGTTGTACTGGAGTGCTCAATCGCTTACCGCTCAATTTCCGGCGCTTCAAAGGCTGGCGGACAATCCGTTTCACCGCTATGTCAACCGCTCATTGCTGGCACTGGCGTTGATCGGACTGTGGCCGCTGCTCCGCGGCCTTGGCGTGCGCGGCTGGCCGGACGTGGGACTGGTGAAGCCGGCCGGCCAATGGCGCAAACTGGCCGGCGGTTTCGCGTTTGGCTTCGCTTCGCTGGCCTGCCTCGCTGGGGTTGTTTTGGCGGTCGGGGCGCGCGGGGTGAACACGGACGTTTCAGCCGGTCGTTTGGTCGGAAAAGTTTTAAGCGCGGCGCTGACGGCGGCGGTCGTGGCCGTGCTGGAGGAAGTTCTATTTCGCGGCGCGATATTCGGCGCGTTGCGGAAAACGTGTCGCTGGCCAACCGCGCTGGTGATCAGCAGCGCGCTTTACGCCCTCGTTCATTTTTTGAGCAAGCCACAGTCGCCCGCTGAAATGAACTGGGCTTCGGGTCTCGCGCTGCTCCCAACGATGCTGCGCGGGTTTGTCGATTTCGAGCAGGTTGTGCCCGGTTTTTTCAACCTGACGCTGGCGGGCGCGCTCTTGGCGCTGGGATACCAGCGCACCGGCAACCTTTTCTTTTCCATCGGCCTGCATGCGGGCTGGATTTTCTGGCTGAAATCGTACGGCCTGCTCACGCGCGAGGCGGCGGGCGCCAACGTATCCTTCTGGGGAACGAGCCGGTTGATCGATGGCTGGCTGGCGCTGGGTGTTCTTTCGCTCGCTCTGTGGTTGCTCTCCAAACGGCTGCCGCGCGCGGAAAACACCGATGCCCACTCAACCCGGTGAGCTTGTTTGTCTTGAAAACCGGACTGAAAAGCTGGCTTGATGCCGGACTGGCATTTTTCTATCCTCGCGTTTGTCAACTCTGTTATTCCGAATCTACGACGGCGTCCGAAGGCTACGTCGGGGCGCATTGCTGGCAGAGCGTGCGCTTTATCAAGCCGCCGTTCTGTGAGTGTTGTGGCCTGCCGTATGAAGGCGAAATTACGACACGGTTTGAGTGCGGCAATTGCCGGCAAATGGAACTTCGTTTCCAATCCGCACGGGCCGCGGTCGTCGCCGGCAAGCTGGTGCTCGATGTCATTCATCGCTACAAATATCAGCGGGCGCTCTGGTTTGAACCGTTTCTGGCCGATTTGCTGGTCCGCGCAGCCCGTCCGATATTGGCCGCTGAACACTGGGACATGATCGTGCCTGTGCCGCTGCATCCTCTGAAAAAACGCGAACGCGAGTTCAATCAGGCGGAGCGGCTCGCCGCCCGTCTTGGCGCCGCCACCGGGATTCCCGTGGACACCCGCGTGCTGCATCGCGTCGCGCCCACCCGAACGCAGACGTTGCTGACACGCGAACAGCGCGCGGCCAACGTGCGCCACGCGTTCGCCGTCCGGCCCGGTTGCCAACTTGACAGCGAGCGCATTATCATAGTGGACGACGTGTTGACGACCGGCGCGACGACCAGCGCCTGCGCCCGCGCTTTGCAAGCGGCGGGCGCGGAAGAAGTCTGCGTCTGGACGGTCGCTCGCGGATTGTAATTTATGAAAATTTTATTCGAGTTGAGCAGGGCAGGAACACCGGGCGCGCGTCCGGTTCATTGCGCTCAGCTCCGGAACTTCAACTCTCAACCCCGTTCCTGAGTTATGTCCACCACCACATTCAGCAAAAAGACTCTTGGCCTGGAAACCGGTGAACCCGCCGTGACCCCGCCACCGGCCGGCTCCGAAACCACTTTCGCCAAAAAACCGAAGCTCGGTTCGACCAAGTCGAAGAAACGCGACATCCCCGAAGGCTTGTGGACGAAGTGTCCGAAATGCTCCACGATGATTTTCGACAAGGAGCTGGACGACAACCTCAAGGTCTGCACCAAGTGCGGCCATCATTTTCCCATCGGCGCCCGCGAACGCATCAACGCCTTCGTCGAGACCTGTTCTTTCGAGGAGATGGACGCGCAGATGACGAGCGTGGACGCGCTGAGGTTCACCGGCGTGGCGGCCTACGCCGACAAATTGCAGGAGTATCAAAAGTCCACCAAACTCAAGGACGCCGTGATCACCGGCATCGGCAAGATCGACGGGCATCGCCTGGCGCTCGGTGTCATGGACTTCGATTTCCTGGGCGGTTCCATGGGCTCGGTCGTCGGGGAAAAGTTGACGCGCCTGATCGAGGCCGCGACGGAAAAAGGGTTGCCGCTCATCATCATTTCCACCAGCGGCGGCGCGCGGATGTATGAAGGCATGTTCAGCCTCATGCAAATGGCCAAGACCTGCGGCGCGCTGGCTTACCACGCGAAACAAAAGCTGCCGTACATCAGCGTCCTGACCAATCCCACCTATGCCGGTGTGATGGCCAGCTTCGCCAGCGTGGGCGATCTGGTCCTGGCCGAGCCGGGCGCCATGATCGGCTTCGCCGGCCCGCGCGTCATCAAAGACACCACGCAGGCCGAACTGCCGCCCGGTTTTCAAACCGCGGAATTCCTCATGGACCACGGCCTCATTGACGCCATCGTGCCGCGCAAGGAAATGAAGGAACGCTTCGGTTACTACCTCGAATTCCTGATCGAGCGGACGAAAAAAGCCGCGGCATTGGGTTGAGGCAAAGCGGCGCGGGCGGATTCAACCTGCGAAAAGGCCGCCTGGAAAAGCGTCAGTCTCAGATTTTGTGTCAGCATATTCACAATATCATTGTCCTCGATCTGAGAAGCGCAAGCGCCAAGAAAATCGACGAGGCCACGAGGAGCAGGACGGGCCACGTGTACTCTTCTGTCTTTTTTCGTTTCTCAAGAAAGAATGAAACCGCCCCAAGCGGAAATGAAGCGACCCAAACCGCGAGGAATAGACACGCTACGACGTGACCAAGCCTGTGGAGGTTGGTGGCTTGTTCCAGTATCTCGCTCACAACAAGTGCGACTCCCATAACAATGAGCGGCCACTTGCAGGATTTGGTGAGTGCTGCCGCTGCCATGCCGCTTAACTTTACGGATTCCCCGCTCACGTGTCGAGCAGCGGATCAGCCCAGAATTACCTTCGGTTGCGTCTCGCTATTTGACCTGATCTACGGATGGCCGGAAGGTAACCGGGCCAGCGAAAGCCCCAGCTACCCGAACAGGACGAACCCGACCCTGAAGGGGTCGCGCAGTTCACGCAAATTCTACCGAGGGGCTTTGTTTCGCCGCTACGCGGCTCTTAACGTTTGCACGCAAACCCACGGTTGAAGCCGTGGGCTAACTTCTGTCGCTGTTCCGCAGCTCATTGCATCCGATTTGAAAAACTGATTCGCGTCCATTCGCGTGATTCGCGGACAAAAAAACGAAAAGGTGGAGCTTGTCCCCCACCGGTTGATTTGTTAAACATCGCGTCACTCACATGAACTCCAACCATTTTCCACTGCTGGCTCTCCTCGCTTTCATTTCCACATCGCCGCGCGTTTTCCCGGCGCAAACGTTGCCTGCTTCCGATCAGCGCGCCGGCGCGGTGAAGGATTTGAACACGCCGCGCACGTTTCCGAAAATCGAGTCGAGAACCGAATGGGAAGCGCGGGCCAAAGAGATACGCGAAAACACCCTCGTCAGTTGCGGGTTGTGGCCGCTGCCGGAGAAGACGCCGTTGGACGCGCACGTTTTCGGCAAGGTCGAGCGCGACGGTTACCGCATCGAGAAGGTCTATTTCCAGACGTATCCCGGCTTTTATCTGGCGGGCAATTTGTATCGGCCGCTCGGCAAGGGCGACGGGCCGTTCCCGGCGATTTTGAACCCGCACGGGCACTGGGCCAACGGGCGGATGGCAGACACGGCCGAAGGAAGCATCGCCGCGCGGTGCATCAATTTCGCGAAGCAGGGAATGATCGCGTTTTCCTACGACATGGTCGGCTACAACGACACGGGATTTCCCGATTGGCCGCAGGGCGAGGAGTTTTACAAACGGCACCGGCGCTTCGCCACGAACGAGGTGAACCTGCTCTGGAACATCAGCCTGATGGGATTGCAGGCCTGGAACAGCATCCGGGCGCTGGATTTTCTGGAGTCGCTGGCGGGGGCGGACAAGTCGCGGCTGGCGTGCACGGGCGCATCGGGCGGCGGCACGCAGACGTTTATCCTCGGCGCGGTGGACGACCGGCTGGCGGCGCAGGCGCCGATCGTGATGGTGTCGCACTCAATGCAGGGCGGTTGCTCGTGCGAGAATGCGCCCGGATTGCGCGTCGATTATTCGAACATGGAAATCGCCGCCGTGCCCGCGCCGCGCCCGCAGATTTTCGTCGCCGCCACGGGTGACTGGACAAAGATGACATTGACGGTTGAAGGGCCGGCGGTGGCGGGCATTTATACGTTGCTCAACGCGGAGGACCGGCTGCGCTTCGTGCGGTTTGATTTCAATCACAACTACAATCAGACCAGTCGCGAGGCGGTTTACCAGTGGTTCGGCAAATGGCTGTTGAAATTGCGCGACGCGTCGTCGCTGCAGGAAGCGGCTTACACGAAGGAGCCGGACGCCGAGTTGCGCGTGTGGCCGGACGGCAAGCTGCCCGTGGGCGCGTTGCCGGAGAAAGAGTTCATTCAGTCGTTGATTCAACGGGACCGGGCGCAGTTGGACGCCCTGCGGCCGCGCGACCCGGAGTCGCTGGAACGGTTCAGGAGGGTGATGGAACCGGCGTGGCGGCACACGTTGCAGATCCATTTTCCCGCAGGCAATCTGCTGGTGGAGGCGGGCGATGTGAGCAAAGTCGGCAACTACACGGTGTCGCATCTGGCGATCGGCCGCGCGGGCAAAGGCGATCGATTGCCGGTGTTGATGATTTCGCCGAAACGGGACGTGCTGCGAAACCTTGTGGTGCTGGCCCATTCGGAGGGCAAGTCGGCGTGGCTCGACCAGGGCGGCGCGCCAGCCGGGCTGGCGAAGAAGATATTGGACCGCGGCAGTTCGGTCGTTTTATTCGACGCCTTTCGGACCGGTGGGCTGGCGAGTGGTGATTCGGCCGCAGGGCGGAAGCGGTTTGACTTGTTCTTCACCGCTTACAATCGAACGGACTTGCAGGAGCGGGTGCAGGATTGCGTCACGATGTGCGCGTTCGCGCAGATGCATACGAAGGGCCGACGAATCGCTCTTTGCGGAACGGGGCGTGCCGGATTATGGGCGTTGCTCGCCGCGCCGGCGGCCGACGTGGTGGCGGCGGACTGTGATTCACTCGATTTGAGCAACGATGAGGCGCTTTTGAACGAGGATCTGTTTGCGCCGGGGCTGCGGAAAATGGGAGCGTTCGCCGGGGCCGCTGCGCTGGCAACGCCGCACCCGCTGTTGCTGCACAACACCGGGAGAAACTTTGCGACCGGTTTATTGCGGGATGCTTATGCCGCAGGCCGGGCGGAGAAAATGTTTCGCGAGGAAAAAACGCAGTTGTCCGATGACAAGCTGGCGGAGTGGCTTGCGAAGTGACACGGACTTTTGCGGGCTTGCTTCCATCATTTAAGAGTGCCGTTTTTGGAGTGCCGTTTTCTCGATTCCATTCGTTACGAAGGGAATAAAAGATTTCCGACGGGTCATCGGGCTGGCAGCGGAAAATGTGAAGAAAAACCGTTGACAGCACCTTGGGTGTCAAATAATTTCATTCAGTCGTTGGACCGTGAAAAACTAGAAAATCATTGGCCCCTGCAATTTTGAAAAGAAGAGGACGGGCTAATGGTGTATTATTGTTTTTTACGGCAGTCAGGATTAAATAATCCGGCTATTGCCCATGTAGCTCAGTCGGCAGAGCACGTCCTTGGTAAGGACGAGGTCATCAGTTCAACCCTGATCATGGGCTCCAGTTCGGGCTTTAACAAAAACTAGAACTAACAACGAAATCGCATGGCAAAAGAAGCGTTTCAAAGAACTAAACCCCATGTCAACGTCGGCACGATCGGCCACGTTGACCACGGCAAGTCCACGCTGACGGCGGCCATCGTGCAAGTGCAGGCCGGCAAGAAACTGGCCAAGGCAATTTCCTATGCGGAAATCACCAAAGGTGGCACGGTTCGCGACGCTACCAAGACAGTCACCATTGCGGTTTCCCACGTTGAATACGAAACCGCCACGCGCCACTACGCGCACGTGGATTGTCCCGGGCACGCCGACTACGTGAAGAACATGATCACGGGCGCCGCGCAGATGGACGGCGCAATTCTGGTCGTCAGCGCCGCCGACGGCCCAATGCCTCAGACGCGCGAGCACATTTTGTTGGCCCGTCAGGTGGGTGTGCCGGCGATCGTCGTTTTCTTGAATAAGGTTGATCTCGCTGACGCGGACTTGCTGGATCTGGTGGATATGGAAATCCGCGACTTGCTGACCAAGTATGGGTTCCCGGGCGATAAGACGCCGATCATCCGCGGCAGCGCAACCGCCGCCCTGGCCGGAAAGCCTGAAGGGGCCAAGGCGATTCAGGAACTGATGGATGCCATTGACAGCTTTATCCCGCTCCCGACGCGGGAAGTGGACAAGCCGTTCCTGATGTGCATCGAAGACGTGTTCAATATTGAAGGTCGCGGCACGGTGGTGACCGGTCGCGTGGAGCGCGGTCTTCTTAAAAAGATGGAGGAAGTTGAGATCGTCGGATTGCGTGACACGCGCAAGACGGTGGCCACGGACATCGAAATGTTTCGCAAGCTGCTCGACAGCGCCACAGCGGGCGACAACGTGGGCGTGCTGTTGCGCGGCATCAAGAAAGAGGAAGTCGAGCGCGGCATGGTGCTGGCGAGACCCGGCACCATCACCCCGCACACCAAGTTCAAGGCGGAAGTTTACGTGTTGTCGAAGGAAGAGGGTGGCCGGCACACGCCGTTCTTCAGCAATTACCGCCCCCAATTTTATTTCCGCACCACAGACGTGACCGGCACCGTAAAGCTGGCGCAGGGCGTGGAAATGGTGATGCCGGGCGATAATGTTTCAGTGGACATCGACCTGATTGCGCCGGTGGCGATGGAAAAAAGCCAGCGGTTTGCGATCCGCGAGGGCGGTCGAACCATCGGCGCCGGGCGTGTCAGCGAAGTCGTTGCTTAAATTGAACGCAAAGGAATCGAGGAGCGCGGGGGTGACCTCGCCTCCGCTTTTTCGTCTGGTAACAAATCGAAAAATGATGCGGCAGTGCGCTAGGGCGGTAGCTCAATTGGTAGAGTAGCGGTCTCCAAAACCGTCGGTTGGGGGTTCGAGTCCCTCCCGCCCTGCCATGATAATGTCCGGAGGGGTGGCAGAGTGGTCTATCGCGACGGTCTTGAAAACCGTTATGGCTTAACCGCCATCGGGGGTTCGAATCCCTCCCCCTCCGCCAACGCGGAAACCGAGAAAGAAACCGTGGATTGGTACGTCAAACTGGGCATCGGGGTCGCAGCGATCGGCGCCGCGTTTGCGTTTTTGTGGCGCGGGGGTTACCTGTTGCGCATTTCAAACTACGTCGCCGAGACGCGCGAAGAGTTGAAGAAGTGCACCTGGCCCTCGGTGGGCGAATTGAAAGGTTCGACCGTGGCGGTCATGATCACCCTGGCGCTTTTAGGCGCGTTCACGGTCGGTGTCGATGTTGTGGTTTCTTACGTAATCCGATTGATCCTGGGTTGATGGTTTACTGAACTTATCCGAAGGCGATTCATGCAGAGCCAATGGTTTGTCATCCATACTCTGGCGGGCCAGGAACAGAAGGTCAAAGAGAGCATTGAAAAGCGCCTCAAGACCGAAGAGATGGGGGAGTATATCAGGGAAGTCCTGGTGCCGATGGAGAAAGTGGCCGAGGTGCGCAATGGGAAGAAAACGGTGACGACCCGCAAGCTGCATCCCGGCTACGTTTACATCGACATGGTTTTGGTGGATGAGAACCAGCAGATTTTGGAAAGGCCTTGGTACTTCATTCGCGAGACGCAGGGCATCATCGGTTTTGTGGGCGGCGAGCGCCCGGTGCCAGTCAGTCCGGAAGAGATTGAGGTCATCAAAGCGCAGATCGCCGAGTCCGAAGACACGGAAAGGCCGAAAGTCAGCTTTGAACTGGGCGAAACGGTGAAGATCAACGACGGTCCGTTCCTCAACTTCAGCGGTGTGATCGAGGAAATCGACCCGGACAAAGGCAAGTTGAAGGTAACCGTCAACGTGTTTGGCCGGAACACGCCGGTGGAGCTTGAGTATTGGAAAGTGGAGAAGGCATGATTTATGGCGAAGAAAGTCGTTGGACAAATCAAGTTGCAGATCCCCGCGGGTCAGGCCAACCCCGCTCCGCCGGTCGGCCCGGCACTCGGCCAGCAGGGTGTCAACATCATGGCGTTCTGCAAGGAATTCAACGCCGCGACAAAGGACCAGGGTGGGATGGTGATTCCGGTCGTCATCACGGTTTACCAGGACAAATCCTTTACGTTCATCACCAAATCACCGCCGGCATCCGCGCTGCTGAAAAAGGCGGCTGGCATCGCCTCGGGATCCAAGACGCCGAACAAGGAAAAAGTCGGCAAAGTGACGAAGAAACAGGTGATGGACATCGTGAAGTTGAAGATGAAAGATTTGAACGCGGCGAATGAAGAAGCCGCCTTCCGCGTCGTCGCGGGCACTGCCCGGAGCATGGGCATCGAAATCACAACGTAATAATCAACCGCGGAAGAGCCGGTCGGCCCGCGGGCACTGCGAAAGAAACAATGCCGAGCAAACGTTACAAAAAGGCGCTGGAACTGGTGGACGCGAAAAAGCTGCATCCGCTCAAGTCAGCGATTGAAGTATTGACCCGGTTTCCGAAAGCCAAATTCAACGAGACGGTTGAGCTGGCGTTTCGACTGGGCGTTGACCCGAAGCAATCCGATCAGATGGTGCGCGGCACGGTTCCGCTGCCTCATGGCAGCGGCAAGACGGTGAAAGTGCTCGTGTTTGCAAGGCCGGGCGGAGCGGCCGATGCCGCCAGGGCGGCTGGCGCCGAGTATGTCGGGTACGAGGAATTGATCAAGCAGTGCAACGAGGGGTGGGCGGATTTCGATGTGGCCATCGCGACGCCCGAAGCCATGAGCGAGGTCCGAAAGCTGGGCAAAGTGCTCGGTCCGCGCGGCCTCATGCCGAACCCGAAGACCGGCACGGTGACGGACGACACGGCCAAGGCGGTCAAGGAAGTAAAAGCCGGACGCGTTGAGTTCAAGATCGACAAGGCCGGCAACGTGCACGTGCCGATCGGCAAAGCTTCGTTCACGGCGCAGCAGATCGCGGAAAACGCCCGCGCGGTGATCGACGCGGTCATCAAAGCCAAACCGCACAGCGCGAAGGGCGCTTATTTGCGGAGCTGCACGTTGTCCGCCACGATGAGTCCGCCCCTTCACGTGGACGTGCGCGAGTTTTTGGCGGCGGCTTAGCTTTCAACTGATTTTCCATCATGCGTGCCGAAAAAAAATACATTACCAAAGAATATCTCGCCCGTTTGAACGCTTCCCCCTTCTTCCTGGTGGTGGATTACAAGGGCCTGACCGTCGGGCAGTTCACCGAATTGCGGAAGCGTTTAACCAAGGCCGGTTCAGAAGTTCACGTCGTCAAGAACTCGATTTTTCGCATCGCGGCGAAGGAAGCGGGCGTGGCCGATTTGTCCGGCACTTTGGCGGGCCAACTCGCCGTGGTCACGGGCCAGCGCGACGTCTCCGTCGCAGCGAAGGCGCTGAAGACGTTTCAATCCGAGTTTGAAAAACCCAGGCTGAAGTTTGGCTATTTGAACAATCAACGGCTGGAGACGGCCGAGTTGATGGCGCTGGCGGACCTGCCGTCAATCGAAGTTTTGCGGGGTAAGCTCCTCGGTTTGCTTCAGGCGCCAGCCGCTCAACTGGCACGGTTGCTGAACACCCCGGCCACGCAACTGGCGGGCGTGCTTCAAGCGCGCATCGATAAGGGCGCTTAACGATTTCCTAAAGAAAAACAATTTCGGCCGAGTTATGCCGACGAGGCCGAAAACAGAACAAACAACAACAAAGTAAATCGTCGGCTCACGGGCCGTGAGTGTAATTCATCCGTGGCCGCGGATGACGACGAGACTGAAAGGCAACATGGCTGACATAGCGAATATGGTCGAAGAACTGAGCAGGCTGACGGTCATCGAGACGGCCGAGTTGGTGAAACAATTGGAAAAGAAATGGGGCGTCAGCGCGGCTGCCCCGGTGGCGGTCGCGGCAGCGGGCGCTCCCGCGGCGGGTGGCGGCGCGGCGGCTCCGGCTGCGGAAGCGAAGACGGCGTTCGACGTGATCCTGGCTTCGGTCCCGGCCGACAAGAAGATCGCCGTGATCAAAGCGGTCCGCGAAGTGAAAGCGGGTCTTGGGCTGGCCGAAGCCAAGGCCCTGGTGGAAGGCGCACCGAAGCCCCTGCTCGAAGGCGCCAACAAAGCCGACGCCGAAGCTGCCAAGAAGAAGCTCGAGGAGGCTGGCGCGAAAGTCGAAGTGAAGTAACTTGTTGCATCAGGGGCGGCGAGGTTTTCCTGCCGCTCCGTTTTGTCCATCGAAACATCGCATTGAAAAAAATCTCGAACGGATCGGGAAAACGGGTGCGATTGGAATTCTGCCGGCGGTTCCTGGGAGAACCCGGGGACGGCGGCGTTGTGTGTCCAGAGCAAAAATAACCGACCGGCCCGGTGCCGGCCAATAACCAGAGGTCAAAATGCCATCGCGAGCAGCAGAACGAATCAACTTCGGAAAAATCAAAGAAGTCATCGCGCCGCCGAACCTGATCGAAATCCAGATCAATTCGTATGTCGAGTTTTTGCAGGCCGAAGTCCCGCCCACCCGGCGAAAGCTCCTCGGCCTCCAGGCAGTGTTCAAAGAGGTTTTTCCGATCGCGAGTTACGACAACAAGACCGAACTGGA
>Ga0209804_1002038_pt1 | contig 12517 bp, 10 predicted proteins | sample GraSoiAngelo_139_FD_185896 | JGI IMG/M metagenome (GOLD analysis project Ga0209804, IMG submission 185896) | Grasslands soil microbial communities from the Angelo Coastal Reserve, California, USA - 14_0929_12_20cm (SPAdes) (version 2) | ecosystem: Environmental > Terrestrial > Soil > Grasslands ... | reverse complement strand
CGGCCGACCTGCGCAAAATCAAGGATGGCATCAGCATGTCGGAAGGAACATTGCCGATCAGCCTCGAGGAACTTTACGAGAAAGAGAAGAAACGGCCGAGCCGCTCGGCGATGTCGATCGAGCAATTGCTCGACCAACTGAAAAGTGAAAGCACGCGCGCACGCAGCGAAAGCCGGACCGAGATCAACAAACGATTTTCGTTTCCGTTCGCCTGCGTCGCGTTTGCGATCATCGGTGTCCCGCTTGGCGTGACTGCGCACCGCCGAGAAACTTCAATCGGATTCGCGATGGGATTGATCGTCGCCGTCGCTTATTTTCTTTTCGTCATTATCGCCGACACGCTCCGCGGAAATCCCAAAGTCCATCCCGAACTTCTCATCTGGGTCCCGAACATTCTCTTCATCATTCTTGGCGCATTCTTGTTCCGGCGACTAGCGAGACAGTAGCCTTCTGTCATGTCGAGCGCAGTCGAGACATCTCTTAAACTGTTCTCTGAACGCAAAGCGTCAGGTGCGCAGAAACAGTTAGAGATTCCTCCACTTTGGTCGGAATGACAGAAAGCGGGTGCCGAACGTTCTCTTCATCATCCTCGGGGCGGTCTTGTCCTTCGCCGGCGACTAATCGCTTAGTTTCGATCAGTTTTGAATCTTTGGAGGTTCTCGCAGGGACTTCTGAACGGCGACGATAATTCGGCCAACAATCCATCCGATGGTGAGCCATTGAATCGTTCCCATTACGGAAAACCAAACGAGGGGAAAGCGAAGCGATTCCCAGTCCCGGGGGAACCAAATTGAGGAACGGAAAGGACAATAATAAGTGGCAGATCCAGTCACGCAGCGTACAGCCAACCTTCGCCCGAAGTTGGCGATTGCCGGTCTTCGAAAATTAATGCGGCAAGCGCAAAGATAAACATGATGTGGAGCAGCCCTGCCAACGCACCGATTAGCCAGGCAATTTTCATATCTGTTTCTCACTTCCAAAATCCACTGTGAGCTCGACGGTGTCGGCGACGGCGACGTGGATGTCGCGGAGTTGAATCTCGCCGAGCGGGATTGATTCGAGCGGAAAAGATCTCTCGATCGTTCGAGCAAACAACGGCTGAAGCGCTGCGCACGCGAAGGAACCGAGTTTGCCGTCGCCTTTGCATTTGAGCTGCGAAATTTTCACGACAAATTCGTTGCTGACGTCGAGCTGGGCGTAGATGTCGATCTTGGCGCGAGTAAAAAATTTCTTGGCCCAGATCTGGATGTCGGCGGCCAGCGAGCGCCGGCTCCGCGCCCGCATCGCGAGACGGACTCGTTCGAGATCAATTCCGTACAAACGCGCGCGTCCTCCGCCGATTCGGCCGATTGCTTCTTCGAGATCGAGCTGCGCGGCGGAAAGTACGAGTTGTCCCTCCCGTGCCCTCTGCGCGACCAAGACAGCGTCGCCCTTGGCATCGGCACCCTTGTGAAAAACGACGTCACGCGTTTCCATTCGCAAATCGATCGCCACGCCGTAAACGGAAACGTGGCGGCCACTCACCGTCACAAGCGCGACTTCGAAAGCAGGCTTGGTTTCGCCTTCGACCTTCGCGAGCGGCGGAGTAGGGGAATCGAACTTTGCGCCGTCCAGGTTGATCCGGATTTCGTCGACCAGGGGAAATACGCGCGACCGAAGATCGACAATCCGTCCGGATTTCTGGACGAACCGGTGCAGCGCCGCGTCCAGCGCCTGGGCAAGGTCGTCCTTGGGCGAGGGAAGGTCTTTGCGGCCAAGGTTTAGCATGGATTTAGAAAACAGTGAGAGATGTCTCGACTTCGCTCGACATGACAAAGAGGAGAAAACAAGTTGAAAATCGAGAGTTCGCCACTAAATTCCGCGTTCCCTTATGGCAAAGACAGCCTGGATCAATCGCAACGAGCGTAAACGCGCGACGGTGAAGAAATACGCCGCGCTCCGCGCCGAGCTTAAAGCGAAGAAGGATTACGCCGGTCTGGCGCAGCTTCCGCGCGATGCCAGCCCGACGCGGGTGGTGAACCGCTGCGAAGTGACCGGCCGCCGCCGCGCGTTCATCCGCCGGTTCAAGGTCTCGCGGCTGACGTTTCGCGAGCTCGCCTCGCAGGGACTGATCCCTGGCGTCACGAAGTCCAGCTGGTAGAATTCCAGAGGTCGATTTTCGGGTGCGCCGCGCGCGCTCGTAAAATGAACTCTTTGTTAATGCTTCCGCTCGCAGACGTGCCGGTAACGCAATGGGATCCGCCGGCCATCATCATTGGCAAACTGGCCGTGATCGCGGCGTTGGTTGGATTGAACGGATTTTTCGTCGCGTGCGAGTTCGCGATCATCAAGGTGCGCGCCAGCCAGCTCGACGAATTGGCGGAGGAGGGGAACCCGCGGGCGCGTCTCGCGAAATATATTCGCTCACATCTCGACGCCTATCTTTCGGCGACACAACTCGGCGTGACAGTGGCGAGTCTGGCGCTGGGGTGGCTCGGTGAAGAATTTCTCGCGCACCTGCTCGAACCATTTTTTGTATTGGCGAACATTCACTCGCACGTATTCGTCACGTCCGTCTCGGTCGCGCTCGCGTTCATCGGAATTACGTTCATGCACATCGTGTTCGGCGAGCTGGCGCCGAAGTACACCGCGATCGCGAGTCCACTGACGGTTTCGCTGCGATTGGTCCGGCCGTTGGGCGCATTTTATTTTTTGTTCAAGCCGGCGATCTGGATTTTGCACAAGTCATCGAATTTTCTTTTGCAGGGCATGCTGCGAATGAAACCGATTCCGGCCACGGAGCTGGCGCACAGCGAAGAAGAATTACGGCTCATTATCGAACAGAGCGAAAAGTCGAAGGAAGTTTCGCCGCTCGGCCGAAAGCTCGTGCTCAATGTGCTTGATCTGCGCGAGCGCGTCGTGCGCGATATCATGACGCCACGCGGCGAAGTTGTTTATCTCGATTTGGAAGACGACTTCGAAACGAACGCGAAGAAGGCGATCGAATCGCGGCACACGCGGTTTCCGCTTTGCCGCGAGAATCTCGACAACGCGATTGGATTGATTCACATCAAGGAACTGGTGCCGATGATGCGCGATCCGAACCCCGATTTGATGCGGATCAAGCGCGAATTGATTCCGGTCCCGGAGATGATGCAGCTCGAAAAATTGCTGAGTCTTTTTCTGGGCAAACACGCACATCTGGCGATCGTGGTCGATGAATACGGTGGCACGGTGGGCATGGTGACGCTGGAAGATGTGCTTGAGGAATTAGTGGGCGACATCCAGGACGAGTTCGATACGGACAAGGAGGAATTTAAAAAGATCAGCGCGACTGAATTCACCGTGGACGGCACGCTCGGGCTTTATGAGTTAAACGATCTCGCCAAACTCGAACTGGAAAGTCCGGACGTGAGCACGATCGGCGGTTATGTCACCCACTTACTCGGACATCTGCCGAAGCAAGGTGAACAGGTGAAGATAGACAATTACCTGGTGACGGTTTCGCAAACGGATGCGCGAAGGGTGAGGCAACTGCATTTTCGAAAATTGAGCGACGCGAAAACTCCGGCAACGAAATCGGATGCCGCGCTTTGATTTGTAGAGGCGCTTGCCGCGGGCGAGCGCCGTGCTTTGTCATTCCGAGCGAAGTCGAGGAATCTCTGACTATTTCTGTTCATGTGACGCGATTACGATTTCTGGGTACACATAATGACGAAATCAGCATGATTCGGTGCTCTATATTGGGATGACTAACGATTTATCACGGCGAATTAGTGAGCATCGGTCTGGCGATATACCCGATTCACCACAGATTATCGATGCCACAAGCTCGTCTACCATGAACATTATTCTAAGGTTGAGGATGCGATTGCGCGCGAAAAGCAGTTAAAGAGATGGTCGCGTACTAAGAAAATCAGTCTGATCGGGCGGGTGAATCCGCGTTGGGTCAATTTAGCGGACGACATTCTCGGAAATATCTAGAGATGTCTCGACTCCGTTCGACATGACACGAAAATAAAACGCCGCTACAACATGCAGTTTCTGGTCGAAATAGAAGTCACCTGTCCGCACTGCGGTGAAGTTTTCCCGTTGGAGATCGACACTTCGGAATCGGAGCAATCGCTGATCGAAGATTGCAGCGTTTGCTGCCGGCCGATTAACCTTACCATTCGCTGCCGGCCGGGCGCCATTGATTCACTCACTGCCCGCTCGTAAACCCTTTCGGGCCTGCCCGGCTATGTCGCCTCTCGCCCGCGGGCTCCATTGTCGATCTTGCGTTCGCCGGCGTTTGACTCTCTAAGCGGTCGTAGCTTGCAGTTGTGCTCGCAGGGCGGGACGCCGCCGCAATTGTCTCGTGAGCGCCTCGATTGCGCGCAGCGTCGGCAAGCTAATGTGATGTTCCATTCCTTCGACGTCGTGATAAATGACACGATCGCTCAGGCCAAGAAGCTTCAGGAAATCAGTGAGCAGTTTGTGGCGATGCGCGATGCTGCGGGCGAGCTTTTCGCCAGCCTCGGTCAGGACAAGACCGCGATATTTTTCGTATTTGAGCAATCCTTCCGCATCGAGGCGTTGCACCATGTTGGTCACGCTGGCCTGGGAAATTTCCAAAGCTGCCGCGATATCGACGACTCTGGCGTAGCCCTTGGAATTGATGAGCTCGAGAATGCGTTCGAGATAATCTTCGACCGTGGAGGAACTGCCGAGGGCGGATGAAAACTTTTTACTTGGCACGGCTTGGATTTTAAAGCGCGGGCCGAGATAGTCAACCGAATAAATGATTGACTATTGACATAATAATAAAAGCCTATAACTAAATTAGTCTAACCTAATCCTCGGCATATTCATGAGTCAACCCGACCGCATTTTGGTAACTGGACCGGACGTCGGTTGGCGCCGGCGAGCAGGACAGGTCTCGCTCGCCGAAGTTCATCGCAGCGTCGTCGTCCCGGTGACGGCTTCCTTTTGGAGAAAGCTGCTCGCTTTTTCCGGGCCCGGTTTTCTTGTGGCCGTTGGTTACATGGATCCCGGCAATTGGGCGACCGACCTGGCGGGCGGGGCCAGATTTGGTTACGCGCTGTTGTTTGTCGTGATGCTTTCCAACTTGATGGCGATCCTGCTGCAACATTTGTGCATCAAGCTCGGCGTGGCCACCGGACGCGACCTCGCGCAAGCTTGTCGCGATCATTATTCGACGCCGACAGTTTGGTTTCTTTGGATTCTTTGCGAAATCGCCATTGCCGCATGTGACCTGGCCGAAGTGGTCGGCTCCGCCATCGCCTTGCAACTTCTTTTCGGGATTCCGCTGGTGTGGGGTTGCGGCATTACCGCGCTAGATGTGCTAGCCGTTCTTTACCTTCAACAAAAGGGTTTTCGTTATATCGAAGCGCTGGTGATCACGTTGATCGCAACCATCGCCGGTTGTTTCAGCGCCGAGCTGATCTTTTCCAAACCAAATCTCTTGAGCGTGGTGGGCGGTTTTGTGCCCGGCCCTCACATCATCATGAACCAGCAAATGCTTTACGTCAGCATCGGCATTCTGGGTGCGACCGTTATGCCGCATAATCTTTACCTGCACTCTTCGATCGTGCAGACGCGCAAGTTCGAGCAAACGTCGCAAGGCAAACGCGAAGCGATCAAATATGCCAGCATCGACTCGACCGGCGCGCTCATGTTCGCGCTCTTCATTAACGCTGCGATCTTGGTACTGGCTGCGTCAGTTTTCCATTGGTCTGGTCATCAAGAAGTCGCTGCAATCCAGGACGCCTATCAACTGCTCAGTCCGCTCCTCGGCGTCACTTTTGCCAGCGCGCTCTTTGCCATCGCACTTCTCGCGTCCGGCCAGAACTCGACTCTGACCGGAACGCTCGCCGGCCAGGTGGTGATGGAAGGTTTCCTGAACATTCGCATTACGCCATGGCTGCGCCGGCTTATCACGCGAGGCATTGCTATTATCCCAGCGGTGCTGGTCATCGGCATTTTCGGTGAAGGCAAAACTACCCAGTTGCTCATCGCCAGTCAGGTTCTGTTATCGATGCAACTCGGCTTTGCCGTTTGGCCGCTGCTGCGATTCACGGATGAAAGGGCGAAGATGGGCGAATTTGCGAACAAGCTCTGGTTGAAAATTCTTGGCTGGACGACGGCGGCGATCATTATTGTGCTGAATGTGAAACTGCTCTTCGACACGTTTATGCCTGACACGCTCCTGAAAGAGTTCTACCAGTTTCTCCATCTGCCCCCTCCTGGGTAATAATCCGCGCCGCCGTGTATCACCACATTCTCATTCCGCTGGAGAACACTCCCGCTGATGAAACAATTCTGGCCCACATCAAGGCACTCGCCCGCATGACAGGGGCGAAGTTGCTTCTCGTCCACGTCTCCGATGGATGGGTGGCCCGAAATTTTGATCAATTAAAGCTGGCCGAGAGCGAAGAAATGAAGCAGGACCGCGCATATCTGGAACAACGCCGACGCGAGCTGAGCGGTGAAGGTTTTTCCTGTGACGCCGTTCTCGCGCTTGGGGAACCATCAGATGAAATTATCAAACTCGCCCAGACGCGTGATGTCGATCTTATCGCAATGACGACGCATGGCCACCGGTTCTTGAGCGACATTATCCACGGGGCCACTGCGGATAAAGTGCGTCACGTGGTAGATATTCCCGTCTTGCTACTTCGCGCGGGCAAGTAAAACTGCGTGCGCTTGATGGGCGGCCCGTTTAAAAAGAGGGCGTGAAGGTCCTCTTTCTCACCAACGAATATCCTCCGCACATTTACGGAGGCGCCGGCGTCCACGTTGGTTATCTCTCACGCGAATTGGCGAAAACGATCGATGTCGATGTTCGCTGTTTTGGCGATCAAAATTTCAAAGAAGGCCGGCTCAAGGTCACTGGCTTCGAACTGGACACGAGCAGCTTCACTTGTCCAAAGCCGTTGCAATCGGTTTTCGGCGCACTTCGCCGCTGCATCGATTTCAACACTACCAACATCGACGCCGATCTCGTTCATTGTCACACCTGGTACAGCCATTTCGGCGGAATTCTCGCGAGACTGAATTACGGGATTCCACTCGTCGTCACGACACACTCGCTCGAACCGCTCCGGCCGTGGAAGCGCGAACAACTCGCCGGCGGCTACGATTTTTCGCTCTGGGTTGAAAAAACGGCGCTCGAAGTGGCGGATGCGATCATCGCTGTCTCCGGCGAAACCAAACGCGACATCGAGCGCCTGTTTGCTGTCGATCCAGCGCGCGTGCACGTGATTCACAACGGCATCGATCTTGACGAATATCGGCGAGTCGAAGCGACCGATGCACTCGTGCGCGACGGCATCGATTCAAAAAAACCGTATCTGCTTTTCGTAGGCCGAATCACGCGGCAAAAGGGAATCATTCATCTGGTGCGCGCAATTCCATTCATGGATCCCGATTTTCAAATCGTTCTTTGCGCAGGCGCGCCGGATACGCCGGAGATCGCTGACGAAATGAAGGAAGCCCTTGCTGCCGCGCAAAAAAAGCGCGGAGACATTTTTTGGATCGAAGAGATGCTCGATCGTCGCGCCGTGATCGAACTCTACTCCCACGCGGCGGTGTTTTGCTGTCCGTCGATTTACGAACCGTTTGGCATCATCAATCTCGAAGCGATGGCATGCGAAACCGCAGTGGTGGCCAGCGCCGTCGGCGGAATCAAAGAAGTCGTGGTCGACGGCGAGACCGGCTTTCTCGTTCCGATCGAACAAATGAAAGAGAGCCCGTTCGAGGCGACGAATCCGGAAAAATTCGAGCGCGATCTCGCCGCACGAATCAACCAGTTGATGAAAGATCGACAACTACGCGAAAAATTCGGTAAGGCCGGCCGGAAACGCGCCGAAGAAAACTTCAGTTGGAGCAAGATCGCGCAGAAGACGACGGCGCTGTATGAATCGTTGCTCAAATAAACTGAAAATCACAGAAACTTAATGAGAGGCGACGGCGCGCGTCCCTCCAGCCGGAATTTTGAACGATTCGATTTGTTGTTTGATTTCGTGAACGAAGTTCGCGGCGCCGGCGCCGTTCACCACCCGATGGTCGAACGTAAGCGACAGCGTGATGACTTCGGCGGTTTCATTCTTCTTTCCGTTTGGAATCAGCTCGCGGTGAGCCGTGCCGACAAAAAGTGTGCCGACTGACGGCGGGACCACGATTGGCGCTCCCGCTTTCACGCCAAAAGCGCCGAGACTGGTGATGACGACCGGAGCGTTCATCGCGTCAACGCGGCCAGACCGCGTCGCCGCGATCGTTTCGTCGTAAATTTTCACAAACTCGGGCCAGCTCTTTTTGTTCGCATCGACAATCACCGCGGTCGCCAGCCGATCGTTTTCGAGCGCGACCGCGACACCGAGATCGAAGGTTTCATTTTCGACGATGCCTTCATCTTCGAGAATCAAACGCCGGAACGGCGCGTGTTTTTCCATCGCGCGTACCACTGCCCACGCGATCATGACGGAAGGCGAGGGGGCATTCTTGCCATTTTTCTTTTTCGCCGCCTCGCGCGCCTTGCGGATCGTTTCCCAACGCGCGTCGATTTGGAGATTGGCCGGAATCACGCGCGAGAGTTTGCGCATAATCGTCGGCGACAGGGCAGGCTCGATTCCTCTGTGATGACGGGTGTCCTCGTGCGGGATTTTTTCCGGCTTTGCGGTCGCCGCGGCGATTGCCTTTACAGCGCCGTCACTTGACGGCTCAGCGGTCAGGATCGTCCCGAGTTCCTGGCCGATGTCGACGGTGTCGCCGACTTTTGTTTTCCATTCGCCCATTGTGCCGGCGAACGACGATTGGATCGGATAAACCGCCTTATCGGTTTCGACTTCGCAAAGATCGTCATCTAGCGCGATGGCATCTCCCGGTTTTTTCAAGAGCGAAACGATTTTGGCGTTGCGAATGCCTTCGCCCATAATCGGAACGGTGATCTTTTGCGCGTGACCTTTGCTCATGTCGATCTTCGGCGTCGTGGTGTAGGGGCGGTCGCCGCGGCGACCGCGTTCATCTGATTCTGCAGCCGGCACGGCCGCCTCTACAGTTGCTCGTTCATGCTTTGTCGCAACCGAGCGTTTGATTGCGGCAACGATTCGTTCGACGTCCGGAAGCGCGGCGTATTCGTAGATCGGATTGTAACCGATCATGACGTTGGCTTTGCTGACGAGAATCGGCGGGCTGACCATCTCGCTCCAAAGATCGGGCCGCGCGGTGATGTGCGAGATGATCATCTGACCGACGCTGCAATTTTCAGTGTCTTCCTGCACCACCACCAGCCGCCCGGTTTTGTGGACCGACCTTGCGATCGCATCTTTGTCCCAGGGAACGATCGACCGCAGATCGAAAAGCTCGACGCTCATTTCTCTGTCGATCTTAGCGACCGCTTCGAGCGATTTCTCAACGGTGTTGCCCCACGCCACCAATGTCACATCCGATCCTTCCTGGAATTTGCGCGCCTGACCTAAGGGCACAGCGCCAATCGGTTCCCTGGATTCGCGTTCCGCCCAAAACATGTGTTTCGGAATTAGAAACAGAACCGGATCCTCGCCGTGCATCGCGGTCCAAAGCAGACCGGCGGCGTCTTCCGGAGTGCTCGGGATGACAACACTAAGTCCGGGATAATGTGCGAACACGGATTCGTTCGCCTGGCTGTGCCACAAACTTCCGCCGGGCAGATAAGCGGCGTAAGGCGCGTAAATCACGGCGGGACATTTCCAATTCCCGAACGAGCGCCAGCGCAAGTTCGAGATATTGGTCACGAGCTGGTTGAACCCTGGGTAAATGAAATCGATGAATTGGAGTTCGAACACGGGACGGCGACCGTAAGCGGCGAGCCCGCATGCGACGCCAAGAATGGTTGATTCAGCCAGCGGCGAATTAAAAACTTGCTTGGGAAATTCGGTCGAAAGTTTTTGGGTGAGCCGAAATACTCCGCCTTTTGGATCTTCGATGTCTTCGCCGAAAATGACGCGGCGCGGATCTTCTTCGAGGCCGAGACGCAAAGTCTTGTTCACGGTGTCGCCGATCCGATATTTGCCAGGGGGCAAAATCTCCTTGTCGATCTTCGGCAGCGCGCCGGTGACATTTGCTTCGAGTTCGTTCGGAGAAGGATTTTCAGCTTTTTCAGCGTCTCCGTATTCGCGGCGAATTCGCTCTTTGATTTCGTTGTCGATCTTCGCGAATTCTTCGGGCGTAAGCACGCCCTCAGCGATCAATTTTTCCTGCCAGCATTTGACTGGATCGCGTTTCTCGATTTCCGCCAACTCCGCCGCGCTTCGATAAAGTTTTTGATCGTCGGAACTGGTGTGACTGGAAAGCCGTTCCATCGTAACCCACCAAAAATGCGGACCGCCGCCAGCGCGCATTTTTTCTATTGCGCCGGCGGCGGCATCGTAAATTTGTTGAACGTCTTCGCCGGCTAGCTCCTTCCATTCGTTAGGTTCGAGAACACCGAGCGCGAGCGGATTAATTTCTCGGGTCGGACTGCTAATGCCGTAAGCGTTGTCTTCGACGACAAACAGCACGGGCAACTTTTTCTCTTTCGCGAAACAGACCGCTTCGAAGAAATCACCCTGCCGAGTGGCGGCGTCGCCGACAGTTGTGACGACGACATTTTTTTTGCCGTCCAACTGAATTCCCCAGGCCATTCCGCAACCGGGAAGAAGCTGTGAACCGGTCGGCGTCGGCACGCTCCAAATGTGGCGCTCCAGATCGCTATAATGCGACGGCATCATTCGTCCGCCGCTGCCGGTTTTGCGTTTGGCAAAATATTCTAGCGCCAGCTGTTGAGTCGTCATACCGCGGCCAAGCACCAGGCCCCGATCGCGATAATAAGGAACGATGTAATCGTCCGGCTCCATTTGAATGGAAACGGCGGCAAGCGCTTCGTGACCCATTCCGGAGACATGAAAGTGGCCTTTGCCCTGGCGATTCAGATTTTGCTCGCGCAAATCAGCATGCCGGCTCTCAAGCATGATCGTGAGAAGGCGCAGCTTATCTTTCTTGCTCAGCTCCGGCATACGATGTCGATCTTACAACTGCAGTTGCAGCTCGACAATCGCCCGAATTGATTTCGAATAAAAGATTGCCGATGGAAGAGGCGAAAATGAAGCGGAGTAGGGGAGTGATCGAACGGTTTCGGGAATTTCTTCCGCCGTGCAACGCCATTATTTCTCTGGGCGAGGGGAATACGCCGCTTATTTTCGCGCCAAAGCTAAGCGCACGCGTGGGGCACGACTGCGAAGTTTTCATTAAGAATGAAGGTGTCAATCCGACCGGATCATTCAAAGACCGCGGGATGACGGTCGCTGTATCGAGGGCGATCGACCGCGGCGCGCCCGCACTGATATGCGCTTCAACCGGAAACACGTCGGCTTCGGCGGCGGCGTATGCAGCGCGAGCGGGCATTCCGTGTGGGGTCGTGTTGCCTGCTGGAAAGATTGCCAGCGGAAAATTAGTTCAAGCGTTCGCGCACGGCGCGAAGATTGTCCCGATCGACGGAAACTTTGATGACGCGCTCCGAATCGTGCGACAACTCGGCGAACAAAAGGAATTCGTCATTGTGAATTCGATCAATCCGGACCGGATTGCCGGCCAGAAAACGGCGGCCTTTGAAATTATCGACGATCTCGGCAATGCGCCTGATTTTCATCTGCTGCCAGTCGGCAACGCCGGAAACATTACCGCCTATTGGGCCGGCTATCAGGAATATAAGTCGCAGGGAAGATCGGCAAAGCTTCCGGCGGTGATTGGTTTTCAGGCTGCTGGCGCCGCGCCGATTTTCCACGACAAAATCGTCGCAAAACCGGAGACAATCGCGTCTGCGATCCGGATCGGTAACCCGGCGAGCTGGAAAGAAGCGCGTGCCGCGCTCGATGAATCGAAGGGAGACGTCGATGTTGTGACCGACCAGGAAATTCTGGCCGCGCAAAGCTGGCTCGCGTGCAACGAAGGAATCTTTGTCGAACCGGCGAGCGCGGCGCCAATCGCTGGATTATTTAAGTGGTCTCGAAAAATTCCTCAAGGTCGCCAAATCGTTTGCACCGTCACCGGTCACGGTTTGAAAGATCCTGATGTAATTCAGAATAGAATTGGCAACCTTGAACCAGTTCCGCCCAAGATCGACAATGTGCGGCGCGCGATCGGATTTTAGTTTAGAGTCGCGCCGTCTGTCATGCGACTGATCGTTCAAAAGTACGGCGGCACTTCGGTTGGGAGTGCTGAACGGATCCGGAATGTGGCCAAGCGCATCGTTGAAACTCAGCGCGAGGATTGCCGCGTGGTCGCGATCATTTCGGCAATGGCCGGCGTGACCGACGAACTGATCAAGCTCGCGCACGAGATGTCGCCGGACCCAGACAAACGCGAGCTGGATGTTCTGCTCGCGACCGGAGAGAACGCGGCCACCGCGCTGACCGCGATGGCAGTGAACGCGCTCGGAGTCAGAGCGATTTCGTTGACCGGCGCAGAAGCGGGCGTTCTCACCAACAGAATTCATACCAAGGCACGGATCGCGAACATCAGT
>Ga0209804_1002031_pt1 | contig 12544 bp, 12 predicted proteins | sample GraSoiAngelo_139_FD_185896 | JGI IMG/M metagenome (GOLD analysis project Ga0209804, IMG submission 185896) | Grasslands soil microbial communities from the Angelo Coastal Reserve, California, USA - 14_0929_12_20cm (SPAdes) (version 2) | ecosystem: Environmental > Terrestrial > Soil > Grasslands ... | reverse complement strand
ACCAAAGCCTGATCCGAAACTGAGGTAGCCAGGCTACGGAACAAAGACCGATAAGCAGAAGGCCCACGTCGGCATAGCGTTAGTAGTGGCCCCAAGGGGAAACGTTCAACGGACTCGAAGTTGGTCGTCAGACCGGCCTTGATTTCGAAGAGGCGATTCGTTGGGGTCACTTCTTTTTAGGCCATCGACAACAGCGCCGCCGCATTTAGGTGCTTCATCCATTCGGCCGTAGGAAGCGTATGGTGCCGTTAGCGGACCGCTCCCCAGCCCGTCACATACTTTGAGCTGAAAAGGCGGAAGCGCCGAGCGGCCCGCTTATCTCCCGCCGCACTCTCAATTCATCCGCGTTTCGAGCGCGACCGCACGCGCCTGCGGCCTCGTGGCGGCGCTACGGGCATCCGCCTGCGCTGCCTGAGCAGTCGATCGGTTCCCGCGCGATTTCTCTCGCCGGCGATGTCGGCGAGCGATGCCTTGTCGGCACCCTCGACCGTCTTGCGCGGCCGTCCAGGAGGCCGGCGCAACAGCTTGAACGCTGCCAGGTCGTCCGGATAGATCACCCACACGAAACCCAACTTGGTTCCGTAAAGGCGTTGTCTCAGAAGCAATCGGCGAACGTAAGCCTCCGACGCGTCGAGTTCGGCGGCCACCTCGGCTACAGACAGAAGGCGCGGGCGCTTCATGCGGGGGGACGAATATTAGCACGCGCTCGCAACCATTTCTGGCATAGTGACGATTGTTCCTGGACTAAGGCGAGGGTGTGGTAATCCCCGCGGTTGCCAGCCACCGCCGGCATGCCGGCGCAGGGGATTCCAGGGGCCAGCCTGCTTTGGTTGCTGACGCTGTTATGGGCGCGGCCCGTACGATGCCTTGGTGCTCGAGCAGGTTGAGGACGTTCGCGACGACCTCAGGATCGCCTTCGTAAGTTCGAATCTGCCCCGGCGGTGCGGAATCGCCACGTTCTCGGCCGACCTGATGGCCGCGATTAAAGCCGCCGATCCACGCGCCAGGTTCCGCGTGGCCGCGATCGACGAGCCCAACGAGGTCCGGCCCTATGGCGGCGAGGTGCGCTGGCGCATCAGGCAGGGGGACGCGAGCAACTACCGCGTGGCGGCTGAAGCGATCAACCGCTCCAACGTCGACATCGTCAATGTCCAGCACGAATTCGGGCTCTACGGGACATGGAAAGACGACGTCTATGACGATCACCTGCGACCGTTCCTCGAAACCCTGAGGAAGCCGGTCGTCACCACGCTGCACACGGTGCCACCTGACCCGACGCCCTCGATGCGGGAGGCGATCAGCTCGGCGGTTAGGCTCAGCACCGCGACCGTCGTGATGGCCGAGGCGGCGGCCGACATCCTCGCCGGCACGTACGGCATCGCCGAGGTGCCTGTGGTGATACCGCATGGCATGCCCGCGATCCAGCCCCACGGCCGGGTCCGGATGAAGGAGAAGCTGGGCGTGCCAGGCCGAACGATCATCTCCACGTTTGGCCTGGTCGACCCGCGCAAGGGCATCGAGTTCATGATCGAAGCCATGCCGGCGATCGTGGCCGGCCATCCCGCGGCCCTCTACCTGGTCGCGGGTCAGACCCACCCCGAGCTGCGCCGCCACGATGGCGAGACCTACCGCAACCATCTCGTCGCGACGGTCAAGCGCCTCGGCCTCGAGAACAATGTCTCCTTCATCGATGAGTACATGGCACAACGGGACATCATCGAGCTGCTCCTTGCGAGCGACGTCTATGTCACGCCGTATCTCGACCCCAGGCAGATCACGAGCGGCACCCTGGCCTACGCGCTCGGGGCGGGGAAGGCGATCGTCTCCACCGCCTACCTACATGCCCGGGAAGCCCTCGCCGACGACCGCGGGATCCTCGTCCCGTTCCGAGACTCAGCCGCCCTCGCCGAGGCGGTCAACTCGCTGCTCGAGCACCCGGACCGCAAGCAGGCACTGGAGCGTGCCGCCTTCGTATACGCGAGCGACATGTCGTGGCCGCGGACCGGAGAGCACTGGCTGGCCTTGATGCGACTCGTGGCCTTCTCGTCGCGGGCGAGGTCCGGCAGCTCGGCCGCATGACTTTGGCCCCGGTCGAGGTGCTTGCGCATCGCCTCGACAACAACCCGATCCTGACGAGCGCCGACGTGGCGCCATCGCAGGCCGCCCTCGAGGTGGTCTCGGTCTTCAACGCCGCCGCGGCCAAGGTCGGAGACGAAACGATCCTGCTGTTGCGTGTCGCTGAGCGCCCTCGCGCAATGACGGGCCTCCTGGCCGCAACTGCACGCTCGCTAGATCTTGGCGCTCCGCACGAGAGGCTCGAGCCCGTCCCGCCCGGCACCCTGGGTGAAGATGTGATCGGGATCGCTTTTCTCGACCCGGCGACGGAACCCCGCCGTGTGGTCGTCGCCTACATTCGCAAGGATTTACCCGGGCTCGATATCAGCGACCCGAGGTCGATCCAGGTCATCAGGCCTCCCGTCAAGCCGGGCGCCCGGGGGGAGGTTAGGGACTACCTGACGCAGATATCGCATCTGCGCGTGGCTCGCAGCATCGACGGGGCGCACTTCGTGGTCGATCAGCTCCCTTCGGTCGTCCCGGTGAATTCATTCGAGGAATACGGCTGCGAGGACCCTCGAGCCACGTTGATCGACGGCGTCTGGCACATCACGTACGTATCGGTTGGCTCCGTGGGCATCACGACAAGCCGGCTGACCACGACCGATTTCAGGTCCTTCGAGCGCCACGGGCTCATGTTCTTGCCCGACCACAAAGACGTCGTGCTTTTTCCCGGCCGCGTGCAAGACCGCTACGTGGCACTGACCCGTCCCATGCCTTCGTCCTTTAATCGTGTGCTCGGAATCTGGATCGCATTTTCGGATGACCTCGTGGGCTGGGGTGGCCATCGGCCGCTTGCGCTGCCCCGTCCCGGAATGTGGGACGGGGTACGGACGGGCGCGGGCAGTGTTCCGTTTCGCGTCCGTGAAGGTTGGCTCGAGCTCTACCACGGAGTCGACTCCGAAGGCCAGTACGCCATGGGCGCGCTGCTCATGGACGCGGAGGACCCTGCGCGGGTCATCGCCCGTTCGCCCGAACCGATCCTCACGCCTGACCACGACTACGAGCAGTCGGGCTTCTACCGCAACATTGTGTTCTCGTGCGGGCATGTTCCGCTCGAGCACGGTGCGGATCGGATCCGCATGTACTACGGCGCCGCAGACTCCCGCATGGCCGCGGCCGACTTCGATGTGAAGGAGATCGTCGCCTCGCTGGCACCTTGCTGAGGCAGCTCGCCGCGCTGACGCGTCCAGTGCCGGCTGCCGGGCCCCGCGCACTGGCTCTCGCGGTCTACGCCGGTGCGATGGGCGAGCACCACGAAGCTCGCGAAAGCGGGGTGGAGGGTGTCGCCTGCGTGGACGACGCCGCGCGCGCCAGCTCCCTGTTGTACAGGCTCTGGACAGCCACCGGCAACGAGGCGCTCAAGGAGTGGGCGGAAGGACTTCTCGACTTCGTCCTTTGGATGTATGCCGGCGACGGCCTCTGGCACAACTTCATCCTCGACTGGCAGGGCGCCCGCAATGTCGACGGTCCAACCTCAGCGGCCGGGATCAACTTCTGGCAAGCGCGTGCAACCCACGCCCTCGCGGAGGCGAACTGCTCACGAGATGTCGTGACACGGGCTCTTGACGTCGCCGCGGCCGCATCGCCTCCCTCAGATGTGTGTGCGGTCCACGCCCTCAGCGTGTTGACGCTCCTCGAGCGAGCGCCCGACCAAAGGCTGACGACGTGGCTTGCTGCATGGTGCGATGAGCTGGCCGCATGTCAGCGCGGCGGAATGCTGATGAACTCGCCAGATGAGCGCGGCCGGCCTCACCTCTGGGGACACGTGCAGGAAGCGGTTCTGGCCGATGCATCCGTCGTGCTGGAGAGGGCAGATCTGCTCCAACTGGCGGTCACCAGCGCGGACGAAGTCTTCGCCGACGTGATCGAGTCCGGCTTTGACCTCCCGCACGTCCACAGCTACGAGGTGCAGTCGGCGATATTCGTCATGGACCGGCTGGCCGACGTCACGGGCCAACCGCGCTATGCGGACATGGCCCGGAAGGCGCGGTGCTGGTTTGACGGGCGCAACCCGGCCGGCGCCGCCATGTTTGACCGGGCAACGGGTCGCGTTGCGGACGGGCTCGACGATGGGCGCGTCAGCGATCGTTCAGGTGCTGAGGCGAACATCACGGCTTGCCTTGCGCTGCAGGGCGATCCTGATGTGCTCTCGCTGGCTCGAAGCTGGACGCGCGCCTGGTAATCACCAGAGGTCTCGGTTCACCGGTCGCCGCCGCCATCGAGAGCGCAGGCGCGTCTTCCTACTGCAGTTGAGCGAGCCGCTGCGCGACCGCGTCCACGCTCGGCACGTCGGCCGCCTCCCCCTCGTGCAGGAGAGCGCGCATAGCCGCCGAGAGGGCGCTGCGGAGCGCCTCGTGCTCAAGGGAGCCAACGTGCGTTCCGTTGAAGCTGGCGAGGGTGTCCGCGGGTAGGTCGTCGTAACCGCGTGCTTGTTCAGCCGGTAGCTCCCGACTGAGACAGGCGAGCGAAAGAGCGTGGTCCCGGACCGCGCCGATGTAGTGCTCCGCCTGCCAAACACGCCCGCGTTCGATGCACGTTCGCGCGTGGAGGCCGTAGATGACGCCCCAGCCGAAGAGGTCTCCGGCGGCCGGCGGGTTGCGCCCATCAGCCGACACGCCCTCAGCGGTTTCGCCGAACAGCAGTCGGAACCGGGGACCGGCAGGGACGAACCGCGCCGCCGGCGTCAGCGACAGATCGAATTGGAGAGCGTCTGGCAGCAGGAACACGCGGTAAGTCGTCGGCCCGCGCACAAGGTCGACGAGTTGCACCGCGGCCAACTGGTCGCCGAGCGTGCGAGTCCAGTCGTCGAGAACTTGAGCAACGGGCACGTCGTCGGCGACGGCGAAGGTGAGGTCAAGGTCCGAGAAGCGATCGCCGCCGCCGAGGGCCAGCGAGCCGACAGCGGCTCCAGCAACGATCCGTCGGTCCTTCCCGGCAAGGGCCAACACGCGTTCGCGTAGGGCGTCCCGTTGCTCAACCGTGAACACGACCGCGCGGATCGTAAACCGTGCCGCGTCGCACCTGCTGGAGTCCGGTCGCGAGTCAGCGGTCGAAGCGCCAGCGAGTCGCCCCGTGGGGCTCCCTGCGTTTCGTGCAGCAGCCATCGGCAATCTCCGCCCGCTCCCGAATCCGGGGCTTGACCGAGCTTTCGTTTAGCGCTAAAGTCGCGCTAATCGAATGCAATCGAAAGCAATCGAAAGCAGCCAGTATCCGGCTGAAAGGCGCCTGGCGATCACCCGAGTCATCGACGAACAGACGCGCGCCTCGGTCGCAGAGTTAAGTCAGAAGCTCTCGGTATCGGAGGTGACGATTCGCAAGGATCTGGCTCTCTTGGAAATGGAGGGCAGCCTGCTCCGCACGCACGGAGGTGCGGTCACCGCCGGTCGGAGACGAGCTGAGCTGGCATTCGAGGTTCGGGCACGCCTTCATAAGACAGAGAAATCGCTCATCGGAGCGGAGGCTGCGCACCTCGTCGAGGACGGCGACAGCATCGCCCTGGACGCAAGCTCCACCGCGCTCCAGATCGCACGTCATCTGAAGGCGCGCCGAGAGCTGACTGTAGTGACCAACGGAATCCGCGTCGCGACGGAGTTGGCAGGACAACCGAGTATCACGGTCCTGATGCCGGGCGGCGCTGTCCGTTGGGAGGCGTTCTCACTCGTTGGCAAGTGGGGAAGCATGATGCTGCGCCAGTTGAACATCCAGAAGGCCTTCGTGGGCGCTGTCGGCTTCACGTTGGAGGAGGGCCTCACGGACGTGAACGCCGAAGAGGCTGAGCTCAAGAAGGCGATGGTGCTCAGCGCGAAGGATGTGATCGGCGTCTTCGACCACACCAAGTGGAATCGCGTGGCGATGGCCACCTTCTGTCCAACGGATCGGCTTCACATTGTGATCAGCGACGATCGTGCCCCAGCCCAGGCCGTGGCCGCGGCACGCGCCCTCGGTGTCGATGTGCGCCTGGTGGGTAGCAGATGAGCGAGAGCTCGCCTGTTCTCCAACTGACAGGAATCTCCAAGCGATTCGGCGCCGTCCAGGCCCTCACGGATGTCGACCTCGCGCTCTTCGCCGGCGAGGTCCATGCGCTCGTGGGCGAGAACGGCGCGGGCAAGAGCACCCTGGTGAAGATTCTGGCCGGCATCCACCAACCGGACGCCGGTCACATGCGACTGAAGGAGCGGGAGCTGGTCCTTTCCGGGCCGGCAGCGGCGCGTGATCTCGGCATCGCCGTCATCCACCAACATCCGAACCTTTTTCCCGACCTCACAGTCGCTGAGAACGTGTTCGTCGGCCGTCTGCCGCGCAATTCGGTTCGAGGGGTCGATTGGGGCGAGCTGAACAAGTCGGCTGAACGGTTATTCGCAACCCTGGGCGTCAAGCAGAGCGTCAGCGTTCCGGTGCGTGGGCTCTCGGTCGCGGATCAACAGCTGGTGGAGATCGCCAAATCGCTGTCGCTCGAGGCGCGAGTGCTGGTCATGGACGAGCCAACGGCATCTCTCTCGGGCCGTGAGGTGGAGAGGCTCTTCACAATCATCAGACAGCTGAGGGGCCGCGGCGTCGCGATCTTGTTCGTCGACCACCGCATGGAAGAGGTCTTCGAGATCGCTGACCGGGTCAGCGTTCTCCGCGACGGTCGTCACGTGATCACTGCTCCCGTCTCGGAGCTAACGCCTGCCGATGCAATCAGACACATGGTCGGCCGCCGCCTCGAGACGCTGTTTCCAAAAGAGCACGCGACGATTGGCGAGGTCGCACTCGAGGTCCGTGGCCTGGCTCGCAAGGGCGTGTTCAGCGACGTTTCCTTTCAGGTCCGTCACGGCGAGATCGTCGGGCTCGCGGGGCTGGTCGGCGCCGGACGTACCGAGGTGGCGCGCGTCCTGTTTGGAATCGATCGCGCCGATGCCGGCGAGGTGCTGGTCGCCGGCAAACGCGCCGACATCAACAGCCCGAAAGATGCGATGCGGCTTGGCATCGTCTACGTCCCGGAGGACCGCCACGAACAGGGTCTGGTCCTCGACTTCTCGATTGCGGCGAACGTGTCTCTGCCGATCGTTCAGAGGCTGAGCCGCTTGCTGGTGGTCGATCGCGCACAAGAAAGACGCCTCGCGGCCGACTACTCAAAGCAGCTCCAGGTGCGCTCGACGGGGGTTGATCAGACGGCATCGGGTTTGTCCGGCGGCAATCAGCAAAAGGTGGTCATAGCGAAATGGCTGGCGACCAGGCCGACGGTTCTTCTCCTCGACGAGCCCACGCAAGGGGTTGACATCGGCGCCAAGGCCGAGGTCCACCGCATCATCTCCCAGCTGGCCGCCCAGGGCATGGCAATCGTCCTGATCTCGAGCGAGCTGCTCGAGGTGCTGGGCATGGCTGATCGGATCGTCGTCTTGCATGAGGGACGAGTCGCCGCTGAATTCGGCCGCGACAACGCATCGCAAGAGCGAATCATGGCTGCGGCGACAGGCCACGCCGAAGCATGAGCGCGCAGGCAATCGATTCGCCAAGCAACTCGGCGCTCGCCGGCCGCCTCGGGCTGGAGCGAACTCTCACCCTGGTGGCTCGGCTCCGCGAAGCCGGCATCCTGCTCGTCCTCCTGGCCGTGGTTGTCATCGTCACGATTCAGGCACCCCTTTTCTTCTCCGTCTCGAACTTCGAGCAGATCCTGCTGAACGTCTCTCTCATCGCAATCGTCGCGGTCGGCCAGACGACCGTGGTGCTGACTCGCAACGTCGACCTGTCCGTGGGATCGGTGGTTGGCCTGGTCGCGTTCGCGAGCGGAGATTTGCTCAAGGAACACACACTTGGCGTTGCTGGCGCGATCGCAGTCGGGTGCGCGCTTGGCCTTGGCCTTGGCGCGCTCAACGGACTGATCGTCGCCGTGGCACGCGTGCCCGCGATCGTCGCGACGCTCGGCACCCTCTATGTGTACCGAGGCCTTGACTTCCTCATCGCAGGTGGGAAGCAAGTGAGCGCGATCGACCTGCCGCACGACTACCTCGGTATCGCCTCGTCTTCAGTGCTTGGGATTCCAACTCTCATCGTCGCCGCGGCGCTGATCGCGGTGGTCGCGGCGTACCTGCTCCGTAATTCCGGCGTCGGCCGACAGCTTTATGCCATCGGCAGCAATCCCGCGGCCGCTGAGGTCGTCGGCATCCCGACCCAGCGCCTGATCTTCGGTGCGTTTGTCGTCTGCGGTCTTTGCGCGGGCGTCGCAGGCGTCCTTTGGGGCTCGCGGTTCGGGAGCGTGAACGCCCTGGCGGCAAGCGGACTCGAGCTGCAGGTGATCGCGGCCGTGGTGGTTGGCGGGGTCAACATCTTCGGCGGTTCGGGGACGGTGGTGGGCGCGGTGCTGGGGGCCATCCTGCTCGCCACGATCGAGAACGCGCTGCGGATCCTCCACCTCTCCGAGTTCTGGCTGCTGGCGATCGACGGGGCGATCATCCTGCTCGCGGTCGGCACTGACGCTGCGATCCGCGGCTACTTCCAGCGGATCTTGGTGAGGACTGGGCGCCGATGAGCACGCTGGCCCTCGCGCTTTCTAGGCGCTGGGAATCGCTGCTCGTCATCTTGCTTGTCGCCTTTATCGTGCTGGGCTCCTCTCTGTCGCCTTTCTTCTTGAGCGGCTCGAACTTCTCCGATCTGACCAGCAACCTGATGGAGAAGGCGATCATGGCTCTGCCGCTTGCGCTGATCATCATCGCCGGCGAGATCGACCTCTCGGTCGAGTCCATGCTGGGCCTCGCCAGCGCCCTGCTCGGTTTTACATACGCTCTCGGCTGGCCGTTGTGGCTCGACATCCCGCTGGTCCTTGTCGCCGGTGCGACGGGTGGACTCCTCAACGGACTTCTCGTCACGCGAGCGGGCTTGCCGTCGCTGGTCGTGACCCTGGGCACGCTGGCCCTGTATCGCGGCCTTGCTTCAGTGGTCCTGGGTCCGCGCTCGGTCAGCGGCTGGCCGCAGTGGTTCACCGATTTCGGATTCGGCGATGTTCCCGGAACTCTCATACCGTGGCCGCTGCTGGTGTTCGCGGTCCTTGCACTCGCCTTCCTGTTCGTGCTGAATCGGACATGGATCGGCCGCCAGATCTATGCCATCGGCAAGAACAAAGAGGCTGCCCGGTACTCCGGGATCGACGTCGCGAAGATGAAGACCTTTCTCTTCATCCTCTCGGGTGTGCTGTCCGCGCTCGCCGGGGTGATTCTGACCGCACGGTTCTCGAGCGCCCGCGCCGACAACGGTCAGGGTTTCGTGCTCGACGTCGTCACCTCGGTGCTCTTGGGCGGCGTGAACATCTTCGGCGGCGAGGGCACGATCGTCGGCGTCGTGCTGGCGATCTTCGTGATCGGTGTCTTGCGCAACGGACTCACGCTGGCCGACGTGAGCCCAGACACGCAGAGCGTCGCCGTGGGGGCGCTTCTGATTCTCTCGGTCGCCGGCCCCACCCTGGTGCGCCGGATCAGCGCGGCTCGGCCGCGACGTCAGCTGACGAAGCCAGTCAGCAATTCATGAGGAGGTTGGATGCAATGAGGTGGAGGCGTGGATCACAGTTCGCGACAGCCGGGATGGCGATCCTGGCTTTGGTGGCATGTGGCGGGAGCTCTGGCGGAGGCGGCGGCACAACCGCACTCAACATCGCGTTCCTGCCCAAGGCGGTCAACAACCCGTACTTCGACGTAGCAGCTTCCGGAGGCCAGGAGGCAGCCACTGCGTTGAGTGGGCAATTCAAGCAAGTGGGTCCGTCGGAAGCGACCGGCGCGGCGCAGATTCCGTTCATCCAGACCCTGACGCAGCAGAACGTCAGCGCGATCGTGGTGTCCGCTGATGACCCCGACGCCATCGCGCCGGCCCTCAAGCAAGCCATGGCCAAGGGCATCAAGGTGGTCGGCTATGACTCGTCGCCGGCCAAAGACGCTCGCAATGTCTTCATCAACCAGGCTGACTCCAAGGGTATCGGCGTGGTTCAGGTCCAGATGGTCTGCGATGAGATTCCAGGCTGCGCGGGCGAGATCGCGGTTCTCTCGGCCACCAGCACAGCCACGAACCAGAACGCCTGGATCCAGGCGATGAAGGACGAGCTGGCCAGCAACTCGAAGTACGCCGGCTTGAAACTGGTCAAGGTCGCGTACGGCAATGACGACCCGCAGACGAGCACAACCGAGGCCCAGGCGCTACTGACGTCCTATCCAAACCTGAAGGGCATCATCTCGCCGACGACCGTGGGCATCTCGGCGGCTGCTCAGGTCCTCAAGCAGACCGGCAAGGCCGGCAAGGTCCAGCTGACAGGCCTCGGCACGCCGAACCTGATGAGGGCTTTTGTCAAGGACGGCACCTGCAAAGAGTTCGCGCTGTGGAACGTGAAGGATCTCGGTTACCTTGCCTACTACACAGCGGCGCTTCTCGTGCAAGGCAAGATCAAGGGCAACCCGGGCGAAAAATTCACTGCGGGTCGACTCGGTGACTACACGATCGACCCCAACGGTGTCGTCTTGCTCGGACCTCCGTTTGTTTTCAAGGCCGACAACATCGACCAGCTGAACTTCTAACGTGATCCGGCGCGGGGAGGCGCACGCCTCCCCGCATTCTCTTGAGGCAATCCATGGAGCGAGTTGCATTCGTGATGAAGGTGAGGCCGGGCGAAGAGGCGGAGTATCGCCGGCGCCACGAGGCGGTCTGGCCGGAGATGCTTCGTGCTCTGAAGGACGCCGGCTGCTCCAACTATTCCATATATATGAAAGGACGGGATCTGTTCGCCTACATGGAGGTCGACGACTTCGAGCGCTTCAAGCTCCAGATGTCCGACAACCACGACGCGCAGCGTTGGGAGTCGCAGATGGCCCCGATCATGGAGCAGGCGATCCAGGCGGATACCGGCTTCCACGAGGTGCTGCCTGAGGTCTTTCACCTTGACTGACACTCGCGTGATCGAGCGCATCAATCGGCTCCGCGTCGAAACGCCTTCCTGGGGCTATGGCAACTCAGGGACCAGGTTCAAGGTCTTCGCGCAGCCGGGTGCGGCGCGCACGATCGAGGAAAAGCTCGCCGACGCCGGGATGGTGAACCGCCTCACCGGGATCTGCCCGACGGTCGCGATCCATATTCCGTGGGACCGCGTCGACGATTGGGATGCGCTCTGCAAGCTTGCCGCCGGCCACGGGTTGAAAGTTGGCGCGATCAATCCCAACCTGTTTCAGGACGACGAATACATGCTCGGCAGCCTGGCCCATCCCTCAGCCGGGATTCGACGCCGGGCGGTCGATCACGTCCTCGAATGCATCCAGATCGCGCAGAAGGTGGGCTCATCGATCGTGAGCCTGTGGCTCGCCGACGGCACCAACTATCCGGGCCAGGATGACCTCCGTTCTCGATCCAGGCGTCTGAGCGACGGCCTGAGGCAGATCTACGCGGCCTTGCCATCCGGGATGCGTCTGCTGGTCGAGTACAAGTTTTTCGAGCCAGGGTTCTACACCACGGACCTGCCCGACTGGGGCACGGCGTACGCGATGTGCCTCGACCTGGGTCCACAGGCCGAGGTGCTCGTCGACACCGGCCACCACGCCCAGGGGGTGAACATCGAGCAGATCGTCGCCCAGCTTCTCGATCGGGCGCGGCTGGGCGGATTCCACTTCAACGCACGCAAATACGCCGATGACGATCTCATCGTCGGGTCGACGAACCCGTTCGAGCTCTTCCTGATCTTCAACGAGCTGGTGGCGGCCGAGCAAGACTCGGACCAGAAGGTCGCCGCGACCGCGCGCAACGTCGCCTACATGATCGATCAGTCGCACAACATCGAGCCGAAGCTCGAGGCGATGGTGCAGTCCGTCATGAATATTCAGACCGCCCACGCCAAAGCCCTCCTTGTCGACAGGGCTCGTCTCCGCGACGCCCAGGCCGAGGGCGATGTGCTGGGAGCGAACCGTGTGCTCGTCGAGGCCTACGAAACCGACGTTCGGCCGATTCTTGCGGAGGCGAGGAAGGAGCTTGGCATCGATGCCGACCCGGTGGCCGCCTTGCAGCGCAGCGGTTATGTGGAACGTGTGGCGCGCGAACGCGGAAAAGCGCCAGCCGGTAGCGGCTATCCGGGAGCGTAGGGGGTGGGGGAGGTCAAGCGATTGCTGGCGGTCGATCTAGGCGCCGAGAGCGGCCGCACGGTTCTCGGCTTGTTCGATGGCGATCGGCTGGCGGTCGAGGAGATAAGGCGCTTTCCGAACCGGCCGGTCGAGGTGGGGGGCACCTTGCAATGGGATGTTCTGCGGCTGTATGCCGACGTGCTCGACGGGGTCCGCGCAGCCGGGCCGGTCGAATCGTTGGGAGTTGACACGTGGGGCGTCGACTTCGGATTGCTTGACCGCGCGGGCCATCTGCTCGGCAACCCCGTCCACTATCGCGACCGCCGAACCGCGGGAATGCCTGATGCGACGTTTCGTCTGGT
>Ga0209804_1002027_pt1 | contig 12559 bp, 9 predicted proteins | sample GraSoiAngelo_139_FD_185896 | JGI IMG/M metagenome (GOLD analysis project Ga0209804, IMG submission 185896) | Grasslands soil microbial communities from the Angelo Coastal Reserve, California, USA - 14_0929_12_20cm (SPAdes) (version 2) | ecosystem: Environmental > Terrestrial > Soil > Grasslands ... | reverse complement strand
TCCGCACGCAGATCCTCGAGCACTCCAAGTACCAGCTCCAGTCCGAGACCAACCGGCTGCGTCCGATCCCGCTGCCGGCGCCGCGCGGCATCATCACCGACCGCAACGGCAAGGTGCTCGCCGAGAATGTGCCGGGCTACACCGTCTCCCTGATCCCGGCGGCGGACGAAGACTCGCTGCATGCGACCCTGCGCCACATCGCGCCGATCGTGAAGCTCGACAGCGTCGGCATCGAGCGCGTCCTGGTCCGCTACCGGCGTACGCCCTACCTGCCGGTCACGGTGCTGCCCAATGCGACGTTCGCGATCGTGTCGGCCCTGGAGGAGCGGCGCCTGATCTTCCCGGGCCTCCTCATCCAGCCCGAGCCCAAGCGCCACTACCCGGACAGCTCGCTGGTGGCGCATCTGGTGGGCTACATCGGGGAGGTGACCGAGGCGGAGCGGGCCCAACGGCGCCTGGCGCCCGTGCGGCTCGGCGGGCTGCTGGGCAAGGATGGCCTGGAGCGCGAGTACGACGACTCGCTGCGCGGTGCGGACGGCGTGCGCTTCGTGGAGGTGAGCGCGCTCGGACGCGTGGTGCGTGAGGCTGGTGCCGCGTCGACCCTGCCGCCGATCCCCGGGCGCGCCCTCTCCACCACCATCGACCTGGACCTGCAGCGCTACGTGGGGCGCATCTTCCCGGCGGGCCAGCGGGGCGCCGTGCTCGCCCTCAATCCCAACAGCGGGGAGGTTCTCGCGCTGTATAGTGCCCCGGGCTACGACCCGAACGCCTTCGTGGGCGGCGTGGATCCCGCGTACTGGCGCTCCCTCACCCTGAGCCCGGCGCGCCCGCTGCTCGATCGCGCCATCAAGACGTTTTATCCACCCGGCTCCACCTGGAAGCTGGCGATCGCGACCATGGCACTGAAGCGCGGGATCGTCACCTTGCGCTCGCACATGCCGATCCCGTGCCGCGGCGGGCTGCAGTACGGCAATCGCTTCTTCCGCTGCTGGCACGCCGCCGGCCACGGCGACCTGACGCTAACCGACGCGATCGCGCAGAGCTGCGATGTGTACTTCTATCAGCTCGGACTGAAGCTCGGGCTCACGTCGTTGCTCGAGGACGCGAGCGGCCTGGGATTCCGCTCCCGCACCGGGATCGACCTGCCGAATGAGCTCACGTCGGTGTTCCCCGGCGGGACGGATTATTATGACCGCGTCTACGGCCCGCGCCGCTGGACCTCCGCCGTCACGCTCAACCTCGCCATCGGGCAGGGGGAAAACGCGCAGACGCTAGCGAACATGGTGCGGTTCTACCAGATGCTGGCCAGCGATGGGCGCGCCCGGCCCCCTTACCTCGTGCACCCCGCCGCCGGCACGACCGCGAGCCTCGGGCTCCTCCCGGACCAGCTCGCCGGCCTGCGTCAGGCGATGGTCAGCGTGGTGGAGCGGGGCACGGCGCGCGGCGCGGGGCGCTTCGGCGGCAGCATCGCCATCGCCGGCAAGACCGGCACGGCGCAGAATTCCCACGGACCGGACCACGGCTGGTTCATCGGGTTCGCGCCCGCCGAGAAGCCCGAGATCGTGGTCGGCGCCATCATCGAGTTCGCCCGCGAGGGCCCGTATGTCGCGCCCCTCGTCACGCGCGTGATCGGGCACTACCTCGGTGTCGACACGACGGCGGCGTCGAACGTCCGGATCGTGCTCCCCGCCGACACCGCGCCGCATTCCAGGCAGCTGCTCCCCGGCCCACCGTCGGTCGAGGATTCCACGATCGTGCCGATCGCGCCCACCGACACGGGCGTCACACCCCCCGATACCGGCAATGCGACCCCCGCTCCGCGAGATCGATAAGCCGCTCGTGGCGGTCACGGTCGCGCTGGCGGCGTACGGGCTCGCGGCGCTCTATTCCGCCGGCCAGACGGACGTGCCGACGTTCGTGACGACGATCTGGCATAAACAGCTGATCTGGCTGGGGGTGGGGCTCGTGGCGATGCTCCTGATGTACCGCACGTCGCCGCGGTTGCTCGAGTGGGCGACGCCCTACGCCTACGGGATCAGCATCCTGGTGCTGCTCATCACGCTCTCGGCCGGGACCGGGGCCGGCACGGCGGCGAGCGAGCGCTCCTGGATCTCGGTCGGCGGCGTGCGCCTGGGCCAGCCTGCCGAGCTCGCGAAGCTCGCCGTCATCCTGATGCTGGCGCGCTGGTTGGCCGAGCGCCGCGAAGCGCCCGCCACGCTGCGCGACTTGGTCCCCCCCTGCCTGATCGCGGGCGTGCCGACCCTGCTCGTCGCCAAACAGCCCGACCTGGGGAGCGCGATCGTCTTCATCACCGTGCTGTTCGCGATGCTTTACTGGGCGGGCACCAAGCCCTCGCTGCTGGTGTTGCTCGGATCGCCGGTGATCGGGTTGGTGCTGGCGTTTTCGACCGTGGCATGGGGCGCATGGATCGTGGTTCTGTTCGGGCTGCTCTTGTGGTGGCGTCCCTACGTCTGGGAAGGGCTCGCGGTGATGCTGGCGAACGTGGTCATGGGCGTCATCGCCGTGCCGTTCTGGCGCCGGCTGGCTCCTTACCAGCAGAACCGGCTGCTCGCCTTCCTGAACCCCGAGGTGGACCCGCGCGCCACCGGGTGGCACGTCATCCAGTCGAAGATCGCCATCGGATCGGGCGGGTTCCTGGGCCAGGGCTTCACCCATGGGCCACAGAAGCGGCTCGCGTTCCTCCCGGCGCAGCACACCGATTTCATCTTTCCGGTGGTGGGCGAAGAGCTCGGTTTCGTCGGGGTGATCGTGGCGCTGGCGCTGTTCACGGCGCTCGTGCTGGTGCTGTTGCGCATCTCGCGCCGGGCGACTGATCCGTACTCCAGCCTCTGCGTGTTCGGGATCTCGGGTCTCCTATTCACGCACATCATCGAAAACGTGGGCATGACGGTGAACCTGCTCCCGATCACCGGCATCCCCTTGCCATTCTTTTCATATGGCGGCTCGTTCCTGCTCGCCTCCTCGTTGGCGGTGGGAATCTCGCTCCGGGTCGCACGGGAATCCCGCCAGTCGGGCTATGCCGAGCTTTGACAACGAGTTACGCGAACGGGGCTAGCGCCGATCGAGACCCGCTCCCAAATTGTCGCCTTCTACCCCCCCTCTATGGCGCGAATGGCCTGGTTCAAGAAAGAGCGCAAACCGCGCACGTCGGAACGGGTCAAACTGGAGATCCCAGCCGACGCGTGGGAGAAGTGCGACGAGTGCGGCCATATCGACATCAAGGACCGGTTCGTTCGTGCCCTGAATGTCTGCCCCAATTGCGGCCACCATCGCCGCATCTCTGCTCAGGAATACATCGACCTGCTGGTGGACGAAGGCTCGTGGCACGAGCTCGACACCCGGCTCCGCTCCACCGATCCGCTGCATTTCGAGAATTACAAGCAGCGCCTCGAGACCGCGATCCACAAAGCCGGCCCGCTCGAGGCCGTGCGCACCGGCTACGGCCGGTTGGACGGGATACCGGTGGGCGTGGGCGTGATGGATTTCAACTTCATGGGTGGGTCCATGGGCTCGGTGGTGGGGGAGAAGCTCGCCCGGATCGCGCGGCGCTCGGCCGAGCGGCGGACGCCGCTGATCATCGTGTCCGCCTCGGGCGGGGCACGGATGCAGGAGGGCGTGTTGTCGCTCATGCAGATGGCCAAGACGTCGGTCGAGATCGCCCGGCTGCGCACGACGCGCGTCCCCTTCATCTCGATCCTCACCAACCCCACGACCGGGGGAGTGTCCGCCTCCTACGCCATGCAAGGGGATGTGATCCTGGCCGAGCCGGGCGCGGTGGTCGGATTCGCGGGGCCGCGCGTGATCAAGCAGACCATCGGGCAGGACCTGCCGGAGGGCTTCCAGACCGCCGAATTCCTGCTCGAGCACGGTATGGTGGACGCCGTGGTGCCACGGAGTGAGCTGCGCGACACCACGGGACAGCTGCTGCGCCATATGGCTGGCCGGCAACCGGCGGAGGCTGCCGACTGAGTCTGCTGTCCTTCGAGGACGCCTGCCGCTTTCTCTTCGCACGACAAGGGAGCCGCATCAAATGGAGCCTCGGACCGACCGAGGGGCTCCTGGGCGTGCTGGGCCATCCCGAGCGGCACTTCCCCACCGTGCACGTCGCGGGGACGAACGGCAAGGGGTCCACCTGCGCCTTCGTGGCGGCGGAGCTGCGCGCCCGAGGCCTCAAGGTCGGGCTGTACACCTCGCCCCACCTGGTCTCGGTACGCGAGCGCATCGAGGTGGACGGCGTGCCGATCGGCGAGGAGGCGTTCGCCGAGTGGACGAGCTTCCTGCAGCCGGAGATCGAGCGCCTCGATGCCAGCTTCTTCGAGGCGACCACCGCGATCGCCCTGGCCGACCTCGCGGCGCGGGGCGTGGACATCGCCGTCATCGAAGTGGGACTGGGCGGGCGACTCGACTCCACCAACGTGATCACGCCGCTCGTGTCGGTGGTGACCAAGATCGCGCGGGAGCACACCGACTACCTCGGGACCGACCTTGCGGACATCGCCCGGGAGAAAGCGGGCATCGCGAAGTCGGGCGTGCCGTTCGTGACGGGGGAGCGGGACCCAGCGGTGCGACAGGAGCTGGCGGCCGAGGCGAGCCGGCGGGGCGCGGCGCCCGTGATCCTGGTCGACACCACCCGCTCCCCGACGCGACGCCTGGGGCTGCTCGGCCGCCACCAGCAGGCCAACGCGTGGGTCGCGCTCGCGGCCCTGAACCGCCTGCCACCCCCGTTCGGACCGGCCGGCGACACCTGGCCCGAGAGCTTCGGGCATGCCTATGTGCCCGGCCGGTTCGATGTGCGCGGCAAATGGATCTTCGACGTGGCGCACAATCCCGACGGGGCGCTGGTGCTCGCGGAGACCCTGCGTGATTGCAACCCGCCGCGTCCCCGTCACGCCCTGGTCGGCGTGCTCGGCGACAAGGATTATCTCGGCATGATCGACGCGCTCGCGCCCCAGGTCGATGCCTTCGTGTTCACCGTGCCCGACTCCGCGCCCGAGAAGCGGCGTTGGGACCTGGGACGGCTGGAGCGCGAGCTGGGCGGACTGACGGTGGCACGTGCATTCGAGCCGAGCTTCGCCGGCGCGCTCGAGCGGGTCGGCGTGGGCGCGGCGACGGTGATCGTCACCGGGTCGTTTCACACCGTTGGCGACGCGCTCGCCCGCTTGCCCGGCTTCGCGCCGGTCGCCTAAATTGTTGCGATGCAAGGACAAGCCCTACCAGGGTTTCGCGACTTTTATCCCGAAGAACTAGCGCTCCGCAACTACATTTTCGCCACTTGGCGCGCCGTGGCGAGCCGCTACGGCTTCCAGGAATACGACGGGCCGCCGCTCGAGCCCCTCGAGCTGTACACCGAGAAGAGCGGCGAGGAGATCGTGCAACAGCTGTACGCATTTCAGGACAAGGGAGAGCGCCAGGTCGCGTTGCGGCCTGAAATGACGCCCAGCCTCGCCCGCATGGTGGGCGCCCGCGCGCAGGCCTTGAAGAAACCGATCCGCTGGTTCGCGATCCCCCAGCTGTTCCGCTACGAGCGGCAGCAACGGGGCCGCCTGCGCGAGCACTTTCAGCTCAATATGGACGTGATCGGCGAGGCGGGACCGGCGGCCGATGCCGAGATCATGGCGGCCGTGATCGACATCGCGCGCGCGTTCGGGCTGACGCCGGCGGACGTCCGCCTGCGGGTGTCCGACCGCCGGATTCTGGTGAACGAGCTGAAGGATCGCCACGCGGTGGCGGACGGCGAGATGCTGGGCGTGCTGAGCGCGCTGGACAAGTGGGGCGACGAGCCGGCGCTGACCGAGCGGCGCCTGCAGCGGGCGCTGGGCGACTCCCCTGAACGGAAGGGCTCGGTATCCGCTTTCTTGAGCCTCTTGGCCAAGGAGGACCCCGCGACGGTGGAGCGGCTGCTGGGGGCTCCCGCGGCGGAACCGCTGCGGGAGTGTCGCACGCGGCTCGACGCGATGGGTCTGGGAGACTTCGTCACGGTCGACTTCCGCATCGTGCGCGGGCTCGCCTACTATACCGGGATCGTGTTCGAGCTGTTCGATGCCAAGCGGTCGCTGCGCGCCATCTGCGGAGGCGGGCGATACGACACACTGATCAAGGAGATCGCCGGGGTCGATCTCCCTTGCGTCGGGTTCGGGATGGGAGACGTGGTCCTCGGAGAACTGTTGAAGGAGCACGGGAAAGCCGCCGAGGCGCCGAGTCGACTCGACGCCTTTTTGATAGCGGTGGGAGGCGAAGACGTGGCTCCCGTGCTGAGGCTCGCCCACGAGCTGCGCGATCGCGGCATCGCCGTCGAGTACGCGTTGCGCGACGCCCCGATCGGCAAGCAGCTCGAGCTCGCCGTGGCGCGGGGCGCCCCGCGCGCCGTGATCGTCGGACCCGATGAGCGCAAGGCCAAGGTGGCCGTGGTGCGGGATCTCAAGAGCGGGCGGCAGCGCAAAGTGGCGTTGACGAAGGTCCGCAAGGGTGTGTTCAAGTGAAGGCCCAGGCCCAGAAGATCACCCCACGCGCGCAGGACTTCAGCGAGTGGTACAACGACGTGATCATGCAGGCGGAGCTGGCGGATCACTCGCCGGTGCGCGGTTGCATGGTGATCCGGCCGCACGGCTACCGCATCTGGGAGCTGATGCAGCGGGCGCTGGACGACTTGTTCAAGGCGACCGGTCATCGCAACGCCTACTTCCCGCTGTTCATCCCGATGAGCTTCCTCGCCAAGGAAGCCGAGCACGTCGAGGGGTTCGCGAAGGAAGTCGCGCTGGTGACGCACACTCGCCTCAAGGCGACCGGGAAGGCTGGCGCCCAGGCGGTGATGCCCGACCCCGCGTCGGTGCTCGAGGAGCCGCTCGTCATACGGCCCACGTCCGAGACGATCATCTACGCGATGTTCGCCAAGTGGATTCAGAGCTACCGCGATCTGCCGCTGCTCCTGAACCAGTGGTGCAACATCGTGCGCTGGGAGTTTCGGACCCGGCTGTTTTTGCGCACCACCGAGTTTCTCTGGCAGGAGGGACACACGGCGCACGCGACGGAGGCGGAGGCCGAGGCGGAGGCGCGCCAGATGCTCGGCGTGTACCGCACGTTCCAGGAGCAATGGATGGCGATGCCCGTGATCACGGGCCTGAAGACGGAGAGCGAGAAGTTCGCCGGTGCCCTGCGCACCTACGCGCTGGAGGCGCTGATGCAGGACAACAAGGCGCTGCAGGCGGGCACGTCGCACAATCTCGGCCAGAACTTCGCCAAGGCGTTCGGCGTCCAGTACCAGACAGCGGCGGGCGGACTGGAGCACGTGTGGAATACGTCCTGGGGCGTTTCGACGCGCATGATCGGTGGCCTGGTGATGACGCATTCGGACGACAACGGTCTGGTGTGTCCGCCCAAGCTGGCACCGGTGCAAGTCGTGATCGTGCCGATTTGGAAGTCGGAGGAGGAAAGGGGCCAGGTGTCGGGGGTCGGGGGTCAGGTAAAGGCGGAGCTCGACAAGGCTGGTATCCGCGTCGAGCTCGATCTACGTGACAACCTGAAGCCGGGCGCCAAGTACTTCGAGTGGGAGGCCAAAGGCGTGCCGCTGCGGCTCGAGATCGGGCCGCGCGACGTGGCGGCGGGGCAGGTGATGACGGCGCGGCGCGGGGGAAGCAAGGCGCCGCTCAAGCTCGACGGACTCACGCGCGCGGTCGCCACCGCGCTGGACGAGATCCAGACGTGGCTGTTCAACGCCGCGAGCGAGCGGCGCGAGGCCCACTCCGTCCGAGGCGTGACCAAGCAGCAGTTCCTCGACTTCATGAAGGGTGTCGGCGGGTTCGCCTACGGAGGGTTCTGCGGCGCGGCGGCCTGCGAGGCCGAGATCAAGCAGCAGACGGCAGCGACCGTGCGCGTGCTACCCGATCCCGAGTTCCGCTCGCCCGAAGCGCCCAGGACGTGCATGTGGTGCGGCAAGCCGAGCGTCGCGGAGGCGGTGTGGGCGCAGGCGTACTAGGGTTCGACCCCGCGCTGCTCCGCTCCATCGCGGAGCGGGTCGGCACACCCACGTACGTCTACAGCGCCAACCTGATCCGGGCACAGTATCACGCGCTGCACGACGCGCTCAAGGACGTGCCCCACCGTATCTGCTACTCGGTGAAGGCGAACGGCAATCTCGGCGTCCTCAAGGTGCTGCGCACGCTCGGCGCCGGCGCCGACATCGTCTCCGTCGGCGAGCTGCGGCGCGCGCTCGCGGCCGGCTTCGAGCCCGGCGCGATCGTGTTCTCGGGCGTCGGCAAGACGGCGCCCGAGCTGGACGAGGCGATCCGCACGGGCGTCGGGTACTTGAACATCGAGTCGTCGGCGGAGCTCGACGCCGCCATCGCCGTGGCGCGGCGCGGCAAACGGCGCGGCTCCCTGGGCATCCGCGTGAACCCGGACGTCGCGACCGAGACGCACCCCTACACCAAAACCGGTGAGAAGACGGCCAAATTCGGCGTCCCGTACGACGAGGTGGTGAGCGTGGCGCAGCGCATCGCGGCCGAGCCGCTGTTCACGCTGCGCGGCCTGGCGATGCACCTGGGCTCCCAGATCACCGACGTGGAGCCGTACCATCGCGGCACCGTCAAGCTGCTCGAGCTGGTGACGGCGCTTCGGGCGTCGGGCATCGGCACGATCGACGCGCTCGACGTGGGAGGCGGGTTGGGCGTCCGCTACCACAACGAGAAGGCGCCGAGCCCCAAGGCATTCGCCGACGCCGTCGCGCCGCCGATCAGGCAGGCGGGGCTCGCCCTGATATGCGAGCCGGGCCGCTACCTCGTGGCGAATGCCGGCGTGCTGCTCACTCGGGTGCTCTACCGCAAGCACGCGGGCGGGAAGGAGTTCGTCGTGGTGGACGCCGGCATGACGGACTTCGTGCGACCCAGCCACTACAACGCGCACCACGACCTGGTCCCGCTCGAGGACGGGAGCCGACCCGAAGAGCTGGTCAACGTGGTGGGCCCGATCTGTGAGTCGGGAGATTTCCTGGCGCTCGATCGCAAGCTGCCCGCCGTGGCGCCGGGCGAGCTGCTCGCGGTGCTCGGCACAGGAGCCTACGGCTTCGTCATGAGCTCGACCTATAATCAGCGACCGCGGCCGCCCGAGGTGCTGGTGGAAGGCGACCGCTACTACGTGGCGCGCCAGCGCGAGACCCTGGACGACCTGCTGCGGGGTGAAGTGCTCGAGCCGACGACGTGGTACCACGGTGGCCCCGCTGGCGGGAAGGGCACGGGATGAACCGCATCCTCATTCTCGACTATGGATCGCAGTTCACCCAGCTGATCGCGCGCCGGGTGCGCGAGGCGCACGTGTACTGCGAGATCCACTCCGCCGCCCGCGGCACCGACCTGGGCTTCATCCGGCAGTTCGATCCCAAGGGGATCATTTTCTCGGGCGGCCCTAATTCAGTCTTCGATGCCGGCGCTCCCACCGCCGACCCCAAGGTGCTCGACCTCGGCGTGCCGGTACTGGGGATCTGCTACGGGATGCAGCTGGTGGCGCACCTGGCGGGCGGCGAGGTGAAGCCGTCGCGCCAGCGGGAGTACGGTCGCGCCGAAGTAACGGTGCGCGAGGCTGTGGGTCTGTTCGCCGGCTTCGAGCCGGAGGCGTGCATCACGGTGTGGGCGAGCCACGGCGACCGCATCGAGCAGCCGCCGCCGGCGTTCCGGGTCACGGCCTCGAGCGCCAATGCCCCGGTGGCCGGGTTCCAGCACGAGACAAAGCCCATCTTCGGCATCCTGTTTCATCCCGAGGTCGCGCACACACCGCGCGGGCCCGAGATCCTCCATAACTTCCTATTCCACGTATGCGGTTGTGCGCCGGATTGGACGCCCGGCCACTTCATCAACCAGGAGATGCAGCGCATCGCGACGCTGGTCGGGCCCGAGCGCCGCGCGATCTGCGGGCTCTCCGGCGGTGTGGACTCGGCGGTGGCGGCGAGCCTGGTGCACCGCGCCATCGGCGACCGCCTCGCCTGCATCTTCGTGGATCACGGGCTGTTGCGGCAGGGCGAGCGCGAGCAGGTGGAGCACACGTTCCGCGCGCACCTCGGCATGGATCTGCGGGTGGTGGACGCGAGCGCGCGCTTCCTCGAGGCCCTGGAAGGTGTGGACGACCCCGAAGAGAAGCGGCGCCGGATCGGCCATACGTTCATCGACGCGTTTCAGGACGCGGCCGAGCACATCCCCGGCGACGTGGGATTCCTGGTCCAGGGCACGCTGTATCCCGACGTGATCGAGTCGGCGTCGCCCTCGGGGGGGCCGTCCGTCACCATCAAGACCCATCACAACGTCGGCGGGCTGCGGCCCAATCTCCCGTGGAAACTGATCGAGCCGTTACGGGAGCTGTTCAAGGACGAGGTGCGCCAAGTGGGCCGCGAGCTGGGTCTGCCCGAAGAGATCGTGGGGCGGCATCCGTTTCCCGGCCCGGGACTCGCCATCCGAGTGCTCGGACCCGTGACGCCCGAGCGGCTCGAGCTGCTGCGTCGGGTGGACGCGATCTACATCGAGGAGATTCGCGCCGTCGGCCTGTACGACCAGATCTGGCAGGCCTTCGCGGTGCTGTTGCCGATCAAGTCGGTGGGCGTGATGGGCGACTTCCGGACGTACGACCATGTCGTGGCGCTGCGGGCGGTGACGAGCCGCGACGGGATGACGGCGGATTGGTTTCCCTTCCCGCACGACGTGCTGGGGAGAATCAGCAGCCGGATCATCAATGAGGTCCGCGGTGTGAACCGGGTCGTTTACGATGTGAGTTCCAAGCCGCCGGCGACGATAGAATGGGAGTGAGGCGTTCTGGGGTGAGCGGGGTACAGCGTTCCGGATGAGGCGTTACCGATTGAGGCGTTGTCGGGTGAGGCGTTGTCGGTAACGCCTGACCTGACCACAGGCAACGCTGTACCCGAGAACGCCGTACCCGAGAACGCCGTATCCGACAACGCTTCTCTCTAAATGTTCTTGTCTTCGAGGAGCTTGAGGAACTCCTGCGGGGTGCCGATCTTCGCGAGCTTTTCCGGTACATCCGCTTCCTTCGCAAACTGCGCGATCTTGCCGAGCACCGGCAGGTATTGGTTGGACACTTCGAGCGGTGGGGCCACGATCAGGAAGAAGTAGTTCACCGGCTTGCCGTCGATCGCGTTGAAATCGACCCCCTCGAGCTTGCGGCCGAACGCGACGCGCAGCCGGTTCACGGCGAGCGCGCGGCAGTGGGGAATCGCGATGTTGTGACCGATCCCCGTCGAGCCGAGCGTCTCGCGCCGCTTCAGCATCTTCACGAGGGTCTGCTCGGCCTTGTCGTCCAGACTGAGCAGGCCGACCAGCTCCTTCAAGACGTCGTCCTTGGTGCTGCTTTGCAGCTGCAGGTTGATCGCGTCTTGGGAAAAGAACTCGCGCAAGCGCACGTGCGGTCTCCAGTGCGTGAACGGCGGCGAAACGTAATGACTCCTTGCTCCTCGCGCAATTTTGGCCGGTGCTGCTCAGTACCGGCCGTTGTGCTTTCGATGGGGGTTAGCCTAGCAACGATGCAACGTTGAACGGGGTTTCCCCTCTTTCTTGACGCTGACTTGAAACCTCAGCGCTCTCTTCTCGAGCGAAGTGCACGCGGTAGTGCTCAGGTCAATGGACGAGAAGCCACGAGGAGCCCTTTATGCCTACCCCCGTCGACCCGCGCGCAGTGGACCTAGCCGGCTTCCCAAGCCCTGTCGCGCGCACCACGACCCTGTTTGTCATCGTCGGCGTCCTGTCGGCTGCGTGCCACCTGCGCGCGTATGCCCAGGATTACGGCACGGGCAGGGGCGGCTGGTTCAACGCGGCAATCGGTCGTGGCTGGGCGCAGTTCGCCTGCGACACGTGCCATCGGGGCCCACGCGCCGGTGACTGGGACGTCCTACTCGGGTTCGGAGAGACGCGGGACCAACAGCTGCGCGTTGGCCTGGTGTTGAACGTCTCGGATCGCCTCTTACGCGACGGGGAAACGATGTGGGCGATCACGACGGTCAGCCCCTGGCTGCGCTACTACCCTTGCAGTGGCCGGACCCTCTTTGTCGAAGGAGGAATCGGGCCGTCGGAATATCGGTTGCTCAAAGGGTTGCACGAGGGGCTCTTGTTCGAGAACGCCGACACGACCTACGCCTCGGGCTGGGGATTGGGGAGTACGCTGGCCGCCGGGTGGGACATTCCGATCGGCCACGGCGACTTTGCCCTTACTCCCCGAGTGGCCTACGGGTACGGGACGCCGCGTACTCTCCACTCGCCAAGGGGGGCGACTGTAGCGAGGGGGTGGACGCAGAACGTCGTTTCGATCGGCGTCGAGTTCGTTATCAATCCCCTCGATAGCAACTAAGCGTCGGCGCTACTTGACACAACATATCTTTGCTCCTCGGGCAACGCGTCAATACGTTGTGTGCCATGGACTTTCCGTATCGCACGGGACACGCGTTCCCGCTCTTCCTCGCGCCCATGTCGGGCGTCTCGGAATCGCCGTTCCGGCTGCTGTGCCGTGTCGCTGTTGTGGCAATCGTGCACCTCATCGCTGATCGAATCGA
>Ga0209804_1002015_pt1 | contig 12620 bp, 9 predicted proteins | sample GraSoiAngelo_139_FD_185896 | JGI IMG/M metagenome (GOLD analysis project Ga0209804, IMG submission 185896) | Grasslands soil microbial communities from the Angelo Coastal Reserve, California, USA - 14_0929_12_20cm (SPAdes) (version 2) | ecosystem: Environmental > Terrestrial > Soil > Grasslands ... | reverse complement strand
TCACGAAGGGCCCGGGCCGCCAGGCCATGGAGGAGGCGCTGCGCTCCGTCGGGGCGGCGCTGGGCCGCGAGTTTCCGCTGCTGATCGGCGGCCGGGCCGTGAGGACCGGCGAGACGTTTCGGACGCAGAACCCCTCTCAAGCCGACACGGTGGTGGCGGTCGTCCACCAGGCCGGCGCGCGTGAGGTGGAGGCCGCGGTCGCCGCTGCGCTCACCGCCTTCGAGTCGTGGCGCTGGGTCCCGGCCGAGGAGCGGGCGGCGCTCTTGATGCGGGCGGCGAACCTCCTCAGGCGCCGCCGCATGGACGCCGCGGCGTGGATGATCTACGAGGTGGGCAAGAACTGGACGGAGGCCGATGCGGACGTCGCCGAGGCGATCGATTTCGCCGAATACTACGCCCGCGAGATCCTCCGGTACGCTCCCGGGCGGCCGCTCCCTCCAATCCCGGGCGAGATGAGCGAATATCTGTACCTTCCCCTGGGCGTGGTGGCGGTCATCTCCCCGTGGAACTTCCCCCTGGCGATCCCGGCGGGGATGGCGCTCGGCGCGATCGTCTGCGGCAACACGGTGGTGATGAAGCCCGCGAGCGACGCGGTCGCGACGGCCCACGCGATCGCGGACGCGCTCACCGAGGCCGGCCTTCCGCCGGGCGTGCTGAACGTGATCGCCGGCCCGGGCGGGGCCGTCGGAGAGGCGCTGGTCGCGCACCCCAAGGTGCGGATGATCGCGTTCACCGGGTCGCGCGACGTCGGGACGCACCTCTTCGAGCTCGCGGCCCACACGCCTCCCGGTCAGATCTGGCTCAAGCGGATCATCGCCGAGATGGGCGGCAAGAACGCCGTCATCGTCGATGACGAGGCCGCGCTGGACGAGGCGGTCGCGGGGGTCGTGGCCTCCGGGTACGGGTACCAGGGGCAAAAGTGCTCCGCGGGCTCCCGCGTGGTGGTGACGCCCAAGGTGTACGGCGAGGTCGTCGAGATGATCGCCGAGCGGGTCCGCCAGCTCGAGGTCGGTCCGGCGCCCGAGAACTTTCCGGCGGGGCCGGTGATCAACGCCCGCGCCGAGCAGAAGGTGCTCGAGTACATCGAGATCGGGAAGCGAGAGGGACGTCTCGCGGCCGGCGGCGGCCGGGCGCGGGAGGGCGGCCACTATATCGCGCCGACGGTCATTATCGACGTCCGGCCGGATGCCCGGATCGCGCAGGAGGAGATTTTCGGCCCGGTCGTCGCGGCGATCCCCGCCCGCGATTTCGACGACGCGATCCGGATCGCCAACGGCACCGCGTACGGGCTGACGGGGTCGGTCTACACCTTGAACCCGGAGAAGCTGGCGAAGGCCCGGCGGGAGCTCATGTGCGGCAACCTCTATCTCAACCGGAAGTCCACCGGCGCGCTCGTGGGGACCCACCCGTTCGGCGGGTTCAACATGTCGGGCACCGACAGCAAGGCCGGCGGGCCGGAGTATCTGCTGAACTTCCTCCAGCCGAAGGTCGTGGCCCACAAGTACCGTTGATCCTTCTCACTCCGGTCGCCGCGCCAGCCGCAGCGTCAGACCGGCGAGGAGCAGCGCACAAATCCACAAAGCCGCTCCAGACAGCCATTCACCGCGCAGCCACTGCAAAGCTCCGCTCACCATTAAAAAAACCGATACAATCATGAGGAAGTAGAAATTCAAGGCCCGCCACCGCCGATACCACTCCGGTGAGTAAATCTTGAACCAGCCGAGAGAGGCAGAAAAGGAATACACTCCCAGGTTCCACCGCTTCCGAAGCTCCGTCATTTTTGCTTGATCCCGGCGCACGACGCACCCTTCCTATGGTTGCAGCGATCCCAGCGGGCCTGATCAGGTTCCGAATCCACCCATAGTCGATGTGCAATCCATAGGGGGCGATCGCATAGAGGGCGATCGCATAGAGGTTGTACAGTCTCTCATCGGCATCGCTGGTTGCCCCGGTGGGATGTCCTGCTTCTCTCTATTCCCATCGGAGCAGGGGCGAAGACCCCTCGGCTACCGGCCTCCCGTCTCCCCGTTGCCGCCGCCTCCCCCCGCGTCCGAGAGGGGGGCGGGGCCGGCCGCGGACGGCGACTCCTGCAGCGCCGTGCGCAGGCGCCAGCGCGCGACCGCGCCCAAGGCCGCGAGCCCCGCCAGGCCGCCGATGCCGAACGCGCCCGGGGCGCCCCAGATCTGAGCCAGCGTTCCGCTCACCAGCGCTCCCACGGGTGTCATGCCGCCCATCACGAGCGAGTACACCGCCATCACCCTCCCCCGCAGCCGGTCGGGGGTGCCGAGCTGAAGCGTCGTGTTCACCGTGGCCGTGAACACGACCATGCTGGCGCCGGCGACGCCGAGCACGACGGCGGCAGCGTGGAACTGGTGGATCGCGCCGAGCGCGATGTTGGCGAGCGTCAGGACGAGCGCCCCCCCGAACAGGAATCCCGGGTGGGGTCCCAGGTGACTGAGCGACGCGACCGTGATCGCCCCCACCAGCGCCCCGGCGCCCTGAGCGGACATCAGCAGGCCGAACTGCGCGGCCTGCATCCGCAGCACGTCCTTGGCGAACACCGTGGCGAGGATGGTGAAGTTCATCACAAAGATGCTCTCTGCGGCGAGCAGGACGGTGATCTGCAGCGCGAGCGGTGTCCGGGCGAGATAGACCAGCCCTTCCCGCAACTCGGCGAGGATCCCGCCGGTCACGTGCACAATCCGCGCGGGCCGGACCCGCATCAGCAGCAGGGCCAGGATCACCGGGATGAAGCTCAGGCCGTTGGCGAGGAACGCCCACGCCATGCCCACCCAGGTGATGGCGGCGCCGGCGATCGCGGGGCCGAGCAGCCGGGCGACATTGACGATGGTGGAGTTCAGCGCGACCGCGTTCAGGATATCGGTCCCCTCGACCATCTCGAAGATGAACGCCTGACGGGCGGGGATGTCGAACGCCTGCGCCGCGCCAAGCACCGTCGCCAGCACCGCCACGTGCCAGAACCGGACCGTCCCGGTAAGGATCAGGACGCCGAGGACCAGCGCCTGCAGCATCTGAACCGTCTGGGTCACGACGATCACGTTGCGCTTGCTGACGCGGTCCGCGATGGCGCCGCCGACCAGCGCCAGGCAGAGGACGGGCAGCCACTGCAGCGCGCCCACGAGTCCCAGCAGGAACGGCGAGTCGGTGATCTGGAGGACGAGCCACGCCTGGGCGATCCGCTGCATCCAGGTGCCGACGAGCGAGATCATCTGCCCGATGAAGAAGAGGCGAAAATTCCGGTGGCGGAGGGCGGCAAACGTCCCGGGCCGCCGCCGCTCCCGCGCCTCCGGCGGCGGTGCTCCGGGGGGCCGTGCGGTGCCGGTCACTCACTCATCATAGCATCGTTGGTCCCTCATCTATCCTTCACCGCCTTCTCCTGCCGGCGCGCCGGCGGGCGCGTCGCCGGCCCGGAACGACGAGGCCTCCCGCGCGGCCCGCAGGCGCCAATGCGCGACGGCGCCCACGGCCGCAAGCCCCGCCAGCCCGCCGATGCCGAACGCGCCCGAAGCGCCCCAGATCTGGGCAAGCGTCCCGCTGACGAGCGCCCCCAATGGGTTCATCCCGCCCAGCACGAGCGTGTAGACCGCCATCACCCGCCCCCGCAGCTGGTCGGGGGCGTCGAGTTGGAGCGTGGAATTCACCGTGGCGGTGAACACGACCCAGCTGGCTCCGGCCACGCCCAGCGCGGTGGCCGCGAGGGGGAAATTATGGGTGGCGGCGAGCGCGACGCTCGAGAGATCCAGGACCAGGGCGCCCCCGAACAGATAGACCGGCCGGGGCCCCAGGTGGCTGAGCGACGCGACCGCAAGTGCGCCGATCAGGGCCCCGGCGCCCTGGACGGACACCAGCAGGCCGAACCCCGTGGCCTGCATGTGCAGCACGTCCTTGGCGAACACCGTGGTGAGGTTCGTGAAGTTGTTGAGGAAGATGCTCTGCACGGCGAGCAGGATGATGATCTGCAGCGCCGCCGGAGCCTCGGCGAAGTACGCGACGCTCTCCCGCAGGTGGGCGAGGATCCCCGCCGGCGCGCCCACCGCGGGGGCGGGCCGGACCCGCATCAGGAACAGTCCCACGATCACCGGGATGAAGCTCAGGCCGTTCACAACGAATGCCCACGCCATGCCCACCCAGGCAATGGTCGCGCCGGCGACCGCGGGGCCGAGCAGCCGCGCGACGTTGACCACGGTGGAATTGAGCGCAACGGCGTTCATGACGTCGGTCCCTTCGACCATTTCGGAGAGGAACGCCTGGCGGGCCGGCTGGTCGAAGGCATGCGCCGTGCCGAGGATCGCCGCCATGAGCGCCACGTGCCAGAATCGGACCGTCCCCGTGATGACCAGCGCGCCGAGGACCAGCGCCTGCACCATCTTGGCCAGCTGGGTGACGACGATCAGATTGCGCTTGCTGACGCGGTCGGCCACGGCGCCGCCGATTAGCGAGAGGCAGAGCACGGGGAGCCACTGCAGCGCGCTCACGAGGCCCAGCAGGAACGGCGAGTCGGTGATCTGGAGCACGAGCCAGGCCTGGGCGATCCGCTGCATCCAGGTGCCGACCAGCGAGATCGTCTGTCCGATGAAGAAGAGACGGAAGTTCCGGTGGCGGAGGGCGGCAAATGTGCCGGATCGCCGTTCCCGCTCCATCGACCGCTGTCCTCCCAGAGCCCGCGCGGGGTGCATCGCCCTCACGCGTCTATTTTTACCCTTTTATCCGAGCATGCGCCGTGGTATCGTGGCGTTGGGATGGCAGACCCACTCGAGATCGGACTGACGTTCGACGACGTGCTGCTGGTGCCGCAGCGGTCCGGCGTCAGCACACGCCGCCAGATCAACACCCGGACGCGGCTGTGCCGCGGTATCGAACTGGCGATCCCTATCGTCAGCGCGAGCATGGACACGGTGACCGAGGCGGCGATGGCCAGCGTCATCGCCCGCGAGGGCGGCATCGGGATCATCCACCGGTTTCTTCCCATCGCGGACCACGTTGCCGAGGTCCGGCGGGTCAAGCGCGCCGAGAGCGTGGTCATCGACACGCCCTACACGGTCGGTCCTGAGGCCACGATCGGCCACGCCGCCGCGTTCATGGAGGAGCACGGGTCCGCCGGCATCCTGGTGATCGACCGCGACCGCCGCCTGCTCGGCATCGTCACCGCGCGGGACGTCCTGTTCGAAGAGGAGCTCAACCGCCCGATCACGGCGGCCATGACCCCCCGGGCTCGGCTGGTCACCGCGCCCGCCGGCACCCCCATCGAGGAGGCCAAGGAGATCCTGCACCGCCGCCGGATCGAGAAACTCCCGCTCGTCGATGCGGAGGGACGGCTGGTGGGGCTGGTGACCAGCCGTGACATTCGCAGCCGGCTGCGGTATCCGGACGCGACGAAAGATCAAAAGGGCCGGCTGCGGGTGGGTGCGGCGATCGGGGTGCGCGGCGATTACCTCGAGCGCGCCGAGGCGCTGGTGAATGAAGAAGTGGACGTCCTCGTGATCGACATCGCCCACGGCCACTCCGACCTCGCGTTTGCGACCGTGGAAGCCGTCCGCGCCCGGTGTCCGGACGTGCCCTTGATCGCCGGCAACATCGCCACGGCCGAAGGCACCCGCGACCTCATCGCCTGCGGGGTGGACGGCGTGAAGGTCGGCGTCGGCCCCGGCTCCACCTGCACGACCCGGGTGGTCACGGGGGCCGGCGTGCCGCAGCTGACCGCGATTTTGAATTGCGCCGAGGCGGCGGCGGAGGCCGGCGTGCCGATCATCGCCGACGGCGGGATCCGCGGCTCGGGGGATCTGGTGAAAGCCCTGGCCGCCGGCGCCGAGACCGCCATGCTCGGGAACCTGCTCGCCGGAACCGAAGAGAGCCCTGGGGTGTCCGTCACCCGGAACGGCCGTCAGTACAAGGTCTACCGGGGCATGGCCAGCCTGTGGACTTCCGCGGAGCGACGCGACATGCCGCACGAGGACGAGCTGCTCTCCGAGATCGTTCCCGAGGGGATCGAGGCGATGGTCCCGCACCGCGGCAAGGCGGCGGCGGTGCTGACCCAACTCGTCGGCGGGCTGCGGTCGGGCATGAGCTACTGCGGCGCGACCACGCTCGCCGAGCTGCGCGCCAACGCCCGCTTCATCCGCGTCACGGACGCCGGGGTCCGGGAAGGCATGCCGCACGACGTCGACCCGCTGTCCTGATCGTCCATCACAGCCAAGTCGTCACTGCCGCTCGCCGATCCGCTCGAGGGTCCGCTCGATGATCTCCGTCGCCGTGTCGATGGCGTGGGTGACTTTGTTGCGCTCTCGCGTCAGCCGTGTCAGGAGTGTCAGGGATTCGTCGCTCCCCTGCGCCATCGTCCTGAGGCGCGCCGCCGGCTGCAGCACCGGGACCGGCTGGACCGGCAGCGCGGGATCGTGATCGAACGGCCCGGTTGCGGTGTAATTGATCGGGATCAGCGCCCGGCCGATCAGCATCAGCGCGCTGTTGATGGCGGCGGACGCCTCGCGCTGCTTCTTGGTGCCGCGTCCGTGCAGGCCGCCCCCGATGCGCTCGGCTGCCGCGTGCAGGCGCCCGGCCGCCGCGGTAAAGCGTTCCACCGCCCCCAGCGGCGGCCGCATATCGAACGAATCGCCCGCGGCCTCCTGGATCCCGCGGAGCGTCTCCCGCAGTTCGGCCGCGGTCTCCCGGTAATCGAGCGGGAGGACCGGCGCGGTGCACCACCGCCACAGGGCGAGCGCGTACACCTGCGCGTCGCGGTGGAGGTTCGCCTTGTCGATCTTGTCCAGCGTGTCTTCGGTGGTGTGCCACCACCATCCCAACCCGCCGTGGTGGGCGGTGCCGCCGGTTAACGACTTGAGCGCGGCGCCGGTGGCGGACTCGCCGGGGGGCTGCGCGGAGACGTCGACGAACATCGAGGGCAGCCCGATCCCCCAAAACGACTGGTCGCCCATGCGGGTGATCCGCCTCCGCTGCAGGTCCTGGCCGGTCACATCCTTGATGCACCGGGCCGCCAGCGCCCATGTCTCCGCCATCGTCAAGGCCTCGCTCAGCAGCGTCGCCCCCATGCCGCCGGTGGAGTCCACGTTGAGGTGGAGCACGGCGTGCCGGTACAGATCGTCCCAGTGGGTATCGGCGTACCATGTGGAGCCCGAGTACCGGCCGTGCGAGTGGCCGGACCAGAACGCGAACCGGACGCCGCGCCGCAGCCGCTTCTGACGCCGGCTGAAGAGGCGCGCCATCTCCACCATCACCGCGTTGGCGCTTCCATTGTCCATCGCTCCGTGGTGCCACGAGTCCACGTGACCGCTGAACAGGACGAATCGGTCGGGTTCTTCCTGCCCCGCGAGGTCCGCCACCAGGAGCGGCGTCTTGCGCCAGCGGGTATCGACGGCCGCGTGCAGGCGGACGCGGAGATCCCCCCGCTGCGCCTGAGCCCGGAGCTCGCCTCCGTCCTGCTGGCGGATCGAGACCGCGACGATCTTGGGGAGCGCACCGACGCTTTCCGGGGTGGGCGAGCCCCAGACGGCGGAGATAATCATCTCGTGCAGCTCGGGAGGGTTGATGAAGATCAATCCGGCGGCGCCGCCCTGCTCCGCGGCGCGGGCGCGGGCCGGGGAGGCGAGGCCGTCGACCAGCGCGATCTTGCCGCGGACGCTCTGGCCGAGGGGCTCGCGGCCCGCGTCCACCACCTGTCCTTCGAGCCCGGACGCCGGGGTCGACGCGGAGAAGGCGTGGGTGATGCACTCCACCCGCCGGGCTCCGGCGCCGGTGACCTCGACCGACGCGTTCCCGGGCCACGAGACCAGCGCGTCGTGCTGGTACCGCCGCACCGCGAGCCCGAACTCCTTGAGGATTGCCTCGAGATAATCGAAAGCCAGCCGCTCCTCATCGCTGCCGGAGAGTCGGACCCAGCGCGAGATCTCGCGGGTGTAGGTCATGAGCTTCGCGGCAGAGACCGCGTCCTTGATCGACTGCTCAGGGTCTCTCGGCATGGCGTTCCTCCCCGCTGCGAGATATGAAGCCGAAGGCGCGCTGCTCAATCGACGCGGGCCTGTGATGATACGGCCCCAGGGGGTTCTTCATTCTCAGTCCGCGCCCGCTGTCCCTGTCGCGCACGCGTTCGCCCGCCCGCTCCTCACAGGGTGGACGGGCATGCGCGTGGAGATCACCGGCGCAGTCGTTGCGCTCTTCGTTTCCGGGATGCTCTTGCTGCCGCTTCCGGCTATGTTCGTCCGGGCATGGCCTGTGGTGGTGCTCTTGCTCGTTCTCTCTGCATTCTTATGCCGTGAAGGCGCGCTCCGCCTGCAGCGCGCTTCCTCATTGCGCGATCCGGTGGGGACCGGTGCATTGGCATTTTTCGCCGGCGTGTGGTTCAGCGGCGGTGTCCTGATCTTCCGTACGATCACGGGGCGTATGGAATAGGTCCTCGTCACCCTACCCAGGCAAGCGACCCACGCAGGCGCCCCGACGTCGGGAATGGGGATCAGGCGCTGTCCCGCGTGGATGCCCGATAAGGTATTTCCTCGGGCGGGCTTCCATCTTTTACCGGATTCCGATCAGGGGCGAAACCAGTTGACCATTGGAGTGTGATCTGGTAAAGAGGGGGGCGAAACATGAGGGGACTGCGGCCGGCGCTGTGGCTGGCGGGAGCGGTCGTCTTTGCGGGAGCGGCTGGGGCCGGTGCCGCTCCGTTTGCGTACATCAACAACGAAATGGGCAACGACGTGTCCGTCCTCGACGTCTCCACGAACACGGTCGGGGCCACGGTGGCGGTGGGGAGCCTCCCCATCGGCGTGGTGGTCACCCCGAACGGGACGGCCGCGTACGTCCCGAACTACAACGATAACACCGTGTCGGTGATCGACACGGCGACGAACACAGTGGCGGTCACGGTGCCTGTGGGGCATGGCCCCACCGGCGCGGCGGTGAGCCCGGACGGGACGCGCGTGTACGTGACGAACGGCGACGATAACACCGTGTCGGTGATCGACACGGCGACGAACACGATGGTATCCACGGTGCCGGTGGGGGCGGGTCCCTTCGGTGTGGCGGTGACCCCGGACGGGACACGGGTGTACGTGGCGAACAGGCACGAGAACACCGTGTCGGTGATCGACACGGCGACGAACACGGTGATGGCCACGGCGAAGGTGGGGAACGCCCCCATCGGTGTGGTGGTGAGGCCGGACGGAGCACGCGTGTGTGTGACAAACTCCGGCGACGGCACCGTGTCGGTCATCTATACATCGGATAACGTGGTGTGGGACCTGACGCATGTGGGCCACTACCCCATGGGCGCGGCGGTGAGCCCGGACGGGACACGCGTGTACGTGGCCAATAACGGCGACGGCACCGTGACCGTGATCGACGCGGTGTCGTACGGGGTGATCACGACGGTGGCGGTGGGAAGCCACCCCATCGGCGTGGCGGTGACCCGGGACGGGACAGCCGTCTATGTGGTGAACTCCTGGGACAACACTGTGTCGGTGATCGACACCGCAACGAACACCGTGACGGCCGGCCCGGTGGCGGTGGGGAATGGCCCCTCAGGCTTCGGCAACTTCACCGGGCCCTGAGGGGCACACGCCCGTCAGCTGCCGTGGGGGGACGCGATCTCTTCGACCGCCGGGACCGTCGCCGGGGCGGGCCTGGTCCGAGCCTGCAGAAGACGTTCGATCGTGCCCACGATCCCCTGGCGGAAGATGAGGATGACCAGGATGAAGATCGTCCCGGTCACCACTCCCCATGCGTCGGTCCACGTGGAGATGAAGTCGCGCAGGAGGAGCACCAGGGCGGCGCCGACCAGCGGGCCGAGGCGCGTGCCCATGCCGCCCAGCAGGACCATGATCACCACCAGGCCTGAGGTCGTCCAATGGACCGCGTCCAGCGCCACGAACCCGTGGTTGATCACCCAGATGCCCCCGGCCAGGCCCGACAGGGCGCAGGAGAGCACCGCGGCCAGCAGCTTGTACCGGTACACCGCGTAGCCCAGCGTTTCGGTCCGGACGTCGTTTTCGCGGATGGCGAGCAACACCCGGCCGAACGGCGAGCGCACGATCCGCCAGCACAGCAAGAGGCCCAGCACGGCGAGCGGGAAGGCGGCGTAGTAGTAGGCCGTGGACGACGAGATGTCGAACCCGCCGAGGGCCTGGCGCGGGATGCCCTGAACGCCGTTCTCGCCGCCCGTCAGCGACCGCCACTCGTTGACGACGTAGAACACCATCTGCCCGAACGCCAGCGTGATCATCGCGAAGTAGATGCCCCGGCGCCGGATGGCCAGCCCCATCAGCGGCAGGGCGAGGAGGCCGGCCGCGAGCGCCGCGGCCAGCGCGTTGAGGGGATACGGCACCCCGAGGCGCTGGGCCAGGAGGCCTGCCGTGTAGGCGCCGCCCCCGAAGAACGCCGCCTGCCCGAACGACAGCAGCCCGGTGTAGCCGAGCATGATGTCGAAGGCGGTGGCAAAGAGCGCCCAGGCCAGGATGTCGGCGGCCAGCACGGGATAGACCCGCAACGGCAGCAGGAGGCCCGCCGCGAGCAGCGCCGTCCATCCGATCCTGCGAGCCATCTCACCCGGCCTCCGGGCTGCCGAACAGGCCGGAGGGGCGGAGGAGCAGGACGACCGCCATGACGATGAAGACGAGCGTGTTCGCGGCCGGCGGATAGTACACCGCCCCCAGGGCCGAGAGGACCCCGACGAAGAACCCCGTCACCACCGACCCCAGGATCGATCCCATCCCGCCGATCACCACGATCGCAAACGTGGTGATGATCAGGTCCGCGCCCATCAGCGGCGAGACGTTGCGCATCGGCGCGGCCAGCACGCCCGCCAGCCCGGCGAGCGCGACCCCGAAGGCGAAGACCAGGGGGATCCACCGGTCCACGTCCACCCCGAGCGCCCGGGTGAGGACCGGGTTTTCCGTCGAGGCCCGGATGATCATCCCGACCCGGGTGCGTTCGATGAGCCACCACACGCCCAGGCAGACCAGGACGGAGAACCCCAGCACGAACAGGCGGTAGGTCGGAAAGAACATGAAGCCGATCAAGACCGCGCCCCGCAGCTGCGCCGGGATGCTGTACGGCACCCCTTGAACGCCGAATCGCAGGCGCATCGCGTCCTGGATGACCAGGGTCAGCCCGAAGGTCAGCAGCAGGTTGTAGAGGACGTTGAGATCGTAGAGCCGCCGGAGCAGCGCCCGCTCCAGGACGAATCCCGCGGCGGCGACGGCCAGCGGCGAGATGATCAGGGCCCACCAGAACGAGACGCCCAACTGGACGCCGAGCAGGTAGGCGCCGAATGCGCCAAGCATGTACAGGGCGCCGTGCATGAAGTTGACCACGCGGAGCATCCCGAAGATGACTGCGAGCCCGAGGCTCAGGAGCGCGTAGAACGCCCCGCTGATCAGGCCATTGAAGACCTGAACGAGGACGATCTCCATCGGCGCCCCGGGGTCCGGGAGGCTCGGCGGAGGCCCCTGGATCGGGGCCTCCGCTCCCGCCCACCCGTGACCGGACGGGTGTCGCTACCGCGCCATGTGGCAGGTATTCTCGCTCAGCGGCTGAAACGCCTCATTTGCCGGGATGGTGTTCAGGATCCGGACGTAGTCCCACGGCTCCTTCACGTCGCCCGGGGCCTTCACCTGCGCCAGGTAGGCGTCGTGGATCACGGCATGGTCCTGCTTGCGGACCTCTCCGTTCCGGACGAAGAAGTCGTTGAATTTGTACCCTTCCAGCGCCGCCACGATCTTGTCGGGGTCATCCGTGCCCGTGCGCCGGACGGCCTCGAGATACTGCCAGGTCGCGGAGTAGTTGCCGGCCACCGGATACGACGGGCGGGTCTTGTCACGCGCGAAGAACCGGTCCGACCATTCGCGGGCCTGTTTGTCCAAGTTCCACTCCCACGCGGTCGTGTAGATGGTCCCCTCCAGCGCCGCGGGCGTGAGCGAGTGGATGTCGGAGATGAACAGGAGGCCGATCGCCAGGTTGATTCCCTGCTGGCGCAGGCCAAACTCGTTGAACTGCTTGACCAGGTTGGTCAGGTCCTGGCCGGCCTGCATCGCGCCGAGCACGGTCACCCCGCCCGGCCGCAGCGTGCGCGCCTTGATCAAGAACGTCGAGAAATCCTCCGTCTCATTGGGGAACGGCGTCGCGTCGCTGAGCATCACCTTGCCCCCCGCCTTTTCGATCGCGGCGCTGAACGACCGGTTCATGTCCTGGCCGTAGGCGTAGTTGGGGTAGACGACGTACCATTTTTTCCCGATCCGCTTCGTGACCTCGGTGCCGGTCCCGTGGGCCAGCATGTAGGTATCGTAGGCCCAATGGAAGGTGTACTTGTTGCAGTCCTCGTTCGTGAGCGCCTTGGTCGCCGCCCCAACATTCAGGAACAGCCGGTGCTTCTGCGCGGCGACGTGGGCGATGGCGATCCCGACCGACGACGTCGGGACGTCGATGACCGCGTTCGCGTTGTTGCGGTCGTAGAACTCCGCCGCCTTCGACGCGCCCACGTCCGGCTTGTTCTGGTGGTCCGCCGAGAGCACCTCGATCGGCCCGCCGACCGCGTTCGGTCCGTACTTCTTCACGAAGTCCTCGACGGCCATCTTGACCGCCTCGACGCCGTGTTTCCC
>Ga0209804_1002011_pt1 | contig 12629 bp, 24 predicted proteins | sample GraSoiAngelo_139_FD_185896 | JGI IMG/M metagenome (GOLD analysis project Ga0209804, IMG submission 185896) | Grasslands soil microbial communities from the Angelo Coastal Reserve, California, USA - 14_0929_12_20cm (SPAdes) (version 2) | ecosystem: Environmental > Terrestrial > Soil > Grasslands ... | reverse complement strand
CGACGCTACAGGCGCTCAAGAACGCAGCGGCGGTGAATATGATCGCGGCCGAGACGTTGTTCATGGGTCTCCCCTGCTGACAATCCAATGGCACTGCGCTTTTGCCGCCCTCTAACGGTGAAGTTGAGGGGCCGGGCACCCGCGGCCGAGAGCGCCGAGGGCGCACAATCTCTCAGCGCCCGCGGCGCCAAACCGCAAGCGCATCACGGACCCCTCCAACGATTGTTAGAGCGCGGCTAGCCACCTGGACACCACTGCCTCTCGCAAGGGATGCCGTCGTGGTCCCCGTCCATCTTCACGTTAGGGCAATGCGCCAGGAAGTACTTCGCCTCGGCACATGAATTCATCTGCGAGCAGTACGTACGTCCGTCACAGCGAAACGGCGAGCGTCCCGAGCCCGAGGGGTCGGACTGTGACTCCAGCAGTTCAGGCTGCGGGGCTGAGACACCCGGCGGGTGAGGTGGCGCGTGCTCAGGCTGTGGTGCTGAGAGATCCGGCCGGTGCGGTGGCGCGTGCGTCCAATATCTGGAGTAGATGCTCCAGGCTGCGGCAAAAATAACCACCGTCAGTAAGAAACCAGATGGCTTTTTCACGGAGTGGTGCCTTTCGTGCCGCGCTCTAACGGTGAACTTGAGGGGCCGCACGACCACGCCGGACGGGCGACGCGGGCGCACACTGTCTTCCAGCGGCCCGCGGCGCCAAACCGCTCACGCCTCACGGCCCCCTCCAACGATTGTTGGAGCGCATGAGAGCACGTTGCATCAGTGAAGAATGTCACTGAGCTCCCAAACGACTTCCTAAAACGCGCCTCAATGGCGGCTGCGGCGGCCTTGACGAGACCAGCAACATGCTCATCGTAATTCGTCGCCGAAAAGACAATACACCCGGGCCGGGACCCCGCGACGATGGTCGCTGCGGCCAAGCCACCCGCTTTGTAGGAGGCAAGAACACCTCCTCGAACTAGCATGCCGCGATATTCGCCTCGGGTTGAATCGCGATGGAACCCTAGCGGTTCAAGAGCCTCGTCGGCATGGACAAGGATAGGGACCATGATACGAACGTCATCGGTATTCGCGACGGTTGCGTAAACATGGGAATACTCCACCCAGCGGTCTGAGCCGTAGTCAGCCGCGCCCACAGAGCCTGTGATCACGCCGAGGAAGACTAAGGCGACGACTCTCATGCGCTCTAACGGTGAACCTGAGCGGCCGCGCGACGACGTGTCAAGCGCGACGCGAGCGCACAATGTCTACCGGTGCTCGCGGCGCGCAATCTGAGGAGTGTCACGGCCCGCTCGAGCGATGGTTAGATTTCACCCGGAAAACCTGGTCGATATGTCGACATGCCAACGGCCACAAGATCTATTTCGCGATGATCGACCCGAACCAGAAGAACAGGGCGCCAAAACCGATAGCGCACCACATTAGCGCCATCCCCGCAAAGGCTAAGTCGTCAATGCTAAGGTGCGGAAACTCGTGAGCAAGTTGGCGCCATTGGTGCCGGAAGAGCAACGTCGCGTAATTAAAGGCGGTAGCGGTGCCTAAGACACCTAAGGCCAGCCAAAACATCGAGTCGCGGGATAGCTGCAAATGAAGCGCAACGCACGCTCCAGACAGGATTGTCATCACAACCATCGTTTGAAGTAGGCAGAGCAGCATCATCCCAGCAAACGCAGGCGGGACGATTGGCCAGGGGAACGACGCTTGCGTCGAACGGCCAGCGATAAAGATGAAAATCTGGATCTTTCTGAGGCGCCAAAGAGCCATCGGTGAAATCTAACGGTGAAGTTGAGGGGCCGCCCAGAAACGCCAGCTAAGCGCCGCGGGCGCACACTGTCTTCCAGTGCCCGGGCGCCAAACAGACCACGCCTCACGGCCCCCTCCAACGATTGTTAGCTTTCGGACGCAAGTTCCTCGCGCACGATGCGTCGGACTAGCTCCGCAGTCATCGGCTCACCACCGAGGCCCAAATGGGCGTTCAGCGCCTCGTTGATGAGGGTCTGGTACCCCTTTCCAGTACTCTGGGACAGAGCTCTAAATTGTCTCAGGACGGCATCGTCGAGAAAGATCGTAATTCGGGTCTTTCCCTTGTTCTGAACGATTGCACCGCGCTTCCCCTTTGAAAAGTCATATTCCTTTCTCATAAGTTCGCCGCTCTCGTGGTGTCGCTTTCCGTACAGAGATCAATCTAGGGTCGCCGTCGCGATCCGTGAATACGACGACCATTAATGTCCCAAGTGAGTTAAGGCCAGCAGTTACAAAGCGCTGCTCTCCTTCAGCGGAGTCGTCCTCAATCGTGAGAGCCAATGGATCACTAAGTACACCGTCGCCGTCCGCCAAAGAAACGCCATGCTTCCGACGATTCTCTGCGTCCTTTGCAGGATCGAACGTCGGGCTCATCTGCATAGTATATGTATATTATGCAGACACGTCAAGCGCGGCACTGAGCTGAAGGACGAAAGCTAACGGTGAAGTTGAGGGGCCGGGCACCCAGGCCGGCCAAGCGCCGCGGGCGCACACTGTCTTCCGGCGCCCGCGCCGCCTAACCACCAGCGCATCACGGCCCCCTTCAACGATTGTTAGATTCCCGGTGTGCGTCAACCAAGGTGAGAGAGCGTAGCAGCATACTTGTCACGCACTGGCTTATCAGGTACGGGTGGGTCGGATGGATAGACCCGCAGCAGGCGATCGTCAAGCATCCGAGGGTGCACATGAATGTGCAAATGCGGCACCTCCTGATCTGCCGCCTCGCCAATGGAGTGCCACAGGCTTAACCCATGGTTCGGAAACGCCGCGGCAACGGCACGCGTGATGCGTGCAACTGAGGCTATAAGCGCAGCCCCGGTCGTGTGATCGAGCTCGCGAACGTCACAAAGGTGCTGCCGCGGAATTACCAAAGTGTGGCCAGGGTGAAACTGCCGACGATCCAAAAATGCCATGGTGAGATCGTCCTCCCAGACGACGCTGGCCGGCTCCGCGCCGCGCACGATCTCACAGAAGACGCATGCCGCACTCTTGAGCCTCTCCCGGGAATCTAACGGTGAAGTTGAGGGGCCGCGCGCCGGCGCCCGATCAAAGCCGCGGGCGCACACTGTCTTCTAGCGCCCGCGGCGCACAGCCACCCACGTCTCACGGTCCCCTCCAACGATTGTTAGGCAGAGCGCGCATAGCTGTCAGCGGTACGCTCCCACCGATCACGCGGCGTATCACACCAATCATAGAATGCTCGGTCAAAAGGTTTGAAAAACTCCACCGCGTCTCGATTGGGGCGTTGAAACGGGCCGAGACTATCCAATCGTAATTCGCGCCGGCGCGGATAATTTGGGCCGAAATAGCGAATTGCACCGGTCAAGATTTCGGCGAGTTCGGCGATGCCAAGGGCACGGAATCCAGAAACCGCCTCCGGCGCTAGGATCCCCGTCGCGTTAAAGAAGAACTGGTAGAAGCCTCCGTTCGTTACCTCGGAGTGGCACCAATGCGAGGTGTATAGGTGTTGACACCGAACTGGAAGGAGTCGAAGCCGATTCAGGAAGACATCGGGCCCAAGGTCCCAAGCTTCATTGAGCTCCATCCAATGCGGAGAGATGACGGACCAGTAGTCGTCACCGGAGTGGGTTTGGGGTGGCACAGAGGTCAATGCGCGCTCGCCTAACGGTGAAGTTGAGGGGCCGGGCACCCACGCCGGCCAGGCGACGCGGGCGCACAATCTCTTCTAGCGCGCGCGGCCCGCGGAGCCAAACAAGAAGCACCTCACGGACCCCTCCAACGATTGTTAGACGTTCCGCGCACTGCGCGCGCGCTTCCGAACCTTCAGGAGCATCATGGCCATGAAAGCAGCATAGGCGCAAAAGCCTACAAGCAGCCACACCCAGCCCCCGGAAATTCGGCCGCGGGCGGTGAGTACTGCGATGACGATAGTACCCACGAGAAAGTACGGCGCAGGATGGACCAAGAGAACGAGCGGCGTCGCCCAAAGCAGCCGCCGCTTGGGTGGACCTAGGAAGTCGCCGCTGTGGAGCCCCAGGGTTGTATGAAGTAAGGCAGCCCACCGCAGTAAGAGCGGAACGACAACCATCCCAAGGATGAATCCCAAGGCAGCGAGACCAAACGAACCCACCGAGGTGTCCCGGAACGTCTAACGGTGAAGTTGAGGGGCCGCACCACCGCGCCGAACAAGCGCCTCGGGCGCACACTGTCCCCAGGCGCCCGCGGCGCCAAGCAGACCACGCCTCACGGCCCCCTCCAACGATTGTTAGGAGACGCGGTTGTCAACGGTCTCGCCTGACGTGCCATAGCGTACCTACAGCAGCTGCCCAGATGCCCAATAGCCCAAGCGTTAGCAGCGGAAACCGGTGATAGTGAGCCACGATGAAATATGTATCCTGATGAGCCCGCGGCGCGGACGTCAATTCTGCCAAGGCCGCGTGAGTTTTGTACGTCGCGAAAAGACCCGATGCCAGACTAAGGAGGGTCGCCGCGAATCCAAGCGCAATCATCCCCGTCGCGGCCGAGCGCCAGCGTCTCCACAGCAGCACCCCAGCGGTCGTCAGGATCGCGTACGGCACGACTAGGAGAAACGTCCAAATCAGGGTGTCCACGTCGCCTCCAGCGCGTCTCCTAACGGTGAAGTTGAGGGGCCGGACGACCACGCCCGATGGCGCCGAGGGCGCACAATTTCCCAGCGCCCGAGGCGCCAAGCCGCAGGCGCATCACGGCCCCCTCGAACGATTGCTAGCAGCCGGCTGGCCCCAACACGCGTCCTTCTCCGCTCTGTATCGAGGAACGGAAACTGTCAACCAAATGATTCGCTGCGTTCCTTCACCGAACTCGGTAACGGAAGCGGTTATTCCCTCTGGCGAGCGCCAACCGTATCGGGTTATTCCACCCGATTGAGTTGCGACTGCTGGAGCGCCGAACAGTGAAATCAGCGTGCCAATGCAGCTCAACCTTTCTCTCAAAGTCGAAAGCGACCGAGGCAATAGCTACGTGGTTCTCCCTGTCCATCCCGAACAGCACGCCTTTCCCGTCGCGAGGTATCCCGAGAAATTGCTGCCCCTCCTTGACCCAATAGGCGCGACAACCGGGTGTGACCGCGAACACGTGATCACCTTGTGGGTATGTCCCAACCACACTAGCGAGAGTCGCACCCCAGGGAATCCCCAATACCCCTCCCCCGAAAGTGGCCTTCAGTGAATCCGCTGGGGCAGCAATGCAGGTGGTGGTAAGCAGAAAAAGCGGGAGGAATCCGTCGCGCATGAGCTTGCTCCCGGCTGCTAACGGTGAAGTTGAGGGGCCGCGCGCTGGCGCCGGAACAGAGCCGCGGGCGCACAATCTCTTCCCGCGCCCGCGGCGAAACTACCGCACATCACGGACCCCTCCAACGATTGTTAGACCTCGCGATCACGGCTGCCACTTGCGAAAGACGAAGCCCCTCGCCAGTGCACCCACGGGTAAGCCTACCGCGAGCGCGCCCACCGCACCGGTTATGGCCGCGCGGGCTACGCCCGGAATTTGAAATTCACTCGAGAATCGGTTGATCAGGACGGCTGCGGCCACGCTAACCACGGCAATGGGTAGACACCATAGCGCTCTGGCAGTGAGTGTCGCCCGCAGATCTGCGCCGCAGGCATTGCAGTGATGCGTGGGACGACCGAACCTGAACCCGTTCCGCAGAGGTTGAACCTGGGCCGCTCCGCACTCGGGGCAGCGCCGGGACAGAACGCTGGAGCTGTTCACGCGAGGTCTAACGGTGAAGTTGAGGGGCCGCGCGCTGGCGCCGGATCCGCGCCGCGGGCGCACACTGTCTTCTAGCGCCCGCGGCGCCCAACCACCTGCGCATCACGACCCGTTCCAACGTTGGTTAGAGGACGCCCGCATCAGTCACCCACAAAGTGGAGATAAAGGTGGGAGCCTGACTCAACCCGCTCCGCCATCGGAATCAAAGCGTCAATGAGCGCACGAGTACGATCGTCAAGCCTGGGCCGGATGCCGGCGAGTTCGCCGAGAAGTACTGGAGCCTGCAGATAGTTGAACACCGTGTCTCCATATGGGTCCACGAACCGCAGGCATACCGTTCCCGACAGGTCGAAGTGACGCAGGAGTTTGGGGACTAGCCCCAACGGGTCCAAACAGGAGTCAAGCGTCTCGCCAGACTCTGAGCGGAGGTAGACATTAATACCCATACCACTGCGCGTCTAAGGCGTCCTCTAACGGTGAAGTTGAGGGGCCGGACGACCACGCCGGATCAGCGCCGCGGGCGCACACTGTCCCCAGGCGCCCGCGGCGCCAAACAGGCCACGCTTCACGGCCCCCTCCAACGATTGTTAGGCGGCCAACCGGGCCGAAGCGCTGAGCTCGTCATTGCAATAGACCACTGTCGTTCGAACCCGCCGCGGTTGCACTAACGCGGAACCGGAAAGCGCGCCCAAACACTTGAGTAGCCGGCCACTGGTACCACCACAATGGCAAGCCCTGCGCCGCCACCGTGCGAATTCACGAGGAGGTAGTCTTGCGTACGATACAAATCGATCGTGTCCTTGTTCGCCAAGATGACAATGTCGTTGCCAAGGTTCCATCGGGTGATGCGAATCACACCGTCCCGGCACTGGAATTGGCCCTTGGAGCTATCAAACGTCCATTCGCGACGGATGTTCGGACCGACTGCGGTGACGTGCAAAAGGGCGCTCTTCAGGTCAAGTTCGAGTTCGACTTGCTGAGCCTGAGCAAGATCCTTGCCCAGCTGAAATCGCTCAGGGCTATTGCTGCGAAGGGTGGGATTGAGCCAAACGGACAAGCGGACCGCAGTACCGTCTGCCCTCGTCCCATTGTCTGCGTATGCGCCTGAAATACTTGCGCACTGACCACCTGCGGTAGGCTGGGCGCCCCACGAGCTCGGGTAGTGTTCCACGCTCACGCAACCGCCGACGATCAGTACAGCGAGTGTGACCGAGACTGGGGAAGCCCCTCCGGCTGACGCAACACGCACAAATCGGAGGGCGGACGCGATGCCAAAGAGGCGGAGACCCCGGAAAACTTGCGCTGGCGGAAAACAATGCCGTGGGAGCGGATGCGGAGTGCCCATTTGGCCGCCTACCGGTGAAGCTGAGCGGCGCGCGGTCTTTTCGGCGCCAATCGAAGGCACTCTCTCCAGAACATCGACACTCTCGTGGCCTCGCCGAAGCCGACCCGCGCGTCCGCTCGAGCGTTGGTTAGAGCGCACCCACCGAGCATCCACTGTGCGCGCGCCGAGCTGCCCCCGCAAGCCGAGCAACGCCACCATGTGCAATCAGTTAAGCGCGCCGCCGGGAGGTGAGCGAAGCCACTTGCGCCCCTTGGCACGGCGATCCCATCGTGCCTTCAGCCTCGAATCGAAGCCGACTCGGCGCTGAACGAAGCTATCGTTTCTCCACCGTCCATCGAAGCCGCTGCGGCGCGCGCCCCAACCCTTAATCGAAGCTGCCTACTGCGCTTGAAGCGCGCACACAGCGTGTCGTCAAACGAAACCTTCGCCCAGGTGTCCTGCACCACCCGATCCTGTCTTCTAATTCCCAATCCCTCGCGCATGCGCTCTAACGGTGAAGTTGAGGGGCCGGACGATGCGTCAGGCCGCACTGAGGTCGAACGAAGCTCTCCAGGCGCTCCCGATGCGGCCGGATTAGAGCCGCGGGCGGACAATCTCTCGCAGCGCTCGCGGCGACACTACCGAGTCTCACGGCCCCCTCCAACGATTGTTAGAGCTCAATCAAGTGCTCTGTTCACCGGCCCGATCGAGCAGACGTTAACTTTCGCTAAAAAAACGACCAGGTCAAGCCTAGCGAAAGCAAGTAGGGGTTTTCACCGGCTGCGCTGAAGCGCTCGTATTCGGCACGCGCTGACAATGGGCCGAACTTTAACTGAGCCCCGACTCCCGCGGCGAAACTCGTGTTCGTGCGGTCCAGTTGAAACGGAGATGTAACGCAACAAATAAGCGACGGTACGGGGGCACTGCCGCTCGTCGTGCTGTGAATGTGTGCGGCACCGGCCTTCGCAAACACGTCGATAACCGGGACGGGGAGGTACAGAATCCCGAACGCGGATACGCCCCTCATCGACGCATCAGCCGGATGCGCGAAGAGCGTGCCGCTAGGGTCACCGAAGTCCATGTAGGATAGTTCGGCGCCTAACAGGGAGATCGGGCGCAGGCCGGCCATGACTTTGAACGCAAAGTGATTCTTTTTGAACCTGTCGGAAAGTGTAACGAAGGGATCTGAGACGTCTGTAGCTATTTGAGCCTGTCCGACTGCGGCGCCGACGTAAGGCCCGAGTGGATCAGCCGCAGCGGCAGGACCTGCGACGCAGATCGCGAAGAGAGCGGAACTGAGCAGATTTCGACGTCGCTGTCTCATGGAAACCTCCCACATCTCGGGGGGCAAACGTCGGGCGCCTGCAACCGTTGACAACGCTGCGCCCGGGCGGGCCTGAAGGTGGCAAGCGCAGGGTGCCGAGGAAGCGTTTCATTGAGCTCTAACGGTGAAGTTGAGGGGCCGGACCACCGCGCCGGACAAGCGCCGCGGGCGCACACTGTCCCCAGGCGCCCGCGGCGCCAATCAGACCACGCATCACGGTCCCCTCCAACGATTGTTAGGAGTCAGCAACCTTCTCTGCCTTTACTTGGAACATCATGCCACCCTCCTTGGCCGGCCAGAAAACCACTAAGAACGGCTGCTTGTGCGAACAGGCGGTGACTATCCAGCGCTCGTATGTGGCTGGCCCAGCCCCGGGGGGCAACCACAGTGCGGCTGCGCATCTGCGGGTATGCCTTCCGCCTCAATAAGGTCAAGCGCGTCACACTTAAATTTCCCGTGCACGATCATCCCTATCATGCCCAGGGCGTCGCGTTTCAAGGTTGCGTCAGCAATCGTATTCCCGCTGAATCGCGGCTCATCCGCCGGGCTGGCAAGGGTGGGGACGCCGATCAAGAACAGGCAGACGAGAAGCCTAGCGATAACGTCCATGCTGACTCCTAACGGTAAAGCTGAGCGGCCGGCCGGTGCCGCCCGATTAGCGCCGCGGGCGCACACTGTCTTCCAGCGGCCCGCGGCGCCAAACCGCTCACGCCTCACGGCCCCCTCCAACGATTGTTAGAGCGCGGCTAGCCACCTGGACACCACTGCCTCTCGCAAGGGACGCCGTCGTGGTCCCCGTCCATCTTCACATTAGGGCAATGCGCCAGGAAGTACTTCGCCTCGGCGCATGAAGTCATCTGCGAGCAGTACGTACGTCCGTCACAGCGAAACGGCGCGCGCTCCGAGTCCGAGGGGTCGGGCTGTGACTCCAGCGGTTCAGGCTCCGGTGCTGAGACACCCGGCTGGTGTGGTGGCGCGTGCTCAGACTGTGGTGCTGAGAGATCTGGCGGGTGTGGTGGCGCGTGCGTCCAATATCTGGAGTAGATGCTCCAGGCTGCGGCAAGAATAACCACCGTCAGTAAGAAACCAGATGGCTTTTTCACGGAGTCGTGCCTTTCGTGCCGCGCTCTAACGGTAAAGCTGAGCGGCCGGACGGTGCCGCCCGATTAGCGCCGCGGGCGCACACTGTCTTGCAGCGCCCGCGGCGCATAAGCACCAGCGTGTCACGGCCCACTCCAGCGATTGTTAGGCGGCGTCATCCTGCCGATGCGACTCAGATGCCGCGCCGGGCAGCTGACCCGTCGCGAGATACTCGAGCTCACCGTCGGTGAGGCCCCCAAGCGTGTCCGCTACCGCCCAGAGGTGATGTGCGCGGCGTAGGAATTCCGCGGGAACTCGGACCTCGGCAGTCGGTGCTAATCCGAAACCCAGCGGTACCGGGAATACGAGCGCAGGGCAATCGTGCAGCCTCAAATAATGGGCCACCGGAGCTGCTGAGGCCTCATCCGGACAGGCCAGGAAGCATTGCCAGTCCGGCACAGCGTCCATAACGCCAAGGGTAATCCAAACTACAGCCAAGAAGCTTGCGACGGCCTCAAGGACGACGCCTAACGGTGAAGTTGAGGGGCCGCACGATGCCGCCGGATTGGAGCCGCGGACGCACAATCTCTTCCCGCGCCCGCGGCGACACTACCCACCCTCACGGCCCCCTCCAACGATTGTTAGGCCGCACGTGCTCACATAGCGCGTCAGGGCAAACGGGTCGATTGCCAGGCTAGCAGCTGCCATTGGCCGCTCCGGTGCTGGTATACAGCGAGGTACTGAATCGTGAATGCGTGGACTTCACCGCCGACGGTAACGTGCATCGCCGACCGGCCAGTCACCACCCCCACATCGCCCCGTAGGCGCACTACCCGCCCCTCGGGCTTTATCGACTGATAGCGCAGGGCCCCGCTACCGATGGTCTGGAGAAACTCGGCCTTGCTCTGCTGTGCGCCATCGCTGTGGGTGTAGGTAAGACCGTCTGCCAACAGGGAGCGCAAGGCTGCCGTGTCACCGCGGACCATGGCGTCGAAGCGCTGATCCTCCGCCGCGAGGACGGGCTGGGTGGCCGCGCCGAGCGCCTGTGCAGCCACCGGTCCCGAGTGGAGACTCCACACGGCGAGGGCGAGCGGCAAGGTTAATCGCAACAGGATCACGTGCGGCCTAACGGTGAAGTTGAGGGGCCGGGCCACCCCGGCCAGACAAGCGCCGCCGGCGCATACTGTCTTTCAGCGCAGGCGACGCGCCACCACCCACGCATCACGGCCCCCTCCAACTGTTGTTAGGCTGCCGGCACACCTGGTGAAGCCTCAATCTGGACCCCGCGCAAAAATTCCTCGAAGTCCGTCCACAGTGCAGAGTCAAGTTCACCCTCTAAGCCACGTTCCGAATAGGACGCACGGACGGCCATGCCCGGGAACGTGGGGTGCGCACAAACAAAACCTCGGTCAATGAGAATAAGCGGAGCATCGGGAGAGTTTGGAGCCTGTTTATCCCGTAAGCTTATTGAATATCGAACGCACGTGGTTTTGCGAGAGTGGTCCGGTTCATGTGAGTTTTCCAACACCGTATGGCGTTCGGAATTCGCAAAGCCGCTCGGCACCAATGCGTCTTCTACAGGCAGTGATTTGTCCAGCTGCACAAGTGCCACGCCAGCGATGAACGTGTGAGTCTTCGTGGGCAGTTGGCGCCGGTAAGTCGCCCGTTCATGCGTTTGTTCTGAGACCTTTACGGTCCACCCGGCGCCTAAGGGTGGGTGCACAGAAAACCCACGATACTGGTGCCTAGACTGAGTGAGATTTGTCGGCTGAACGTCCGGTCCAAGGTAACCAGGCGCCGCAGCACAGCCGGCAAAGAGAAGAAGGGCACCTACCGTGAACATTCGGGCGCTAGGGATTGGCAATGCCAACGACTATACGACATCGCCGAATCCGTGCGTCGCCCGACGTCTAACGGTGAAGTTGAGGGGCCGGACGACCACGTCGGAAAGGCGCCGCGGGCCCACGATCTCTCCCGGGACCCGCGGCGCCAAACCGACCACGCCTCACGGCCCCCTCCAACGATTGTTAGGGGGCGGTTGCATGTCGTTGCTTAATCGACGCCACTTGAAATATCGGGTACGCATGATAGTGGGGAATATGGGTATGCATGAACTCACCAGTTAGTGTCACGTACTGGCCGTCGAGCGCGCCGAGATTTCTGTTGCCTGGAGCTATGAACTCTATGTGCTGCGTGGTTGGCACGTCCAGATCGCCAACACCACCGTCGCCGGAGATACACACAGGAGCTACCGTGTCGACATACCAGTGGTTGTCAGGCGTCCCCGACGAGGTAACACTCCTTACGCTCGTGATGCGTCCTTCTAGCGAAACGTACGGCGGGCCGTAGTGTAGACAGGCGCCCGACTGGGCTACATACGGCGCCGCCAGAAGAATTGCCGCCAGCAAGCCAGAAGCGCCCATCAGGCCCCCTAACGGTGAAAGTTGAGGGGCCGGACACCCACGCCAGCCAAGCGCAGTGGGCGCACACTCTCTTTCAGCGCCCACGGCGCGTGAGCACAGGCGCTTCACGGCCCCCTCCAACGATTGTTAGAGGGCTCCATGCGACCGCCCGTCAAACCACGCGTTTGACGTTCGCATGAATAGCAGTGCGATAGATACGCTATACGCAACAAGTAGGAACGCGCGAAGGATAACGAATGGTGTCGTTGCCATTACCGATACAGAAGTAATTCTGTTATCAACATTAAATATGAAAAAGCATACTCCGATCACAGCGCCGATGAGTAGTAGCCAGCGAATCCAACCTTTGCGTCGCGCGAGAAAGAACAGTGCTATGGCGGTCAGCCAGAACCCCACGAAGGATGGCGTAAATAGTAACGAGAGCGAAATGAGCAGAATGATGGAGAGCGAAGCCCCATCCCAGGGCGAATGACCAGCGGGCCAAGCCGAGGATATCGTTGCGCACATCGTCGTCAGCACGCTAACGAGCAGTGACGCCCAGGCTAACCGGAGTCCCCATTTAACCTCGCTCGGCGGGAGTGCTGCGGCGCGATGATTCATCTCGAGCCCTCTAACGGTGAAGCTGAGCGGCCGCACAGAAGCGCCAGATCAGCGCCGCGGGCGCACACTGTCTTCCGGCGCCGCGGCGCAGGACCACCCATGCATCACGGCCCGCTCCAGCGATTGGTAGAGGGCGCGGCAGC
>Ga0209804_1002003_pt1 | contig 12657 bp, 12 predicted proteins | sample GraSoiAngelo_139_FD_185896 | JGI IMG/M metagenome (GOLD analysis project Ga0209804, IMG submission 185896) | Grasslands soil microbial communities from the Angelo Coastal Reserve, California, USA - 14_0929_12_20cm (SPAdes) (version 2) | ecosystem: Environmental > Terrestrial > Soil > Grasslands ... | reverse complement strand
GAGCGAATGGCGCGACGCGTCGATCGTGGCGATACCGCCGTGATGGCGCTCAAAGTGCAGCCCCGAGGGCGTGATGATGCCCATGCCGTGCTCGAGCGGCGTCATCGTCCACGACGACTCGCGCGTCGGCGTGCCGAAGCGCCACCGCGTCTCGGTCTCGAACTGCGAGCGCGAGCCATAGCCGCCGTCGTCGTTAGTCAGCGCGCCCTGCTCCTTCGTGGGATCGGCCGGCACAGCGCGCTCGACCGCGCCGGGCGGCGCCTTGGCGTGCACTATCTTCGGCAACAGGCTCGCGCCCGCCGCGGCGGCGAGGAAACCACGCCTTCCGGCGATGCGCGGCGGCGGCGCGCCCGGCGCGCGCGCCGCCTCCCGCAGCTTCGCGAGGTACCGCGCCTCGGCCTCGACCATGGCCTCGATCCTGCGACGAGTCTTTTCGTCGTGCTGCGGACGCTGCTGCTCTTTCATCGCGATCTCCCCCTCGAGGTGCGACCCACCGAAAAGCGTCCCGCCATTCTAAGCAATGCGCCTTGCCGACGGAAAGACAGCGCGCGATGCCGATGGACCGCCCGCAGTCGCTCAGTCGAACGGGGTCTATGCGATGTTGGCCTATCTGCCGAACCTCAAACGGCCTCGTTACCGAGACGGTGATGCACGCGCAGAGCCTGCCGAGGGTACGCTGCATGACGAACTGCCGCTGAGCGCGCAGAACCCGCACAGACGGCCGGGTCTGCCCGGCCGTTCTTGTTTCCGCCGGCACATGTTTCTCCGCGAAACGCGAGATGCGCATCTGCGCATGTCGATAGAACGATGCAATCTTGCCGCTCGGCCTCGAGGAGGCAGACAATAAAAGCAACGGAGGTTTCTCATGAGCAAGACCGACGCGCAGTGGAACGCGGCTCCCAATTTTCCGACCAGCCATTACGTCGACTCGCGCCTGTACACCGACCAGGAGATCTTCAACGAGGAGAAGGAGAAGCTCTTCCGGCCGGCGTGGATCATTGCCTGCCACGAGTCGGAGCTCGCCGCGGCGTACGACTATCGGCTTTTCTCGCACCCGGCGGGCGTGCCGCTCATCATCATGCGCGGCGAGGACGCGAAAGTGCGCGCCTTCTACAACATCTGCCCGCATCGCGGCAATACGCTCCTCTACGACCCCTCGGGGAACGCAAAGCGCGTGACCTGCATCTTCCACCAGTGGTCGTTCGACGCGCACGGCAACTGCGTCGAGATCACGCGCGAAGAGCAGGGCTATCAGAACCGCTTCTGCAAGAAAGACGCGGGGCTACGCGAGGTGAAATGCGAGGTGGCCTACGGCGGCTTCGTCTGGGTGAACCTGCTCGACGATTGCGTGCCGCTGCGGGAATTCATCGGCGGCGCGCTCGACATCCTCGAGCCCTTCATGCGCGAGCCCATGGAAGTGTTCCACTACCACAAGGCGCACATCCACACCAACTTCAAGCTCTGGCACGACACGAACAGCGAGTTCTACCACGACTACATGCACTACTTTAACCGCATCACGGGCATGCTCCAGCCCGGCTACTTCGAGCGCAAGTACACGCCGTTCCCGAACGGGCACGCGAGCGTCGGCTCGATGCAGATCCAGTACGACAAGTACGAGGGCTCGAAGGAGCGGGCGGTGGGCTGGCCGGGACTTGCGCGCGGCGGCTGGTACATGGTCGATCTCTTCCCCGCCATGACGTACAACCTGCGCACCTCGGTGATCCGCATCGACACCTCGATCCCCCTCGGGCCGAACGATGTGGTGATCGAGTTCCGCGGCCTGGGCTTGAAGAGCGACACGGCCGAAGAGCGCGCGCAGCGCATCTTCGACCACAACATGATCTGGGGTCCGTTCGGCCGCAACTTGCACGAGGATCTACTCGGCGTCACGGGCCAGGGACGCGCGCTGCGCAGGGGCACCGGCAGCCGGTGGATTCTCCAGGGCCGCGAGGAGAACAACACCATCCACGACGAGATCGGCATGCGGCACTACTACGCCGAGTGGTCGAAGCGCATGGGACGGCCCGCCTACGATCCGTACCGCGAAGGGCGGCCCGAGCCGGTGCGCGCCGCCGCGTGACATGAAAACCGAGCAACGCCAGGCCATCGAGGAACTCGTCTACCGCGGCTGCCTCGCGCTCGACCGCGGTGACTACAAAGCGTTTCTCGCGCTGTGCACGCCGGACTTCCGCTACACGGTCGCCGCCTACAGCCCGGAAATCAAGCGCGAGATGGTGTGGCTCGACCAGGATTGCAAAGGCATGGAGACGCTCTTCACCAATCTCCCGCGCCACAACAGCGATCACTCGCCGCTCACGCGGCACGCGACGGTGTACACCGTGGACGCCGACGGCGGGCAGGCCAAGGTCGTGTCCGCGCTGCAGGTGTTCCGCACGCAGCTCGACGGCGGTGCGACCGAGCTCTTCGCGGTCGGCCACTTCCATGACACCGTGGTGCTCGACGGCGCCGCGCCGAAGCTCGCGCGGCGCCTGGTCAGGCTCGAGACGCGCCAGCTCGGGTTCGGCCATCACGTGCCGTTCTGAGGCATGCGCGTCCAGGTCAATGCGCGCAATCGCGGCTATGAGTTCGACGCCCGGCCCGACGAGAAGCTGCTGCATGCGGGCCTGCGCGGCGGCATCGATCTTCCCTACGAGTGCAGCACCGGCACCTGCGGCACCTGCAAGGCGACGCTGATCCGCGGCCGCGTGGCGGAGGGGTGGGCGGACGCGCCGGGCAAGAAGTTCCTCAAGAGCGGTGCGCGCGAGATCCTTATGTGCCAGTGCGTGGCCGAGGATGAGGTCATGCTCGAGGTGCCGAAGTTCGTGCATCCGATGGAACCCGGCGCCTGCGTTCCGGAGGCGAACGCGGGCACCGTGCACCGCACACGGCGCCTCGCGCACGACGTTACTGGTTTTTCAGTCGAGCTCGAGCGGCCTTGCGATTTCGACGCCGGGCAGTTCGTGCTCCTCGCCCCCACCGGGGTCGTGGGCTTCCGCGGCTACTCGATGTGCAATTTCGCGCGCGGGGCGCGCGAGCTCGAATTCGTCGTCAAGCGCAAGCCCGAAGGCCACTTCTCCGAGTGGCTCTTCGGTGCGAACCGCGACGGGGAGCGGCTGCAGGCGTTCGGGCCATTGGGCAAGGCGGTGTTCGATCCGGGCCTCGGCAAGAATATCCTGTGCATCGCCGGCGGCTCGGGCATCGCGGGAATGATGTCGATCCTCGCGCGCGCCGCCGACGAGCGCTACTTCGAGCGCCACTCGGCCTGGGTCTATTTCGGCGTGCGCGCGATGCGCGATGCGTTCTATCTCGACGAGCTCGCCGCTTACGCGCGCCGCTTTCCGGGCAAACTCAGCGTGACGCTCGCGCTCTCCGAAGATGACGTGCCGGCACAGGCGGCGCGCGAGCGGCCGGAGCTCGGTTTCGCGAAGGGCCTCGTGCACGAGGTGGCGAAGCGGGCGATGGCGGGCAAATACCAGAACCTGCGCGCCTATGTCGCCGGCCCGCCGCCGGCGGTCGATGCGGCGATCCGCATGCTGCTGCTCGAAGCGAAGCTTACGACCGACAACATCCGCTACGACAAATACAGCTAAAGATGGCGAAGCGCCTCGTATGCCGTGTGCAGGATGTGGCCGACCGGGAGCTGCGCGAGTGCGAGACCGAGGACGGCATGAAACTCGTGGTGGCCAACGCCGGCGGCGAATTCTTCGGCTTCCAGGCCGCCTGCCCGCACCAGGACGTGCCGCTGTGCGAAGGCATCTTCGACGGCGCCACCCTCACTTGCCACATGCATCTCTGGCAGTGGGATGTGAAGAGCGGCGCACCGCTCGGCATCGCCGAGGCGCCGCTGCAGAAATATGCGCTCGCGCGCGAGGGCGACGCGCTCTACGTCGAGACTTGCGCCAGCGCGCTCGGGGCGGCGCCGCTCTTTTCCGGCCTCGGCGCCGAGACGCTCGCGGCGCTCGAACGCCTCGCGAAACGCGAGGAGTTCCCCGAGAACGGCACGATCTACAACGTGGGCGACCCGGCCGAGGATTTCTTCATCCTCGAATCCGGGCGCGTCGAGTTCCTCATCGGCCGCGGCGAACACATGCGCCCGGCCGGTTTCAGGCTCGGAAGAGGCGAGCTCTTCGGCTGGAACGCGCTCATCGAGAAGCAGCCGCGCCGCATCGCGCGCGCGACGTGCCGGGAACGCTCGAGCGTGCTCCGGATGAATGGAAAGGAAGTGCTGAAGGTCCTCGAGTCCGATCCCGCGTCCGGTTACGTGGTGATGCGTGGGCTCGCGGAATTGATCGCCCGCTACCTGGCGGGAGACGCACCTAGGAGTTGAACCGACGCCAACTGCTACACTTGACAAAGGAGGAGGGTAGGATGAAAGCGATAGAAATCCCCGATGCCGCAATGACTGCCGTGCCGCCGGTCGGGACGCGGCTCCACATCCCGTTCCGCGAGGCGTTCCTCGTGGCACTCGCGGCCGGCCTCGGCTACGGCTTCGATGCCTACGCCGTGAACCTGCTCGGGCTGCTCGCGCCGACGATCGCCAAGGATCTCGGCGTCACCGTGAAGACGATCGGCCTCATCGGCTCGATATTCCTCGTCGGCTACACCATCGGCACGGTCGGCTTCGGCATCCTCGCCGACCGCATCGGGCGGCGCGATGCGCTCGGCTACTCGATTATCCTCTACGGCATCACCACCGCGCTCGGGGGCATGACGAAAAGCGTCGGCTGGTTCACGTTCCTGCGCTTCCTCACCGGAATCGGCGGTGCGGGCGAGCTCGCGGTCGGCGCCCCGTACACCGCGGAAATGTGGCCCGCCCGATGGCGCGCGCTCGGCACGGGCGGCGTGATGTTCTCGCTCTACTCGCTGGGCTACATTGGCTGCGCGCTTGCGGCGCTCTACATCGTGCCGCGCTGGGGCTGGCAGACGACGTTCATCTTCGCCATCGTGCCCGCCCTCCTCGTTTTCGCGCTGCGGCGCATGATCCAGGAGTCGGTGCGCTACAAGCACGCGCGCGAGGAGCTGCAGAAGCTCACGGAGGAGGAGAAGCGGCGCCATCCGAGGGTGAGCATCTGGAAGATCCCGGGCGCGAAGCGCCGCATCGTCCTTGGCTGGATGATCTACACCGCAAACGCCTGCGGCTACTGGGGCATCACGGTGTTCCTCACCGTGTACCAGGTGCGGGTGTTCCACCTCTCGCCCGCGGACGCGATCTTCAACGCCATGATGTTCTATATCGTGCAGGTCGTGCTGTCCTACGTCGGCACCGCGCTCTCGGATGTCTGGGGCCGGCGGCCGGCGGCAATCCTTGGCGCGCTGATCATGATCACGAGCACGGTGATTGCCGCGCTCACCAACAGCATTGACATGTTCCTGGTCTTCGGCGGCATCATGATCGGCATGCTCGGCTGGCTCTGGGGCGTGAGCGACACGTACATGAGCGAGTTCTTCCATACCGCGCAGCGCGGCACGGGCTTCGGCATCATGGTGGGCGGCGGGCGCACGATGTCGATCTTCGCGCCCTTCCTCTTCGGCTGGGGCATCGAGGCTTACGGCCCCACGGTGCCACTCCTCGCGAGCGCGGGTCTGTGGATCCTGACCATCGTCGCCTACGCGATGGGCCCGGAGACCCACCGGCGCGAGCTCGAAGACGTGCAGATCGGCTAGCCGCCCCTCATAGCGGCGCGCCGCGCGGGCGGCGCCTGTAAGCATCGTAGAGCGGCAGCTGCGCGGTCCGCGCGATGCGGCCGTCGGCGAGTTGCACGAGCGCGCCCGCCGGCGTGTCGGGCGCGGCGAACCCGAGCCCGATGCGCCTCCCGAGCGTCGGCGAGTCGCATTCGCTCGTCGCCTGCGCACGCGGCAGCCCAGCACTCGCTCGGCCCTCGCTGATCTCGAGCCCGACCAGTTTCCTGCGGAGCGCGAACTGCCGGCCGTCGCTCACGAGCCGCTCCAGTCCCAGCTCGCGCGGATTGGCGCGGCCGTCGATCTCGCGGTCGAAGAGCACGTAGCCCGCCTCGATGCGCAGGCTGTTCGCCGCCTCGAAGCTGCACGCGGGGACATCCGTGAAATGAGCGCGTAGCGCCGGTTCGTCGGCGCGCGGCACGAGGAGCTCGTACCCGAGCTCGCCGCTGTAGCCCAGGCGCGCGACCACCATGGCGTCGCGTTGCACGAAGTGGAAATACTTCAAGGCGCGCACCGCGTCGGCGCCGATGAGCCGCGCCAGGATGCGGCCGCTCGCCGGGCCCTGGAGCGCGAGGATCGCGTGCTCGCCCGAGCGCTCGCGCGCATCGCGGCGAAAGCGCGCGAAGTCGGACGGGCGGCCGGTGAAGAGCCAGAAGCGTTCCGCGCCGAGGCGCCAAACGGTGGCGTCGTTGAAGACGCTGCCGTCGTCGTTGAGGATGAGCGTATAGGCGGCCTGCCCGGGCGCGAGCGCCGAGGCGTCGCGCGTCTGCGCGCGCTGGATCGCCGCGAGCTCGCCGAACTCGTAGAGGCCCATGAAGGAGAAATCGAAGAGCCCGGCGGCGCGCCGGCTGGCAAGGTGTTCTTCGCGCGCGCTCACAGCGAGCGCAGCAATAGCAGGCCGCCGGTGAGCACGCAAAGGCTGCCGGCGAGGCGCCGCAGCAGGAGCGGGCTCGCCACGTGCGCGAGGCGCACGCCGGCGAGCACGCCCGCGAGCTCGAAGAGCGTGACCACCGTGGCGATGCGCAAATCGATCGTGCCGTGGCGCAGGTTCTCGAGCGAGCCGGATACGGCGGCGATGATCTGCAGCACCTGGCTCGCCGCCACCGCCGTGAGCGGCGCGTAGCCGAGGATCACCATGATCGGCACCGAGAAGAGCGGCCCGCCGGCGCCGGAGAAGCCCGAGCCGAAGCCGGAGGCGGCGCCGACCGCCGCGAGCTCGCATTGCCCGCGCCAGCCGCGCCCGTCGCGCGGGCGGGCGCTTGGCTTCGCCGGCAGGAAGACGTACAGCCCGGCCGCGATGATGAGGAGCGCGATGATGATCGCGAGCGGCCGCGGATCGACCACCGCGGCGAGCGCGGCGCCGGCATAGCCGAATACCACCGCGCCGGCGCACACCGGCGCGGTGATGCGCCAGGCGATGCTGCCACGGCGCTGGTAGAGCCAGGTGCCGAGCACGCCGGTGAGGACGAACGTGGCGAGCGCGGTAGCGGCGGCCTGGTGGATGGTGAGGCCGCCGAAGAGCGCGAGGAAGGCGACCATCAGCACGCCGCCGACGCCGACCGTGCCGATGAGGAGGCCCACCAGCGCGGCGACCGCCGCGATGAGCGCGAGGGAGCTCAGCTGGCGGCGAAGGCGACGAGCTCGCTCGTCAGCAGCACGGCGAGCTTCTTGAGAAGCGCGTAGCCGAGCGCGCTGTCCGCTTCCATGAGGCGGTTCAGCGCCGCGCCGTCGATGGCGACCACCTCGCAGGCGGTGAGGCAATAGGCGGTGGCGATGCGCCGCTCGTGGCCCTCGACGAGCGGCGCCCAGCCGAAGATGTCTCCGCGCCGGATGATGTCGCCCGCTGCGGTGTCGCGCTTGCCGAGGCCGAGCGTGAAGCGCACCATGCCCTCGCCGAGCACGTAGAAGTTGTCGACCGCGTCCCCCACGGCGTAGATGCGCGTGTCCTGCGGGAATTTGCGCACGCGCCCAAGGCGCGCGATGCGCTCGAGCGGCGCGGCCGCGAGTCCCGAGAAGAAGCGCGCCTCGCGCAGGAGCCCCGCTACGTCGAGCTTGCGCACGACGCTCAAGCTACTTGCGCCTCCCGCTCGCCATCATCTGCTTGAAGCGCGCGAGCTCGTCTTCCTTCATGAACACGGTGTGCTCGGGCCCCGGATAGCGGCGCGCGCGCACGTCGTCGCGGTAGTCGGAGAGGCCCTTCTCGATGATCGGCACGAGGTCGGTGTAGATCTTCGAGTGGCGCGGCGTGTGCTTCTCGTAGAGGTGGAAGAGGTCCGAGCCGATGATGTGCACGCCGTGCGCGCGGTTGCCCGCGCCGAGCGAGATCACGGGCACGGGGAGCGTCGCGGCGAGGTGCTCGCAGAGCTCGGAAGTCACCACCTCGCACATGATGGAAAAGCAGCCCGCGTCGACCATCGCCCAGGCGTCGTCGACCAGCTCCTTCGCGCGCTCGGCGGTCTTGCCCTGCGCGAAGAAGCCGCCGAGCTGGGGCATGCGCATCGGCGTGATGCCGATATGGCCCTGGACGGGGATGCCGGCCTTGATGATCGCCTCGATGTACTTGGCGTGGTGCTGGTTGCCCTCGCACTTCATCACCTCGGCGCCGCCCTGCGAGACGTACTTCGCCGCGTTGTCGACCGCCTGCTGCGCCGAAAGATGAAAGCTCATGTAGGGCATGTCGACCATGCGCAGGCCGTATTTGGACCCGCGCTTCACGGCCTGGCTCATGAACATCACTTCCTCGAAGGACACGGTGGTCGTGTCCTCGTGGCCGAAGAGCACCATGCCACCCGTGTCGGACACGCACAGGATGTCGATGCCGACGCGGTCGGCGACGATCGCCGTCTCGTAGTCGTAGACGGCGAGCTGCACGATCGGCTCGCCCTTCTCCATCTTATCCATCAGCGTCGGGATGGTGACCTTCCTGCGTGCGGGTGCGGCTCCTGCGGTTTTCGGCTCAGCCATGGCGCCCTCCTCCTCGGGTGCGGAATTCTTGGATAGCAAGACCTCGCGCCGTTTGCAAGCGCCGCGCGCGGCGCGTGTTTCGGAAGGAAACCGCCATTTCAGCGCGAAACATCCTTGCGGCTTCGCTTAAGGCCCCAGTGCTTGCGCCGCATCCACAGCGCCTTGCGGCCGATGCCGAGCATGCGCGCGAGCTCGGTCTCGGTGTGCGAATCCTGGAAGCGCTCGATGACCTCGCGGATGTACTCTTCGATGGCGAGCGGGCGCGCGCCGCCGGGAAGCGGCGCCGCGGCGCGCACCATGGGCAGCGCGGGCGCCACTTCGGCGAGATCGCGCCCGGTGAGCGTCTCGCCTTCGGCGAGGATCACGGCGCGTTCGATCAGGTTCTCGAGCTCGCGCACGTTCCCGGGCCAGGGATGCTTCTCGATGAACGCGGCGAACTCCGCGTCGAAGCCGCTCACCCGCTTGCCCAGGCGGCGCGCGTAATGCTCGGCGAAGTGCCGCGCGAGCAGCAGCGCGTCGCCGGTGCGCTCGCGCAGCGGCGGCAGCACGATGGAGATAACGCTCAGGCGATAGTAGAGATCCTTGCGGAACTCGCCGCGCTCGGCCGCCGCGGCGAGATCGCGATGCGTGGCCGCGATGAAGCGCACGTCGATCGCATGCGAGCGGCGCACCACCTTCTCTTCCAGCGCGTGCAGCAGCTTCGCCTGCAACGCGCTCGCAAGCTCGGCGACGTCCTCGAGGAAGAGCGTGCCGCCGTCGGCCTGCTGCAAGAGCCCCTCTCGGCGCGGCGTTCCGAAGAGCTCGTCCTCGAGCCCCTCGCGCGGCAGCGCGCCGCAATCGACGGGCACGAACGGGCCGTCGGCCCGCGGGCTCGCGTTGTGCAGCGCGAACGCGACGCGTTCCCTGCCCGTGCCCGTCTCCCCGCTGATCAGCACATGGGCGTCCGCGGGCGCGGCTTTGCGCACGAGCTCCACCACCCGCCGCATGGCTGCGCTCTCGCCGATGAGCGGCCAGGTGCCGTAGGCGGCGCTCAAGCCGCGCTTGAGCATGGCGTTCTCGCGCTTCATGCGCCGCTCGTTGAGCGCGCGGTCCACCGCGTGCAGGAACTCGTCGTTGAGAAAGGGCTTGACGAGATAGTCGACCGCACCCGCGCGCAGCGCGCCGATCGCGCTCTCGAGCGATGAGTAGCTCGTGATCATGATGAGCGGCAGCTCCGGGCGCTCGGCGCGCACGCGCTCGATGACGTCGAGCCCGGTGCCGTCGGGGAGCTTGAGATCGGTGATCACGAGGTCGGGCTCGGTGGCCGAGATGTGCTCGAGCGCGGCCTTCACGCTGCCCGCGCGCTCGGCAAGGTAGCCTTCGCGCGAAAGCAGCAGCTCGATCACCCCGGCGAGGCCGGGATCATCGTCCACCACGAGCACGCGCGGCGCCTTGCGCGCGGGCTTGCCGGCCGCTAGGCGCGCCATAGCGGCAGCGCGAGCTCGAAGCAAGCGCCGCCCTCCGGGTGGTTCGACGCGCGGATCGTGCCGCCGAGCCCGTGCACGATCTCGTAGCTGATGGCGAGGCCGAGGCCCGTGCCTGCGCCGGGCGCCTTCGTCGTGAAGAACGGATCGAAGAGCCGCCCGAGGTGCTCGGCGGGGATGCCGGGCCCGCTGTCGCGGATCGACACGAGCACCTTGCCCTCGGCCCCGATCTCGGCGCGCGCCTCGATGCGCCCCTTGCCCTGCATCGCTTGCGCGGCATTGAGCAGGATGTTGAACAGGACCTGCTCGAGCTGCCCGCGCCGGGCGAGGATCGTGGCGCCGCCGGCACCGCGATAATCGAGCTGCACCTGCCGCGCCTGCTCGCTGTGGCGCAGCAGCGCCGCCGCGGCCTCCATGGCCGCATCGAGCGCCACAGCCGATGGCGGTTCCGCGCCGACGCGCGAAAAATCACCGAGCTTGCGCGAGATGGCGAGAACGCGGTCGATGTTGGAGGCGATCGAGGCGAGCCCCTTCTCCAGCGTCTCGCGGCTCACGCCGCGCTTGGATTGGAGGATCTGCAGCATCGAGTGGATCGCCGCGAGCGGATTGGAGATCTCGTGGCAGACGCCGGCCAGCATGAAGCCGAGCACCGCAAGGCGCTGCGTTTGCGCATCGCTCGGGCGACGGATGACCAACGTGCACTCGCCCGCGCCCGGCAGCTTCACGCTGAGCGTGTCGCGCGGGCCGGGTTCGCGCGACGTGCGCATCGCCGCGTTCTCGTGCAGCAGCGTCCCGCCCGCCGTGCTAAGCGCCGCTGGGAAGGGCAGCGCATCGAGCAGCGCGCGTGCTTCCGGCGCGAGCTGCGGCGCGCCCGAGCTGCGTAGCCGGGCGCTCTTCATGGCGCGGCGCCGAGCGCGGGCCGTGCGAGCGCGCGCTCGTCGATCGGCATGCAAAGCGTCGCGGCGATCAGGGAAAGCGCGATCGAGGCAAGCCACGCGAGCTGGTAGGAGCCCGTGGCGTCGAAGATGGCGCCGCCCGCCCAGGCGCCGATGAAGGCACCGAGCTGGTGGCCGAGGAAGGCGATCGAGAAGAGCGTCGACAGGTACTTCATGCCGAAGATCTGGCCGACGAGCGAATTGGTGAGCGGCACGGTGGCGAGCCAAGTGACGCCGAGCACCGCGGCAAAGAGATAGGTGCCCGCGGCTGAGAGCGGCGTGGCGAGGTAAATCGTGATGGCCAGCGCACGGATCGCGTACAGCCAGGCGAGGATCCACTTCTTGCTGTAGCGCCCGCCGAGCGCGGCTGCCGCCGTGGAACCGATGATGTTGAAGAAGCCGATGGTGGCGAGCGCGCTCATGTCTTGCGTCGGCGTGAGCCCCCGGTCCACTGCGTACGCGGGCAGGGCTGCGTCATGAAGAGCGCCTCGCCGGCCTTGGTGAAGGAGAGATGCTTCGCGACCGCGTGGAAGACCTGGAGGCGCCGCAGACCCATGGCTTATTGGAACATAACCATAGCCACGAGGTGAGCTTTTCCAGCCCGCCCGGTTGCGCGGGGATTGCGTCTACGTCAGTCGATGATGTGGTAGACCGGCGCCTTCTCCATTTTCCATTTGCCGGTATTCCGGTCGTAGCGGGACAGGGTGAAGCAATGCCAGTTCTGATCATCCAGCTTGGGATGATCGCCGCGGTAGTAGTAGCCCGGCCAGCGCGTTTCCTCGCGGTAGAGCGTGTGGCGCGTGACCGACTCCGAGGCGATGAGCCGGTGGTGGAGCTCCCACACGCGCTGGAGCTGGTGAAGGTCCTCAGCGCCCATGTGGCTCATGTCTTCCTTCAGCATGGCCAGCAACTCGAGGCCGCGGTTGAGCAGCACGCCGTTCGTCATGTAAGTAGTGCTGATGCCGCCGACGTATTCGTCCATGATCTTCTCGAGGCGCTGAAGACCGTGGATCGGAAGGAGGTAACTCGGCGACACGGTCCCGGCGGTGATCTCGTTGCGGCCGACGCGGTAGTTCTCGAGCGGCTGGTAGATCACCTTCTCGAGGTCGCGATATTCCTTTTCGCTGACCTGAGGCTTTGTTTGCCCCATGTCCTTCACGTACTTGACCGCCGCCTTGGCGGCGATGCGTCCCTCCGTGAACGACCCTGACGAGAACTTGTGCGCGGTGCCGCCGATGGTGTCCCCGGCGCCGAAGAGCCCCTCGACCGTCATCATCCGGTTGTAGCCCCACTGGTACTCCGCGGGCGCGTAGTCTTCCGGTCCGCTCGCCCAGGCGCCTGAGCAGGTCGCGTGCGAGCCCATGACGTAAGGCTCCGACGTGGTGAGCTCGGGGTTGGTGTGCTTGGGGTCGATGTTCTGCGACGCCCAGACGACCGCCTGCCCGATCGTCATGCCGAGGAAGTTCTCCCAGCCGACGGTTTCCTTGTGGGGGTCCTGAAAGGCCTCCGTGGTCACCATGCGGATGGGACCGCGGCCTGCCGCGACCTCCTTCAGGATCGCGTGGTTGCGCAGGCACGTCGGCACCGGGTGACGGTCGATGTAGTCGCCCACC
>Ga0209804_1002002_pt1 | contig 12663 bp, 11 predicted proteins | sample GraSoiAngelo_139_FD_185896 | JGI IMG/M metagenome (GOLD analysis project Ga0209804, IMG submission 185896) | Grasslands soil microbial communities from the Angelo Coastal Reserve, California, USA - 14_0929_12_20cm (SPAdes) (version 2) | ecosystem: Environmental > Terrestrial > Soil > Grasslands ... | reverse complement strand
CGGGGGGTCTCGAAACCCCTGGAATTGCCCCACGAATCACCGGCCTTACGGGTAACGCCAACCTCCCGCAGACGGACCTTACGGGCAGGCAACTCTACGCTCAGTGCCCCACGTGCGGCACTTTTCCCCAGACCTTCCCAAGCGGTTTGAACGGTGACACCGGATCCTACGCCGTTTACTTCGGCATGGACAACAAGCTGAAAACTCCCTATTCCTATACTCTGGACTTGTCGATTGGACGAGAGCTGGGCCATGGCCTGACGCTGCAAGCCTCCTATGTGGGTCGCTTGTCACATCGGCTGTTGTCCCAGTTCGATGTCGCCTCGCCTCTAGATACGGTCGATCCAAAAACAAAGATCGATTACTTTACCGCAGTAACCGCATTGGCCAAGCTGTACAGACAAACAAACTCGGATGGTTCACAAAAGTACCCCACAAATACCATCACCCCTCAGCTTGTCGGTCCAACAGCTTCCTATTGGTATGACATGATAGCGCCCTTGCCCGCGAGTAATCCCGGGCAGACACCGCCGCCGCTATATAGCTTGTTCACCCAGACCAGTCCAACAAATCACGCGGGAACCACCGATGCATTGCAAGCAGCCTATGACCTTTTTTCCTTCTTCACCTTTAACGAGACAACCGCCCTACAAGGTCTTGACCAGGGCTGGGGCCTCTTCGATCCTAACTCGTATGATCCCAATGGAAATCCCACGGTCAGCTACTATGCGAATGGTGGGCCGTACAGCTTTGTAGACCCGCAATTCGCAGCTCTGTACTCGTGGCGCTCCGTAGGTACAGCCAATTATCACGCACTGCAGGTAAATTTGAAGAAGCGGATGTCCCACGGAGTGCAGTTCGACTTCAATTATACGTTCTCGAAGTCCATCGACATCTCTTCGGATGCGAACCGCATCACCGACGAAGGCGGACTCGGAGGCCAAGTGATCAAGGCCTGGGATCCCAATTCTCTGCGCGCCGATTCGGACTTTGATTTGAGGCATCAGGTCAATGCCAACTGGATCGCGGAACTTCCTTTTGGCAAAGGCAAGTGGTTCGGCAAGGGAGCGAACGGCGCGCTCGACGCCCTTATCGGCGGCTGGCAGCTCTCGGGCCTCGCCCGCTGGACAAGCGGGTTTCCGGTTGGTGCTAGCAACGGCGCTCAGTGGCCGACGAACTGGGAGCTTTCGGGGTTTGCGACCCAGATTGGCCCAGTGAAGACGAACGGGGCAGTTAAGAACCCCGATGGGAGCGTGAACCTGTTTGGGAACGCTGCCGCAGTCGACGCGGCGCTCAGCGCTTTCCAGGCTGACTTCCCGGGTCAGGTGGGAAACCGCAATAACCTCCGCGGTGACGGTTTCGCCGGCCTTGATCTCGGACTCAGCAAGCGGTGGAAGATGCCCTACAGCGAGTCACACAGCCTGCAGTTCCGCTGGGAAGTCTTCAACGCACTGAACCTGACGCGGTTCGATGTGGAGAGTCTGAGTCTCTCCCTTACCAATTCCAGCAGCTTTGGCAATTACACTGGATTGTTGACAAATCCACGTTCGATGCAGTTTGCATTGCGCTACGAATTCTAAAGGGTGAAATCGGCTCTTTGGACATCACTAACTCTCCCATCGCCGCCGAGAGGTTCAGGCTTGCCGGCGGTATCTTTGACGCCATCCATTTTCGTCCCAACGCCACCCACGCGGAGGAACGGAAGCGGCCTTCAGGTCCGAGGAATCGGAAAGTTTCTGAAGAAATGGAAGAAATGAAGAAATGGATGGGCCTAGCCCACGACCGTGGAGCTATGTTAATCTGAAAGTCCTGCTTGGGCCGGAACTGTGCGCCCGAGCTTGGCCGTCGGGGCGTAGCGCAGCCTGGCTAGCGCGCCTGGTTCGGGACCAGGAGGTCGATGGTTCAAATCCATTCGCCCCGACCACTTCAATCCCTTTAAATCAACAACTTAGTTACGCGCTAGTCTGCGAAACGCTCCCAATTTGCGTCCGTTTGGGTCCAAATAGAAGCGCTTCGACGCTCGCTACCGCCCGGCGCTGATCTTTCGCCCCGGCCAGACGGATTCCCCAAACGCGGCGGAGCTAAGGGCGCTTCTGCGGAAAAGTTGGGGTGTCATCACCCTTTCGCGCGTCGGATTCGATCCTGGCGGAAAGCATGCGGTTATTTACGCGCAGCTAACTTACTGCGGGCTCTGCGGCGAAGGAACCTATCTGTATCTCTCAAAGGAAACGGGAGCGTGGCACGTTGTTGGCCGCGCCGGAACCTGGATCTCGTAGGCCGGTTGGAACTGCGATCTCGCTACCGGTCATATCTTCTTTTACGCCATAATCTGTGATGAATGGGCCGAGTTCGGCCAATTCCCAATGGCTCGCTACAAGGTTCTGAAAAGCGTCGCGCACAACACTGGTCACTCGTTCACGAGTCTGATGAACTACGCCGGCGACGACTACGTGATGGGCCACATCCTGCGATTTGCGAGAAGTACCGGGCGCGACACACTGACTATCGACTTCGTAAAACGAGAGGTTGGACCACAGGAGCTACTAGCGGCGCCCATTTCGGAAGTTCCGGCCCGCTACATAGAATGGTTTTGGGACCTTGTCCAGAGGCACGGCTCCGACCGATCGCTGGTGCAAACCGCGACATTGACGTTGCGATACGACATTGCCACAAACCGCCCGCTTCTTTCGGCCCCGCAATTCATCGAGAGTCCTTTCACCTGCGACGTGCGCATTACGGACGTTCGCGGCAAGAACTACTTGGCCCACTTCGACGGCTGGTGGTATCCAGAGCGCCTTGAGCGTCCCCAAAGCGAATCAATTCCGTGGTGGAAGTTTTGGGCTGCACGCGGACAGACGAACTAGAGGCCTGCCGATGCCATTTTGGTATTACTTTTCGGTGCCAAAACTTCCTCCCGAGGTCGCTCACCAATCAAATCTGGTGGAAATAAGGAATTACCTTGCGGCTGAAGGCAGCCCAGTGGATGTCGGTTCGCCTATAGCGGTTGTGGAAAATTATTGGGCTGTCATGACGTTGAAGGCGAATGGCAAGGGCATGCTCAAGAAAGCGTTTTTCGACCGGGGTACATCTGTCAAGATCGGCGACCCAATCGCTATCATTGGAGCGGATGGCGAATGCATTCCTTATGGCAGAGAACTAGCCGTCTTGGAAGTGACGGAGCGCAAGCGTTCTAAACCTGTGAGGGACAATCGGTCCTCTTGAAGAGAATATGATGGATTTTCAATACGATTTCGACGAAAAGGGATTTGCGATCATTCCCGCCGTTTTGAGTGGGGAAGAGATCGTAAAGTTGGCACTAGGCTTTGCATGTGCAGACGTCCGCCGCGGCAAGGCTGGCGTGCGCCACGCCCTTAAGCACTCGTCAGTTGCGGGGGTGGCGTACGACGAGCGGCTCCTCTGCATCGCACGGCGGGTCTTGGGAAGTGGTGCCGTTCCATTTCGAGCCACGCTATTTAATAAGTCGCCAAATTCAAACTGGCTGATAGTGTGGCACCAGGACACGGCGCTGCCGCTTCGTGAGAGGCGTGAAGCCCCAGGATGGGGCCCGTGGTCGGTTAAGGACGGAGTGATATACGCGCACGCTCCCGGAACCGCTCTCAGTCAGGTCCTGGCGCTCCGCGTCCACTTAGACGACTCGACCGCTGACAACGGACCATTGCGCGTGCTCCCTGTAACTCACAAGTTCAGAACTCCTGACATGCCCGCCAAAAAGGCTTTTAGTACTGTGGTTTCCCGGGGTGGGTGCGGACCTAAACCTGTCCGCTTTTTGAATCTGCAATCGTAAGCTCCGGGATTTCCGATTCCACGAAATCTGAACGAGAAGTGTCTGTTGTTCCCTCTGCTGATCTCTCCGGAACTGCTACTGGCTTGCTTTTTCGCTTCTCAGGGTGCGGACCTAAACCTGTCCGCTTTTTGGATCTACGGGGGGTAGGGCATGCTAAGAAACCATGCGTCCGCCCCCACCTCAAAAGGAGCTGTTTGCCTGCCCTCCTCCAACTCCCGGTACCGTCTTCGTCAACGATCGCGTTTGCATCCAGACCGAAGAAAAACAGCGAGTGGTCTTCGTCCATGGGGTGGTCTTTGCCCACTACTCCGTCGAAGATCGCCCCGCCGAAGCCTACGCCATGGTTCAGCTTTTTGAATCAGGATATGCAGATCAGAACGATATCGCACGCTCCTTCGGCTATTCGTCCCGATCGCTTCGTCGCTACCAGGAGCACCTCAAGGCTGGTGGGCTGAGCGCGCTCGCGCGTCCGGAGGGACGGCCTTCCGGCAGTCCTTCCGGGCACAAGAAAACCCCTGAGCGAGACCAAACCATCCTCCGCCTTAAAGCCAAGGGGATGAGCAATCGATGGATTGCGGGTCGGATTGGCCTCAGTGAAAAAGCCGTGCGGAAGAGTCTCCGTCGACTCGGCTGGCAACCTTGCCCTGAACCATGTCTCTCCTTTCTACAAGAGGAAAATGGCGCACAAGCAAAGCAGTCCATAGTTTCCGCAAGCAAGTTGATCGAAGCTCCGCCTTCCGCTGCGACACAGCCGCCGCGCAAGATGGCGCAATTTCAAACCGATTCGGCGGCAAAAAGTCTCGATGCCAACCCTCTCGATCGGTCCATGGATCGCCTCTTGGCCGCCATGGGACTTCTCGACGATGCTCTTCCGTTGTTTGCTCCAACGCGAAGTCTGCCCAGAGTAGGTGTGTTGTTGGCCATTCCAACGCTCGTTGCCAGTGGCCTACTCTCAACCGCGGAGAAAATTTACGGCAGCCTCGGCCCTGCCTTTTACGGACTGCGCACCACTCTGGTGGCCTATGTTCTGTTGGCGCTCCTAAGGATCCCTCGGCCCGAAGCTCTCAAAGAATATCCGCCTGGAGAACTGGGTCGCATTGTCGGCTTGGATCGCATGCCGGAAGTGAAGACTCTGCGCCGCAAACTCGCACGTCTCGCTGCTCTGAAGGGCAGCTATCGACTCGGTCGCGAGATTGCTCGGCAACGCATCGCCGAACGTGGAAAGGTGCTCGGGTTCCTCTATATTGACGGCCACGTTCGGGCCTACCACGGCAAACGCACGATTCCGAAGGCTTACGTGACACGAATGCATCTCGCGGCACCCGCGACCACCGATTATTGGGTCAATGATCAACGCGGCGATCCCTTGTTTGTGGTCACTGCCGATGCGAACCCCGCCATGACCCGAATGCTCGTGCCGGTGCTGAGCGAGGTGCGCCAACTCCTGGGACCGCGCCGGCACTCCACCGTTGTCTTCGACCGCGCTGGCTGGAGTCCCAAACTGTTTCGGGACCTGCTAGCCATGGACTTTGACATCTTGACCTATCGCAAAGGTCGCATCCGCCACATCGCCGAAAAGAGGTTCACTTGGTACAAGGCCAGGTTGGACGGTCGACAGGTGCGCTACCTTCTCCATGACCAACCCGTTCGCTTCCTCAAGGGAAAGCTTCGACTCCGTCAGGTGACTCGCCTGACGGGGACCGGTCATCAGACGCCGATTGTGACCAGCCGCTGGGACCTGCGCGCCATCGTTGTGGCTCATCGCATGTTCGAACGCTGGCGCCAAGAGAATTTCTTCAAGTACCTGCGGGAGGAATATCTAATCGATGCGCTTGTGGACTATCAGGTCGAACCCGACGACCCCAACCGTTCTGTCCCCAATCCATCTCGGAAAGCGGTCGAGAAAGAGATTCACACTGCTCGTGTTCATCTCAGGAAACTACAAAAGAACTATGGGGCAACAGCAATCGATTATGTTCACGGACGTACTCGCACTGTGGCTGGCTTTGAGATCGCGGAAGAGAAAATCCGAAGAGCGATTGACAAGACTACGGCTCGCATCAAGAAGCTCAAGCTCCGGCGTGACTCTCTTCCAGCTCGCGTGCCGCTTGCGGATGCCCAAAAAGGCCAGGAGTTGGTGAAACTATCGACCGAACGCAAGCACCTGACCAACGTCTTGAAAATGATTGCGTACCAGATAGAGAGTGATCTGGTTGAGCTGGTTCGCCCCTACTACAAACGCGTGGAAGATGAAGGACGTACTTTCATTCAGACGGCGCTGCAGGATACGGCGGACATCGAGCCTACGGATGACCAACTTCGGATAACGCTAGCCCCACTCAGTTCGCCACATCGGTCCCGAGTCCTCGAAGCCCTTTGCGAGATGCTAAACAAGACAGACACGCTATTCCCGGGCACGCAACTGCACATGCGTTACTCGGTTGCGCCCTGTCATGCAGAGGCAAAAAGCGGACAGGTTTCCGACTAACCATGTCAGGAGGTCTGAAGTTAGGCGTATTAAGTGACGACGCAACCACAAATTGGCTGAAGAAGTGACAAGCATCGATTGTCTGGTTTCGAAGGGTGGGATCTTGGCGATGCGTCCGCTAATCGTTCATGCTTCTTCGAAGTCGCGCTCAGATGTGGCCCGCCGCGTATTGCACATCGAATATGCGTCCTCCAGGTTCACTGAAGACGGACTTGAACTCGCCGTGGCATAGCAGCGCTCGCCCACAGAATGCCCTCAAAGCTATAATCGCGCCATGGCTCGAAGGACGGCTGCAAACAGAGAATCGGTTCCTCCTACGCTAACTCCTCAGCGCGCATTGGAGCTTCTTCGTCAGCAGCTTGGACAGACTGACCAGATTCAGAAACTCAGGTATCACGATTCCGAAGTGAAGAAATGGGAGCTTACAACGCAAAACATCCTTCATGGGACATTCGGGAAACCTGACGGCCAAATGCACGAGAACACCAAAGAATTTGCACATGCATACGGAGGTCCGCTCCACTTCAACATGAGCGATGGAGAGCTGCAGAGAAACCACGCAGAACAAACCCGGAATCGCGAGGCTGTCCTGGAATCCATAATTCAACAGCTAGAAATTCTTGCGCCGCCCGCCGCCCAAGTGGCCGAGGGCACATACGAATTCCATTCAGCCATCGCCCAAGTAAGCGGGCAGCTTTTTCGGGATGGGCACTACAAACAGGCGGCATTGGAAGCCTACATTCGCGTGATTGATGAGGTTAAGGGAAAATCGGACTAGTGCTGGATGGGGACTCGCTCGTGAACCGTGCGTTCGGGTGCGAAAACCAAACGCCCGTAATCCAGTTCAACACCCTTCAGACCGATGCGGAGAGGGACGAGCAAAAAGGAATCATGTTTTTGTTCAAGGGCATTGTTGGGTTGCGGAATTCAAAGGCCCATAGCAACCGCTTGTTCAACGACCCCCGAAGAGCGCATGAGTACCTCGCCCTAGCAAGTCTGCTCATGCGGTTGTTAGAGATTGCTGCCGTCAATCGAACTCCGTAACCCTCCGCAAGAAGAGGCCCATCAAGCTATTCCTAGAATCCAGCCTTCGATTTTGGCCACTTCTCGTTCATGCTCGGACAGGCTTGGATCGAAAAACCGTTCCAAGTTGCCCTCCAAATCATTTCGGCGAAGCCATTCTGCCGTGGCATATGCGTCTTGCTGATGAGAGTCGCGGCCATCGCGCGGGAAGCTGTGGCTCCATAGGGCCGGATAAATTTCGACAACTGCTGATTTGCCACAGCAGCACCTTCCAGCCATCGAACGGCCAAAAATGAATTCGATCTCGCGCGTGAACGCGGAGATAACGCAGCCACGGAATACCGGCGTGCGTTGATTTGGCAACCGAACCCGGCACGTCAAAATGAAAGACGGATTTTGCGCCCGCGCGTACTTCCGTGATCCGCCTCCAGCGAGAATCACCACAGCGGGCCGCGCCATTTCCACACTCACCCTCACGAACGAAATCGACGTAGGTGTTGTCCTCATCTGTCGGCCAGTGCTTTTGAAAATCGTCCATAAAAGATGGCCAGTCGTGGGGCAGCTTGTAGTTCTCGAAATATCGCAGCGGGAAAGAAAAGCCGTGGTCAATGCCCGCCAACGTGAGGGCTGTTTCCGAGAGCCCTTCAACCAACCACTCAGCAATTAGCTTGCGTGTCCAGTGTTTGCGGGCACTTGGTGGCGGCGCAACTTCACGTGGCTCGTTCAATTGGTCCGCCGCGTAGACACGCAAGCCCTTCAGGCTGGAGTCGCATGTTTCCGCGCCGGAATAGTCAATCCCGATATATCGATTGAAGGCTCCACTCATTTCGCCGACCCCAATCGATCATACATAACTAGGTCCTGTCACAGCGGTTGTCATAGCTTTTCACAGTAAAGGAGCAATTGGGTTGGTTGCCGCCATCGGGAAAAGGTCGTTTCGTTAGGATTCGCGTAACGAAACTATATCGCCTTTTCCTTTCGTTATTGGGTGCAGCAATCGGTCGACGCGTCGGGTGAGGGATAACCCTTTAAGCTATCGCTCACAAATATGGCATAATATGAGCGATAGAACGACACCCTATCGCTCATGACGTGGAACTGGCAACAACCGGACTGGCCTACCTTTCAGTGGGACAGAGCACGCTTGGAGGCTGCAGAGAAGCAGTTCCTGGTTGGCGGAGGAATGTTCGTCGGCACTGTACGCCATCTCGGAAATGAGGAGCGCGATCAGCTCACCATCGAGGCGATGAGCACGGAAGCGGTCACGACTTCTGAAATCGAAGGTGAAATTCTGGATCGGGTTAGCGTGCAGTCCTCTATCCGCAAGCAATTGGGACTGGCTGCGGACGAGCGACGGGTTCGGCCAGCAGAGCGAGGAATCGCTGAGATGATGGTTGATCTCTACCGGTCGTTTACTGAACCACTCTCGGAAGAAATGCTGTTTCACTGGCATCGAATGGTGATGAGCGGCAGGCGTGACCTGAAAGATGTGGGACGGTATCGAACAGGTGCTGAACCCATGCAAGTAGTTTCCCAGACAATGCATGAACCCAGGGTACATTTCGAGGCGCCGCCGTCATCGCGTGTGCAATCCGAAATGGCGCGATTCATCACTTGGTTTGCTCGAACGGGGCCGGGCCAGAAAGAAGCGCTGCCAGCTTTAACTAGGGCAGGAATTGCCCACCTGTATTTTGAATGCATCCATCCTTTTGAGGATGGCAATGGACGTATAGGACGGGCCATCTCTGAGAAAGCTCTGGCGCAGAGCCTCGGTCAGCCGACGCTCACGGCATTGGCGGCCACGATTCTTGTTCGCCGCAAGAATTACTATGAAGTGCTCGAAGCGTCGAACAAACAAAACGAGATCAGCAACTGGCTGATGTGGTTTGCGGGGGTTGCCATCGAAGCGCAGCGTCGGACAATTGCAATGGTGGAATTCCTGATCGACAAAACAAAGCTGTTGGATCGGCTTAAGGGGCAGCTCAATGAGCGGCAGGAAAAAGCACTCCTGCGGATGTTCCGGGAAGGCCCGGAAGGGTTCCGAGGGGGGCTCACTGCCGGAAAATACAGCACGATCACGGGGGCGTCACCAGCGACGACCACACGGGACTTGGCGGATCTGGTTGCCAAAGGCGCGTTGGTTCGCGAGGGGGAACGGCGTCACGCCCGCTATCGTCTCAGTGCCCCCTTGCGGCCAGTCCCACGCGTGACGCTCAACGATCGGGGCGAACTGGCGGAAAAGTAGAGGACTACAGACGCGGATCGACCGGCTCGCTTTCGAGGGCAAGAACACCGAAGACGCATTCATGTGCGCGACGTAGCGGTTCCTGCCGGACGAATCGCTCCAGTGCTTCGATGCCAAGAGCGAATTCACGGAGTGCCAAGGAACGCTTGGTGGAAACCGAACGACTGCGCAGACGCTCCAAGTTCTCGGGCAGCAAGTATTCAGGTCCATAGATGATTCTCAGGTATTCGGGGCCGCGGCATTTGACTGCAGGCTGCGTCAACCCGCGCCGTCCGCGCACAATGAAGTCCAGCGGCTTTACGACCATGCCCTCGCCACCGCGTCCGGTCAGCTCTTCCCACCACTGAGTGGCTTCTTCAACGCTCGCTGTGTCGGTCACATCAACCTGTCGATAAGAGGTTGCGAGCAAAAGACCATCGCTGGCTTTGCAAACCTCTGCCAGCTTTTCCATGTGCCACACGTGATCGCGCTGAACGTGAACTTTTCCTTCCGTAGCAAGCAAGTGGAACGGTGCGAGCTTCAAGTCGCTCACTGACTGAACAGGCCAGCAGTAGCGCCGATAAGAATCGATATAAAGCTTCGCGGCTTCGAGCCGTTGCGGAAGCGCAGTCAATAGGTGTGAACCACCTTCCGGGAAGTCGATTTCTTCTCATCGACAGGCCCGTACCATATCCGCATCAAATATCAGAGTGGACCCCAGTCACGAAAAAATTCTTGACACAGTATATCTGCTATTGATATATCAGTAGTGGACATATTCATGCCTACTGCCAATCGCGTTCCAGATGACCTGCAGCACCTGCTTCCCCTGACTCCTGCGGTCTTTTTTATTCTGTTCGCGTTGGCCGAGGGGGAGAAGCACGGCTACGCCATTATGCAGACTGTCTCGCGAATTTCTGACCACCAATTCGGTATGGGCCCTGGCACGCTCTATACGACAATCCAGAGGCTACTGGATCTAGGCTTGATTGAAGAAACGGAGAGCGCCGGCGGTCAATCCGACCACGAAAACCGGAGGAGGTACTACAAGCTGACCCGCACGGGAAAGGCAGTCCTCGGCGCCGACCTCAGCCGGATGGAATCTGTAGTGCGCTTGGCACGTGACAAGAAGCTAGTGCCGAAGACATCGGAGTGACGTTATGACTAGCGCTGTTCGAGCGAGCCGTGGGCTCTACAAAATGCTGTTGTGCGCGTATCCGAGCGATTTTCGCCTGCGCTTCGGGTGTTGGCGCGGATGCCGAGGGCGAGGGTGAGGACGGCGACGGCGGTGAAGCCGGGGGATTTGCGCAGCATGCGCAGGCCGTAGCGCAAATCTTGCACGAAATCTTGAATCCAGTTTACGCGGCGTGCATCGCGGCATTTCATACTAAGCTTATAACCCTCTGATTTTCAACAGTTCCGAGCGTTGTCATCTTCGTCGCAAAGTAGTTGAATTGCCGAGCGCGCCCAGTTCTGTTAACCGAGGGGTTGCAGGTTCTAGTCCTGCCCGGGGAGCCAACCTGTTTATTATCAATCATTTGAAAAGATCGAAGCATTCGCCACAGTTGCGAATGCTGGCGAACTCATGCATTGGGTGCGAGCGAAGTGGGCCTGATTCTCACTTGCTCGACCGCATCCAGCGCGTCTTCGGTTCGGCAGCGATGCGAAAAATTCCAGCCCACGATCTCTCGTGTGCAGCAGTCGATTATGCTGACCAGGTTCCGTTCAGAAACGGCAAGGTTGAGTAGCGGCGGCTTCAATCTCCTGGATCGCATCGTCGATGTACGAGATAAACTGTTGTTCTTCAGTGGAGGTGATATAGCCCTGCTCATACAAATCGGTTACAAACTCCTCTAAGTCTTCCAGGTAGGCAACTGCTGCTTGAGCGTCAGCGCACGACAGCTTGAAACTATGCGCGCCGCTAGTGCTCGCCAATGCGGGACGACTGCCTAGACACAAACAAATGGCAACGATCGCCAACAACGCTGTACGGGTAACAGATTTCTTGATACTCATGACATTGCCCTCCTTCTGATCGTGAAGCAGCCGGGCAGTCTAACGCAGCGGGACTCAGGCCGTCAACCTGGAGACAAACCTTTTGGAGACAAACCTTTTACAGTTTCCGGACATCCTCACGACATCTGCGGCTTTTGGCAACCCTCGCTTTTCGCGACGATAAATATCGCCCGCAAATCTACGGCACACCAAATCAGCTAATGATCAGGCATTAAAATTCCGAGCGAGCAACGGCACTGCAATCTTGAGTAATAGTGTTTAGGGATCAGTGGCGCACACGGCTGTCCGAATGAGTTCGAATCTGAATGGCAGAAGCAGCAAATTCGGATCGTTGCAAGCCCCGCAACCATCCGAGTGCCATCGCCGGTTCAAACCCTGAAAGGGTCGAACTGTGGAATATCTGCCACGATCTGGCCGATTGGGAGAATTCTAAAATCCTCCAGGGCAAACCGGCTCGCTATTGGTAGATCCGCGAGGGTGAACATCCCGAACTGAGGCGATCGATATTTTTGTAGCCCATGTAGCCCAAATAAGCGGAGGGAATGCACAAGCAAATGCCGTCAATTCAACGGATTTGGTCTGGTCCAGGCTGGTTCGGGACCAGGAGGTCGATGGTTCAAATCCATTCGCCCCGACCACTTCTTTTAGGTCCAACTTACAGCAAAGAAGAGTGCCGACGACATACTGGTTGTGTGCCAAGAGATCGGTGGTTCAAATGTCCTCGCCCAACGATCTCCATTTCCCTCTGCAAATTGGAGTTAAGTGGCGTGACGCTGCGACTACATTTTCCTCATTTTCGTCCTTGAAGTTTGGGCTGCCTCGGCCAAATGTTTGACCGTTTCCCGGGAAACCGATACCAGCGTCGGCTTTGTCTCCTTCAGGCGCTCCCAAAGCATCTTTGCTCCCAGTCGCGAACCTTGGCTTAGACTATGGAGAGCCGAGCAGATGGATGTCTCTATCGGTACCGGGCGAGGCATGAAAGGCAAGCGTGACAGGTTCGAAGCGGAGGGAAGATCCCGGGAGTTGATTGTCTTCTCCCTCGTCCGCGAATCCAAATGCTCGGAGTGTAACAAGGAACTGTGGAGGGGAGAATTTCTATTCAAGGAC
>Ga0209804_1002000_pt1 | contig 12671 bp, 10 predicted proteins | sample GraSoiAngelo_139_FD_185896 | JGI IMG/M metagenome (GOLD analysis project Ga0209804, IMG submission 185896) | Grasslands soil microbial communities from the Angelo Coastal Reserve, California, USA - 14_0929_12_20cm (SPAdes) (version 2) | ecosystem: Environmental > Terrestrial > Soil > Grasslands ... | reverse complement strand
TTCATTCGGACAAGATCACGCTCCTGGGTACCGCGCCGTCGTTCCGGCGCGCGATCGAGCTGGCGCGCAAGGTGGCGCCGACCGACGCGTCGGTGTTCATCACGGGCGAAAGCGGCAGCGGCAAGGAGATGATCGCCCAGTTCATCCATCACCACAGCCGTCGCTCCAGCCGGCCGTTCATCGCCGTGAACTGCGCCGCCCTCCCCGAGGGTCTGCTCGAGTCCGAAATGTTCGGCCATCGCAAGGGGGCGTTTACAGGTGCGGTGCGCGACAAACCCGGCCTGCTCGAGGCGGCCAACGGGGGCACGCTGTTTCTCGACGAGCTGATCGAGATGCCGAAGCCGATCCAGGCGAAGCTGCTGCGGGTGATCCAGGACGGTGTGGTACGGCGCGTGGGCAGCGAGACGACGGACGCCGTCGTGAACGTGCGCTTCATCGCCGCGACCAACGGCGACCCCGAGTCGTCGGTCGAATCGGGCGAAATGCGGGAAGACCTGTACTACCGGCTGAAGGTCGTGCCGATCCACGTGCCGGCGCTGCGCGAGCGCCCTGAGGACATCCCACTGCTCGCCGACTACTTCCTGTCGACGTACTGGGTGCGGCACCGCCGCAAGGGCGCCCCGTTCCCGCGTCTCACGGATGCGGCGCTGCGCACGCTGTGCGGCCATCCCTGGCGGGGCAACGTGCGCGAGCTGCAGAACGTGATCGAGCACGTGGCCGTTGTGGTGGAGCCGGGCGCGGAGATCCGCCCCGAGGACCTGCAGCTCAGCGGTGAGCCGACGCCGGCGGCGGGCTCGAATCCGGCGTCGCTCATCTCCACGCTGCTCGAGGAGAGCTATCACGCCGCCCGCGATCGCGTGATCGCCCAGTTCGAGCGCCAGTACCTGACGTGGCTGGTCAACCGGGCGAGCGGCAACATGTCCAAGGCCGCGCGGATCGCCGGCGTCGATCGGACCACGCTGTACCGGCTGATGGAGCGTCACGGCCTGCAGCGCAGTCCGACGGCAGGCTGGGTGGTCGAGCGGGAGTCCGCCCCGACCGCGGAGTCCGCGGAGCCCGGGGAGCCGATGGACGTGGTGACCGCTGATGCGACCGCCCACAGGGCGCCGGCGACCTCATGATAACGAATACCGCTACCGCCGAGCGGCTCGACTGGCCCGCCGTGGAGACCGCGATCGCGACGGTCACGGACCGGCTCCCCGAGCCCGAGCCGACGCCCCTTCCCGAGCTCGAGCCGCCTGATCTCGCGGCGTGTCTGTCGGGCCCGCACGGGCTGGATCTCGTGGTGGAGTTGGCGCATGACCTGCGCTCGCCCCTCACGTCGATCCTGTTCCTCGCGGAGGCGCTGCAACAGGGCCAGGGAGGACCGGTCACGGGGGAGCAGAACCGGCAGCTGGGCCTGATCTACAGCGCCGCGTTGTGCCTGTGCGCCACGGCGAGCGACGTGCTCGAGCTCGCCCGAGGCGGGCAGCGCCTCGTGGACCGAGCGCCGGCGCCGTTTTCCGTGGCGGAAGTGTTCGGGTCGGTCCGCAGCATGATCCTGCCGATCGCGGAGGAGAAGCGCCTCGAGGTCCGCCTGGTGCATCCCGTACCCGAGCGGCGCACCGGACACGAGCGCGCGCTGTCGCGCGTGCTGCTCAACCTGGCCACCAATGCCGTCAAGTTTACCGACTCGGGCTTCGTGGAGATCGCCGCGCTGCCCGTCGGCACGCGGCGCCTCGAGTTCTCGGTGCGCGACACCGGGAACGGCATCGACACCGCGCGGCTCCGCACGCTGTATCAGCCCGTACGGCGGCCCCCGGCGGCGCAGCGCGAGCATTTCTCCAGTTCGGGGCTGGGGCTCACCATCTGCCGCAAGCTGGTGCGGGCGATGGGGTCGGAATTGCAAATCGAAACCCGCCCGCAGTGGGGCACCCGCTTCTACTTCGAAGTGGACGCTCCCGTGGGTAGCGCGGCCGCTTGACGTCGGCAGGCCCCCGTGGCAGCCGCTCCACACACGACGCCAGGTCGCCATATGACGCACGCATGGAGAGCCAAAACCGCGCTGGGGAGCGCCCGCGCACGGTCTTTGCGAATGTCTGAGGCCATGAGCACCACTCTCGAACTCCGACCCTCTCGCCCGGCGAGGATCTCGCTGTCGCACCGTGCGCCATTCGGCGCGCTCGACCGCGAGCATGCCGCACGCCGGGCCCTCAACATCGTCGTCGCCGCGGTCGGCCTGGTCCTGGCCTTCCCGGTCATGCTGCTGATCGCCGTGCTGATCAAGCTGACCTCGCGCGGACCCGTCCTGTTCACGCAAACGCGGGTCGGGTTGGACCGCCGGTCGCTCTCGGGAGCCGGGGGCAACACGCGGCGCCACACCGACCTCGGCGGCTCTCCGTTCACGATGTACAAGTTCCGCACGATGCGCCCGGCCGACGAGACCAACTCGGCCGTGTGGGCCCAGCCGGAGGACGACCGGGTTACCACGCTGGGCCGAGTGCTGCGCAAGCTGCGGCTCGACGAGCTGCCTCAGCTCTTCAACGTGCTGAAGGGCGACATGAACATCGTGGGGCCGCGGCCCGAGCAGCCGACCATCTTCGTGTATCTGCGCGAGCAGATCGAAGGGTATCAGCGGCGCCAGCGGGTTCGCCCCGGGATCACGGGGTGGGCCCAGATCAACCAGGGGTACGACACTTCGGTGGATGACGTGCGCCGCAAGGTGCGGTACGACCTCGAGTACATCCGCCGCCAGTCGGCGCTCGAAGATCTGCGCATCATGGCCCGCACGCTGCCCGTGATGCTGCTGCGTCGCGGCGCCTGGTAGTGTGCCGCCCTCGCCGCTAGGCGAGCACCAGGGCTGCCGTCGTCTCCCCCACTGAGCTCCGCGCGGTCCGCTCCTCGCGAATCAGGGCGTCGACAAGGAACTTTGTCGCCGTGATGGCACCCGTCCGGCGGGGCGCGGAGGTGAGCGCGCGCAGCACCGGTCGTACAGGCTCGAGCCACACACGGGCGCCCGTGATCTCGTAGAGACGCAGCCAGACGTTCGCCATGTGCGCCTGGCCGACGGAACAACACGAGGACTCGGCGGCCTGCCAGCCGGCCGCGAATCGGTCGGGCAAGCGCCCCTCCCGGGTCTGGGCGGCCGCGATACCCGCCGCCGACCGCGCGGCCAGCGCGATGAGCCGCTCGTCTCTCAGCAGGCGACCGCCCTCGAGCAGCCCGCGAATCGCGTCTGCGAGGTCCGCGAGCCCGCGAGAGCGCTCCGGGAAGCGGACATCTGGCATCCAGCCGTCGTCGTGCTGCAGCCGCGCTACGGTGCGCAGATGCTTGGCCGCCGCCGCGCGCAGTTCGGGCGCGCCGAGCCGGCGACCGGTCTCCGCAAGCGCCCATGCCGTGTGAGGTGAGTGCGCGCCGTCCCGCCGCCAGACACCCTCGTGATCGAGGGTCGCAAACAGAAACCGCCCGGCGCGCCGGGCCGCGCCGGCGAACACACCCGACCCGGTCTCCGCGAAGGCACTGAGCCAGCCGAGCAGGGCCCGCCCGGTCCCGACGACACCGCCCCACACCGCGCCCGAAGACAACTGGAGCTCCACCGCCCGCTGCGCCGCACGCGCGGCGCGCTGCGCGAGCTCGGGACGCTCCAAGTGCCACGCGGCGAGGTACAGGGTTGGAATGACCGGATAGTGGGGCGGGAAGGCACCGTTACCGGTGTTGTCGTGCGCCTGGATCAGCCAATCGAGCGCCGCGTCGAGCGTGCCGTTCGTCGTCCCGCCATGCAATGCCGTCACGCCAAGCCGTCCCTCTATGGGCCATCCGAGCAGCGCAACGGCCGTGCCGCGGCGCCGTGGTGTCGAGCGGACCGCTGTCGTGGCGTGGCCTCTACAGCGGATCGAGAAGACGGAGGGCGGCTCCGCCCCGCAGCAACTCCCCGGCGGCAAGCACTTCCCGCATCAACGGCGCCCACGCCACCTGCGGCGTGCCTCGCCGGATGACTTGCGCGGTGACATCCACGACGTAATAGGCGAGTACTCCGGCCGCCTGCGTGGCTTCGAGTCCCAGGTGGCGCGCTTCAGTGAGAATTGTCCGGCGGCACAGCTCCGCGTCCCGAGCGTCCGAGGCCAGGCGTGCCACCCAGGTGGTCGTGGCCGCAACGCGGGGCTCCCGCAGGGTCCAGCAGTTGCGAACGAAGTGGCATACGTCGTACAGCGGAGTCTGCACGATCCCGAATACCTCGAAATCCAAGAGCCGCCACGAGCCATGGTGCCACAGGACGTTCCCCGGCCACAAGTCGCCGTGCTGCAGCAGCGGCGGCACGGCGCCGGCTCCAGCGAGTGCTCGCTCGAGACCCTGCAACACGTCCGCGGCGAGGCCGACAGCGCCGAGCTCCCTGAGGGCATTCGCGGCAGCGACGCACAGCGGAGCGGGGGCGGGGGTAGTCAGGAGGCTGGGCAGCAGATCCGTGGCTCGCCTGGAGACCATGCGCGCGACCGAGAGGATCTGCGCCATGGACTCTACCCAGGCGAGCTCCGTCAGGCGCGGCAAGGCGCGCTCGTAGGGCCAACCGGTAACGAACTCGTTGAGCTGCAGCTGAACCTCGCTGTCTCGCGCACCGCTGGCCCGGGGCACGATCGTGCACAGCTCCGGGTCGCTATGCAACGCCCGCAGCACCGCGGTCTCGCGCTCCAGGTTCGCATCGGCGATGGGGCGACACTTGCAGAAGTAGCGCGGAGCGTCGTCCCGCCCGAGCAGCACGACGTTGAACCCGCGGTTCCAGACGTAGCAGCCGCTCCTGCGGACGGCGGGAGGGATCGCTCCATAGTTCTCCACGATCAGGATCCCGTCCTCGGGGATCTCCCGGGTCAGATTCCCGGCGCGATCCGCCGCCACCAGGAGCTCGTGGAGCTCGTGTTTCATACGTAGGCGAGGAACATGTGACACTCGAACAGGACCGGGTGCAGCGAGAGCCACGCAAGCCAGCGCCGCCGCCTCGCACTGGTCATCTGGAGTCGCTCGTACGCGAGCACCGCGCGGCGCCGTGCCGGAATAATGCTCCACGGCTGCTGAAACGAAGGATCGATGTAGAACGCCTGAACGCGCGCGAAGCCGGCGGCGCGCAACTGCCGTGGTATCGCGCGCGCCACCGCCAGGCGCTCGACGCGCCGCACCTGCATGGTCGCCCGCCGCCAGGTCCACACCGGCAGGACGCGGATCGCACGGACCACCATCCGGACCAGAGCCGAGAGGATCCCTCCCACGGGAAGGACGCGCCCCGGCACCGGACCCGTCGCGATCCCCACGTACAGGCAGCCGCCCGGTCGCAGCACACGGCGACACTCGGTCAGCACGGCGGCGAGCACGGCCGGCGGGTCAACCATCGCGACGCCCGAGACGCCGCGTCCGAGGGCGCCGTCCCACACGACGCAGTCGAACGTCGCATTGGGGTACGGCAGCGCGCCCGCGCCGGCTTGCGCGCAGGCGACGTTCGCGGATCGGTCTTCCCTGAACCGGGCTCGGGCAAACTCGAGGGGCGGCCGCGCCGCGTCGACGTAATGCACGGAGGTGAAGTGCCGAGCGAGTGCGGCCGTCATTGAGCCGATCCCACCCTGCACGTCCAGGGCGCGCTCCCAGCGCGCCAGATCGACCAGCCACAGCCAGTTGCCGCAGGCGTCGTCCGAGCGGTGCTCGCTCCGCTCGTCCGACGCCGACGGTTGCGCGACTTCGCGCAACGCCTGGCGCCAGGGCAAGCCGCGCCCTACGGTCGCGGCTAACTGCGCGAGCTCCTGGTCTGACCACGAACTCACCAGACCCGGCGCGTCCAAGGCGACTCCCCGACTGTAGCGTGGGCGCCACGTCTTCGTGCTGGATGACGCATACTGGCCTTGGCGCGGAATATGTACCGCGCAGCACGTGCCCGATAGGGCCCTCATGAGCTACCGCGACTCCCATCTGGGAAAAGGCGCCGACTACGATGCCGCCTTGGCAGGCGATCCATTCGACGCGTACATGGCGCGACGCGAGCGAGAGATCGTGCTCGCACTCCTGGCGCGGCTGCAGCGGGCCGGCGTGCGCCGCTCATTGGATTTTGCCTGTGGAACAGGCCGCATCACGCAACTCCTCGACGGGGTCGCCGAGGCGTGCTTCGCGGTGGACGTGTCCGAGTCGATGGTCGCCGAGGCGCGGGCGAAGTGTTCGCGCACCCAGTTCTTCATTCAGGACATCAGCGAGCAAGCGCTGCCGATCGCGCCCGTGCAGTTGGTTACCGCATTTCGCTTTTTCGGCAACGCCGAAGACGGCCTGCGGGCGCGCGCGCTCCAGGCGATACACCGCTCCCTCGCGCCTGGCGGGTATCTCCTGCTCAACGATCACGAAAACCCTTGGTCACTGCAGAGGCTGTTGCAACGGCTGGTGGGTGAGCGGGCGCGGGCGGACCTGCACCATTGGAAGCTGCGCCGCCTGTTGCGGCACGCCGGGTTCCGCGTGCGCCGGACCTTCGGAATCGGCTTGTGGATTTACCGCGCGAAGCTGCAGCGGCCCGAGGTGCTGAACTCGCACTGGGCCGACGCGCTGGAGCTGTTGTCGAGGATTCCGTTGCTGCGGAGTTTATGCCCGGACGCCGTTATCCTCGCGCAGCGAAGCTGAGCGGCCCTTCCACGGTTGCGCTGTCCTCGGGGCGATACGGACGCAGCAGCGCGGCGGCCACCTCGCGTGCCACCACGGCGGCCCCTGCCGGCGTATAGTGCATGTAGTCGTAGTAATTCTCGAGGCTCGGCGCCAGGACGCTCCGCAGGTCGCGGTGCTCGATGCCGAGCGCTTCGGCCACTCGAGCCGCGCGAGCATCCAGCAGGTGCACGACCTGGTTGACGACCGCGAGCGAGAAGTACGTGGTGACGGTCTGTTTCCACGCCTTGCCCATGCCCCCGTGCCAGAAGCACGCGGCCTCCTCGGCGGTGTAATCCTTCTCGAACCACGGCTGGCGCAGCACGAGCACGCGGTCGGCGTGAGCCTGGGCCCGCTGGAGCAGCCGCCGGAGGTGACGCTCGAAGCGGTCCAACAACCCGCCCGGATCGGGGAGGGTGGTGCGAACGTCGCGCGCCTCCGCCCGCATCTTGCGCGCCGCCGCGAGCCACTTGCCGGCCTGCTCCCGGACCTCGAGCGGACGCAGCCAGCTTCGGCGCAGCCGCCGAGCCAGCTCGATCGTGGCCCACTGACGCGGTTTCCAGCCGAACCGCTTCTCGGGATGGACGGCGAAGGCCTCGTCGGCAGTCGGGGGCACCGACGGAAGCGTCGGCGGTGCGCCCTCCTCGAACCATTGGAAGATGTCACTGCCGCCGACCATGATCACGATCACGGCGAGCCGACCGTATTGCGGGAGCACGCGCTCGAGAATCAGGTCGAGCTCTCGAGACGAGACGCCGGAGCGACCGATGTTTCCCACGTGTACCCGCTGGGCGCCGAGCGTGCGGAGATTGTCAGGGGTGTTCAGTATCCGCTCGAGCGCACCCGGCCAGCTCGCCTCCTCAGTGAGCGCGATGCACTCGACAGAGCTCCCTCCCGCGGCGAGCACCCGAAACAGGCCGGACTCGTCCGGCCGCACGTCGCGGCCCCGCTCGCCGTCCGCGTTGACGTCGAAGCGCACGCGCGGCGCGCGGTGCGAGGACTCGGCGCCATCGGCTCGGAGCTCCAGTCGCATCTCCGGCGGCCACACGTAGTAGCCCGTACGCCGCCGGATCCAGCGGCGTGCGCCCAGCTCGGCCGCGACGCCCACGAGCGCCGCGGCGAGCAGCGCCACGCCCCACCACGCGATCAGCACTACGCTCCACCCCGTTGGCCGACCAGCCGGCCGCGTAGGTCGACGTAGGGGTCGTTGCGGTATACGAAGAACACCCACAGCAACCCGAACACCAGCGTCATTGCGACGCCGGCGCCAGTGAGCTGACCGATGCCGTGCACGTCGAGGCCGAACTTGAACCACAGGAGCAGCGCCAGGACCGGCAGGGCACCGAGGATCGCCCGGGGCACGACGTAGCGGATGAAGACACCGACCGGCGTCTCGAGCTCCCGGCAGGCCTGGGCGAGGACGACGCCCGAGTACAACACGTTGGGGATGGCGGTCCCCAGGGCGACGCCGGCCAGCCCCAAGGGACCCGCGAGCGCCACGCTCAGGCCCAGGTTGACGAGACCGGCGATCAGGAACCCAATGGTGGGCACACCCGGCTTGCCGAGCCCCATCAGGATCGGCAGGGCCACGCCGCGCACCGGCAAGAAGACGAGATACGACACCATGAGGATCTGCAGCACCTGACCCGCCGGCCGCTCGTATCGCGGGTCGATCCACCACGCGATGAAGCGCGGCCCGAGCACGATCAGGAACAATCCCGCCATCAACGTGACCGAGAGCGCGACCTTGGACCACTTGAGGAAGGTCTCGCGCAGCTCGGCGGCTCTTCCCTGCGTCTTCAGTCGCGTCGCCGCCGGCATGACCACGGCGGCGATCGCGAGCACGAATTCCATCAGGTAGATCACGAAATTGTTGGCGACCGTGAAGTACGGAATCGCGCTCACATCCTGGAACTTGGCGATCACCAGCGAGTCCGTCTGGAACGACAGCCGCGCCCCGGCGTTCAACACGAGCACGAACAAGCTGAAGGAGAAGATCTTGCGCACCAGGCCCCATTCGAAATCCGCGAGCCGCACGCGCGTACCGGGGTAGCGGCGGAGAATCAGGGCTGCGCACAGGATAAAGTCGAAGGCGAGGCACGCGAGCTGGATGAACGCCAGGACGCTCAGGGTGGGCCGCCACGTGAGCAGGCCGAACGTGAGACCGACGCGCAGCACGGTCCCCGCCAGCTTGGCGACGTTGCGGGGCACGAACGCGTCGTGCGCGGAGAGAATGCCCTCGGGCAGCATGCCCACGAACCCCACCGCCACATAGACCACGGTGAGCGCGAACGCCCAGTCGGCGTCGCGCCGCATGGTGGTGGGGATGTCGTAGCTCAGGTTGAAAAACGCATACAACCCCGCTCCGATGACGAGCGCCACGCCGCCCAGCAGCAGGTAGAGCCCCGTACAGCTCCCGATCGCACGGTTGAGCTCGCGCGTGTCGCCGCTGGCCACGTGTTCCGCGAAGTACCGGACCGACGCCATCGGCACGCCGAGCACCAGCAGGGCCAGGTAACCGGAGATCGATGTGACCAGGGTCCAGGTACCGTACCCGGCGTCGCCGAGCGTGTGGAGTGTGAACGGTGTGAGGACGTAGGCCGCGACGACGGTCACGACCGTTATCACCCAGTTGCTCCCGACGTTCTTGAGCACGTGCCCAGTTCCCCCCGCGACGCGATTCCGGCCGCCGCCTGTGCATCGCATGTGCCGTGGGTCCGCAGCGGGCGCCGGCTGGCCGGTTCTCGCCCGGACGCCTGGCTGTGGCGGCGACGCCACGGACTGTGGACAGCGGAGGCATGTGGTACGGCTGTCGGGACATTCGCTGTAGCTGCCACGCCACGAGCACAACTCCCGGCGTCGACGGCCCGACCTCTGCAGCAGGCGCTCACCGTGCCGAGTCTTACAGAGCCCCGACGCGCCACGGGGCACAACACGACCTGCATCCCTCTCGTCGAGGCGCTGGCGCGCGATGCCGCCGCTTGGGAGCAGCTGCATGAGCGCTCGCCGGCCGCGTCTCCGTTCGCGGGCTGGGCCTGGCATCGAGCCTGGGCCGACTCGGCATCGGAGGAGGAGCTGCAGGCGAGCAGCTGCATTGTCGTGCGGGACGGGCGCGGACAGACGGCGGCGCTCCTTCCGGTCGCGGTCGGGACCCTCACGTTCCGCCGCCGCCCGCTCACCGGGCTCACTTGGGCCGTCGGGGACATCGGCTGCCCCGATCATCTCGACGTACTTGCCGATCCGAGCGCCGAGCTCGATGACGTCGTGCCGGCGTTGCTGTCGCTGCCCTGGGAGGTCGCGACCCTCGGCAATCTCGCACCGGCCGCGTCCAACATCGCGCGACTCGCGGCGGCGCTGACGCGCGCCGGTTGCGCGGTTCGTTGGAACGCCGGGAGCCGGTGCCCGTACCTCGAGCTTCCGCGGACCTGGGACGAGTACCTGAGCTCGTTGAGTGCCAGCCGCCGCCAGACGCTGCGCCGCCGCGAGCGCAATCTGGAGCGCGACCACGGCGTGGCGTTGACCGATTACGGCCCGGAGAACCTCGCCGCTGGGTGGCGCCACCTCGTCGAGCTGCACGAGCGGCGCTGGGCGAACGGAGGCGGGGGCACGTTCAGCGATCCGCGGGTGGAGCGGCTGCACCGCACGTTCGCCGCAGAACTCGCGCGCCGGGGACAGCTGTGGTTGACGACGCTCGACCTGGACGGCGCGGCCGCGGCGGCGTGGTACGGGTTCGCCGATCGCGACACCGTCTACTTCTATCAGAGCGGCCGCGACGCCCGCTGGGAAGACAAGAGCGTGGGGGTCGCCCTCATGGTGAAGATGATCCGGCGCGCCATCGAGCGCGGCTACCGGCGGTTCGACTTCCTGCGGGGGGACGAGGCATACAAGCGGGAGTGGACGGCCGCGGAATCGGTGACGCAAGAGCTGGTGGCGTTCCGGCCCGGATGGCGCGGTCGTTGGCTGCGTGGCCTCGACTGGGCGGGCCGGTTACGTGCCCGGCTGCGAGCGGGAGCGTGAGCCGCATGTCCAAGCCGATGCTCCTGATCGTTTCGATCGACACCGAAGAGGACAACTGGCACCCGTGTCGGGACGGAGTGACCGTCGAGAACATCCGCGAGCTGCCGCGTCTCGATGCGCTGTTTCAGAGGCTCGGGGTACGGGCTACCTACTTTACGACATACCAGGTCGCGATCCGCGACTGGGCCGCGGCCATCCTGCGGGAGCTGCACGGCGCGGGAGCCGAGTTGGGCGCGCACCTGCATCCCTGGAACACACCCCCGCTGGACGAGCCTTTCGCACCCCGCAACACCATGCTCAAGAACCTGCCGGCCGCGCTGCAGCTCGCCAAACTCGAGCAGCTCACGCTTACGCTGCGCGAGGCGCTGGGCGGGCGGCCGGTCGCGTTCCGCGCAGGTCGCTACGGGCTCGGCCCCGACACCGTCACCGCCCTGATCCGCTGCGGCTACCGCGTCGACTCGAGCGTCACTCCCTTCGTGAGCTGGGAAGACTACGACGACGGGCCGACCTTCATCGGAGCGCCGCTCGACTCATATCGCCTGGCCGGAGGCGCCGACGTGCGGGTCCCCCAGCCCGACGGGCCGCTGGTAGAGCTGCCTATGTCCATCGGCTATAGTCGTCCGCCATCCACGATGTGGGTGGGACTGTACCGGGCCCTGTCGACACCGGCGCTGCGGCCGCTGCATCTGCGCGGCATCGCGTCGCGCGCCGGAATCGTCAAGCGCATTTCTTTGAGTCCGGAGACCGACTCGGTCCCCGATATGCTGACGTTGTCACGCCGCCTGATCGACGCGGGGCTACGACATCTCCACCTGTTCTTTCACAGCCCCAGCCTCCGCCCCGGCTTGAGCCCGTTCGCCCCCGACGGGGCCGGCGTGGAGCGGATGTATCGCTCGATCGCGACGTACATCGAGGCCCTCGCCCGCGTGACCACGCTGCGCTTCGTAACGGTCTCGGAAGCCGCTACCCTGCTCCAGACCGCGCCGTCGCACCACTCCGCTGCGGCGGCGGCTTCCCGCTTCTAGGGGGTCACGCTGCCCGCTCGACTTCGCGACGGGTCGGCTCCCACAGCGGCGTGCGCTCGCCTGTGACGGCCCGGATGGAGGCGTGCAGGGCCGCCACGTTCCCCACCACCAGATAGGCGGGAAGCGCGACGACCTTGGGCAGGTGGCGGTGCTCGGGCCACCACCACGCCAGCGCCGCGCACAGGCCGGCCGCGCCCGCGAGCCCCGCCCCCCAGCGCGCCCACCAGAACGTCTGCGCCAGACACACCAGCGCGACCAACGCCGGTAGGGCAACGTGCGGGATGACCCAGCGACAGACCTTGTGGCTCGCGAGAATCCACGCGAACAGCCCGTGGCGGAACGGGTTCAAGAGCGCTCGCTTGAAGTGCAGCGTGTGCCAGCCGCGCACGATCGTGCGGACCTTGCGGCGGTATTCCGTCCGGAGCGACGGCACCCGGGGCACGGTGCACACGGCGCTCTCGACGGAGACGGTGCGCAGCCCCTGCTCGCGGGCGAGCAAGGCCGCGGCGAAGTCGCGACTGATCTCCTCCGGCAGGACGCGCAGATGGATCGGTGCGCGAACCGCGTGGAAACAACCCGCCGCGCCCGGGATGCCCGCGACCCGCGTCTCGAGCTGACGCACCCACATGTCGTAGCCGACGTACCAGGCCTCGCCGTGGTTGGCGTGCCCGTCCACCCGCGCCACGCTCACATAGTGTCCGGACGCGACGCCGACCGTGGGATCGGTGAAGCTCGCGATCAGCGCCTTGAGGGCCCCCCGCTCCGGACGGGCCGACGCATCGGTGGTGACGATGATGTTACCCCGCAAGAGCGGCAGGGCGGCGTTCTCGGCAGCCGTCTTCCCTCCCCGGCGGGGCAGCCGCAGCAGCTCGACGCCCCGGCCGGCGTACTCACGCACGATGGCGTCGGTCCGATCGGTCGAGGCGTCGGACGCTACGAGAATCTGCCGGCGGTCCCACGGATAGTCGAGCCGCAGCAGGTTGTCGAGCG
>Ga0209804_1001999_pt1 | contig 12677 bp, 12 predicted proteins | sample GraSoiAngelo_139_FD_185896 | JGI IMG/M metagenome (GOLD analysis project Ga0209804, IMG submission 185896) | Grasslands soil microbial communities from the Angelo Coastal Reserve, California, USA - 14_0929_12_20cm (SPAdes) (version 2) | ecosystem: Environmental > Terrestrial > Soil > Grasslands ... | reverse complement strand
AGTCTCTAAAACCCGCCCGGAAGGCGTGGACCCGATCGGCAATTCCAGGCCAACGCGCAGGTGGGTCGGCCTCCCCAGCAAAGTTTCGAGAAGGTGCAGGCGCATCACCTGGCGTTCAGGATCGTGCAGCACGAGATTCAAGTAATCAAAATGCGCCACATCGTGCAGCCGCGCAGCCAGTTCGTGGAATAGATCCGCCAAGTCACGGTGGTGCGCAATGGACTCCGCCACCTGCAGAAGCGCCTGAGAACGCGATGACCCCGGCTGCGCCGGAGCAGCTTTTACGGAGACGTCAGTCATGGCAACGAGAATAGCACCGGCTCCACCGTGGCTCAATGTACGAGAAGCGATCTGCAATCAAAAATTCGATGCGGAAAATCAATTTTTCCATTGACAAGCGCTGGGCGGCGTCCGCATAATTATGCAATCAAATGCATAAAGCACGGCAGGTCGAGGGTTGGCAAGCCAAAAACGGTTCCGGCAAGGACAGATACTCAAATTGATCGCGAGTGAAGCCATTTCAAGCCAGGACGAATTACGGCGGCGGCTGGCGCAGATCAAGCTGCGCGTGACACAAGCTACGCTCTCCCGTGACATCGCGGAGTTGAAGCTCGTGAAAACGGCGGAGGGTTATAAACCCTTGAAGCCTGCGCATGAAGACGGCGCGCAAGCGCTCCCTCCGCTGGCGCGCGCGGTGCGCGAATATCTGCTCGACGTGCGCCCGGCCGATAATCTCTTGGTTCTCAAAACGCCGCCCGGGGGAGCGCAACCGCTGGCCGCCGCCGTAGATGGAGAGCGGCTGCGAGAGGTGGCCGGCACGATCGGCGGTGACGACACGGTTCTCGTGATTACCCCATCTCGCGCCGCAAGGACCGCAGTGCAACAACGATTGGAGGCCCTGCTCCGATGAACGGCCCCTTGCGGGTGGCCGTTGTTGGAGCAACCGGGTACGCGGGACTCGAGCTGGCGCAAATCCTTCTTCGGCACCCTGGAATTGCCAGGCCTACTTTTTATCTGCGCGAAAGCGGCAAGCCGGTGAACTGTCTCACGGAGATCTTTCCGCAGCTTCGTGGATGGGGTGAGGCGCCGTGCAGGGCTTTCTCTGTGCAGGCGATCGCGGAGAGCGGCGCCGGATTGGCATTCCTCGCCACGCCGCACGAAGCTTCACTGGAGATGGTTCCTCAAATGCTCGATGCGGGTCTGCGAGTCGTAGACTTGAGCGGTGCGTTCCGCTTCCGCGATCCGAGCACATTCGAGGATTGGTATCAGCTACCTTCGCCCGATGGGAACCTCCTGGCCCAGGCCGTTTATGGCCTCCCGGAGTTATATGGCAAAGCTGTTATCGACGCAAAATTAGTCGCCAATCCGGGCTGCTATCCGACGTCGGTAATTCTAGGGCTTCGGCCCCTTGTCGAGGCAGGATGGATAGCACCGGGCCGTGGAGTCGTGTGCGATTGCAAGTCCGGTGCTTCGGGCGCCGGCAAGGAACCCAAGCGCGAACTCCATTTCGTTGAGGTGGACGAAAACTTTCGTGCCTACGGCCTGTTCACGCACCGACACACACCGGAAGTTAGCGAGCATCTGGGAATCGCCGCCCGCGACTTTATCTTTTCGACGCACCTGCTCCCGCTAGCCAGAGGCATTCTTTCCACGCTTTACGTCTGGCTGGAACCGCGGCGCAAGGCGGCCGAGATCGAAACGCTCTATCGTCGGTTCTATGCTGGGAAGCCCCTGATGAGGTTGTGGCCTGCGGGGCGTCTCCCGGAACTCCAGCACGTGGCACACACGAATTTCTGTGACATTGGTTTCGCACTCGATTCACAAGGGGAGCGCCTCGTCGTGGTGAGCTGTCTCGACAATCTCGGCAAGGGCGCTGCGGGCCAGGCGGTACAGAATATGAACGCAATGATGGGCTTCGAGGAGGCAACAGGTCTCCAATGAGAATGGTAGTGAAAATTGCGGGGGCTTTGCTGGACGATCCAGAGGCAGTTCGCTCGCTAGCCAGGCAGATTGCGCAACTTGCGCAGCAGAGTCACGAGTTGCTGGTGGTGCATGGCGGCGGCAAGCTTTTCACGGCCACACTTAAGCGCATGGGCGTCGAAAGCCGGTTTGTCAATGGGCTGCGCGTAACCGACCGGCAGACCCGGGACGTGGCTGTGATGGTTCTCGGGGGATTGCTCAATAAGCGGATGGCAGGCGCCATTTCTGCTGCTGGGCAGCCTGCTATTGGCTTGTGCGCTTCGGACTCAAGCTGCTTTCTCGCCGAGCCGATGCAATACGACGAAGTAGTTGGCGCGCTTGGCTTTGTCGGCTATCTCACAGGCGTCAACCTTGAATTTCTCGAATCACTCTGGCGGGCGGGCATCGTTCCGGTGGCCTCCTGCCTCGGAATGGGCGCGGACGGAGAACTGTATAACATCAACGCCGACCATATGGCGGCCGCTTGCGCCGAATACATTCATGCCGACCGGCTGGTCTATATGACTGATGTCGCGGGGGTACTCGACGGATCGAAGGTGATCAAGGCGGTCTCGTGTAGCGATGTCGAAGACTTGATCCGGCAAAATAAAGTTTCCGGGGGTATGGTGCTGAAGCTGGAGGCATGCAAGCGGGCGCTTGCAGCCGGCGTGAAGCAAGTCCGCATCGTAGGCGGCGCGAGCGAAAGTGGGCTGCTTTCTGCCGCAAATGGTCAGGAGGGCCCGGGGACGCGCGTCACCTCCAGCTATAGTGCGGCAGCCGGAGTCGGCAGTTGAACAGGGTCCGCAGGCCGAAAGCCGCCAAGCACAGCGTATCTCCTGAACAGGCGCTGCGTCTGGCAGGACGATACCTGATGAACACGTATCGGCGGCCTACTCTGGTCTTTGTGCGGGGCCGCGGCTGTTATCTCTACGACCATCGCGGCCGGAAGTACCTCGATTTCCTCGGTGGCCTGGCCGTAAACGCCCTGGGATATTCCCATCCGAGGCTGACGCGTGTCATTCGCCGTGAATCCGCACGCGCCGTTCACTTTTCGAATTTATTTCATCATCCGTACCAGGGCCCCTTGGCGCGCAAACTAACAGAGTGGTCTGGACTGGAGCGCGTCTTTTTCACCAATAGCGGCACGGAAGCCGTTGAGGGCGCGCTCAAACTGGCTCGGCTTGCCGCACACAAGCGTGGTACAGAAGGAAAAGCTCGGATCCTGGCACTTGAAAATTCGTTCCACGGCCGTACGTTCGGCGCGCTTTCCATAACGCACCCGGCCAAATACCGCGACCCATTCGGTCCACTTGTGCCAGGAGTTGAATTCGTGCGCTTTAACGACGTCGCTGATCTCGAAGCCAAATTCGACGACTCGGTTTGCGGCATAGTGATCGAACCAATCCAGGGCGAGGGTGGCATCTATCCGGTGAGCACGGCATTTTGGTCGCGCGCTCGCGAGCTGGCCAACCACTATGGTGCGGCACTGATCGCGGATGAAATCCAGTCGGGCCTGGGACGGACTGGCCGTCCTTTTGCCTATCAACGCCACACGGGCTTACCGGACATAGTCGTCATCGCCAAACCCCTGGCGGGTGGACTTCCCTTGGGAGCAATTCTGGCTCGTGAAACCTTTGCAGAATCTTTCTCGCCGGGTCTGCACGGCTCGACCTTTGGGGGCGGCCCGCTCGCTTGCGCCGTCGCCCTCGAATTCCTGTCTACCATCGAAGACGAAAACTTGCTGGAGAACGTTCGCCAACGAGGATCCCAATTGCGCGCGGAATTGACGCGTCTTGCCGGGGACTTCGATTTCGTCCGAGAGGTGCGCGGCGAAGGACTGATCTTTGGAATCGAGCTTGCTGTCGAGGGCAAGCCCTATGTTGAAGGTGCATTACGCGAAACATTAATTATCAATTGTACCCATGAGTGCGTGTTACGGCTGCTGCCCCCCTTTATCGTGACCGAGCGCCAAATCGACGAATTTATGCGCCGTTTTCGGCAAGTCCTGAACAAGACCAAGCGTCCCAAGTCTCTTCCCGCGGAGCTCAGCGAAAGCCGAACCGCCGCGGCAGCTTCCCGCTAAGTCATGACCACGATGCCCACACCGCTCGCTCTTTCCACCGACCTGCTGACCGGGACGGAGTGGAACGAGGCGCGCGTCAAAGAACTCTTTCAACTTTCGGCCGACGTTAAAGCTCACCCGGATCGCTACAGCTCGGCGCTGGCCGGCCGCTTCTTAGCTCTGATTTTGGAGAAGCCCTCGCTGCGGACACGTGTGACGTTCGAGGTTGGAATGCGCAGCTTGGGCGGAACGGCCATTTTTCTCGATCAGACTCTTTCGCGCCTCGGTCAGCGCGAGTCCATCCCTGATGTGGCGAGAAACCTCTCGTGTTGGGTGCATGGCATTGTTGCGCGGGTCTTCGAGCACCGCGAACTCGAGCAGCTCGCGGAGTTCGCCAGCGTCCCGGTAATCAACGCGCTTTCCGACCGCTTCCATCCCTGTCAGGCCTACGCTGATTTCTTTACACTGCACGAGCGTTTTGGAACACTACGCAGCTTAAAACTCGCCTACATAGGTGATGGCAACAATGTTTGCCATTCGCTTATGACTATCGCGGCGCGGGTCGGCGCAGAAATGCGCATTGCCACACCCGCCGGTTATGAACCCGATGCTTCTATTGTGGCCGAGGCGCAACAGGCTGCGCGCGAGAGCCACGGCAGTCTGGCAATCTTCCGATCGCCCCAGGAGGCGGTGGCCGGAACAAAAGCCGTATACACAGATGTCTGGGCCAGCATGGGACAAGAGGACGAGGCGGCCGCCCGCGCAGAAATCTTTGCTTCTTACCAAGTAAATGACGCCCTGATGAAACAAGCGGCTCCGGACGCCTTATTCATGCATTGCCTCCCTGCGCATCGCGGCGCGGAAGTGACTGACTCCATAATGGATTCGTCCCGTTCGATTGTTTTCGATCAAGCGGAAAACCGTCTGCACGCGCAGAAAGCCATCCTGCTGATGCTGCTCAGTTAAAAAGGAGACGGCGTGGCTCGCAAAGTGGTGCTCGCCTATTCCGGGGGGCTGGATACCTCAATCATTATTCCCTGGCTGATCGAGAACTATGAGTGTGAAGTTATTGCCATGATCGGCGACGTCGGCCAAAAAGAGGACTTAGAAGCCGCAAGACGCAAGGCCCTCGCCACCGGCGCTTCGGCGGCCTCGATTGAGGATCTGCGCGAGGAATTCATCACCGGATATATCTGGCCCACGTTGCGTGCGGGAGCTGTTTATGAACACAAGTACCTGTTGGGCACATCCTTTGCCCGCCCGGTTCTAGCCAAGCGCCAAGCGGAAGTTGCTTTGCGGATCGGCGCAGATGCCCTTGCCCACGGCTGCACCGGGAAGGGCAACGACCAAGTGCGGTTTGAGCTTGCCTACAAAGCCATCGCGCCGAAGCTGCAAATCATCGCGCCCTGGCGCGAGTGGAAGATCCAATCCCGCGAGGATGCACTTGCGTATGCTCGGGGGCACAATGTCCCGGTCGCACAGACGCAAAGCGACCTCTATAGCCGCGACCGCAACATCTGGCATTTAAGCCATGAGGGCGGAATCCTCGAGGATCCGGCCAATGCTCCTGAGGAATCCATGTGGCAGTGGACTACTTCCCCTGAGCGCGCTCCGGACAAACCCACGGAACTCGAAATCGGCTTCCAAGCGGGAACGCCAGTCTCCATCGATGGGAAGCGGTTGAATGCCGTGGCTCTCCTCGAGTGGTTAAACGCTATAGCCGCAGCAAATGGTGTAGGACGCATCGACTTGGTGGAAAATCGCCTGGTTGGCATTAAATCGCGCGGCGCATACGAAACACCAGGCGGTACGCTGCTCGTTTTGGCTCACCGCGAACTCGAGGCGCTTTGTCTGGATCGCGAGACGGCGCACTACGCGCAAATCTTGGCGCATCGCTATGCCGAACTCGTCTATTACGGGTTGTGGTTCACGGCCCTCCGCGAAGCACTGGATGCCTTTTTTGCGGTAGCGCAACAGCATGTGACCGGAACCGTTGGCTTACGACTGTATAAAGGCAACGTCTCTGTTACGAAGCGGCAATCCCCTCACTCCCTTTATCGAACGTATCTTGCCAGTTTCAGCATGGCTCGTTACAACCCCAGGGACGCGGAAGGGTTCATTAACCTCTTTGCATTGCCGGTGACGGTGCCGGCGAATGACTCAGCGTCGTGAACCAGCGGCCGACAGCGGCGGGAACGAACAAACTTTGGGGTGGACGATTTGATCAGCCGCCCGACGAGCTGTTCTATCAATTTCAGCGCTCCTTTCCGTTTGATCGCCGTCTGCTGCCTTACGAGTTGGCTGTGGACCGGGCCTGGGCTCGCGCCATCGAAAAGGTCGGAATCCTCAGCTCTTCAGAAACCCAACAAACGCTGACCACACTCGACGCCATTGCCAAGCGGGCAGAGTCAGATCACTCATGGCTCGACCTCTCGCCTGCCGAAGATGTGCACCATTTCGTAGAAATCGCGCTGGTCGAACGACTGGGCTCCCTCGGGTACAAGCTACACACCGGGCGGAGTCGTAATGAACTGGTGGCCACCGACTTCCGTATGTTCGTTAAAGATGCCGCGCAAGACATCTCCAGAAGCCTTGTTGTCCTCATCGCTGCGCTTGTAGGGCTGGCCGAGCGGACGATGGGAGTCCCATTCGCTGGGATGACGCACCTTCAACATGCGCAGCCAATTCTTTTCTCGCATTTCGTCCTAGGGCTGGCCGAGGCATTCTTTCGGGATCTAGAGCGGGTCAGCGACGCTCGACGCATGGCGGACTCATGCCCGTTGGGCTCGGGCGCGTTAGGAGGCTGTGCGTTTGCCGTGGACCGAGGAGCGCTGGCAAAGGAACTCGGCTTTTCGCGCATTTCCGCCAACAGTCTCGATGCGGTGGGCGATCGCGATTTCGCCGTGGATTATCTTTACGCCCTTGCCGGCCTGGCTATGCATATTTCGCGCTTGGCCGAGGACTTTGTTCTCTTTGCTTCTCAGGAATTCGGATACGTGATGTTGCCCGATGAATATTCCACCGGAAGCAGCCTCATGCCGCAGAAGAAGAATCCGGATGCGTGGGAGCTGTTGCGCGGAAAGACAGGCCGCATCACCGCCGCGATGATTTCCCTGTTGATAACTTTGAAAGGGTTGCCCTCGAGTTACCAACGCGATTTACAGGAAGATAAGGAGCCGCTTTTTGCTGGACACGATCAGGCTCTGGCGATAACCCAAATTGCGGCCGGAGCTGTCGGCGCTACTCAAATCAACGCTGCGAAGCTTTCGGCCGCGGCGGAAGATTCAGCGCTGCTCGCCACCCAGGCGGCACATTATCTCGTTCACCGCGGTTTGCCCTTCCGCCAGGCGCACGAAATCATCGGCCGGATCATTCGCGAAGCGGAGCGCGCCCGTGAATCATGGACGGCCATGCCCTTGTCAAAACTCAAGGGCTTTTCACCCCTGTTTGAATCCGATCTGCAGCGCTCGCTGACTCTGGACTCCGCTCTGGCGAGCTGCGACGTTCCCGGAGGAACCGCACCGCGCCGCGTCCGAGAAGCGCTGGCCGCCTTCCACGCTCGCTTGGAACAATGGACCAGCTCAATTGCTTAAGGAAGACACCCTGACCAATTTGGGACCGGCGGTGTGTCGAGAATGAATACGGCGTCACTGAATGCCCTTCCGCGCGGATTTCGCTTTGCAGCGACGAATTGCGGTTTGCGCAAGGCTCCTAATCTGGATTTGGGATTGATCGTAAGCGACGAGGAAGTCACCGCTGCTGGAGTCTTCACCCAGAACCTGGTGCAAGCCGCGCCGGTTGTGCTCTGTCGCCAGCATCTGCGCAACGCGGCTTCGCGCATTCGTGCGATCATCGTCAACTCGCGGAACGCAAACTGCGCTACCGGCGAAGCCGGCGTGGCCGCAGCCGAAACGACCTCTCAAGCCCTCGCTCGTGAGATCGGTTGCGACGCGGAACAAATATTTGTCTGCTCAACGGGAGTTATCGGCCTGCCGTTGCCCGTCGAGCGCATCCTGAATGCCGTACCGGCCTTGGTCAAAGCGGCCGACCGCACCGTGGAAGGCTTTAGCGGGTTTACCAGGGCAATCATGACTACCGACACGCGACCGAAATGGGCCGCATCGCGCTGCACACTTTCCGGCCGCACAATCCGCCTGCTCGGCTGCGCGAAAGGCGCGGGCATGATTCACCCCAATATGGCGACGATGCTGGCTTATATCGTTAGCGATGCAGCCATCGCGCCGCGACTGCTGCAACGCGCGCTGAATCTCACGGTCCGCGGAACCTTCAACTCCATCACGGTCGACGGAGACACGTCCACCAACGATACACTTCTGGCGCTCGCTAGCGGCGCTGCCGCCAATCGCACAATTACACGGCCGGATGCCGATTACCGGCGCTTTTTGACTGCGCTCGAAAACGTGTGTCGCTCGCTGGCATTGCAAATCGTTGCCGACGGAGAAGGCGCCACGCGGGTAATCGAAATTGAGGTGTGCGGAGCAGCAAGCGACGATGCGGCACGACAAGTAGCAAGCACGATTGCCGGATCCTCGTTAGTGAAGACCATGTTTGCCGGCGCCGATCCGAATTGGGGACGCATTCTGGCCGCCGCCGGACGTTCCGGAGTCAAAATCGATCCTCGACGTGCCAATATTTACCTTGGTGGTATTCTCACTTGCCGAGGCGGCGTCGAGCATGCTTTCAGCGAAAGAGAAGTGCACCGCCGGATGCTACGTGATTTTGTTCCCGTTCGCGTAGAGCTCGGCCCGGGCCGCGGTCGTGCTTGTATGTGGACGTGCGATTTCACCGCGGACTATGTACACATTAATGCGAGCTATCGAACCTGATCTGTCTGCCTGCATTGTCCCGCCTGCTGATCCGCGACTACTCCTCGTCTCTCTAACCGCGCTGAACGTCCGAGAGATTTCGGAGTCGCTTTAGTCCGACCGAGGGTAATGCAATTAAATCCTTAGAAAGCAAAGACTTGCGCCCGAGCCGAGGTGGTCTCCCTCGCAATGCAGACAACTCGTCCATCAGGTAAGTTGCGTATTTTTGCTAGTCTTGGTTGACCTCCTCGCAAGCTTGGCGGATGATGCGGCCCGAGAGCTGAAGCGCAAGCTTCGCGCCGGAGTAGCCTGCGTTTGTTCGGACTGCCTACGGAGTTTGGCCTTGCCTCTTCAGCCCGCCTCGTGGAGCCGTTTGGCCAGAGGCCAAGGAGTATGTACGTGAAAAAACTGTACGTGGGCAATCTGCCTTTTCAGGCTACAGAAGAGGACCTGGGCAATTGGTTTTCGCAGGTGGGCGTTTCTCCTGCGAATATCACTTTGGTGCGCGACCGCTTTTCGGGTCAACCTCGCGGGTTTGGCTTCGTTGAAGTGAATAGCGACGAGGATGCAGGCCGCGCCATTCAAGCTCTCAATGGCCACGATTTCATGGGCCGAAGCGTGGTCGTAAACGAGGCGCGTCCTCCGCGCGAAGGCGGTGGAGGTGGAGGTGCCGGTCGAGGCGCTGGTGGGGGAGGGCGGGGCGCCTACGGCGGGGGTGGACGCGGCGGCCGTGGGGGCCCCGGCGGCGGCAGAGGCCGTTATTAAAATTTCTCTCCGTTCAGTCTTTCTGTTGGGTGGGGCGGCCAACCAAATTCTCAGCGGTGCTGACGACCGCGGGGGCGGCTTCAACGCGCTCGACTCGCCCCGCGGCGTAGCTATATCGTTCGAGGACACTCGTTTCTACGGCCTGTTTCGTTAATTCGATCACATTAAGTCCCGTCTCAGCCTCCTCGAGATCGGCCGCTGAAGCATAAAGGGCGGGACTGCGCGGTAGGAAAAGCGGGCAACAGTCGTGAAATGGTTCTTCGGAAACCTCAAATGTGCCGATGCGGCGCGCTAAGACGAGAATCTCTTGTTTGTCGTCGCCGGCCAGAGGACGGAAAACGGGCATCGGCGAAGCGGTGCCAACGGCGACCATGTTCTGCAGCGTCTGAGAAGCCACCTGTCCCAGACTGTCGCCCGCTATGATCGCTTGGGCGCGGTTTCTCCGTGCAATGCGCTCCGCGATTCTCAGCATCATGCGCCGATACAGCAGCAATCGATATCGCTCAGGCGCGTTGCTTACGATCTCACGCTGAATCGGCTCGAAGGGGACCAGATAGAGCCTTGCCGTAAACTGGTAAGGCACTAGGCGTTCCACCAAAAGCCTGGCCACATGCACTGAGGATTCGCCGGGCCGAGCTCCGCCTCCCCAGAAGTGGACGAAGTTCACGTGTGCGCCGCGTCGCATCATTTTGTACGCGGCGACTGCGGAATCAAATCCACCCGACAACAGGCAGACCATTCGTCCGGTGGTATTCGCGGGGAGGCCTCCCGTGCCGGGAATCCTTCGGGCATACACCAACATGGGGTCAGGCGTAATTTCGATCCTGCAGGTCATCTCCGGATCATCCAGTTGCACGCGGACCGAGCGGCCTGCGACACGCAATTTCTCTAACAGATACCGTCCCACGCACCTTTCGATCTCATCGACGCGGTGGGGGAAAGATTTATCGCTGCGCTTGGCACGAACGGCAAAATTCGAGAATTCGAGAGGCTCTACCTCCTCCCATGCCGCCCGGCAGAGAACCTCCAGATCGTCTCCGGAACCACGTTGCACAGAACGAGCTACGGCAAAGTAAGCTATGCCGAGAACGCGTTTCAGACGGATGATGATCGGTTCCAACGGCGCGTCCGAACCGAACTCCAGAACCACGCGATCACCCGGCTGGCGCATGCGGGCAGTTGGAAAGTCTGCGAATACGCGCCGCAGCGCGAGCAAGAATTTACCCAAGAAGAATTTGCGGTTCCGACCCTTCAGCCAGAGCTCGTGATAATGAATGACAACGACAGTCTTGAGCATCTTTGTTGGGAAAGACGAGGAGCCCTCAAACCAGTATACAGCGGGTCTGAGTTATTGAGACCAAACGCCGATTCTATTGGGAAAGTCCCGACCCGCGTTTGCGCGAAACTCGTATGTAGTAGTTGGACACCACTGTAGACTCGAGACGAGTTCTAGCGTATATGAGTGCAAGTCGCCTGCGATTTAGTAGCGTAGGCGACCTTAGGGGCTCCGCGAGCATCCATATATCAGCACGTTGTTCCCGCAAGGAAGGGTCGAGCAATGTGGGATAAGCGCGATTGGCACCAGTTCTTCCAGCTAGCCCAACGCCCGTGGCAGCGTCGTCGTCCGCCACGCCCAGTCGCCCCCTCAGGGTTGAACCGTGTGCTGCCCGTGATCGGATTCAGCCTGTCTGAACTGGACGATGCTGGAATCAATTTGGAGCTGGCGGAGCGGCTCGGGTTGCCCATCGACGCTGCCCGTGTTGGCGTTTACGGCCCGAATGTGTCCGCTTTGCGCGATTTCGTCCGCTCAGCCCGCCAGCCCGGATAGAGCAGGTGGTCTGGCCTCCTCGGGATCCTGCCCGTTGATACAACCGTACTCTCTCCTGAAGGCATAGTGTGCTTGATTGCCTCCATAGGCCTTCGGTTGAAGGCGTACTAGGAGTTACTTCCGCCCTCTTGACGAGACCAAAACTTTCGGTAAACTGCGCTTTCTTATATGTCCGAGCAATTCATCATCGGCGAGCAGGCTTTTCCGGAATTGGAGTATCCCCAGCGCGAGGCAGCCTTCTTCTACGGCCTGTTTCTTCGCGGTCATTCTGCCGAGGAACTTCGGCGGGATATCGAGGTACCTCCTCAGGTGTTGGCTCGCTGGCACCGGGAGGTTGAACGCGAGCCAAGTCTGCGCGAGGTGCTCGAGCGTATGGTGGAGTACCGCCGGCACGTCCTCGCGATTTTCGATTCCTTGATCGGCTTTGACACCCGCATCACCCGCCTGCAATAGCGCCAGTCTTACTTGGTTTGAAATTCGTTTCTGAGCACGGAACTCGCTCCGTAGCGACAAATAGGAGCTTTTGAGTTGTGGGGTTTCCAGCCTAGAAGCTTTCAGAGTTGTGCCGCGCCCAGTGCCAAGTTCCCACGCGATCCTTCCCTGACTTTGGGCAGCGTATTCGCCATACACAAGGGGTCTGTGAGCTTTCACACATCGCGGCATGTTGCCCACAAACTCGCTTCGCTGCTTTGTGCCGTGAATACGCATTCAGACACTGCTCGCAATGAGTAAAGAGCAGATTAAACTTGATTGAAGAACCAAATGCCGTGCGATCCGAAGATCCGCATTTACACTGCCCCGTCGAATGGCCTACATTCAGTGCTTCACTACGGGTCTTCGGCGCTTTTATGACTGGGTGGCCCGGGAGTTACGTGGAAAATCTGCGCGATCCAGCCGATTCGATTCATCGCCTTCGGATTTCTTTGGACAACGTTGAGCCGCCGATCTGGCGGACCGAATCCTACTCGATTGTGTCGTCGTTCGATCAGTTCGAATATAGGGACGAAGCGCCGTTGTTCCGCAGGCTCTCGCAGAATTTCGAGCTCTGCGTGTTTGGGCTGAACTTGGTCAAGCAAGACTTAGAAAAGCTTCAGCATGAATACTGCTCGCAGCTCAAGCAAACCAGCAAACCCTGCACGGAGACGACCCCTCGAGAGACGAGTAGAAGCGTTGTATCCGGATCCTATGCGACTGGCTCCTGGCTTCCTTGGCACGAATCAACTTCCAGGGCTTCCAT
>Ga0209804_1001997_pt1 | contig 12690 bp, 13 predicted proteins | sample GraSoiAngelo_139_FD_185896 | JGI IMG/M metagenome (GOLD analysis project Ga0209804, IMG submission 185896) | Grasslands soil microbial communities from the Angelo Coastal Reserve, California, USA - 14_0929_12_20cm (SPAdes) (version 2) | ecosystem: Environmental > Terrestrial > Soil > Grasslands ... | reverse complement strand
TACCTTAAGAGAGTCAGAGTTACTCCCGGCGTTTAGCGGTCCTTCGCCCGGTTGAACCCAGGTTTGAGATACCGCCACTGGCCAGGACTCAAAGGCCGTTTACACGCTTTCGCGCTTGCGGCCTCCTATGTTTTTAGTAAACAGTCGCCTCCCCCTTGTTACTGCGACCTAAACCCCCAGCAGAGCTAGGAGTTCAGGCACCCCTTTTCCCGAAGTTACGGGGCTAATTTGCCGAGTTCCCTCGCCTACGTTACACCCGATACGTCTTAGGCTTCTCACCTAGGGGCACCTGTGTCGGATCTTGGTACGGACAGGGAGGATCCATCCCCTGATCTTTTTCCTTGGCTCCTGGAATCAGCTGAACCCCCCTAAGACGGGGGGCCATTCCCATTTTCGCCTGGTTCTCACCGTTACGGTACTCCCCAGGCTTCAATGGTTAGATGAGACGACAGTCTCGCTCAGCCTATCCGGAAGCGTCAGATCAAGAGCTTGCGTTGCCGCGTGTACCTCCCTGGTACCGGAATCTTAACCGGTTTCCCTTTCGACAGATCCGGTTAAGGTCTGTCTTAGGACCGACTTACCCCCGGCTGACGACGCATTGCCGGGGAACCCTGGCCCCTTCGACGGAGAGGATTCTCACCTCTCTATGGCTGTTACTACCACCGGGATCTGCAACAGCGGACGGTCCACTGGACCTCACGGCCCAGCTTCCACCCGAACGCTGCGCCCGCCTACCGCCACGGATGTGATTCCGTGACCCTGGGTATCGGCGCCTGGCTTAGCCCCGTATATTTTCGGCGCCCCCAACCTCGGCCGGTCAGCTGTTACGCACTGCTTGGAGGATGGCTGCTTCTAAGCCTACCTTCCAGCTGTCTCGGGTTGAGGACGGCTTTCTATTTCTACACTTAGCCAGGACTTTGGGGCCTTAACCCAAGCCTGGGTTGTTCCCCTCGCGGCCATGGACCTTACGCCCACGGCCCGTCTCCGGCCATCTACAGCGCTGATGGATTCGAAGTTTGAATGGAGAGTGGATCCTTTCGAATCCTTGTTCCCCAATCAGGACTCTACCCCACCAGCAACCTCCGGCCGGGCTATCCTGAGAGATATTTCGGCGGGAACTAGCGATCACCGAGTTAGATTGGTCTTTTGCCCCTAGCCCCAAGTTATTGGAGTGAGTTGCACGTCAACACCCATTCGGACCTCCACCGGGCTTTCACCCGGCTTCATCCTACTCAGGGCTAGATCACTCGGTTTCTAGTGTCATCCATGTGATTCCAGGCCCTTTCAGACCTCGTCCCTCACGCTTCATCAGAATCCGCGTTATGGACTGTTGGTTTCCCTGCGGCTCCGAGCCTTTACGCTCTTAGCCTCACCACATAGATGAACTCCCCGGCCCATGGTACTAAACGGATCGTACGATCCTAGTCCCCTCCCTTCGTAATGCCGCGTTACCACGGCCTCCTTCAGGGAGGATCTACCCTTGCGGACCGTACACGTCTGTGACCACCTGATTTCAGGCACTTTTGACTCCCCTTCCGGGGTACTTTTCAGCTTTCCCTCGCGGTACTAGTGCGCTATCGGTCTTGGGACGTCTTTAGTCTTGGAAGTTGCTTACTCCCAGATTCACGCGCCCATGTCGGGGCGCGGTACTCAGGGACTCCAGCCCTAATCCTGTTGCCTTAAGTCTAGGGGGCTATCACCCTCTACGGCAGGCCGTTCCAGGCCATTTCGATTTCAGCAACGAGGAAGCGGCCGGGCCCTACAACACTACATCCCCCAACAGTTTCCTGTCAGGGTTCGGTTTGGACTGTTCCCATTTCGCTCGCCGCTAATCTGGGAATCTCAATTGATTTCTCCTCCACCGCCTACTTGGATGCTTCCGTTCGGCGGGTTCCCCCTCCCATATGGGAGTACCCCAGGTATCACCCGGGGTGGGAAGTCCCATTCGGGAATCTCCGGATCGAAGGCTGCGTGCGCCTACCCGGAGCTTATCGCAGCTTGCCACGCCCTTCGTCAGCGCCCAAGCCGAGCCATCCGTCAGGTGGCGTATCATGCCGAGCCCTTTAGGAACCCACGTTCGATTCGCGTCAAATTTTCTGAGGCTTCCTCTACACAGCACTTCATCGTGGACCCTGGACTTGTCCAGGGTCTCACTCTCGCCTTCTTCACTCTCAAGACAGGTCTTGAGAGTTGCATTTTGATAGGCTCGTAGCCGTTCTTTTGCCCTCCAGCCATCCCTGCGATGTCTAAGGAGGTGATCCGGCCGCAGGTTCCCCTACGGCCACCTTGTTACGACTTCTCCCCCCTTACCTAGCTTCGGTTCGAGGCAACCAACAAGGCTGCATCTCACCAAAACCAAATTCGGGTGGAGCGACGGGCGGTGTGTGCAAGGAGCAGGGACGTATTCACCGCGCGATGATGACACGCGGTTACTAGGGATTCCATGTTCATGAGGGCGGGTTGCAGCCCTCAATCCCAACTGAGGCTGGGTTTGGGGATTACCTTCCCCTTTCGGGGTCGGAGCTCATTGTCCCAGCCATTGCAGCTCGCGTGTGGCCCAGGGAATCCGGGGCATACTGACCTGCCGTGGCCCGCTCCTTCCTCCCCCTTAGCGGAGGCAGTCCCCCTAGTGTGCCTGCATTCCCGAAGGAATACGATGGCAACTAAGGGCACGGGTCTCGTTCGTTTTCTCACTTAAGAGAACACCTCACGGCACGAACTGGCGACGGCCATGCACCTCCTCTCAGCTAGTCCGGTAAGACCTTTAATCTGACCTTCATCCAACTGTCGTCCCTGGTAAGGTTCCCGGTGTTGACTCCAATTAAACCGCAAGCTTCACCCCTTGTGGTGCTCCCCCGCCAATTCCTTTAAGTAAACTGTCTCGTCAAGCGCGGTTTTCTGCCGGACGAGAATTCAGCCTTGCGGCCGTACTCCCCAGGCGGCAGGCTTAATGGCTTCCCTGCGGCACTAGAACGGGCCGTACCCGTCCTAACACCTAGCCTGCATCGTTTACAGCTGGGACTACCGGGGTATCTAATCCCGTTCGCTCCCCCAGCTTTCGTCCCTCACCGTCGGGCGCGTTTTAGTCGGCCGCCTTCGCCACTGGTGGTCCTCCCGGGATTATAAGACTGCGAAACGAGTTCTTCGTTGTTTCGCCCCTACCCCGGGACTACCGCCGACCTCCCCCGCCCCCAAGCCGGAAAGTATTCCCCGCGAGCCAACGATTGGATCGTTGGATTTTACGGAGAACTTTTCCAGCCGGCTACGGACGCTTTAGGCCCAATAATCGTCCCAACCACTCGAGGAGCTGGTATTACCGCGGCGGCTGACACCAGACTTGCCCTCCCCTTATTCTCCCGGCGAGTTAGACCGGGTAAAAGCCTTCCTCAGCGGATGGCACTCGGGATGACCCTGTCACGCTTTCGCGCATTGCAGAGGTTTCGCGCCTGCTGCGCCCCGTAGGGCCTGGGCCCTTGTCTCAGTGCCCATCTCCGGGCTCCCGCTCTCACGGCCCGTACCGGTTATAGGCTTGGTGAGCCGTTACCTCACCAACGACCTGATCGGCTGCGGCCCCATCCTCTGGCAGTCCTAGAAAGCATGGTCCTAGGATTATTTCGACGGAGAACCGTTCCAGGCCTCTCCATCTATCCGGGTTTAGCCTCAGTTTCCCGAAGTTGTCCCGGTCCGGAGGGTAGGTTAGCCACATGTTACTGAGCCGTACGCCACGCTCCCACATTGGCCTGGAAGCGTGCGACTCGCATGGCTTAGTCTCATCCCGATAGCAGTTGGGTCCGCCAGGATCAAGCGGAGTTGGAACGATAGGAGTTATGGACGCCTATCACATCAATCTGCAGGAATTGGCTGGAGTTTAGCAGGTGGCTACGAGCCTTCCTTGGACCGAAACGTTCCAGGGTATTCTTTGCCCCGGGTTTTTTTGGTCCGCATATTATTTCGCCCACAGTGGAGGTCAATCTTTCATACACAGGCGTAACGCCCTAAGCGTCGGATTGACGCCGCCGCCGGGTACCGTGGGCTTCTACTATTCGACCTGCTAATGCTACCAAACTCTTTTCTTAACTGCGTAGTTGATATAAACATTTAGGCTCTGGACGGCGGGAAGTACTCTTGTTCCTGCTTACTCATGTCGTCGACTGAAGTCTGCGAGTATGCTTCCAGCGGTTCCTTGTTTAGAGTGAGAAACGTGTGGCCCCAGGTGAAAACTGCGAGAAGGCGTTGGGCCTCTTTCTCGAATCCTGTTATGAGGAGAGCGGCTGCGAGTGCCTCCGCGGTGCTGAGTCTTCCTCTGATGCTGTAGTTTGTCGGGTTGCCTGCTAGGAGTGTTGGTAGTCGTCGGTTTTCACCCTTGATGTTGTTCTGAAGAATTTCCTCGGACAGGTTCCACGAGCAGTCTAGTCCCACTAGGCCATATTGTTCTATCAAAGTGCGATCCTCAAACGATAACGTGCGATTGCTTGACGGATTGAGCACTATCGCTGATCGGGGAATCTGTTTTAGAGAATTGAGTTGTCGGGCTAGATGGAATTTCTGGAGTTTGGCCGATGTGCACTTGCTGGGATCGTCTTGGTGGTAGTCGTAAATCATGACCCGCGGTGATGATTGATCTTCTAGTTCCGGATTTTCGGATATGGTGGTCCGTCTATGCAATACTTGATCGCCTGTGGGATGAAATCTACTAGTGCTAGCGGTGTGACCGTTGGTCCTCTCTCCTTCATCAACATGTCTCCTGCGAGTCCGTTGAGGAATGCGCCGGCAGCCGCGGCTCTGAAGGGTTCGATGTGTTGGGCCAGGAGTGCGCCGATTATGCCGGTTAGAACATCGCCTGTGCCACCAACTGTCATGTAGGGGTTCCCTGTCTTGTTGAGTTTGAGGCGTGTCGGGTCTGCGATGATGTCGACATTTCCTTTCAGTACTACTGTCGCTCCTGTTTCCTTGGCGAGCTGTGTTGTGGCTTCTTGTCGGAGCGAGATCTCAGGACTAATCTTCCGCTGTAGCACTTGCGCGAATTCTCCCGCGTGAGGTGTCAGCACTGCTGGACTGTTGAGCCGTCTGCGGCTTCGGCCGAATATTTTCAGCGCGTCCGCGTCTAGGACTAGTGGCTTGTTGAGTTCGCCGGTTTGAGTGATGAGTTTCTTGACCACGTCTACTGTTTCTTCGTGCAGTCCTATTCCCGGGCCGAGGACGATGGCGTCGGAGGAAGTCATCCACTTTTCGAGCTCAGGGAGGTCTTTGAGGTTGAGGTGTTCGCCTGGGAGTTTGACGGTTATGAGGTCTGGGGAGTATGAAGCGATTATCTCCGAAGTCTTTGTCGGTGAAGCAACGTAGACTAGGTCTGTGCCACATTTAGTCGCAGCCAGAGCTGAGAAGGCGGGTGCGCCTGTGAAGTTTTCGCTGCCGCCGATTATGAGTAATCGCCCGTAGTCACCTTTGTGGGCGTTAGCGGGGCGTGGTTTCCATAGGGTCTTGAAGTCGCCTGGTCCCGTATAGATCTCTGCTTCAGGGGGGATTCCGATGGATAGTGAGATAGTTTCTCCAGCGAATTCTTTCCCTTTGACGAGTCCTTGTTTGATCTTGTGCAGCGATATCGTTAGGTCAGCTTTGACTGCTTCTCCATGTGGTTCGCCTGTGTCGCTGTCCAGTCCGGAGGGCAAGTCGAGCGCGATCTTGTATCCTCTGGATCTGTTGATGATTCGCACTGCCCCTAGGAGCGGTTGGCGAAGATCTCCCTGAACTCCATAGCCTAGAATCGCGTCGAGAATAATGTCGGCCTCAACCGGCCTTAGCTGGGACGAATCGGAGAGACTCTCGAATTGTATGCTGTCGTTCATTTGGATGATTGTGTTGAGTTGTTGTTTTGCTGCTTCGTCTTTCACATCGTTGGGTCGGCCGACTAGTGTGACTCGGACTTTGAGTCCCTGTGAAGCGAGGTGTCGGGCTACTGCGAAGCCGTCGCCGCCATTCTTGCCGGGACCGGATATGATGTGTATCCTTGGGTTTGGTTTGGTTGCAGTCCGTGTGGCTATTTCTCGTGAGACGTTCGCCCCAACCGCTTCCATGAGCTGAAAGAGACTGACTCCAAGATATTCGGAGTTTAACTCGGCCACCTGCATCTCATCGCTAGTAATCGCGGCCTCACTGGGCTTCGTTGCCATAGGCGGGTGTGAACCGACCCGCTGGTATATCTGGGCTAGGCGCCTATCGCTTCGCCGCAAAACGAGAGTAGATTTCGAGACAGAGCATGGAATCGTCTCTAACTTTCGATGGCGAAAAATGGCCTACTAGAAGAAGACCGGCGAACAATATTCGACGCGTTGGCTAGATGGGTGGAGCTGTGCTGATGGCTATTCCCTGAGGCGTCATTTCGTAGTAGTAACCTCGCGAGGGGACAGGGTTCTTCCCCATTTTTACGAGTCGTAAGGTTCCGCCGCGTGCAAGGGGGCCTTCAGCCGTTTTGCGCCTTTCCAAGTCAAGAACAACATCAGCGAAATTGACCATGGCGTTCTCAATCGTCTCGTCAAGGACTTTGGTGTGGAGCGTTGCGACGCCTATGGCTTTGGCGAAACGTGTAGCGTACTTGAGTACTTGTCCGAACTGGAAGACTCGCTTCGCTTCGACCATTAGGAAGAACGGCGTCAACGAGTCCATTATGACGAACTGTTTCTTGCCGAGATGCTTCAGGGTGAAGCTTCGGCCCTGAGCGACAAGGTCCGAGAACTTGAACGTGCTGTCAACAATCTGCTCCGGCTCTTCTACAGGGTAGGCTTCAGCGAGCCTCTCAACTCCCAGAGCGAATATGTCGATGAATGAGAGTCTGCCCTCAGACTCGTACTTGCCCACATCTATTCCGTAAGTGGCGACGCTCTCCCTGACGTCTTCCGCGGACTCGTCTATCGCATAGTAGAGGACTCGAAAGTCTCGTTCGAGCATTGTAACGGCTAGCTGCCGGACAAGGCTGGACTTGCCGCTGCCCACGGCGCCGATTATTCCAACTGCGGATGGTCTGGGAAGTCCACCCCCAAGAAGGTCGTCTAAGACCTTGATCCCAGTCGGCTCCACGGCCGTCACTGTAATGCTCCAACCTTTACAGCCAATTTAAGCAGATTGTACCCTTCTTCTGTGAGAAGGTTAACACGACCGATGGTATCGTGCTCATTACAATTAGCTATCGAGATCTTACACATCAATAGATCTTCACTCCCCGGTCTGGTCCGATGAGCAGCCTGAACCATTTTGTCTCATGACTTCCTCTGTATCGGTATACTCGGATGAAGCGGCGTAGTTCTCCGTCCATCTCCTCGAGTTTCAACTCAATAACGCCATCGAATGATGCCTTGACCTCGTTGTAGAACGAGTTGCTGTGGATGCCCGTTTCTATGGCGTATGCGCCTATATTCCCATGTCTCTTCATCCTGGCGAGATGCGACTTCATGAAGCGGACACAGAGTTCTTCCGAGTTGTAGGCGAGCAGAGTGGAGAGAGTGTCGAACGCGACGAAGGATCTGTCACCAGCCATTTGTGCCGCGCTCGAGATCACTACGCTGAGGGCAGCTACGTCTGAGGCGTTGTCGATCTGAAACCGTTCTGGTGAAGGCTCTCCCAGAAGCCAAGAATACATGTCTACGAATATGACTGGCTCATTTCTTGCAACTGGTGCCACTCCCATGTCTCGGAGTTGCTGCTTAACGAGGTCGACTGGATTGTTCGTTATTACGTACAGACATTTTAGACCCGATTTGGATGCTTCTTTGATGAGTTCCTGGCACAGAGTCGACTTGCCGACTCCGGGAGGGCCCATTATCGCGAGATTGAAGCCTGTAGCTATCGGTGAAAGGATTAGACCTTTGAGAAGATCGAAAGAGAGTTCTTTACTAGCGAGGGCGTTGTTCACGTCTTCTTCCTCCTAGGCTTCTCCCAGTCACGGTTCTCAACCCTTGAGTCGAGGCTGACGCGGGAGACGAGGAGTGTCCAGAGATAGGCGGCGAGAATGACGATTATCGACGCGAGCGTCGGAGATGTGAGGACGAGGGTGAAGAGGATGAAAGATATTGCATAGAAGAATCCGAATGTGTGAGTCTTCTCAAGCTCTTGTGAAGATTTCGCTCTCAGCATTTGGAAGAAGATGATTGCAAAGATTAGTCCCATTCCTAGGTCGGCAAGGTAGATTGGGGTGAGGGACCCCGCTGCGATGAACGCAGTTAGGAGAATGTATGGTGTGAATACGAGGATGCCGCTGAACCGCACCGCGTTCGCTAGGCTGTGAAAGATTGTTGCGGATGTCCTTGTACCCGCTTTCTTGTCTCCAGAATAATCGGGGAGGTTCTTCACAGTTCCGTATGTGAACATGAAGTAAGTGAGGAGTAGGAATATGGGATTCAGGAGATTGACGGAACCCATCACAGCGACGCCGCTGAGAAACGATAGGCCTACTGCGCCGGAGAACGATACGAGACTCGCGAGAGGTCTCGCCTTGAATCGTAGTGGTCGTACTGAGTAGAAGATGGAGTTGAAAATTCCTACGGCCAATACTAGCATGAAGAGTGGGCCGAGCAGGACAGAGGCGGCTACTGCCATCCCGTATAGGACAAGTAAACTTGTCACTGTTCCGGGAAGTCCGATCTGGTCGATCCAGAAGACCCTGCTAGGCTGGTTTACCGCATCCTCTTTTCTGTCAGCGAAAGCGTTCACAACGTTTGTGGCTGCAGTGACGAGACCGGCGACGACCAAACCGATCGCCATCTGGAATAACGAACTGCCGCCGGCTAGCATGTAGCCGAGGATGAAGCTCGATGCGGCGAATGTCCATGTCCTGGGTCGAGATAGCCTTAGAACAATTTGGAAAGTGTGTGGAAGGATCGGGACGGTTCCGAAGGTTGGTAGCTGTGGCGGTGACATGGGATCGTATTGTCTCTTTTTTCGATGCGCCACATCTTACACCGCATGACACTCTTCGTTTGCCATAGGACTCCGAGCATGAAGCTCGATAGTAATCTCGAGGTCTCAATTCTGCTAAACAGGGCGTTACCTTCCCGGTTAGGTGGAGGTAACAATAGGATTCAAAACAAGATTAGAGTGGAAGAATCCGAAGCGATTTATACCATGGCCGAAAGATACGAACTCCAAAGTCAGAGCGGTAAAGGAAAGATGCCGACAGTCGACAGAACACCCACAGGAATCCCTGGTCTAGACGAGATTCTCAGTGGAGGATTCCCAAGGGGACGAGTCATACTCCTAGTCGGAGGCCCCGGTACTGGAAAGACAATTCTCACATCCCAATTCCTAATGAACGGGATCAAGATCTACGGAGAGAACGGCGCATTTGTCAGTCTAGACGAGACAAAAGCACACTATTACCGGGAGATGGCGCTCTTCGGATGGAAATTCGAAGAACTTGAAAAGGGCAAGAAGTTCGCGTTCATCAACGCGTCCCCGCTCCGACACATGCCAGGCGAGGTCAAGATCGGACGACAATCTATCGGAAGAAAAGACTTTTCGATCCTCAGCCTCATCGAAGGAATCAAGACTCACACCGAACTGATCAATGCAAAAAGAGTCGTTGTCGACCCTGTCACTTCGCTAATATTCCAGTACCCCGAGATGGTCGAGAGGAGAACAGCCATTCTCGACCTCGTCGACGCCCTAGTCAAGACTGGAGCGACGTGTTTGATGACTACGGAGCTTCGGGCAATGGGTCCCACTGTTGAGAGAGCCATTCAGCTCGAGGAATACCTTGCTCATGGCGTCGTCATAATGTCCAACGCCAAAGTCGGCAAGACCTACAACAGGGTTCTCCAAGTAGAGAAGATGCGGGAGACGCCCATCGACATGCAACCAAGACCCTACAAGATCTCCGGCAACGGCATCGAAGTCTTCCCCAAGGAAACAATATTCGTAGACTAGAACGAAAAAGACATCTCCCAGAACGGGAGATGCCCTCCGTCTTTCTTTTCGAAATTATGTATTCGTCACATGGCTAGAATTCCGGCATGTCAGCCATGCTTTCGTTTATTGCGAAAGTGACTTGGGTCAGGTTTCCTTTACCAGACCGGTCTTGATCTTTGACCGCAGCCCGCGGTAAGCCTTGTCGAAGACCTCATAGATCGACTCCCAGAACAGCTTCTGCTCAATGTCTTGGGTTGTTCTCCCGTCAATCTGCCACTTCGTAGGATCCTCCAAATAGTCTCGGCCTTTCGTTGTTAATTCAAAATTTTTCTTCAATGCTACTAGTCGATCATCGATTAGACTCTGAAGCACCATTCGAACTATCTCCGACGAGACGTTGCCTGGAACTTTCCATCCTGGGACCTTTTCGCAGTCATTGACAAGTTTGGGCATTGTCAACCCTGTCGGGGCGTTTCTGAGCCGAGTCAACAGTAAGAGTCGGCGTATCTCGAGGCCGGAATCGGCTCTGCCCTCCATGGGCCATTCCTCTAGGATTAGCTCACTGACTTAGTAGGTGCGTTGATTCCTAGCAGCTTTCTCCATCGGTCTCCGTTTACTAGGAAGATGATCAGTGTTGCTATGGTGAAGATGATGAACGAGGCTAGGGCGAGCCAAGGAGATCCCGAGGCTAGGTCTCCTATCACATTGTCAAGGCCGAACAGGTAGTAGAAGACGATCGCGTAGTTGGAAGACCTTGTTCTTCGTCTGGTTGCAAGAAAGAATATGGCGAAGAAGGTTAGTGAAGCTAGGAACCAGCCGAAGAAGTTGCTGAGCGGGACTCCGAAATATTCTCCCTGGGACTGCCAGGTCCAGAGGTGAAGGCTGGTCGAGAAGACTGGGTCGAAGGATAGGTCTAGCGAGACCATTAGCGCGCTGGCCATGATGTAGTAGTCTGATGCTTCCATGCAGAAGTAGCCGAGTGCGCACCAGAGTAGTGGGATGAAGAGTGGGACGGATAGCAGTGATGGTGATAGACTGGTCGTGTAGGAATACTGGCCGAAGGGTATTCCGGTAGTTACTCCGATGAATTCCCAGATGAACGATATGGTTGCGGCGATTATGAAGAACTTGGACGCGGTCTTCAGGTTCAGATTTGCGTAAGAGTGGAAGAAGTAGAGGAGGACGAGGAGTCCGGATGCGGCTGTTACCGAGAATATGCTCATGTCCTTGAATGGAGCTACAGCACTTAGTGCAACGTAGATGGTGTAGGCGTAGGCTATGGCCCATGAGATCTGGCTCTTGGTCCATCGAGCATTGAAGAGGGCTTGGAACGCTTTCAACGGCATCTGCCCCAGGCTGACCGTTAATGTGACTAGCCGTGGGCGCAGATGCGAGCCTAGCATTCGCGCGAGTATGTGAATTGTGGACTTAGACGAAGAAGACAAAGGTGATGAAGCAGATGAGCATCAGCAGTATTGCGTGCTTAAGGCCGTCTTTGAGGTAGCCTGTTGCCATCTTGCCGCCGACTAGTCCTGCGAAGAGTGCTTCGATCATGGCCATGTAGAGGAAGACTGCTGTGATCTTGGGGAGTGGGAGGCTGATGAAGCTGAAGCCTACTCCTCCTACAGCTGAAGAGCCGCCGAATGTGGTGTTGGCTAGTTGTTTGAAGAAGCTGGATATGAGTAGGTAGACGGTGACTAGGAAGACGGCGAAGCTGATGTACATGACTCCTATGAAGGGTCGTAGGGTGGCTCGTCTCTTCCTCTCCAGATACTGGATTTCCTGGATGTGTTTGGCGATGGATTCCATGCTCTCTTGGATGTCTCCTCCGGACTTGTTGGCCTCGGACACGAGCATGGCTGTCCGCCTAGACAGCATGGTTCCGGTCCGATCGGCGAAGAATTGTAGTGCTCTCTCTAGCGGGACTCGGAAGCTGATCTTGGCGATTAGCTTCTTTATCTCCTTCGTGAGGGGCCCGTAGTCTCGCTCTGCAGAGATCTCTATGGCCCGTGTCAGGGTCATTCCGCTACGCCCCGCGTCTGCAATGTCCCGGATCAGGTGGGGTATGTTGTTGTCGATGGCGTCTCGCTTCTTCGACTCGAACAGGTACACGATTGTCGGTGGGATGAGGCATAGTATTCCTCCGAGAAGTAGGAACCGGTCAAAGCTGAAGTGTCCAGTTAGTCCAGCGAAGGGGACGCTCGGCTCCGGCCCGTTAAGTGCTATCTCCGCTACTCCCCAGAAGAAGATCCCGGCGAAGATTATTCCGGCCATGACCCACGCCAGTTTGCTGGTTATCTTCTTTAACGCACCGGAGATTGCGCCGCCGCCTGACTTATCCTTTGAGCCTCTCCCCTGCCTCGTGTCGACTGCGGGTCCCGAAGCGGGAGCTGATTGAGGTTGGTTTGTACTTGACATTTTTTGATTCTCCTAACCTTTCGGCTGCATAGTGTCGAGTATGAAGAGGAACATTACTCCGCAGATTGGTATGAGTATGAAGGCCATGAGGTACATGAACGAGAACACGTCGATGCCTCCTAGGCTTCCACCGATGGATGCCATGATGCTGAGCATGACGACGAGCATTAGTGGGAAGGCGATGAGCATGAGCACGTAGGTCTCGGCGATTATTCCGAGCGAGTCTAGGAAGGCTTGTACTTGGAGGGATCGTTTCTGGAATAGGTGGTCTGTTATTCCTTGGAAGAACTTTTTCATGTCGCCTCCAGTGCGGATTACTCCGCCGAATCCTCGGAGTAAGTCTTGATAGTTGGTTGAGGGTGATCGGTCTACTTC
>Ga0209804_1001991_pt1 | contig 12713 bp, 14 predicted proteins | sample GraSoiAngelo_139_FD_185896 | JGI IMG/M metagenome (GOLD analysis project Ga0209804, IMG submission 185896) | Grasslands soil microbial communities from the Angelo Coastal Reserve, California, USA - 14_0929_12_20cm (SPAdes) (version 2) | ecosystem: Environmental > Terrestrial > Soil > Grasslands ... | reverse complement strand
ATGAGCGGAGTTGGTCCACCATCGTGTTGATGGTGTCCTTCAATTCCAGGATTTCTCCGCGAACATCGACCGTGATTTTTTTGGAAAGGTCGCCATTGGCCACCGCCGTGGTAACGTCGGCGATGTTTCGCACCTGACCGGTCAGATTTCCGGCCATCGAATTCACCGAATCAGTCAAGTCTTTCCAAGTCCCCGCCACGCCTTTCACATCAGCCTGACCTCCGAGTTTTCCTTCGGTGCCGACCTCGCGGGCCACACGCGTCACTTCCGACGCGAACGAGCTGAGTTGGTCCACCATCGTGTTGATCGTGTTCTTCAGCTCAAGAATTTCGCCTTTCACATCGACCGTGATCTTCTTGGACAGATCGCCGCGCGCGACGGCGGTGGTGACATTAGCGATATTGCGCACTTGCCCGGTCAAATTGCGCGCCATGAAGTTCACCGAATCGGTCAGGTCTTTCCACGTTCCTGAAACGCCTTCCACCCGGGCCTGGCCGCCGAGAATTCCTTCGGAACCCACTTCGCGCGCCACGCGCGTGACTTCCGAAGCGAACGAACGCAGTTGGTCCACCATCACGTTGACGGTGTCCTTCAACTCCAAAAATTCGCCTTTGACGTCGACCGTGATTTTTTTCGTCAGGTTTCCATTCGCCACCGCGGTTGTGACCGTGGCGATGTTACGGACCTGGGCCGTCAAATTTCCGGCCATCAGGTTCACGTTTTCGGTCAGGTCTTTCCAGGTTCCAGCCACGCCTTTAACCTTGGCCTGGCCGCCCAGTTTTCCTTCGGTGCCGACTTCGCGCGCCACTCGCGTCACTTCCGAAGCAAAGGCGCCGAGTTGATCGACCATTGCGTTTACGGTCTTAGCCGTGCGCAAAAATTCGCCCTGTAGCGGCCGACCGTCGATTTCTCTGGCCATTGTTTTCGAAAGGTCCCCTTTTGCGACAGCGCCGATGACGCGCGCCATTTCGCTGGTCGGGTGAACCAGATCCCCAATCAGGGTGTTGATGCATCCGATGGAATCTGCCCAGCCCTCCGAAACTACACCCAACGAAATGCGCTGACCGATACGGCCTTCCTTGCCGACTACGCGTCCAATGCGCTCGAGCTCACGGCTCATTCGTTCGTTGATGGCAATGACTTCATTGAAAGTATCGGCCACTTTGCCGGCCAGACCCGTCCAGTCCGCTGGCAAGCGGACTGAGAAGCTTCCACGCTTGAATGCGATTAATGCGTTGAGCAATTGTTTTAGCTCAAACTGGTTTTCGCCGTTAAAACGCGAGCCGTTTGCCGGATGCGCAATAGATACAGAAGTAGTTTTCTTCATAAAGAGTCAGAAGAGTGAGAAAGGTAGAGGTTTTCCGATCGCGAATTTCGACCCGGTAAGAATGAACCCATAAGCCACCGCCCTTGGACGAATCGTCAGATTCATCGCATAAAATCAAATACGCAGCAAGCGCAGCGCCAAGCGGAACCTTATGGGCTGCGAAGTTTTTGACCAGAAGTACCGCTTTGAGATCTGGTCGTGGAGACGAAAGTTCACCGGAGCACCGATAGTCGATGCACAAATTCGCGTTACCTTCCCGGGTTACTTGGGAGGTTTAACGACGGCCTGCGTTGTCGCGTCATCGCCGATCACGATGAAGCGACCGTGATACGGCGGCATCGGCTTCGCCGGGTAAGGCGGGCGGATGATCGCGAATCCTTGCGGGCAAAGCGCAAGACTAAGCAGGACGCCGAGGGCGAACGTTTTCATGTTGCTGTTCCTCTCTGCATCATTCGTGCCATAGAAATTCCAATTTTTCGGTCGAAGCTCAGTGGATAAACCACCACCGGGCGATGGAATAAGCGATAAACGAGCGAGGATGGACGATCGCAACGTCCGACCTGGATATCGAGACAACACGCGCGATGAGGCCAGGAACAACGGCAGTCCGCAGCGTGTTCAAATCGTCGCGGACATTACTGGCCAAAATCAGATTGTCCAATGTTTTCTGAAATGGGGGCGCTTTCGCATTTCGGATTTCGAATTACTTTCCTGTCCGATGCCACAATTTTCCTATCGAGCCCGCAATGCGCAGGGCGAGTTGGTCGAGGGAGTGCTGGATTGCGCCGACCGCGCGATTGCCATTCATCAGATCGAGCAGCAACGTTGCATCCCAATCCGGATCGAAGCAGTCGGCGCGCGGCCGGAACGTGCGGATAAGAAAGAATCGGCGGCCACTCCCCCGGCGCCAACGCAGACTCTGAAAATTCCGCACAGTCAGTTGCTCATTTTCACCGAGCAGCTCGCCCATTTGCTCCAGGCTGGAATGACGCTGGACGAGGGATTGTCGATCTTGGAAAAGCGGCTCAAGCAGCCGCGCGTGCAGCAAATGACGCGGACGTTGCACCAGGCGCTGGTCGACGGCCGAAGTTTTTCGCAAGCCCTGCGCGAGATGCCGCGAATTTTTCCACCGCTCTTTGTCAATCTAGTTGCGGCCGGGGAAGCGAGCGGCGCGTTGCCGGAGATTTTACTGCGGTTGGTCAAACATTTGACGCAGGCGAAAGATCTGCGCGACCGCGTGCAGCAGGCGTTGATTTATCCGGCTTTTCTGGCGGTGGCCGGCGCGGTGCTGATCACCATTTTCATCACATACATGGTGCCGCAACTAACCGGGTTCATGGCGCAAATCGGCGGTGCGCTTCCATTGCCCACGCGCATCCTGATGCAGATTCATCACGCAATCACCACTTACTGGTGGCTGGCCATTCTGATTGTTATTGGCGCTAGTGTTGGCTTTCGCGCATTCGTGCGCACGGAAGAAGGGCGGCTAACCTGGGACCGGTTTCGATTGTCGATTCCCGCTTATGGCCGTGTGATTCGTCATCGCTATTACGCACAATTCTCGCGGACGCTCGGCACCCTCATCCAAAACGGAATTCCCCTGCTTCGATCACTCGACTTAGTAAGTGAGATTGCTGGAAACCGATATCTGGAATTAAAAATAATAGAAGCGCGCCGCGCCGTGATTGATGGAGCGACGCTGTCGACTGCATTAAGCTCGCAGCACATCTTTCCGGATTTGTTCACCGATATGATGGCAGTGGGCGAACAAACCGGGCGCTTCGGAGAAACGATGCAAACCATCGCCGATGTTTATGAGCGCGAGCTGGATCGCAACGTTGCAATCATTTCGCAATTAATTCCGCCGGTCATCATCGTCGTCGTTGCGACCGTTGTGGGATTGGTTGTTTACAGCATTCTTTCGGCAGTATTTGAGGCGACACATAGCTTGCAGTTTCGGCCGCACTAAGATAATCTTCGCAGCCAAATGCTCCTCCGCATCGTTGTGCTGTTTTGGCTGATTGGCGCAACATCTTTTGCACTCGCTCAGGTGGCTTTGAACAACGGTTTGGCGCAGAAAGAGAGCACCGCAACCGCGGAGAGCGTCACTGAAAATGCCTGGATCGATTTGCGCCAGCATCCGGCAGCAAACTCGCGGCCGCAAAGCGCGCCGAGTTGGGTCGAAGCGGTTACTATGGCTCCGACTGTGGAAATAAACGGCGCCTCTGCGAAAACCGTCTTCCGTATTCGCGTCGCGCAACCGCCAGGAGACTACCAGGTTCTCTTTTTTCGATTGTTTTTCGATGACAAACCCGACGCCCGCCCGCAGTTAGTCGCCTGGAACGAATTGGGCACACAAGTTTTGCGATCCGGCGAGCTCGGTTCGGGTGTGGGTTTACCAACCTCGGATTCAGTTATCATTCCGATGAGCGGAATCTCAACGCTCGATATCGAAGTGCCGGGTGATGGGAAAACGATCCGCGGCGCGTATCTCGATTGGATGACGAGCAGCGAGGTGGTGCATCCGCTCAACACGGAACATCGGGACATCATCCCGGAGCCGTTTTCATCGCTGCCGCCGCTGCATTCGCCGGAGCAAGACTTGGAACATTTCGGAACGGTCACGGCAACATTGGCGAGCGAACCCATCGCGATCGGCCCGGACGCGCAACGCAGCGCGGCCTTCCAGTTCGGAATTGAGGAGCAACCGCTACTCGCCCTTTTGACTTTTGAAGTCGCCAGCCCTCGAATCGACTCGCCGCCTGAAGTTTATGTGAACGGCGAAGATGTCGGCGCGGCGACACTCATGCTGCCGGAATTGGCGGATCCAGGTTACCGCGGCGAAGCAGAACCGCTTCTGAAGATGCATTTTGAATACACCGGTTGGCTGCGCGCGCAGAAACTGATTCCGATCAGCAACTTGAAAGTCGGCACCAACGATGTGATCATCCTGAGCGGCGCCGCTTCTTCAACATCGGCGATTCGCGGGACGCAGGTGCAACTAAAATACCGTTGGGAAAAATTCGATTATCTGCTGCAGGCCGACCATTAATTGAACCGCAACAAGCCGTTGCGTGTCTGTCTTAGATCAGAAAATGAGAAAACGAACGAACCAATCCGCTTTTACGCTGCTTGAGATCATGATCGTGGTCAGCATCATTGTGATCTTGCTCGGTCTCGCGATTTCGCGAATCGGCAACCCGACTGGCTTTGCTAAACAGACCGCCGTTCGGGCTGACGTTCAGGCGATTGGCACCCAGTTGATGCAATACGAGGCGATGAACGGTTTTTATCCGACCACTGAGCAAGGATTGCAGGCACTTGTGGCTCAACCCGAAAGTGACCCAAGGCCGACGAGATGGTATCCGTTTTTCAAAGACCTTCCGAAAGATCCGTGGGGCACGGTTTACATTTATCGCTGCCCCGGAATTAAGCATCCGGACAAATACGATCTGTTTTCAGCCGGACCGGATCGCCAGCCGGACACGGCGGACGACGATTGGGGCGAATAAGGCCAGTTAAGATCGCTACTCCTCAGCGCCCGCCGGTGGCGTTGGCGGCGGCTGCGGGTTTCGTTGAATGGTGCCGCGCACGTGCGGTGTTGGCGCTGGCGCTCCGGGATTTTGACCCGGCCTCTGGAAACCAGGTTGCGGTTGGGGCGGGACCACGCCCGGCATCGGCGGACCCGGCTTGTTGGGCAGCGGCTGCGTCAATACGGCCTGATTGAAAGTCAGCGTCGCAAATTGACCGTCCTTACTGATCGTCACCTTGGTTTCGCCAATTTTGTCTGACCATTGGATGTTCGCGATCGCATAACCATCCACCGGATTTTTTGTGGTCAGATATTTTTTAAATTCCCGTTCGCCGCTGGAAGCGATCGTCACCATGTCGCCATCGGGCGATTTTGCGGCATTGGCGACGTAAAGATCTTTCGCGAAGTTCGGCGTCGCCGCCGGCGCAACCACTGCGCTGGCGACGGCGAACGGCGAATGATCGAGCATGCCTTTGTAGCGATCGAAGTTTAAGCGCTGCGGTAAATCGTCATCGGCCCGCGCGGAAACGGTCGCAATGAGCGCGAAGATCGACATATAGGAGCCAGCTCTCATAATCAGCCTTTCTTGCGTTGCGCGGGCGCAAACCAGCGCGCGATTTTGAATTTAGCGCGCATCATGGTCGCGTCGTTGCCGTCAATGGCGAGGTTCACACTTTCAAAGACAACAAAGGCGTCCGGTTGTTGAACGTCATAAAGAAAATGAACAAGGTCCGGCCAATGACTGCTGGTCTCGATGGAGGCGAAAACGGCTTGATGGGTCGGTGTTGTTTCGCCGGAACCAATCGCCGGGTTCTCGATCAAAACATTGTATTTGCCGGCGATTTGTTTGAGTTGATCGAGCAAAGTGGAAGCTTCCTCGGCGCCCGTGAGCGTGGGCTGAGTTTTCTGCAACCATTGGTCGCGTTTCGCCCAGAGCTCGCGTTCCTTCATGTAAACGGTTTGCTCGGCGCGCGTGGCTTTGCGCGAGGCCAGCTCGCGTCGCGAGTTGCCAATAGTTCCCAAAACCCATTTCCAAATGAAAAGGTTGATGAGCAGAAGCAAAACAGCGGCGACGGCGAGCGTCATGATGCGCTCCCGCTGGTTCATTCGCTGATACGCAGCTCTCAATTTCTCCATCATCGCGGCTTTCCTTCCAAACGAAATTGCGCGTGATTATTCGGCAGAATCCGCGGCGCAGCCATATCGAAACGGAAATTCTGCAAACCGGCGTTCTTTTTTATCTTCTCGGCAAATTGATAAGCGAGCGCCGCGGTGTTGGCCTCGCCATCGATCGAAAGCTGGCGGGCAGATTGATTGTACGCCGTGATCCGCACATCCGCCGAGGGCAGACTTTCGTAAAGGCGCAACAAGATCTCGACCGGATAGAAGCGCGAGTCGATCGCCGGCGCGAGCGCTTTCCAGTTGGCTTCGGTCTCGCGAATGAACCGCGTTTGCGGCGCGTCGCGCGCAATCAGGCGATCGAGTCGCGCAATGGCGAAACGCGCGTATCCCAGGTAAAGCAGAAAGAGAAGGAAAATCGCCGCGTAGGCGCCGCCAGCTAAGGTGAGTCGTTTCTGCCATTCGCCGCGCTTGGCAAGTTGCGCCCGCCGTTGCCGCCAGCTGTCCGGCAAGAGATTGAGTTTAACCGACGCGGGCGGCGTCTCGATTCCCACTAGCTCAGTTCGGCTCGCGAGAATACCTTGAACGGTATCGCGAAGTTCGTAACAGCTTTCATCCAGCAAAACATTTGGAAACGAAGCGTTGATTCCTTGCAATTCGGCACTCAGCGCCAGTTGCGGCAGCTCCATTTGCAATTGCTCCGGCAAGACGCCGTCGAGCGTGCGTGCGAGGCTGACCTTACCGTTTTCGGTGACGGCCGAAACCAGCACCTCGCCTTCGGGATAAATGAATAGCGCTCTGCCTTCGGGCGCATGTGTCGTCGCGCGTTGCGCAGCGTAAACGGTGACCTGGCGCGGGATGATGCCCTTATCGAGCAGCGGCGCGGCGATTTCCGCCAGTCGTTCGTTCCTCACCGCAATCGCGGAAATGACGCTCTCGGTTTCATTTTGCTCGATCAACTCGAAATCGGTCGTCACTTCCTCCGCCGAAAAAGGAAGGGCCTTCTCGATTTGAATCCGGACCATCTCCGGAAATTCCGTCGGATCGACAGTCGGTAATCGAAATCGCTGCGCTAGGACAGCCGAGACCGGCAAGCTCAGGACGACATCGTCCTGTGTGGACACGAGCGGCACGGCTTCGTCGAGCGTGTGCAGCAAACGCACATTCCACGAGCCGTCGCCATCACGCACTCGCAAAAGATTCCAGCCATGCGCGGTCGGCGTGATAAAGACCGGGGTCGAACTTGTCTCGATGACTAAAACTCCTTCCAAGTAATGAGCTGGGGAACGACGCCCACCCGGCGAAACACCATTTGCACCGTGCGCCTGGCTCTTCCGGCTGTTCCGACGCTGACGACGCGCAACACCGGGTCCTTGAACGAAACGAGTCCGTTGAGTTGTTTGAATTGTTCTTCGTTCAATCCAAGCACAACGCGGACCTCGTCGATTCCTCTAAACTGCATGTCATCGTCAGTCCCATCGATTCCATCCGGCCCTTGTCGCAACTGCAAGAACCGATCTACCGCTTCGGGTGTTATCCCTGGCAAAGCCAGCAACACATCGCGCGACGCCCACGCCAAATCCACCGGGCCGCTGCTGTTGAGGGTAAAATCATCATCCCAACCGGGAGTGGACGTGAACTCGGCCCAGCCCGCGACTTTTTTCAACTCATCGATGCGTGTCAGCAAAGTATGCGGCGGATGATAGTCGTCTCTCTCGGGCGGCGCGTTCAATCGATGTAACCCAGCGTTTGGTTCAACCCAATCCAGAAGTGAATCTATCATTGTGTCGCGTTCATTGAGATCGACCCCTTTATGCTCCAGATATCTCCGCAAAATTTCCAAACGATCCGGGGCTTCGCCGGCAACAAGCCAGTTCAAGTTCAAACGACCGCCCTCCCCAGTGAGTCGCGCTTGGTAGGTTGCGCCGTTATCCAATTCTCCGCTCAGATTTGGCGAACCCGGCTTGACCGCCGGATGCAATGCTACTTCTGCGCCGGAACATGCTACCGCTTCCGCTTTTAGCATCCGCGCCCCGTCACCTGAAAGCGACAGCCGCGAGTCGATGTCCAGCGCCCACGAAATCACCAACGCGCTCAACAAGAACAATGCCCAAAGCGCGAGCATGATCGCGGCACCGGAAATTAATTTCGAATTCGATGAAGGCGTCCTCATAAGATCGATCTCATTACATCGGCGTCCGGCCGAGAGGGATGATTGCCTCCCATGGCGCGGCGGCATCGGATCGATTCACAGTTACTTTCACCAACCGCGGCAATGTGCCGGTGTCGGTCCAGCGTTCCACCCACGCATTCAAGCGCGCGTCAAAATAGCGGACTTGCAAACTGCGCACATCTTCAATCAGTGGAATCCAGCTTTCATTCACGTTCGTGAGCGATGAATCGTCTTTTGGCTTGCGCAGAAAACCGAGATCGAGCCGATCGCTGTCTTTCTTTTCCGATTGCAGCCGCAACGCGACCACGAAATCGCCGGCGGCATATCGTGTCATCAAACCCGGTCCCGCGCCGCAAACCCATCGAACTTCGTCCCGCTCGCGATCGTTCAACTTGAACGCATCGCCGAGCAGCGCCCCCCTTCCTGAAGGCAAGCTCTGCCACTCGTTAGCCAGCACTTCACGCAAACCATCGTAACGCGCGTCGGCCGCGATCGCTCCAGAAGAAAGACGAATCGCGACCAAGTTGGCTTGAACGAAGCGATAGATCGCCAACGCCATCGTGGCCAAAATCGCCACCGCCATAATGATTTCCAACAAGGTGAAGCCGCGTCGGCGATTAACCGGGACGATAAACATAAAATTCGATCTGCTGCGATTGCGCGGCGCCGCCGCGCGTCCACTTTGCCGTCAACGTTACCCGATTCACACCGGCGAGCGGCACCCCGTTGTTTTCCTCCAATTCAGCCGGCGCGCTTTTCTGGATCAGCTTCACCATCCCGTAACCGGTATCGACGGTGAATTCCTTTGCCGCATCGGGAAATCCGGGCGTGGCCTGCACTTCCGCCATTCGATTGGACAAAATTTGCCGAACGCGATTCTCCTCCGCGTTAAAGGTGCTGGCGTTCAGGCAATTCTCCACCGCGCGACCAAGCGCGAGCACGCCGAGGGCGAAAATCGCCAGGCCCATCAGCACCTCGTAGAGCGCGAAACCTGTTTTACTTCGCCGCATAGTTTGCCAACTCGCCGTGGCCGGTCAGCGGCGAATAGTTTGCCGTCCACGTCCCAGCTCTTCCCGCAAAGCGAACGATTGCCGGCTCGCACGTGCCAGTCGGCCAGAAAATCCATTCGCCCGCCGGCTTGGAGGTGAGAGCGGCCGGCAAAGTGAGCGTCAACACCGTTCCATGTGCCAAAGCGAACGCTGCCACCGCTTTTTTTTCTTCGTCTTTGGCAAAAGCCTCCGGTTCCACAATGACGTCTTTATCGCCCCAAACAATCAAGTAGGCGCGATGCTCGGCCACGCTTCGTTCCTGCGCCTGTCGAACGAGGTTGTTAAATTCATCCAACGATGCGCGCAGCCGCCGATCCGCCAGAACACCGCTTAAACTGGGTACCGCCACCAAAAGCAAAACCGTCAAAATCGCGACCGCGATAATGATCTCGATCAATGTAAATGCCCGGCTCGCCACAGGACGAGTCCGTCCGACCGGCGGACAACGTTGCACCAACGAAGTTACGCTCCCTGCGCGAAATCACAAGACACCGAGACCGAGGCAAACCTCAAGATAACGTGGCTTCCCAAATTGCCTTGCAAGTTTGGCCAACGAGTCTGAGTGTTGTGACTTAGATATGAGCATGCTCGCCAGTTTCATGAACCTCGGCGGCCCCGATTTGATCATCATCCTGCTGATCATTCTCGTGCTATTCGGCGCCAAGAAATTGCCAGAACTCGCCCGCGGCCTTGGCCAGGCAATCAAGGAATTCCAAAAGGCCAAAGACGAATTCAGTGACGAGCTGCACAAGGCCGGCAAAACCGACACCGCAGCTAAGGGAAATTTGCCACCGTCATCGACCGTCCCGCGAACCGACGCCACCGCTAGCACCGCAGCTGGGCCCGATCAAAATCAAGCGGTTACTCCCGGCGATAAAGCCGATCAGGCGTGAGCTTGGAGGGCGTCGCGCTGTCGACGCCGGCTTTCATTAATGGACACGACGGCTCGCGTCCCGCCAATCACTCGAGTGTTGACCGGCAGGGCCGATTACGACAACTTCGGCGCCGCTGACTTATGTCTGATGCTGACCTACGCGCGCGCATCAAAGAAATGCTGGTCAAAAATTTGATGCTGCAAACCACTCCCGACCAAATCGGGGACGATCTGCCGCTTTTCGGGCCAAACGGCCTCGGATTGGACTCGATCGACGCCTTGGAACTGGTGGTCAGTATGGAAAAGACCTTCGGCGTGGGCGTGCCGAACTCGGAGGTGGCTGGCAAGGCCCTTCGGACGGTTAATACGATCCACGATTATATTCTCGAAAAACGCGGAGAAGTCAGTCACACTGACGAAAAGGTCGATAAACCCGCGTGAATTTACTTCATCTTGAGAGCAGTGGCAGTTGGGGCGGACAGGAATATCGCACCTGTCTCGAAATCAATTGGCTGAATGCAAACGGCCATCGCGCCTGGCTGATTTGCGACCCCACCAGCGAAGTGCTCACCAAAGCGCGCGAGCTCGGCACGCCGGTAATTCCGATGTCGCTCAGGCATCGAATCAATCCAGTCGTTTCATTGCGCATCTGGCTTTTCTGCCGCCGCAATCGTGTTGACTTAATCAAGAGTTACAGCTCAAAAGACCACTGGCTCTGTCTGCCGCTCTTTCTTTGCGGTTGGCCGGTGACGCGCGCCCGCTGCATCACTGATCCGCTCGGCCAAAAGAACCGCGCGTTCATTTACCGACATGGTTGCGCGAAAATTGTCGCTGACGCGCAGGTGATCAAAAAGGAATTCATCGAGCAATACGGGATCGCGCCCGAAAAAATCGAAGTCATCGGATCGGCGGTCGATCTCGAAAAATTCTCGCCGAAACGCGACCCGATGAAATTCCGGCGAGAAGTCGGCCTTTCGGCGGAAACACCGATCATCGCGAACATCGGCATGATTCGGCCGGACAAGGGACAGTTCAATTTAGTCGAAGCCGCGCGAATCGTGCGTCACCAGCGGCCGGATGCGCATTTTGTTTTTGTCGGCGAAGCAACTGGCGGCCGGAGCCGGGAAAAATGGGTGCGAAAGGCGATCGATCGCGCCGGCCTAAACGGCAACGTCCTGATGATGGGATATCGCTGGGACATACCGGACATTCTTGCAGCCGCGAATATGGTCGTAATCGCGTCGCGCCACACCGAAGCGTCGCCTATTGTTTTGCGCGAAGCGTTTGCCAGCGGTCGGCCGGTCGTAGCGACGCGCGTCGGGGACGTGCCGGAGATCATCGTTCACGGTGAAAACGGATTGATCGTTCAACCAAACGACAGCAACGCTTTGGCTACGGCGATCCTGCTCTTTCTCTCCGACGAAAATTTGGCCGCACGCTGCGCCGACAAAGGTCTCCGCTACGCCCGCGAACATTTCTGTTTCGATCGCATGATGCGCGCGAAGCTCGATGTCGATCTTGCCTTGGTCGTAGCGAACAAGAAGCGCCGTGTTCGAATCAAGGATTGTGCCGAAACTTCGCCGCTTACATCAATCGCAAGTCCCGAGCCGATTTTACCCGACTGACGCGAGATTGATCGCGTCGATCAACTGGCGTAAGCGGCCGAAGTTGTTGCGATACGGCGTCAAAATAAGCCGCGGCAGATTCCAGATTTCTGGTTCATTCTTTTCCTGCCGCAACGCGCTGCCCTGAACAATCGCGCCTTCGCGAATAAGATCCGCGAAATTTTTGTTCAGGTCGGCAATCGCGCTTTTCGATAACGGCTGGCAAATGCGCAGCACCAGTTGTTCCCCAACCCAACGGCCGGAATGATAGATTTTGTAAAACTGGAGGATCTCGCGCACCGCTGCATCCACATCGTGCGCGATCTTGAAGAAAGAGAAATCCTCCGACGAAACCAAACCGAGTTTGAAGAGATGCTCGGTCAGAAACCTCATCCAAGTCTCCCAGTAAGTGCCACCGGGCCGATCGAGCAGCACAATCGGGATAATCCGCGCCTTGCCGGTCTGCATCAGAGTGATGATCTCGAAAGTCTCATCCATTGTTCCGAAGCCGCCCGGAAAAAGAGCAAACGCGTGCGTTTCCTTCACGAAGTTGAGTTTGCGCGCGAAGAAGTAATTGAAATTGATCAGCTTCGGATCGCCTTCGATCACTTCATTCGCCTGTTGCTCGAATGGCAGACGAATGTTCAAGCCAAAGCTGCGGTCTCGGCCGGCACCGCGTTGGGCTGCCCCCATGATACCCTCCCCGCCGCCGGTGATGAGCATGTAGTCGTGCGAAACCATCGCTCGCGCGAAATCTTCAGCCACTTTTGATTCGGGCGCATCTGGCGTGGTGCGAGCCGATCCAAAGACGGCAACTTTGCGGAACTGCGCGTAGCGCCCGAAAACTTTCGCGGCATAACGCATTTCTTTGAGGGAACGATTGATGAGTTTGAGATCGGCCACGCCCATCTCATCCCGCGCCATTTTCAGCGCGGTCACGATCATCTCCTCGATCAGTTCCGGATTCTTGTTCGCACCCCAATCGCGGACGAGATCTTTTACCCGCGCATCAAATGGCGGATCAACTGTCCACAG
>Ga0209804_1001983_pt1 | contig 12745 bp, 12 predicted proteins | sample GraSoiAngelo_139_FD_185896 | JGI IMG/M metagenome (GOLD analysis project Ga0209804, IMG submission 185896) | Grasslands soil microbial communities from the Angelo Coastal Reserve, California, USA - 14_0929_12_20cm (SPAdes) (version 2) | ecosystem: Environmental > Terrestrial > Soil > Grasslands ... | reverse complement strand
CTGCGGCGGGTGACCGCCTCGGGAATCGAGCGCCTGGACGCGTAACGCAACCGGCAACCCGGCTGGCGGATGCTGGAGTCGTGCAACGTGCCTCGCGCGGGCAGGCGGGGGCCGAGTTCGCCCTGGTGATCGCCTTCCTCTTCGCGCTGGGCGTGATGGGCGTGCAGTTCCTGGGCGTCGCGCTAACGGCGGCCAAGGTCAGCCACGCGGCGCAGGAAGCCGCCTACGTCGCCGGCAGCAGCCTCGAGGCCGCCGACAGCCGGACGCCCTGCTGGGCGGTGATTGGTGGTTTGTCACATCCGCAGGGCTACGCTGATGCCGCCGTCTGCCAGACGGTGCTGGAAAACCTCGGCGACCTGAATCCCGATCACGTAGGCGTCTCGGTCTCACCGACGCTTCTCGAGCGAACCAAGAACTCGGCGATTCACGTGACGATCACCTACCGCCAGCCGATCGACTCTCCCCTGCTTCGGATCTTCATGGGCGACACCTTCACGGCGCGTAGCGAAGCCAGCTCCTGGAGCCAGTAGCAGTAATCTCCTCCCCCCCTTGTGGGGGAGGGCAGGGTGGGGGGTTCGCGCCGATGCGCCGTCGATGCGTTCACGTTAAACTCCGTGTCGGCATGGGGGAGCTCCAGTACCACATCCGTTGTAAACCTGGCGACGTCGGCGACGCGGTGCTCCTCCCCGGCGACCCCGGTCGTGTGGAATCGATTGCGAAGCTGCTCGATCGCCCGCGACTGATCGCCGGCAACCGCGAGTTCACCACCTTCACCGGCGAGCTCGATGGCAGGCAGGTATCGATCTGCTCGACCGGCATCGGCTCACCTTCGACCGCGATCGCCGTCGAGGAGTTGATGGCCATCGGCGCCAAGACCTTCGTCCGGGTGGGGACCACCGGCTCGATCCAAAAAGGCGTCGGCTTTGGCGACCTGGTGGTCGCCACCGCGGCGGTCCGGGACGAGGGTACCACCCCGGGGTACGTCCCCCTCGGCTATCCGGCGGTCGCCGATTTCGAGCTCGCTCAGTCGATGCTCGCCGCCGGCCGCAACCTGAACCATCGGACGCACGCCGGTATCGTCCGCAGCCACGATTCGCTCTACACCGATCTGCACGCCAGCACGATGCCCCGCCGCGAAGAGCTCGAGCAGGCGCTCCAGGTCTGGCATCGGGCGCAGGTGCTCTGCAACGACATGGAATCGTCGACGATCTTTGTCATCTGCGCCCTTCGCAAACTGCGCGGCGGGTCGGTGTTGACCGTCGTCAACGAACCCGGAGAGGCGGACATCGAGCCCAGTCGGGTCGCCGCCCTCGACCTGACCCCGATGTTTCGGGTTGCCCTGGCGGCGATCCAGCAACTGACGCCGGTCAAGGCCTAGATGGACCTTGGCGAGACGCTGACCGTGCGGACGCCGGCCGAGTGGCGGCGCTGGCTGGTGAAACACCATAACGGCAAGAAAGAAATCTGGGTTGTCTATTACAAGAAGGCGTCCGGCAAGTCGGGGATCTCGTACGACGAGTCGGTGGAAGAAGCGCTCGCCTACGGTTGGATCGACGGCCTGACGAAGCGCATCGACGAGGCGAGCTACGCGTGCCGCTTCACGCCGCGCAAGCCGAAGAGCAACTGGTCCGAGTCGAACATCGCCCGCGTGAAGAAACTGCTCGCCGAGGGCCGCATGGCCGAGCCCGGCCTTGCCCTGATTCCGACAGAGCTGAAGAATTCCCTCCCCCGCTCGCGGGGGGCAGGCGCGGCAAATTCCCTCCCCCGCTCGCGGGGGAGGGTCAGGGAGGGGGCTTGAGCCTGCATCTCGTCGACCACCCGCTCGTCGCGCACTACCTGACCCGGCTACGCGACCGCGAGACGACACCGGACGAGTTCCGTGAGGCGTCAGACAAGATCATCACGCTGCTGCTCTACGAGGCGACCCACGACCTCCGGAGCCGCGTCCTCAAGACGCAGACGCCGCTGGAGACGACTGACGGCCATGCCATCGCCGACCGGGTGGTCGCAGTCCCCATCCTGCGCGCCGGCCTGGGGCTGGTCGGCCCGGTTCTCGAGCTGCTGCCCCACGTGACGGTCGGTTATATCGGCCTCGAGCGTGACGAGCGGACGGCCGTCGCCTCCCGCTACTACGTCAAGCTCCCGCCCGATATCGACGGCAAGGTCGTGATGATCCTCGATCCCATGCTCGCCACCGGCGGGACCGCCCGCAAGGCGGTCGAGATCATGAAGGAATACAAGCCGGCAAGCGTTCGCCTAGTGTGCGTCGTGGCGGCTCCCGAGGGGATCGAGGCGCTGGAGGCGACCCACCCGGACGTCCAGATCTTCGCCGCGGCGAGGGATCGCCAGCTGAACGCCCAGAAATACATCCTGCCCGGCCTCGGCGACTACGGCGATCGCCTCTTCGGTACCTAACCGCCGGCGTTCTCGTCTTCGTCGTCTGCCTGCTGCTGCTGGTGCAGGCGGGAGCGACCGGCATGCGTCCGGCCGCCACGCCGACGCCGGCTGCGACGGCCTCCTGCCCGACGAGTTTTCGGGTCGGCTTCGTCACGGACGTCAGCGGGTCGCAATCAGTTGTCGATGTCGACGGCTGGCGTGGCGTCAGCGCGGCGCTGCGCGACCATCCCTGCGCCCACGCCGAACGGATTATCTCGAGGCGGCCGTCTGACTATCGGCACAACCTGCAAGCCGCCACCGACCACCACGACGATCTCGTGATCGCCGGCAGCTTCCTGCTGACCGACGCCGTCGCCGATGTAGCCCGCGCCAACCGGGCGACGCACTTCCTGCTGGTGGACCCGATCGTGGTCCCGGACGACCAGCCGAACTTGCTGGTGCTCAGCTTTCGCCAGGATCAGGCCGCCTTTCTGGCCGGGGCGCTGGCCGGCATGGTGACCAGGACGGGCATCGTCGCCGGCGTCTACGGCCCGGAGGGTGCCGAGGACCGTTCAAATCGGCTGGCCTTCGAGCACGGCGCCCACTACGTGCGGCCCGACATCCGGTTGCTGGGCGCCTACCAGCCGGCGTCGGAGGGTGCGCCGTATGCCAACCCGGGCTGGGGCGGGGCCCAGGCGCGGACCTTCATCGGTCAGGGCGCGGACCTGATCTTCGGCGCCGGGGGCAGCACGGGGATCGGAGCGCTCGAGGCGGCGGCCGAGGCCGGCCGGCTCTGCATCGGCGCCGGGACCACGGACGGTCTCAACCCGCCGCCCTGCCTCTTGACGAGCTCGGTGAAATTCATCGACCGGGGCGTCCAGCTCGCCGTCGGCGACGCTGCGGCCGGCCGCTGGTTCGGCGGAGTGCACGCCGTCGGCCTGGCCGAGCATGCGGTGGGCCTGCGCCGGCTCACCGACCCGCGGCTCACGGCCGCAATTCGCCAGCGTCTGCAGACGATCTCGGACCTGCTCGTCACCGGCCCCCTGACGACCGGCCTCTGACCGATCTCGGACAGGCGGGCGAATTCTCGAATGATTTCGAATATTTAAGTGCTACAATCGCCCGGAATCGAGGGGCCAATTTGCTCTGTTTAGGGGAGGACGTATGACGAAACCAGCCGCTCGTTTGCTTAGCCTCGGTGCCATCCTGTTTCTGGCCACGGTGGTGGCGGCCTGCGGCGGGACTTCGGGACCGGCCGCGTCGAGTTGTTCCAAAACCTGGAAGGTGGGTCTCGTCACGGACGTCGGCAAGTTGAGCGACAAGTCCTTCAACTTCGACTCCTACCAGGGCGTCGTGAAAGCCCAGCAGGATTCCAGCCTTTGCGTCCAGGGGAGGGCCATCGAGTCCAGTAGTGAGGACGACTACCCGAAGAACATCGGCCTCTTCGTCGATCAGAAGTACGACGTCATCGTGACCGTCGGCTTCAAGCTTGGTGATGCCACGATCGCGGCCGCCAAGGCGAATCCCGGCATCAAGTTCATCATGGTCGACAACGCCGACTTCACGGACAAGACGCCGCCCTCCAACCTGCTGGGCCTGCTCTTCAAAGAGGACCAGCCGGGCTACCTGGCGGGGGTGCTCGCCGGCCAGCTGACCAAAACGAACACACTCGGCGTCGTCGCCGGCCTGCAAAGCGTGCCGCCGGTCGTGCACTACGTCGAAGGCTTCAAGAACGGGGCCAAGAGCGTCAACTCTGCCGTCAAGGTCCTGACGATCTATCAGCCTGAAAGTGGCGCCAAGGACTTCAACGATCCCGACTGGGGCAAGCAGCAGGCGCTGACCTTTTTCGGGCAGGGGGCTGACATCGTCTTCGGCGTCGGCGGCAATACCGGCAACGGCGCCCTGGTTGCCGCAAAGGAACAGGGTAAGAAGTGCATCGGTGTCGACGTCGATCAGTACATCTCGTACCCCGAGGTCGACAGCTGCCTGATCACGAGCGCTGAGAAGCACCTCGACGTGGCGGTCAAGGCGGCAATCGCCGACGTGGTCCACGGCTCATTCACGCCGGGCGTTAAGACGTTCGACATCAAGAACGATGGCATCGGCCTCGCGCCGTACCATCAATTTGATTCGCAGATTTCGTCGGATGTCAAGGCGAAAGTCACGCAGGCTGAGAGCGGCTTGAAGAACGGCAGCATCACAACCGGCGTCACGTCCTAGCGAAGCACCCGCACTCGAGCTCCGAGGGATCCGTAAGTCCTTCGGACGCTTAAGGGCGGTCGATAGCGTGGACCTGGTCGTTGATTGGGGCCGGGTCCACGCTCTGCTCGGCGAAAACGGCGCCGGCAAGTCCACGTTGATGAACGTGGTCTACGGCATGGTCACGCGCGACGCCGGAGAGATTAGCTTCGACGGCCGGCCCGCCCAGATCGACGGGCCACAGGACGCCATCAAGCTGGGCATCGGTATGGTGCACCAGCACTTCATGCTGATCCCACGGCTTTCTGTCGTTGAGAACATCATGCTCGGCCGCGAGATCGTGCGAGGCGCAGGCGTCATCGACATCGACAGAGCCGCGCGGACGGTCAGTGAGCTCTCTGCTCGTTACGGTCTCGAAGTCGATCCTCGGGCGCAGGTTGGCGACCTGACCGTGGGACTTCAACAACGCGTCGAGATCGTCAAGGCGCTGTACCGCGGTGCGCGCTTGCTGATCCTGGACGAACCCACCGCCGCGCTCACGCCGCAGGAAACCGAAGGCCTCTTCCAGATCGTCAGGTCGCTCGTGCGGGAAGGCGCCGCCGTGATTTTCATCACGCACAAGCTGGCCGAAGTCATGGTCGTCGCCGACCGGATCACGGTCATGCGTCGCGGGAAAGTCGTCGGGACGACCGCGCCCAACGCGACCGCGCAGGCGCAGCTGGCCCAGATGATGGTCGGCCGGCCGGTGCTGCTTCGAGTTGAGAAGGGCCCGGCCCACCCGGCGGATGCGGTGCTGCAAATCCACGACCTGGTCGTGCAGGACGATCGTCACCACGCAGTCGTCGAAGGCGTCAACCTTACCGTCCGATCTGGGGAAATCGTCGGTATTGCCGGCGTTGAGGGCAACGGCCAGAACGAGCTGGTCGAGTCGTTGCTCGGTACGCGCCCCGTCCGGGCGGGACGAGTGGCCGTCGGCCGCCGCGACATCACCCGGCGCTCGACCCGATCGCGTCTGCGCTGGCTGAGCAACGTGCCCGCTGACCGTCATCGGATGGGACTGATCCTCGAGTTCTCCATCGCGGACAATCTCGTCCTCAGTGAGTTCGATCGGCCGCCCTATGCCAACGGCCTGGTTCGCCTGCTGCGTGTCATCCGGGACCATGCGCTCGAGTTGATGAAAGCCTTCGACATCCGCGCCCAGTCACCGGAGCAGCCGGCCGGATCGCTCTCCGGTGGAAATCAACAAAAAGTCGTCCTGGCCCGCGAGCTGAGCGCCCAGCCCAAACTCCTCATCGCCAGCCAGCCAACGCGTGGTTTGGACGTTGGCTCGATCGAGTTCGTGCACAGTCGCCTGGTCAGTCAGCGCGACAAGGGCCTCGCCATCCTGCTGGTGTCGTCGGAACTCGACGAAGTCCTTTCCCTGGCAGATCGAGTCGCCGTCATGTATCGGGGAAAGATCGTGGCCGAGCTCGAAGGCGCGGGGATCGATCGCGACAAGATTGGCTTGCTGATGGCTGGGGCCGGATGATCACCCGCCGGCTGCCCTCATGGTTCGTCAGCGCCGTGGTTGTCCCACTGGCGTCGGTCATCTGCGGCTTCGTCGTGGCTGGCATCGCTGTTTTCGTCACCGGTTCTGACCCGATCCAGGCGCTGACGGCGCTCTTCCAGGGCGCGTTCACAAACCATGATGCGTTCGCCGAAACGCTGGTGGCGACAACACCGTATGTCTTTCTTGGGCTTGCCCTCGCGCTCGGCTTCAAGGCCGGGCTGTTCAACATTGGCGCCGAGGGACAGTTTTATGTCGGGGGCCTGACCGGCGTTTTCGTCGCCTATAGCGTTCGCGGCCTCCCCGGACCGATCGAAATTCTGCTTGCGCTCGTTGCCGGCATGCTGGGCGGCTTCATCTGGTCCGGTATCGCCGGCGCGCTCAAGGCTCGTTTTGGCGCCCACGAAGTGATCACGACCATCATGCTGAACTACGTTGCATTTCTCTTGGCGAATTACCTGATCGATGGCGGCCTGATGCTCGCGAAGAATGTGTCGACGCCGAGGACTCCGGATATCGATCCGAACGCGCGCTTGCCAATTCTGATTCCCAACACCAGGTTGCACTTCGGCCTGATTCTCGCGCTGATCGCCGTTCCGGTCGTGTGGTTCCTGATCGAGCGGACCACCCTGGGTTTCCAGCTTCGATCCGTCGGCTTCAATGCCATGGCCGCCCGGGCCAACGGCATGTCCGTGGGCCGAATGCTGGCGCTCAGCATGGGAATCTCGGGGTCACTCGCTGGACTCGCTGGCATCGTCCAGATTCTCGGGCTGGCGCATCACATGACCGATACCGTGGCGGCTGGCTACGGCTTCGACGCCATCGCCGTCGCCCTGCTGGCCCGCAGCAATCCGTTGGCCGTGCTGCCCGCCGCCTTCCTGTTTGGCGCGCTACGCAACGGGGCCAGCTTCATGCAGCTCGAAACCCAGGTCTCCGCTGACCTGGTTTCCGTGGTCCAGGCGATGGTCATCATCTTTGTGGCAGCGCCCGTGATCGTGCGCTGGCTCTTCCGCCTGCGCGAGGAACCGCTCCAGGAGTTGCAGATCGCCGACCGCGACGAGGCCATCGTGTGATGGATTTCCTGCAGCGCCAGGACATGGTCGGTCTTCTGGCCCAGACGCTGGTCACCGCGACACCGCTGACCCTCGCCGCCCTGGGCGGGATCCTCTGCGAGCGCTCCGGTGTCGTCAACATCGCGCTCGAGGGCATTATGCTCACCGGTGCCTTCATCGGCTTTGCCGTTGCGCTGGCTACGCACAGCCTCTGGCTCGGCGTCCTCGCCGCCATCGTCGCGGGCATGTTGATTGCGAGCTTGCACGCTGCGCTTTCAATCAGTTTGCTGGTCGACCAGATCGTCTCCGGCATGGTTATCAATATCCTGGCGGTCGGGATCACCGGCGTCTTTTACCGCACGTACATCGAGAACTCGACCACCATCGGCCCGGGCACCCTTCCCCACTGGGACATCCCCATCCTCTCGGCCATCCCGGCGCTTGGACGGATCTTTTTTCAGAACCAGTTCGTGACCTACGCCATGCTGCTTGCGGTCGTGGGCGTCTGGTTCCTGGTCTTCAAGACGAGGTGGGGGCTTCGTACCCGCGCGTGCGGCGAGCATCCGGCCGCCGCAGAGACGGCGGGCATCAACGTCTATCGCATGCGTTATGTGAACGTGATCGCGAGCGGCGCCCTGGCCGGCCTGGGCGGCTCGTATTTTAGCCTGCAGCAGATCGGCAATTTCTTGCCAAACATGACCGGCGGCCGTGGTTTCATCGCGCTCGCCGCGATGATCTTCGGAAAATGGAATCCCTTCGGTGCCTTCGGCGCTTCGCAATTGTTCGCCTTTTCGGACGCCGTTGGCAGCCGCCTGCAGATCGCGGGCGTAAAACTTCCGATTCAGTTCCTTGGCATGCTTCCGTATCTAGTTACGATCATCGTCCTGGCTGGCGCGATGGGGAGGGCGATCGCTCCCGCCGCCGTCGGCAAGCCGTACAGGAAGAGTTGACGCGGAGGAGCGTCGCGTAGGCCGGCGACTGCTCGTTGCCCTTCTGGCAATGGTCGTGACCGCCTGCGGTGAACCGGGCGCCTCGCAGGATATCAGCGGCTTCCGTGTCTGCCTGGCGACGGACGCCGACGGGCTGACCCCGCATACGTTCAACCAGCTCGCTGCCGACGGTGCCCGTAGCGTGGGGGCCCACGTTCAGGTCATGGCATCGCACGCGACCTCGGACTATCTCGGCAACCTGCAACGCTGCGTCGCCACCCATCCAAAGCTGGTGATCGCCGTATCGCCGGATATGGCCACCGCGGTCTGGCGGGCGGCCCAGCTTCACACCAGCCAGAAATTTGCCCTGGTCGATGCGGCGCCGGTCGACGACAATGGGCGACCGGTCGACCTGGACAACGTGACGGACCTGTTCTTCAAGTCGCAGGAGCCCGCCTACCTCGTGGGGGCGTTGGCCGGGCTGCTCGAAAAGAACAAGGTTGGTAGCGCGACGCACAACGTGCTGGGCGTCCTCGGTTCGAATCACGGCCCGGCGGTCGATCCCTACATCGCGGGATACGTCGCCGGTGCCCGGTCGGTCGATCCTGGTGCGATCTTCAAGATCACGTATTCCGATTCACAGGACACGGCGTTCTGCAAGCAGCTCGGCATCACGCAAATCTCCGGTGGCGCGGATATTCTGTTCGAAGTCACCGGCCGCTGCGCCACCGGCTACATCGATGCCGCCTACGATGCGTCGGCGTACGCGATCGGCTCGGACAACGATCAGGCCTACGTCAGCCCGGCCGTGATCAGCTCCGCCATCAAGCGAGTGGACCGGGCGGTCGCCCTCACGGTTCAGCGCCTCCAGTCCGGCCAGTTCAAAGCCGGCCAGCAGGTTTTTTCCTTCCAGGACGACGCTACCGGCTTCAGCACGCCAAGCAGCGTGGTCCCCCAAGACCTGATCGACCAGGTGCTGGAGATCCGGGCTAAGATCCGAAACGGTACCATCACGCCCCCGGAAGCGGTGCCGCCCGGCACCTGAGCCGCCTGCCGGCCGCCCAAACTATTTCGGGCTGGTCGGAACTGTATTAGGTTGGCGGGCGTGGACGAAGAGCTCGTAGCGCGGGCTCGCGCCGGCGACGCGGCCGCCTTCGAGCGTCCGCACAGCAGCCGGACGCGACAGCTGGCCTTTGAGCGCTTCCCGGACATGCTGGGCATCGCCAGCGTCGATGCGAACTGCCCTAGCCGCGCGCGGTCGCCTGTCGAAGCCGCGCCTCGGTCTCGACGAACTCGCGCCGAAGCCGTCCCCGGGTTGCTTTGTCGCCGAAGCCGCCGTCGAGCGCCTGCAGGTTCATCGCCCAAACCTGCGCCGGCGTGCAGCCGATCACTCGGATGGCGTTTTCGAGCTCGCGGGTCAGCGTGATGTCAGAGACCGTCCGCGAGTCGGTGCTGATCGTGACCTTTATGCCCCGCTCGTAGAAGCGCTTCAACGGATGGTCCTGCAACCGCCGGATCGCCTTCGTTTGCGCGTTGCTGGTCGGAGCCATGTCGAGCTGGATGCCGTCCTCCTTGATCATGGCGATGACTTCGTGGTCTTCCTGGGCGCGGACCCCATGACCGAGCCGGACAGCGCCCATAGCGATCGCTTGCCTGACGCTTTCCGGCCCGGCGGCCTCACCCGCGTGGATCGTGATGTTCATGCCGAGCGAGCGGGCCACCCGGAAGGCGTCTTCGTGCAGGATCGGCGGATGGCCGGCCTCGTCACCGGCGAGATCGAAGCCGAGCACTCCGTCATTAACGAAGCGGCCGGCGACCTGAGCCAGGGCCAGATTCTGTGCCGGCGGCATGTCCCGTAAAGCCGTAACGATGATGCCGCCTTCGAGGCCAAATGCCTTTCGCCCTTGTGACCAGCCGCTCAGCACGCCGCGAATCACGTCCGTCAGCGAGAGACCGTGCTGCACGTGTAGCCACGGACCGTATCGAATCTCGGCATAGCGCACGTTGTCTTTCGCCAGGTCTTCACAGAGCTCATACGTCGCGCGCTCGAGCGCGGGGACGGTTTGGAGCACGGCAATCGGCAACTCGAAAAAGGTGATGTACTCGACCAGCGAGGCGGTATTGTCGTTGGCCTCGAGAAAGTCACGGAGCTTAGCGAGGTCATCGCTCGGCAGCAGAACGCCATTCTGTTTCGCGAGCTCCAGAACCGTCCGCGGCCGGACCGATCCGTCGAGGTGAAGATGCAACTCGGCCTTGGGGATCGCCTGGAGATAGGCAGCCTCATCCATCGACGGTTCGCGTCATGCTACCAACCGGCGGAGGCCGATCCCGGTCACCACCGCCCCGGCGAGTCCTGCCAGCACGTAGCCGGCGATGGCCGCCAGCGTGATGGACGCATAGCACGGAGGGCCCGCGCTCGAGGCCTGGCCCGCCGGACACGGAGGCATCCGGGTCACGATCGAAACCAGGACGATCAGCGGCACGATGCTCATCCCGATCAGGTACGCGCCGGCTCGCTCGGGGAACCGTCGCACCTGCACCAGGACCAGCCCGAGCACGATCAGCGCCTCGAGCAGGCCAAGCGGTCCCAGCGCCAGCGAGACGAAGCCGAACACGAGGCCCAGGGCGAGGAAGGCGGCCGCAACCAGCAACCGCCGGGGGCGGTGGCTACGCGGCGCGCTTGTGGCCGTTGCCGTTCGGCGGGGTCAGCACCAGCGCCAGCATTTCGGAGGGGCGGGTCGCCCACAGGCGATGGCGACCGAACGCGGCTCGCAGCTCGGGCGTGAGTCCCCAGGCCGCCAGAACCGTTCGGACCCGAGCGGCCCTTCCGGTCTGGAGGTCGACCATGCTGTCGCCGACATAAATCGCGCTCGAGCGCGCCAGGCCCAGGTTCGCGATCGCGGCCAGCAGCGGATCGGGCGCCGGCTTCGGTGGGGTCACGTCCTCGTACCCGATCACCACATTGAAGTACGAGCGCAAGCCGATCGCCTCCAGCTCGGCCTCGATCAGCGCCCGACGCTTGCACGAGACCACGCCCAGCGGCACACCGGCACGCTCCAGCTTACGTACCAGGGTGGGGATCCCACGAAAGACGCGGGCATGGCCGAGCGTGGCATCCACCGACCGATAGGTGGCGACCAGCTCTTCCCACATCTCCGGAGCCACAAGCTTCATCTGCTCGGGCAGCGGCAACCCTCGGCTTCGCCGGAAAAGTTCTCGCGCCGAATCGTCGAGGCGATGCGTCCGCATCACGTGGGCAAAGGCCTGTTCGATCAGCGGATAGCTGTCAACGAGGGTACCGTCGAAGTCGAACACCAGGCCGCGGTGGTAACTATTGGGGCTCGGCGTCACGGGTCGAAGTAGAGAGTCTGAGTCGGTTGCCACGTGTGATCAACATCCCTGGGCAGGCTGGGCGCGCTCACCGGAGAGCTGCGCTGTCGAGGAATCGACCCTTCCCAATCAAATAATGACAGTCGTATAACGCCGCCGTCTACCGTTTCCCTCGAAATCCGGGCCCGACCTCGCCCATCCAAACACCCGTTCGGCTCCGGGGAAACGCCCCCTGGATGAAGCCCGGTCTTGACCGACCTCAAGCTCACGCCTACACTTCGAGTTGAGATGGCCAGCGTCACTTACGAGCATGTCTACAAGCGCTACCCCGGCAACGTTGTCATCACCGACATGAGCGCGGAAATCAAGGACAAGGAGTTTGTAGTCCTGGTCGGTCCCTCCGGATCGGGCAAATCGACGGCCCTTCGGATGCTGGCCGGCCTGGAGGAGATCAGCGACGGGGCGGTCAAGATCGGCGACCGGACCGTCAACGACGTGGCGCCCAAGGATCGCGACATCGCGATGGTCTTCCAGTCGTATGCGCTCTACCCCCACATGTCCGTCTACGACAACCTGTCCTTTGGGCTCAAGCTGCGCAAAACGCCGAAGGCCGAGATCGATCGACGGGTGCGAGAGGCGGCCCAGATCCTGGGCCTCGAGCCGTTCCTCGACCGCAAGCCGAAGGCGCTCTCGGGCGGCCAGCGGCAGCGGGTGGCGCTCGGTCGGGCGATCGTCCGCCAGCCGAAGGTCTTCCTGATGGACGAGCCGCTGTCGAACCTGGACGCCAAGCTGCGGGTCCAGACCCGGGTGCAGATCCTCAAGCTTCACCAGCGGCTGCAAACAACCTTTATCTATGTGACGCACGACCAGGTCGAGGCGATGACCATGGGCGACCGGATCGTCGTCTTGAACAACGGTATCGTCCAGCAGTTCGACACGCCCCAGACGCTCTATGAGCACCCGGTCAACCTGTTCGTGGCGGGATTCATCGGCAGCCCCGCGATGAACTTTTTGAACGTCAAGGTGGGCGGCGACGGCCAGGCCGCCCTCACCGCGGGCGACGGCTTCAATGTCCCGGTCCCCGAGCGGCTGCTCTCTCAGGCGGGCGCTGACCGCGGCCAGGAGGTCGTGATGGGCATTCGGCCGGAAGATCTCAAGGATGCGCGCTTCCCCGGCCGAGACGACCTACCGAAGATCCGGGCTAAGGTCGACGTGGTCGAGAACATGGGCAGCGAGAACTTCGTCTACTTCAGCGTGGGCAACAAGCCGTTCACGGCTCGCATGGATCCACGAAGTAGTGACATCCAGCCCAG
>Ga0209804_1001982_pt1 | contig 12747 bp, 10 predicted proteins | sample GraSoiAngelo_139_FD_185896 | JGI IMG/M metagenome (GOLD analysis project Ga0209804, IMG submission 185896) | Grasslands soil microbial communities from the Angelo Coastal Reserve, California, USA - 14_0929_12_20cm (SPAdes) (version 2) | ecosystem: Environmental > Terrestrial > Soil > Grasslands ... | reverse complement strand
CTTTGACACATTTCACTCGCTCCAACTGGCACGATGACGCCACCCTGCTCATCCTCGCCGTCTCCTAAGAGATGCCGAGGCGCGGTTTACGGCTTGTGCTCTTTCTAGAATCTAGACTTCTTGCTTTCAGGGACCCGTTGGCCCGTACTGCACCGTTACGACTACAATCTGACCCGGGTACAACAGGGTGAGAAATTGGTGCTGGATGTCGTGGAGTTCTCATCCCGCAGGCATAAGCGCACGACCTCAACCAAAGGGACAACACAGGAGCGTCCAAATTGATGCTTAACGCGCAACACGGTACTGTTTGGTTGCTTCCGGCCCTTCATTTTTGGAGGGATGGTAGCGCGTTGCTTTTCTGCAGGAAATACTGTTCCATCTTCTCTCAAGCCTGGGATAGAATCGAGTTTCTTCCGGTCCAGGCTATTTTTTCGACTTCACCCAGCCCTTAGATAGTGGCGTAGCTCAAACCAGCTCATGGACACTGTTGTGCCCTCATCCCGTCCGAGGGCGCGGTTAGTCCAAGAAAAACCATCGAAGAACTCGACCGCCGAGGGGAAAGGTCATGAAAGTATCGTTCGTGTGCCTGTTGCTTATGCTAGTTGGCCTATTGGGGGGATGCTCCACTGGACTGAAACCAGATCCACCGAATCCACCTTCTGGAGTCACTTTGACGCCGGGCAGTGCTCAAGCCATCGACTTCGGGCAGAGCGTGAGTCTTAACGCGTCGATTACGAACGACAAGTCAGGTAAGGGAGTCACTTGGGCGCTAAGTGGTGCAGGCTCCCTTTCAGGACAGACGCCAACCGCCGTTATTTATAACGCGCCCACGTCCGGCAATGCGGGAACCGCAACAGTCACTGCTACCTCCGCGTTCGATTCCACAAAGTTCGTGTCGGTAACCATCAACGTCACGCCCCTTCCGTCCGTGACCACGACTTCGCTTCCAGCAGGGACACAAGGCACGGTGTACAGCCAGACGGTGGCAACCTCGGGAGGCGCCGGGACGGTGACGCTGACGGTCAGCAGCGGAAGCCTAGCCGCGGGGTTAAGTATGGATTCGTCGGGTCACATCACGGGCACGCCGGCGGGACCGAGCGGTACCAGCGGATTCACGGTAAAGGCTACGGACTCGAGCAGCGCGGGCGCTCAGTCCGCTCTGCAGAATCTGAGCATCACGATCAATGCTTCCGCCACAGCTTGTGGATCTGGTCGCGAGTCACTCTTGAACGGCCAGTACGCATTCACGATGCAAGGTTTCGCTGCAAACGGGGCGGTGACGCTGGGCGGCATGTTCGATGCCGACGGTGCGGGACACATTGCCCGCGCCGTGGGCGTAGAAGACGTCAACAGCAGCATAGGTGTTCAAACGGCCGTTTCTATAAATAGTGCGAGCAGCTCGTATTCAGTAGGAGGAGACAACCGGGGTTGCATGACCATCGCCACTTCCGCTGGGACATCGATCTACCGCTTTGCCCTCGGGGTGATCAACTCGGGTGTGGCCAGCAAGGGTTGGTTCATCGAGTTTGATAATACAGGAACCCTGGGGTCGGGGGTCTTAGAGAAGCAGGATCCCAGTGCGTTCTCGACGTCCCGAATTAACGGCAACTACGCGTTTGGTACAGATACGACGAGCACTCTTATCACCAGCATTCGAAGCAGATTCGCCATGGTAGGCGCGTTTGCCGCCAGCGGAAGCGGGAGCATCTCCAACGGCGAGTTGGATGCCAACGAAAACGGCGACGTGAATAAGAGTGGTGGTCTGAACTATCCCACGAGCGGTCTGCCATTTACGGGGAGCTATATGGTGTCATCGAATGGCCGAGGCCCGATGATTTTCAGGGTCGGATCGCAAACCGTCAACATGAGCTTGTACGTGATTTCCGCAAGCAAAGTACTGTTTATCAGCGTCGACCCGCAATCCAGTGACCCTCCCTTTGTGGGATCGGCGCTGGCGCAATCCGGAGGGCCATTTTCAATTTCGTCTTTGAGCGGCCCGAGCGTTCTCTACGTGAGTGGACTCTGCGGAAGTTGTGGGCCGGGTTCGACGATAGCCTCGGATCTGATCGCCGGTATTTTAACGGTCTCGAATTCCGGCAGCTATTCGTTTAATGGAGACGAAAGCAAAGCCGGGACCATTTCGCCGTTCCAATATACGGCGACCGTCAACGTAGCTCCTAACGGCCGGGTAACTGCACCGGGGGGAGGCCAACTTCCTCCTCTCCTTTATCTGGTGAGCCCGAACAAGGCGTTCGTAATGCTCGTGGACGGGGGGGTCTACGCGGGCTTCGTGGAGCCGCAAACCGGAGGCCCGTTCACGAATCATTCCGCGAACGGGACGTACGCCTTCGGCTCAATCACGGTAACGCACCAGAACATAACTCATGAGTCCGGCGTGGCTGACTTCGACGGAGTGGGGACGGTTCGAGGAACCAGTGACACGGCGTTAGTGGGTTCGCCCTCGTCGAACCCCATGCTAAAAACTGACCAGAGTTTCACCTATACGTACTTGGTTAGTCCAAACGGGAGGTTGGGGTTGACGAATGGTCCCCTGATCTACATCATTTCGCCGACCAAACAGGTGGTCTTGAATGTAGACCCATCGGATATGTACCCGAGGATTGAACCCGTCGAGCAGTAGGGAGGGAATCGGAGGGGAAGTCCACATACTAAACGCCCCCGTCGTGTGTGAACTTTGTTAGTTTTGGCGCAAGGGCGGCATGGGGAAAGGAATACTATAGGTTTTTGCGCCGACACCGACCCCACCCTGGCAGGTATTGGGCGGCGTCGTGCAGACCGAATGGGTTCCCTGACATTCGGCGGCCCAGAACATGTAGCCCAGCATCCCTGGCGTCGTGCCAGCGCCGGCCGGCGCGACCGTTTGGACAAAAGTTCCGGTTGTGTCCTCGAGCGAGCCGCCGAACGTGGTGCACTCTGGAGCGGGATTGCGACCGGTGACGATGTACAGGCTTCCCGTCATTTTCGCGGGCGCGAGAGGCGGAACCGGCGGCGTGATGCGGGGGTAGCCACTGATGTGCTGCTGCCAATTAGACTCCGCAGCGGCGGCACTACTGGGCTGTTTGTTCGGCACCATGGCGTTGGCGTAGTCCAGGATCGGGCTGGAGGCATTAAGCCAATCCGCCGTTGCTTTGGCAGCGATTTGCACAAGGTACTGATCACCGGCAGCGAGATCGATGGTTAAACGAGCCGCTGGATTCGCGCCGGTGGCATCGTAAGGTTCGATCGCCCGGTAGGCGTTGATAAATTGTTGCAACGCCGCGAGATTGGGGCTGGTGTTGTTCTCGTAGTCGATTTCAATGCCCACTCCCAGCCGCTGGGCAAGCTGGGCTGCGTAGGTTCCGAGCTGTGTTGGGTTGGCGTTCAGTGCCTGATCCCAGTCACTGGTGGAGAGCATCACGCGGATATTGTGGCTCGTGAAATAACTCACGATCGAAGAATTCATGCCGAAGGGCACGCCATTCAAGGTTTGCGAATCATTGGTCTGGTTGAGAAGTTTTAAGGGATTCACGAAACTCAGAATAACGAGGTTCACGGAAGGTGAGCCATCGCCTCGATCAATGAGCCAGTGGTTGTTGTAGTCGAAGTTGGTCATGTCGCGCACCGTACCCCAGGTGCAGAAATCGTTGCCGCAGTGCCAGGCGCCGTAGACTTGAAGTTGGGTGGCGCGGGCCGGATGGCTAGCGAGGAGCAAGAAGATTCCGAGGATGGCCAGGGTAAAGGCTCTGTTTCGCATGGGCGTCTCCTTCGGAAGCGGGCTGTTTTCCTGCCATAAGCCGGGATTTCCTCTCTGGTTTACCGACTCCGTGGCAACCTCTAGCTCGTGCAGTCTCTACGCTCAATCCACGTAGAAGCTGCCTTACGAGGCAAGTTTTTTCCCCGACGCTTATCTAGGTGCACTCTGGTTAATCGCGCGCCGACCTTTTCCGATTTCAATTCGGATTGACGTTGAACCCGTCCACCTCCACTTTCGAACCGGCGGGCAGCGTCCCCGGATTAAATGTTGCCGTCTCCGTGCGGCTCTCTCCGGGAAGCAGGGAAATATAGTTGTCGCTCCAGAACACCGGCAGCACTTCTTTGCCGGCGTTAGTTACTCGGAAGCGGATCAAAAATGCTAGCGTGGAGCTCGCGTTCGTCAGCGTTGTCGTCACCGAGTCACTTCCTATCGTGTCCGTGTGCGTGACGGTCATCATGGGCAGCGTCGTGAGCGCCGTCAGGTTGGCGTAACCTCTCGTCGGGCAGTAATACCACTTGCAGTGTCCGCCCATGGTGTCCGGCGTGGTGGAGTACCAGTAAAAGTTGTCACTGATCACCTTGCCAGTGGAGTCTTGGAATCGTGAAGGCCACAGTACTGCTCGCTGGTCCCGCGGTTAGGGTCACCGCATTGTGATATTTGTTCGTCATGTCGAAATTCAGAATGTCCGCGGTAGCTACGAGCCCGGCAAAACCCTGATAGTAGTCGTTGGTCACCATCACATTGTTCTGAAATCCGTAGTCCCACAAGATGTGAAGCGGCTCACCGCTTTTTTTCACTCCGTAGTAAGTCGCCGAAGGCCGCAGATACCAGTCGAACGTTTGCCAGTGAAGGGAAAACCAGCCGCTGGTCAGCATCCAGCTTACAAATCCCGTTGAAGCCGTTCCATCTGTCTTGGTTTTGTTCGTCTCGTACGCTTCAAACTGCGCGCGCCACGATTCGTAATTCTGCGCCTGCGATTTCTTCACGTAGTCCGCGGCGTTCATCGCCGTGCCGTAACGCCCACTCACAGCGGCCGTCACCACGTTCAGATTGTCGAAGGGCGGTCCGCCCATGTGGTTTGTCCATGTGCTGTCAATGGGCCAATGGACCGGATTCTCGTTCAGTCCGGTGATCATGCTCTCCATTACCGGTACGTTCGGGCCGACGCTTCCCTCATCGAGAAACCCGTACGCCCCGCCCTGATTCGTATCGGAATAGAAATAAATCGGAGGCTCCCACTCGTAGGGCCCGCCTTCTCTCATTCCATTCAGGCCTGTGACCGTGGACGTATTGTAGTTGGCATCCGTCACCACAGGATTAGGCCAGAGATCCGCGTTCTCGATGTTGACTTCTGTTTGTTCCACAGCCGCTGGCGGCACCAGGTCGCTCGAATTCAGCCACAGAAAGGCGCTCGGATGATTCCTCAGCGCCTTCATCTGCGTATGCAGCGAACTGTTGGCCACTGCCTGATTCTCGGCGCTCCAACTGTTCCATTGCTCCCACTGACTGCAGCAAACCCATCCCGCCATCAGCAGAATTCCGCTCTTGTCTGCTAGATCGTAGAAATTCTGGTCCTCCATCTTCCCTTCAAAGCGGAGCATGTTCATGCCCATGTCCAGAGTGAGTTGAATCATATTGTTGATTCGTGTGGGATCACGCTTCACCAGCATGTCCGGAGCCCAGCCCGCTCCCTTCAGCAGGATGGGTTGATTGTTGATTTTGAACCAGCGCCATCGCTGGCCGGCTGGCGTGACCGGACCCAGTCCAGTATCCAGTTTGCGGATTCCAAAACTGAAATTATTGGTGTCGGACGTCGCCGCTCCCACCGTGAATTGCACGCTGCATTGATAAAGGTTTTGCGGCCCCAGTCTTGCCGGCCACCACAGGGCCGGGTTGCTGATGTTCAATTGCGGGTACGCGCTCGGCGTGAATGTAAATACCTGGCTGGCTGTACCCGCCGGCAGCGTCACGGCTTGGGAAAAGGTAATGTTCCCCGGAGTAATCGTCCCACTCAGCGTGCCCGCGACGCTGGACGCCGTTGGATTGGATAGCTCGGCCGTCACCGTCAGCGCCGCCGTGCTCAGGTCCGCGCTTACGCTCGTCTGCACTTGCGGAAATCTCACCTTCACCGGGCCACTGTTCGTGATCCACGCGTCCCGCCATACTCCTTCGTTCCGGTCGGCCGGCAACGGATACCAATCCACAAAAACAATTCCCAGATCGCTGCTGGCTGGTCCCATGATATCCAGTGCCACCGCATTGGATCCGCCGATCACCGCCACGCTCGTGATGTCGTACTCGAATGCCGTATACGCACCCACCATCTGCGTGCTATTGGCGATCTGCGTCCCGTTCACCCAGAGGTTGGCTCGGTAGTTGATGCCGTCGAAATGCGCGTAGATGCGCTGTCCTGCCAAGGAGGCTGGAATGGTGAACTGGTTCAGGAACCACCAAGTCGTGCTGTACGGACTGCCTGTAGGCCACGCCACGTTTGCGAAGTTTTGCCCGGCAGGCGGCCATCCGGGGATCTGCTGCGCATTCGTCCCTATATAAGGCGAGGGATAAATGACGTTTTCCACCTGCGCTCCTACCGGAGTAGCGGGAATCGATGTCCTCAACCACCCGGTGGGTGCAAATCCTGGAGTGGAAATCTGCGCTCCTGTCGCGCTGGTGTTCGCCGCCGACTGCACGTACCAGTTGTCGTGGAGTGAAACTGCCACTTTTTCGAGAGAACCCTGTGCGAAGCCGGACGGCGTGAAAAATCCAGCGCCAATCGCAAGGATCGCCAGCATACTGCCGTTCTGGAATTTCACGAGATTTCCTCCTGATGCCTAGCGCCGCGAGGAGGAATACCGGGGTCTGGACCTTCGACCTTGCAGATTCTAAGCACGACAATTGCGCCCAATCAAACCGATTTACCTGCGGTGCCAAGCGTTCCGCCACTATTAAACCGGTTCAATTACGCAGATTGTGATTCCGTCTCTCCGAGGGTCAATCAGGCAAACTATGTAGCTCGCCTGGGGTTTTCTACTGAGTCCGATTGCAGGGCGATGATGGGCGTGCGAACGGAGTAGATTATTTTGCGGCGATGGCAATTCATATTTGACGTCACACAAGTAGTGGCTGCCGTACCCCGAAGGCTGCTGGAACAATGTTGGAGCAACACAAGGATGGCTCGAGCTCACAAGCGCAACCGGAGCAATGACTTAGATTAGATTGCCTCAGAAGGCAGAAAGGTCAGGTTCAGTCTCAGCAGGAATGAGCGGCGGGAAGATCACTCAGGTGTCACACAGGGAACCACTTAGCGGCCAGGCAGGATGAAATCGGGCCGGACTCGATTGTCGTTCTTTGGGGTTAGAGGAGCTGGCTGAGCAGAGTTCTGGCCGGAACGGGAACCGGGCGCGGGACGCGAAAGCAATCGGCTTCCTGATGCGCCAGGTTCATCACCACCTCGAAAGCATGCTCCGCCTTCGTTTGTCCCTGAAAGTAGGCGAGCGAGGGCGAAAGGCTGGTTTCTTTAATCTTGACTTCCACCAGGAACCAGGGCTTGCGGTCACGAACCACCAGGAAGTCCACGTCCCGCTTTTGTTTGTCGCGCAGGTAACGCAACTCGAAATCGCCAAATCCCAGGTCCGTCCACCCTTCTACGGCCTTGAGCAGATGGCAGGCGACCATAGTCTCCGCCCGCGCGCCGTCGTCGGCCAGTCCGCTCCAGTCCCGCTGAAACCATTTGGGTTCCTTACGCAGGGCTTTTGCGACATTGGTAAACCATGGCCGAACCATGAATCCGTAGTGCAGACGGGCCAGCAGATCGACCCACCGCTTGATTGTGCTAGGGCCGGCCACTCAATCTCGTTACTTCGCTGTTTTTGGACAGAACTCAGAGTTGAGTCCGGGTGAGTCCAAAAACCAGTAATTCAACCCCCGCCATCGGCTTGCGGTGATCCTCAGGAATGGCGTGTAGTTGTACTTCACAGGAGCAGGCACGGCCTTCAAGGTCGGCATGATCGGACGACTGGGAAGCCTTGTCCTCCGAGCTCGGTTATCAGGATGTATTGGCCGGTTCCCCGTCGCGACCGAGAACACCGCGAATCTCCTTCACGGTTGCGCGGCAACCGCCCGAAACACCGGCGATGCGAAAACCTTTTCAAACAAAGCGATCAAGCGTGCTTTCCTCCGCCGTTGAAGCCGGTCTTGCCGAAGTTTCATCCTTCCACCGGTCACGCTGCGCGACTCTCATTTGAGCCGGAGAGCTGTAGGTCTTGCTCGGCCTGAGGTGAGTCGATTGACGACCTAGAGTGAGGGTTTTACCTTACGCGTGAGCGCGTTTGACTTGGATTCGCTGACGGAAACGGCTGGACTCGAGCTGGCGATGGTGTTTGTCTTTGGGCGGCTCGTCCATCCCTATCATGGCTTCCGACAAGTACGGATATTCGCGTCCACACTCCATACACCAAACGCGAAAGTAGGGCGTTCCGAGGCCATCGCGCCAACTGCGGATGAAGTGCCAGCGTCAAGCGGTTCTGCAAACAGTGGGATCGGATTCTTGCATCCCAGACAGTTCACGACCCAATAGCGGAGAGAAGACTTATTTTCGCTCATTATGGATGCTCCTACGAACATGCTGACCGGCGAAGGTCTCGACTCGCCGTCAGACCGGGAAGCGAAAGGTACACCTCCCATTCGTTCTTGGCAAGAGCCTTCATAAGTCTTCATAGGTCTCTGTTGGGCGGCTCACAAGATGAACCGGTGGGCCCTGGCTTCTCCAGCGCACAATCGCTAGTAGAGCGCGCCACAGAGAAACGTGAAACCATCGATGCCCAAGCCATTTTCAATTTACGATGTGGTATCTCAGACAAGCTGCATTTCCTGAAGGAGCCGCACTCGAACTGACTCTCACTCTCGGCGTACGGTCGGTAATTTGATAAGTCCGTCCAATCCGTAGTGTTGCAAGGGACACCCAAAAGATGTTTAGGCTGCTGTGCTATACGTCGGGGTCACCACCCCGCTATCGAAGCTGAATCGGTCGTTGGGGTCGGTGCTTTGGCACAAACCGTTTGTGCCGCTGGCATTTTCCCAAGCAACACGCCGAAAGGACACTGGTGACGTTCGTTGAGTTTCGCTGAATTCTATATTCAGTTCTTACAATTTGACACCCCGGCGAGCGGTTTGTAATCTGCGGCATTCATGACCCGACGGGACTAGTGCGCGAATCGCAAGTCGAGGCATCATACCAACCCAATACATGGCCCCCGCCCACGGCATACGAGCCGCGCACGGCGGGATAACTAGAGGCAAGAGCAGCAAGAGTGGGTGCAAGGCATGAGAACTGCGTTTCTCAAATCAACAGGCCAGATTCCGGTCTCCGGCCATGGCGATGTTCTCACAGAAGCGCAAATTTTTTCGACTGTGGAGGATGTACTCGCAAACACCCAAGTCGTCGACATTCACACGCACTTGTTTGCTCCGGCATTCGGCAAGCTTGGGTTGTGGGGCATTGACGAACTACTGACCTATCATTATCTCGAAGCTGAATTCTTCCGATCTTCCGATACCACGCCGGACGAGTACTGGTCCCTTTCCAAGCGCGACCAAGCCGATGCCATTTGGAGGACTCTCTTCGTCGAGAATACCCCCGTGTCGGAAGCCACGCGCGGAGTAATCGCCGTGCTCAAGGCTTTCCACCTGCCTACGGATCATACGGATCTGGCGGAGGCAAGATCATTCTTCGAAGCGCAAACCATCGAAGCGCACATTCGCAAAGTGTTTCAGATGGCAGGCCTGAGCACGGCGGTGATGACGAATGATCCACTCGATCCGGAGGAAGCCGCAGTCTGGCTGAACGGAGTCACTAACCATAGGCAATTTCGCGCGGTGTTGCGGCTGGATCGAATTCTGTGCAGCTGGTCTACGCACCGGCAGGTGTTGGCCACGCAAGGCTACCGGGTTGACGAGCAGGCATCCGGGAAGTCCGGGGCGGAAGTCCGGCGGTTCTTGGTGGACTGGTACGAACGCATGCAACCCGTGTACATGGCGGTCTCCCTGCCGGATGCTTTCGAATATCCCCAGGAGAGTGTGGGCAATCGATTGTTGAAGGATGCGGTGCTGCCTGCTTGCCGCGAATTAGATGTACCGCTCTCGCTCATGATTGGGGTGCGCAAACAGGTCAATCCATCGCTGCGTTTGGCCGGTGACGCCGTGGGCAGGGCGGATCTGCGGGCGCTGGAAAATCTGTGCCGCGAGTTTCCGTCCAATCGCTTTCTGGTGAGTGTGCTCAGCCGGGAGAACCAGCACGAACTTTGCGTTTACGCGAGGAAGTTCAGCAACTTGATGCCGTTCGGTTGCTGGTGGTTCATGAACAATCCTTCAATTGTGGAGGAAATCACTCGCGAGCGCATCGAGATGCTGGGAACAAGTTTCATTCCGCAGCATTCTGATGCCCGGGTGCTCGAGCAAGTCATCTACAAATGGAACAACACGCGGAGGACGCTGGCGCGCATCCTCTCTGACACCTACCGCCTTTTGTCGGAAGACGGCCGAGGCGTCACGCGCGGCGACATTCAGCGAGACATTACTCGCCTCTTTCGCTCGAACGCCGAAGCGTGGACGGGCCTGCGGGCACCCGTTTCCGATGTGCCAACGCAAACCTTGTAGGCGCGGCTTCCTTTGAAAAGACCACTCATTGCGGTGAGGTCATTTCCGATGATGAAGATCTTCAAGCGGTTGTGTTTACTCGGAAACTGTTTGATGTTTCCGAGCTTTGCGTCCCCGACCCTAGCCTAGGGCAAGCATCCTGAACTGAAAGACAAAGTCACGCACCGGACGTTATACTTCATCCGCGCAACGCCTCGCTGGAAAAGAACCGTTACTATCAAAAGGGCAGGCCGGCGCGAGATTACTTAGCTGCGCGGAGCATCACTACCCCGTGAGCGGGCACCGCTGCCGAGTATTCCGCCCCATCCAGCTTCAGGTCGCCGTGGGCCCAGAGATCTCTGACACGTGCGGGTGCAGATTTCATCCCTACGTCCGTCCATTTGACGGTGATCTTTGTGGGCGTGCCGCCGCGGTTAAATAATCCAAGGGCCTGGGCGCCGTCGGAGAGTGGCCTAGCCCAGACTTCCTGGTCGCCCCATTTCGCGATGCGCCGGCCCTGTTTGCCATCTTTGTCCTGATTGACGGCGATGACTTCGAGATTGGTGAGAATCTCCAGAATGGCGGGAGTCATGTTGCGTAAATCGTTTCCAGCGAGCAGCGGCGCGGCAAGAATCGACCACAAGCTCATATGCGTTCTATATTCGTCGCCGTTCATGCCGCCGTTGCCGATTTCGAGCATGTCCGGATCGTTCCAGTGTCCGGGCGTTGCCCACGGAGCCAGTTCGTCTTGGGAAAAACCAATGTTGGTCATTGAGTCCCAAGTGTCGCGGATGTCGCCCGTGGTGCGCCAGGCGTTGCCACCTACGTCGGCGCCCCACTTCCACACCTCGGCGCGCCCATACTGGCACAGGCTGTAGAGGATGGGACGCCCAGCTTTGAGAAGCGCATCGCCCATGACTTGATATAGCGCGCGCATCTCTTGGTCGGCGTAGAGGTTGCGCGCACCACACCAGTCGTACTTAAGATAGTCAATACCCCAAGCGGCATAGCTTTGCGCATCCTGCTCCTCGTGGCCGTAACTGCCTTCGTATCCCGCGCAGGTGTTTGGGCCGGGGGAAGAGTAGATGCCGATCTTGAGACCTTTGCTGTGCACGTAATCGGCGAGAGCTTTCATGTCGGGAAACTTCTTATTAGTCGTGATATTTCCTTGTGCGTCGCGGCCCGCCTCCCAGGTGTCGTCAATATTGATGTATTGATAGCCGGCCGCTTTCATCCCGTTGCTGGCCATGGCATCAGCCATTTCGCGGACGGCGGCGTCATCCACCCGCCCCGCAAACTTGTTCCAACTGTTCCAGCCCATCGGAGGGGTTTTGGAAAGGCCGTTGTCTGCCACCTTATGAATCGCCGGCAGCGGGAGGCGTGTGGGATAGGCGCCCTCACCGGGTGGCGCGCGGTGAGCGACCACTTGGATGAGCTCGGCATCGGGCCGACGCCGGGTGGCCGCGTGCAACTCGTCACCCACCAGCTTGCCCTCGTATTTCACACGGCGTTCATTGGTCCCGTCCGTCAGGCTACCGGTGAGCGTGAAACCATCAGGCCCGCCGGTGCTCTCGATAATCTTGTAATAAAACTGAGTGACTCGGATGGTGCCGGTTATGCGAGAGCCTTCCTGATAGAGATCTAGATAAGTAGTCCGGAAGGTGCCGTCCGGCAGGGCATCGCGGACCACCCAGTTTCCGGTCAAGTCCGCGGCAACACACGGGACCGCCAGGAGCAGGAGCAAAACAGTCGAAAGAGGTTTCATTCCATCCGGAGACTACAACAAACAAATATCGGCTCAAACTGTTTTATGAGCGGCGTCCTTTCAAATTTTCTTAAGAACGTGTTTAGGAGGACTACAACGTTTTTCGATCCGAGTCTTGGTGTACCCTATTCGCGCACTGCGCTGGAAGATCGTGCGTGGTCCATGCTTGCCGGATCTCAGCCTGATGCACCCATCCTCCATGCGGGAGAAACGATGAGATTAGAGGAGCTGCGAAGCAGGCTTCGCGGCGTGATCGCTTTTCCCGTCACGCCTTTTAAGCCCGATCTGTCCTTGGATATTGCTGGGCTCCGAAGAAACCTCCAGCATCTTGTACAACATCCGATCGCCGCAATCGTCGCTGCGGGCGGCAGGGGCGAGATGTGCTCGTTGACGCCGAGTGAGCATGAAGAAGTGGTGAGCCAGAGTGGATGAAGTGCGCGAGGTCCGAGCTATGAAAGCCATGATGAACCTGACTGGTCTGGCAGGTGAGCCAACGTGCCCGCCCCTTCCTAACTTGCGCCCGGAAGAGGTCGCAGAGGTCAAGACCATGCTTGAGTGGTGGAGGCCCGTTTTGGAGTAGCGAAACACAGCATCC
>Ga0209804_1001979_pt1 | contig 12756 bp, 12 predicted proteins | sample GraSoiAngelo_139_FD_185896 | JGI IMG/M metagenome (GOLD analysis project Ga0209804, IMG submission 185896) | Grasslands soil microbial communities from the Angelo Coastal Reserve, California, USA - 14_0929_12_20cm (SPAdes) (version 2) | ecosystem: Environmental > Terrestrial > Soil > Grasslands ... | reverse complement strand
GGTTCGAGCCGTTGGCGCACTTGCAAGGGCGCGCGCTAGCCGCGCGCATGCGTGAGTTCCTCCGCGATCGCCACGACGAGGATTGGTGGCGCAATCCCCGCAGCACGGCGTCGCTGCAAGCGCTGTGGGGACGCGGAGGCCGTCCCACGTGTGCGGAATTGTGGACGGAGCTGGGCGGGGAACCCTCTGTAAATCCGTTGCTCTTTGAACTCTCCCAGGCGTGCGCGTGACCTCGCTCACCCTTACCCTCGGCAATAGGTGAGAATCAGCCGTGCAATGTTTCAAGCGCGCCGGATCCGGTCTCCGCAGACAGGCGCGCGCACTGCTTCGTTAGGAGGAAAGTGATCCGCTGGCAGCCCATCTACCCGGTGCTCGATGAGAGCTGGCCGGTGCGCTACCGGTTCGAGTCGCTCGGCGCCTTGCAGCGTCACTTGCGGCTCGGAGAAGGCTTCCTCTTGCCCGACGCGGCCCTCCCGGGTGGTCCGGGTGCGCGCGTGATCGTCGAAGTCGCGGTGCCGGAGACTTCCGATCGGCCCCTTCTGCACGGCCGGGTGCGTGAGCGCGTGCAGGACGGGATCTGGCTGGATCTGCCATCCGCGCGTCCCGCGGCGCGCTGGGAGCCCGACCCGAACGGCCCACGGCGACGGCACCGGCGCCTCGCCTGCGAGCTGTTCGTCGAAGTGCATCCGCGCGGTGGGGAGCCCTGGCTGTGCCGCGCTTTGGATCTGAGCGACCGCGGCCTGCGCATCGCTACCGGCTTGGAGACCGGCATTCGCGGCGACGAGGTGGCGGCGACGCTGATCTCTTCCAACGATCACCTGGCACCGGCCGGCCTGCGCGGCCGCGTCGTCTGGTCGGCATCGTACGAGACTGGAATCGAGGTCCTGGATCCGTCGCAGCAGTTCCAGGAGATGCTGGCGGCGGCCGCCGGCCGTTGGGCACTGGTCGAGGAGATCGAGCATTCTCGAGAGTGCACCTGCCTTCAGGGCGATTCCGCCACCGGCCAGCGCCATCCATAGAGCCGGCTGTAGTGCCACCACTCCTTCGGGTTCACCCGGAACCCGGCCGCATGCATGGCGGTCTTCAGCGCTTCGCGATGCTCCTTCGCGGGGCCATCCGGCAGCGGCGCATCGGCCGCGGCATCCGGACCGAATGCGTCGAACTTCGTCGGGAGCTCGACGGGAGCGCCGGAGAGATCGGCAAGCTCGAGATCGACGGCAACGCCGCGCGCGTGCAGGCTGCCTCGCGAAGGATCGGCGACGGCGCCCGCCTGGGGATACGCTCTCCACAGGACCCGCTGGGACTCGGGCGAACGCGTGCAATCGCGCGCCACCAGCCGGAGCCCCTGCTTCCGCAGCGCGTCAGCGGCGAGCGCGAGCCGCTGGGCGACGCTGCGGCGCAAGAGGCATTTCGCGTCGGGCGGATAGAGCGCCCGGCCTGCGATGTTGTCCTCTTTTGCGTACGCGAGATCGACGATCAACCCCCGCACCACGGCAGCCGCGTCGACCAGCGGGTCCTCGGCTTCGGTGACTGGGGGGAGATGCTGCGGCCCGTACGTCTGCGCCGCGATCAGCAGCGCCAGGAGCATGCGCTATTTCAGGCGGCGCAAGGCGCGGATGATCTTGTCCTTTTCCTTCGAGCGTACCTGCGTGGCCGATCCTTTTTGCGACCGCGCTGCGAGCTTCTGCTTGAGCTCGATCTCCATCGCGAGCAGCTCCGCTCTCGCCTCCGGATGATTCTGGCCGCGCCGCGGCAAGAGCTCGCCCCGCCCGAGCGAAACGCCCGACCGCATCCGCACTGTCTTCTCCTCGCGCGCGGTTAGCCGGCGAGCGGCGATGCGCAGCAGCTCGCGGACTTCAGCGCTGGTAATCGTGTTCGAGGAGGCCTTGTTGGTCATTTCGCGGTTACCTCTCCGGGTCGTCGTCGCGGCGTCCATTTGCACCCTACCCCCCCATCTTGGGAGATCAATTTTTCTCCGGAATCACGCCTCTAGGCGCGCAGAGGAACACGGGATTCGCGACAGATCAACCTTTTGGCGCAAATGTGCGCACCTATCGTGAAAGATCCTGCTTTCACACAGCATTCGCCAGTCTCGCCGATGCGTCTTTTTTCCAATCCGGACGATCCGGATCGCGCCTCAAATAAGCCGGTGTGGAAACGTGGGCGCCCGTTCACGTCCGCATGAATGCGGTGGCGACCTCGGTCCGTGCAACCCGATTGGAGCGCAGGCCAGTGCTCTAGCGCGGAGCGGGTTCCTCTTCCTCGGTCTCCTCCGGCTCCTCGCCCGCGGGGACTTGCGGACCGGCGCCCGGACCCTTGCCGAGGAAGCGCAGCGGGTCCTTCACCGCATGCGGCACGCTCGTCTCCGGCTCGAACTGCGGAGCCTTCAGGCCCGGGTCCCTGCCGATGTTCGTGGTGACGAGCACGGCATGCAGATGCAGCTCGGCCGCCGGTCCTTGGGCATTCCCCGAAACCTTGAAGTGACCCTGCAGGTCACAAGCGAGCGGCGCAGCGGTGTCAGCATCGACGACCAGCGTCCCGCGCACCGAGACCGGCTCTTCCTTTTCCCACAGCTCGAGCCGGCGCGAGGTATCCGGATCGGTCTGGTTCTCCGGATACTGCACCGCGGGCAGATCGCTCGTCTCCTTCTCCCCGGCGCGCGCGCCGAAGCCGGTGACGGCGTAGCGCACGACGCGGCGGCCTTCGGACTTCGTCTCGCCGGCGTTCCGGAGCTTGAGACCTCGCGCCAGGCGATCGAAGGTCGCGAGCCCCGACATCGCCTGCTCGCGGATACGCAGTGGATCGGTGCGGTCGGTGCGGCGCTTGTGGAACGCGCCGTACAGGCTCTTCACGAACGCCTCGCCCTTCACCCAGACCAGCTCGAATCCCTGGTTGTGATCGTTCACCAGGCGAACCGAGAAGTCGTCGCCGGGCGCCTCCAGCAGTGTCGTCTCCTCGGCCAACGAGACCTCGGAGCCGCCGTCCGGCAGCCCGGGTCCGCGGAACCAGGCGAACTGCACCCGCTGCTGTGCCCGGTGCGGTCCGATGCGCTGGTCGATCTCGCGCCGCGGCATGTGCAGGACGCGCCGCGCCAGCGCGGGATCGTCGGCGAGTTGACCCGCCTGCAGCGTTTCCTTCGCCTCCGGCAGCTCGCCGACGGGCTGCTCCGGGGAGAAGATGCGCGCGCGCGCGGCCTCGTCCTCGGTGCGTTTGCAGGAGGCGGCGCAGAGGGCGGCGACGAGCACGAGGCGGTACATGGGTCGCGGAACCTTAACGGAACACCCTCCGGGCGTCGAAGAACAAAACGGGCTCATGCCCAGAGCATCCTGGCGATGGTCACGGATGCCGTGAGCCCCGTGAAATCCGCGAGCAGTCCGGCGGCGAGCGCGTGCCGGTAGCGGACGATGCCCACGGATCCGCAGTAGACCGAGAGGACGTAGAAGGTCGTCTCCGTCGAGCCCTGCAGCACCGAGCCGAGTCGTCCGGCGTACGAGTCAGGCCCGAGGCCCGGAGTCGCGAAGATGTTGCCCAGGAGCCCCAAGGCGCCGGAGCCCGACAGCGGCCGCACGAGCGCCATGGGAAGGACTTCCGCCGGCAGCCCGAGCGGGCCGGTGATCGGCGCGAGCACCTTCGCCAGGGCGTCCATCGCGCCGGCGCCGCGGAAGGCGCCCACGGCCGCGAGGATCGCCACCAGGAAAGGGATGATGCGAACGGCCACGTTGAAGCCTTCCTTCGCGCCCTCTACGAACGCCTCGTAGACCTTGACGCCCTTCACCCAGCCGTAGAGCGGGATGCCGACCAGCAAGGCGATCAGGATCCAGCTCGAGGCGATCTCGAACGCGTGCCTCACTTCCACACCCGCTCGAGCAGCTTGGCGGCGAGGATCGCCACCGTCAGCGCGCACACCGTGGCGATCAGCGTGGGCAGCAAGATCCCGGCTGGGTCGCTCGATTGCGCCGAGGCGCGCAGCGCGATCACGGTGGTCGGGACGAGCTGCAGCGAAGCGGTGTTGATGGCGAGGAACAATACCTGCGCGTTGGTGGCGGTACCCGGCGTCGGATTGAGCTTCTCCAGCTCTTCCATCGCCTTGATCCCGAACGGCGTGGCCGCATTTCCCAGCCCCATCATGTTTGCCGCGATGTTCAGCAGCATCGCCGAGATCGCCGGATGTCCGTCGGGGATCGCGGGAAAGAGCGGCCGGAACACGGGGCGGGCGGCGCGCGCGAGTTTCTCCACCAGGCCGGCCTTCTCCGCGATGCGCATCAGGCCAAGCCACAGCGCCATCACGCCGATCAGGCCGATCGCCAGCGTCACGCCTTGCGATGCGCCTTCGAACGCGCCCTGGCCGACGGCCTTCACGTCGCCGCGGACCGCGCCCACGATTGCGGCGCCGACCAGCAGCAGCACGAAGACGAGGTTCATGCCCCGCATTCAACGCGCGCAGGCGCCGTTTGCAAGGTTTCCTCTCCTTGACCCCACTGCGCAGCGCGTGCTACTCGCCCGCGTCGCTTTGCGCTTTCCGGGAGTGGATCGGATGCTTCGCTCGCTCTGTCTCGCCGCCGCTCTCAGCCTCTCCGCGACCGACGCTCTCGCCCAGACTGCCCCCGCCCGCAAGACTCCGGCGAAACCGAAGCGCCCGCCGCAGGCTCCGTCCGGCGATTCACAGACGCCCTCCACCTCCACGAAGACCGGCGAGCCGGGCACCACGGCGGCTCCGGCGCAATCCGATTCCGCGGCCGCCGGCGCGGGCACGACCTCCACTCCGGCGCCGGCCGCCGCGGGAGCGAGCACCGCGCAGGCTCCGCGCGCATTCGATCAAGAGGAGTTCCGCCGCCAGGTGATGGAGGAAGTCCGCCGCGAGTTGCAGAAGACGAAGGACGAGGTGAAGCAGGAGACCGCCTGGGTCGAGCAGGACTCGCAGGCGCGCGTGCAGGACAGCGAGGCGGTGGAATCGCTCAAGCAGCGCGTCAACTTGTTCCAGCCGCACGGGTACCTGCGCATGCGCGGAGAGTTCTTCAACAACATGCGGCTGGGGCGCGGCTCCGATCCGGCGGGCTTCTTTCTCTTCCCCGGACCGTTCATCGGCACCGGCGGCAACAACAGCCAGTCGGATGCGAACTTCCGGTTTCGCTTCGAGCCCACGCTGGCAGTGAGCGAGGACCTCTCGATCTACTTCCAGGCGGACATCCTCGACAACATCCTGCTCGGCAGCAGTCCGGCGACGGATGCCTATCTCGACCCGTTCACGCCGCTCTCCGTGCTGGCGGCGCGGCGCGGCTCCGGCACCGTCAACGTGAAGCGCGTCTGGGGCCGGGTGAACACCCAGCTCGGCGAGCTGGTCTTCGGGCGCATGGGCTACCACTGGGGCCTGGGAATCCTGCACAACGACGGCAACTGCCTCGATTGCGACTTTGGCGACACCTACGATCGGATCGCCTTTGCGCCCCGTGAGTTCAAGGGCCACCACCTCTCGGTGATGTTCGACATCCTGGACAAGGGCGCCAGCACCGCCGGGGAGAAGGGGGAGCTCGGGCGCAGCGTGGACCTCGACACCCTGGACGACGGCTACCGGCTGGCGTTGGAGGTCACCCGCGTCGATACGGCCGAGGAGATCAAGCGCAAGCTGGAAGCGAACCAGTGGGTGTTCAACTACGGCGTCGTGGTCGACTACCGCACGCAGCCCTGGGACACGCCGGTGAGCGCCACCGACTCGACCGGGACGTTGCGATCGCACGTCGTCCGGCGGGCCGCCAAGATCTACCAGCCGGACGCGTTCCTCTCGCTCAAGCGCGGCAAGTGGCGGCTCGACACGGAGATCGCCTTCAACCTCGGCAGCGTCGGTACGCACCAGCAGACCGACTTCGACATCGGCAGCGTCACGCCGGACGTCGCTGCGGAGCTGACCCGCGGGGTCACTTTCTTCCAGTTGGGCGGCGCCCTGCAGACGGACATCGCGCTGCTCTCCGCCGACGCGCTGCTCTTCGGCCTCGAGTTCGGCGCCGCCTCCGGCGACAAGGGCGCGTACGGGTTTGGCGCCCGGCCTTGGCGCAACGGGTCTGGGGCTGCCCAGCCGGCGGCCCCCGGGCAGCAGCCGACGCAAGCGGCCGGCATCGGAGACATCGACGGCAGCCATCTCGACTTCTCCACGCCGACCGGCGGTCATGCGCGCATCAACAACTTCATCTTCAACCGGGCGTTCAACGTCGACATGATCCTGTTCCGGAACCTGGTCACGTCGGTGACCAGCGCCTGGTACCTGAAGCCGTCGATGCGCTACCGCCCGACCGGCCGCAAGACGGGCGGCGGGGACGACACGGGCTTCGAGCTGATCCTCTCGGGGATGTACTCGCAGGCCTGGTATCCGGAGAACACGCCGGGGCTGGCGCGGCCGCTCGGGCTCGAGTTCGACGTCGGCATCACATACGACACCTCCGACAAGTTCCACGCCGGACTGGCCTACGGCCTGCTCGTGCCCTTCGACGGCCTCCGGAACGTAGCCACGGGCCAGGGCACATCCATCGCGCACGCGGTGCGCTTGCTCCTGGCGATCCCGTTCTAGCCGCTCCCGCGCCGAAGGCGCGGGTATGCGCAAACACCCGCAGGCAGGTCATGAAAATACGTTCTAGTCCGATGAGGCGCCTGGTTCGCGCGCTCATCGTCCTCGCCACTTCCACGCTGGTCGTCTGCGGGGTCAGAGGACCGCCCCGACCACCCACGCCCGAGATCGCGCCGGACGCTGGAACGGAGGATGGGGGCGCCCGGTGAACCACTTCCAGCGCCGCAAGGGCGAGCTGTGCTGCGAGGACGTGCCGCTGTCCCGGCTGGCGGAAGAAGTGGGGACGCCGGCGTACGTCTACTCGAAAGCGACCCTGCTCCGCCACGCGCGGGTCTTCCGCTCCGCGCTGCGAGGACTCGACGTCCTCGCCTGCTTCGCGGTGAAGTCCGCGCCGAATCTGGCTTTGCTTGCGTTGCTCGCGCGCGAGGGTCTCGGCTTCGACATCGTCTCCGGCGGAGAGCTCTTCCGCGTGCTCCAGGCAGGTGGGGACGCACGCAAGGTCGTCTTTTCCGGCGTCGGCAAGCGGCAGGAAGAGCTCGCGGCGGCCCTGGACGCGGGCATCTTCCAATTCAATTGCGAGAGCGAGGAAGAGCTGCAGCAGCTCTCGCGCATCGCGGCACGCAAGAAGAGGGTGGCGCCGGTCGCGCTGCGCGTGAATCCCGAGGTGGACGCGCGCACGCACCCGCACATCGCCACCGCCCTCTCCACGAGCAAGTTCGGCATCCCCGCCGAACGGGTGCTCGCGACATACCGGCTCGCGGCTGCGCTCCCCGGCATCCGGGCGGTGGGCGTCGCCTGCCACATCGGCTCCCAGATCGCCTCGGTAAAGCCTTTCGCGGAGGCCGCCGAGAAGATGCGGGCCCTGGTATTGCGGTTGCGCGAGGATGGCCACGACATCCGCCGCCTGGACATGGGCGGCGGCCTCGGCGTGCCGTACGGCGACGGGCCGGAGCCTCCCTCGCCGCGGCAGTATGGCGAGGCACTGGTGCGCGTGCTCGAGGGGTTGGACGTGAAGGTGCTGGTCGAACCCGGGCGGCTCCTGGTGGCGAACGCGGGCGTCCTCCTCACGCGGGTCTTGCTGCGCAAGCAGGGGCGCGGATCGCGCAGGTTCGTGGTGGTCGACGCCGGCATGAACGACCTGTTGCGACCAGCGCTCTACCAGGCGCACCATGAGGTGGAGCCGGTCGCCCGGCCCCGCCGGGGCGCGGAGGTGGTCGACGTGGTCGGCCCGGTCTGCGAGAGCGCCGACGTGCTGGCGAAACGGCGCCGGGTCCATCCATTGGCAACCGGCGACCTCATCGTCATGCGCACCGCGGGCGCCTACGGGATGGCGATGGCCTCGCAGTACAATGCCCGCCCCAGGCCGGTGGAAGTGCTGGTGGACGGGCGCTCGTGGCGCGTGATTCGCGCGCGTGAGAGTTATAAAGACTTGATCCGCGGCGAGTCGCCGTAGGGAGCGAGCGATGAGCAGGCTGCGCGGTTCCATGGTCGCACTGGTCACCCCCTTCCGGGACGGTGCCCTCGACGAGGCTGCGCTGCGCGCGCTCGCGCGGTGGCAGATCGAAAAGGGCACTTCCGGACTGGTTCCGTGCGGCACCACCGGGGAGGGCGCGACGGTCACCGCCGACGAGCACTTCCGGATCGTGCGGGCCTGTGCAGAGGAGGCCCGCGGGCGGGTGCCGGTGATCGCCGGCTGCGGCAGCAACGATACGCGCAAGACGATCGAGAACGTCCAGCGGGCAAAGGAAGCCGGCGCCGATGCGGCGCTGGTGGTGACGCCCTACTACAACAAGCCCACTCCGGAAGGGCTCTTCCGACACTTCGAGGCGGTTGCGAAGCAGGGCGGGCTGCCGGTGGTGCTCTACAACGTCCCCTCGCGAACGGCCGTCGACATGCTCGCGGACACGGTCGCCCGCTGCGCGAAGCTGCCCGGGATCATCGGCGTGAAAGAGGCGAGCGGCAACGTCGTGCGGATCGCGGAGATCCAGGCGGCGGGCGTACCGCCGGACTTCGCGCTCCTCGCCGGCGACGACATGTTCACGCTCCCGACGCTGGCTTCCGGCGGCCACGGCGTGATCAGCGTGGTGGCGAACATCGCTCCGGCGGACCTGGCGGGGCTCTGCGACGCGTACTTCGCCGGCGATCTGGCGAAGGCCCAGCGCGCGCAGACGAGGTTCGCCAGCCTGGTCAAGGCGATGTTCTGCGAAACCAACCCGATGCCGGTGAAGCACGCGCTGTACCGGATGGGAAGGATCTCTCCCGAGCTGCGCCTCCCGCTGGTTCCGATCTCGCAGTCGGCCGCAATCCGCGTCGAGGCGGCGATGCGCGAGTACGGCGGCCTGCTGTGATCCGGGCCGTGGTGGCCGGCGCGGGCGGGAGGATGGGCTCCCGCGTCCTCGCCGCGCTGCGCGAGGAGAAGGACTTCGCGGTGACCGGCGCGTTCGAGCGCGCCGGCAGCGAGCACGTGGGCCGCGATGCGGACGGCATCGCAATCGTGGCGGGGATCGACGATGCCCTGGGCAAAGGCGCGGACGTGGTGATCGACTTCACCGCCCCTTCCGCGTCGCTGCAGCACGCGTCCGTCTGCGCCGCGCGAGGCGTGGCGCTGGTGATCGGCACCACCGGTTTCGCCGCCGAGCAGAAGAACGACCTGCGCACCGCGGCGCGCCGCATCCCCCTGGTCCTCGCCCCCAACATGAGCGTCGGCGTGAACGTGCTGTTCCGGCTGGTGGCGGAGGCGGCGCGCGCGCTGGGATCGGCGTACGAGGTGGAGATCGTCGAGATGCACCACCGGATGAAGCGCGACGCGCCGAGCGGCACCGCATTGCGGCTGGCCGAGATCGCTGCGGAGGCGCTCGGTCCCGGTCCCGAGCAGTCCTTCGTGTACGCCCGCCATGGCGATACCGGTCCCCGGAAGAAGGGTAGCATCGGCCTGCAGTCGCTGCGCGGCGGCGACGTCGTCGGTGAGCACACGGTCCATTTCCTCGCGGAGGGGGAGCGCCTGGAGTTGACGCACGAGGCGACGAGCCGCGACAACTTCGCCCGCGGCGCGGTCCGGGCTGCGCGCTGGCTTGCGGGCAGAAAGCCCGGCTTCTACGACATGCAGGACGTTCTCGGGCTGCGGACATGATTCAGATCGCGCGTTATCTGGGAAGCGACGGCGAAATCCTCGAAGGCGTCGTCGTGGGCGACGAGATCGAGGAGATCTCGGGACTGGACCCCATGCTGCGCGGCGGACGCCGCGTCGGAGGGAAGCGCAAGCTCGCCGGCGTCCAGCTCCTTCCCTGGGGCATCGGCCGCAAGATCGTCGGGATCGGGAAGAACTACGTCGACCACGCGAAGGAGTTCGCCAGCGAGGTGCCGAAGGAGCCGCTGCTCTTGATGAAGCCGACCAGCGCGCTGATCGGCCACGGGCAAGCGATCGTCCTGCCGCCTCAGTCCATCTCGAAGGAAGTCCATCACGAGTCGGAGCTTGCCGTGATCGTCGGCGAGCGCCTGAGGCGCGCATCCGAGTCCGAATGCGCGAAGGCAGTCGTGGGCGTCACCTGCCTCAACGACGTGACCGCCCGCGACATCCAGCGCGCGGAAGGGCAGTGGACTCGGGCCAAGGGGTTCGACACGTTCTGTCCGGTGGGGCCCTGGGTGACGGTCGGGCTCGACTGGTCGAACCTGCGCGTGCAGTGCCGCGTCAACGGCGTGGTGAAGCAGGACGGGCGCACGAAGGACCAGGTGTTTCCCGTCCCGCGGCTGCTCGCGTTCATCTCCGCGGGGATGACCCTGGAGCCCGGCGACGTGGTCACGACGGGGACCCCGGCCGGCGTCGGTCCCATCCGGGGCGGCGATGTGGTCGAAGTCGAAGTCGAAGGCGTCGGCGTGCTCCGTAACGAGGTGCGGGCCGAGTGAACCCTCTGCTCTCCCGGCTGGCCGGGTACATGCAGGAGACCGCGAACGCGCAGCGCGAGGCGGCCTTGCGGTCGGGCAGGCCCGTGTACGATTTCGGGATCGGAGATCCGCGCGAGCCGACTCCCGGATTCATCCGCAAGGCGCTGCGCGACGGCGTTCCCGAGGTTTCGCAGTATCCCTCGATCGCGGGGGCGCCCGCGCTGCGCAAGGCGATCGCGGGCTACCTGCAGCGCCGCTTCGCGCTCTCGCTCGATCCGGGCACGGAGATCCTGCCCTGCGCGGGAGCGAAGGAGGCGTTGTTCCATCTTCCGCTCTGCGCGGTCAGCCCCGATCGGCCGCTCTGCTGGTACCCCGACCCGGCATACCCGGTCTACGAGCGCGCGATCCTCTTCGCGGGCGCGACTCCGCGCACCTATCCGCTGCGCGCCGCGCGGCAGTTCCTGCCCGATCTCGACGCGATCCCGGCCGCGGATCTTCGCCGGACCAGCCTCTGGTTCGACTGCTATCCGCACAATCCGACCGGAGCGGGGGCGCCGCGGGAGCACCACGAGAGGCTCGCGCGGCTGGCGAAGGAGCACGGCTTTCTCGTGGTCTGCGATGAACCCTACGTCGATCTCTACGTGCACGAGCCGCCCCACTCGGCCCTGCAGATCTCGCGCCGGCGTTTGATCGCCATCCACAGCTTGTCGAAGCGCAGCGGCATGACCGGCTACCGGAGCGGGTTCATCGCCGGCGACCCCGAGGTGATGCGCTGGCTGCGGGAGGCGCGCGCGAACTTCGGAGTCGCCTCCCAGGCGTTCGTCCAGCAGGCAGCGATCGCGGCTTGGAGCGACGACACGCACGTCGAGCAGCGCCGCAGGGTCTTCGCGGAGAAGCGCGAGGTGCTGCTCGCGCACCTGCGCAAACTCGGGCTGGAAGTGGGCGGGGAAGGCGCGTTCTATCTCTGGGTGCGCGTCCCGCTCGGGGAGACCAGCGAGGGATACGCCGCCCGGCTCGCGGCCCGGAACATCCTGGTGGTGCCCGGAACGCAATTCGGCGCCGAGGGCGAGGGGTTCATCCGGCTGGCGATGGTTCCCACCGTCGCCGACTGCCGGGCCGCCGTGGAGGCCTGGCCGGCCTGATGCACGGAAGCGGTCGGCGCTTCGCCGATCCGCTTGCGGCGAGAACGAGAGGCTGCGCACGATTCCATCGTGCGCATCGCCGCCGCATTCGCAGCCGCCCTGCTGGCCATCGGCGCCGTCACCGCCGCGTCGCTCCGTTCGCTTTCCGCGCGGCGCGACTGGTCGCGCTGGATCGTGCATACGCAGGACGTGCGGCTCTCCATCGCGCGCGTCTTGACTCTCGCGACGGAGGCCGAGTCGGCACAACGCAGCTACCTGCTCGAGGGACGCGAGGAGTCCGTCGAGTCGTTCCGCAAGGCTGAAGAGGACCTCGCGAGGGAGGTCGACAGGCTGGCCTCGCTCGCGCGCGACAATTCCCGGCAACAAGAGCGCATCGCCGCCCTCCGGTTGCTGCTGCAGACCAGGACGCAGGCGCTGCGCGCGCCGATCGAGCGGCGGCGCGGCGGCGATCCGGCGCCGCCCGGGACAGGCGAGGCCACCTATTTCACGCAGCGCGGCCGCCTCCTCCTTGCCGAGATGGAGGACGAGGAGACGAGCCTGCTGATGAATCGCCTGGGGCGACTGTCGCGCGCGGACCGGTGGTCAGCGGCGGTGACCGTGGGCGGCGCGGTCCTCTTGCTCGTTCTCGCCGCCGCCGCCGCCCTGGCCGTGCGCGGCGATCTGCGACGGCGCGAGGAGCAGGCCCGGGAACGGGCGCGGGTGCTCGAATATCAACAGCGGCTGATCGCGATCGCCGGGCACGATCTGCGCAATCCACTCACGGCGGTGCTGGTGTCGGCGCAGATGCTGCTGCAGAGGAGGGAAGAGCTGAGGCCGGCGCAGGCGAACGCGGTCAACCGCATCCTGCGCAGCGCTGCCCGCATCGATGCGCTCGCCGGCCTGTTGATCGACTTCACCTACGCGCGGCTGGGCAAGGGCATTCCGGCACGCGCGAGCGCCATGGACGCCCTCGCGATCGTCGAGCGCGCGATCGACGAGCTGCGCGAGACGAATCCAGGGCGTGAGATTCGCCTCGAGAGCAACGCGGCCGCGCTGTCCGGCTCCTGGGACCCGGATCGCGTCTCGCAGCTCGTGTCGAACCTCGTGTCCAATGCGCTCCAGTACGGCGCGCGCGATGCGCCGGTCACCGTATCCTTGTCTCGCGATGCGGCGGGCGCGCTGGAGGTCCGGGTCCAC
>Ga0209804_1001977_pt1 | contig 12759 bp, 7 predicted proteins | sample GraSoiAngelo_139_FD_185896 | JGI IMG/M metagenome (GOLD analysis project Ga0209804, IMG submission 185896) | Grasslands soil microbial communities from the Angelo Coastal Reserve, California, USA - 14_0929_12_20cm (SPAdes) (version 2) | ecosystem: Environmental > Terrestrial > Soil > Grasslands ... | reverse complement strand
TCCGACCCTCTCCTGTCCATGTGGTTTCTCAGCTGGACGCCGTACGCGCTCAGCCATGCACACAACCCATTTCTCACGAGCTACGTAAACTATCCGAGGGGCGTCAACCTGATGTGGAACGCCTCCACGCCGGCGCTCGGCGTGCTGCTCTGGCCCATCACGGTTATCTGGGGCGCGGTTCTCAGCGACAACCTCATCACGACGGCCAGTTTCGCCTTGTCCGCATTCTTTGCGTTCGTGGCGATCCGCCGGTACGTTCGAGGTGATCTCGCGTCGGCGTTGGGCGGCCTCCTCTATGGGTTTTCTCCATATCTCATGGCACAGGACATTGGCCACGCGCAAGTGGTTTCGTCCGCCATCACCATCCCTCTCGCCTTCCTGCTGCTCGATGAAGCCCTGGTGCGTCAGCGGCTGAAACCTTGGCTGCTCGGGGTGCTCATCGCCGGGCTGGGGATCCTGCAGTTCTTCATCTTCGAGGAGATCTTTGTCAGCGAGATCGTCGCCGCGGGTGTGCTGATACTTGTCCTAGCGTGCTTCAACCCGCGTCAGGTTCGCAACCGCGCGCCGTATGTGCTCAAGACGCTGGGGGTAGCCGCCGCGCTGATTGCTGTCGTGATTGCCTACCCGGCAGTCGTCGTGCAACTGCGTGGTCCCAATAGGCTGGTCGGCTACACGCACAATCCGGAGCTCTTTGTCACCGATCTCCTCAACTTGGTCGTGCCCACCTCCACGCAGCTCATCGCCCCGTCATGGGCCACCAACATCAGCTCCGCCTTCACCGGAAACATCTCCGAGTGGGATGGCTATCTCGGCCTTCCGCTCCTGGTGCTCGTGGCCGTCGTCGCGGCGCGCCACTGGCGCCAACCGATGGTCCGCACGTCGATTGTCGTGGCTGCCGTCATCACCGTGTTGTCACTCGGCGCGCATCTGCATGTGAATGGCAAGCAGTTGCACGTCCCCTTGCCCTGGTGGATCCCGTCGCGCCTGCCACTGCTCCAGGACGTTCAACCCAACCGTTTCACGATCTACGTGTACCTGTGCGCCGGTTTCGTGCTCGCCTTTGCGATCAACCGCCTCTGGGCCTGGCGACACAACCTCGTCCTTTCGGTGCTGGTGCTCGGCGTTGTGATGGCACCGCTGATTCCCCAGCTCCCGCTTTCCTCACAGCCGTTCTCCGTGCCCTCCTACTTCGCGAGCGCCGCCGTCGGCGAGATCCCCGACGGGGCTGTGGTGTTGACGGTTCCGTGCGCCTGCCAGTACTCGATGGAAGGCCTGACGTGGCAGGCGACATCGAAGATGCACTTCAGAGTGCTCGGCGCCGGGTATTTCTTTGGGATCCCGTCGACCGGTCAGGAGCAGATGCTCGCAACGGCAACCGCGCTCGCGGGTGACTCGCCGGCACCCGTGAATGATGCGCAGCGAGCGACGTTCCTTCAGGAGCTCCGCGACGTTGGAGCGCGTGCCGTGGTGCTGGGACCGGTGCCGAAACAGGCCGCTGCCGCCGGGATTCTCAGCGGCGTGCTGGGCTTCAGCCCGCACTCGAGCGGTGACGTCGACGTCTGGGTGCTCAACCGTTGAATGCCTGCCAGAGGTGGCCGTTCGACCCCTGCCAGGAGACAACTTCTCCACCGGATGTTCTGGCGACGGTCGGGGACGACGCGAGCTGGCTCGCAGTGGTGCCTCCCAACGTGGCCGTCAGGTCCGCCGGCCCGTACCACTGACCACTGAATCGAGCCCACCAGAGATCATCTTTGGTGGCGGGGGCCGTGCCCGTGCTGCCCGGCGGACTGGTGCTGGCCCCCTGCCACAGGACCAGGACCTGACCACCACGATCGACCACGACGCTGGGTGCCGATTCGACCCCCGCTCCGCCGAGCTGTGCGGTCCAGTCGGCCGGGCCCTGCCAATGATCCGTGTACCACGCCTGCCAGAGGTGCCCGTTGGTGCCCTGCCAGAACAGCAGCAGCTGCGATGGCGTGTACGCGACGCTGGGCGCCGAGGCCAAGGTGGCGGAGGTGTTGCCCCACTGCGTTGTCCAGTCGACCGGGCCCTGCCAGTGGTCCGTGTACCACGCCTGCCATGCATGTCCGTCGGTGCCCTGCCAGAACACCAGCAATTGCGTGGGCGTCTTGGTGACGTTGGGAGCCGACGCCAGGGTGTCCGACGTGCTGCCCCACCGCGCCGTCCAGTCGACCGGACCCTGCCAATGATCCGAGTACCACGCCTGCCACACGTGCTTGTCGGCGCCCTGCCAGAAGACCAGCACCTGCGTGGACGTGACCGTGACCGTGGGTGTCGAGGCAACCGTGGCCGATGTATTGCCCCACTGCGCGGTCCAGTCGACCGGGCCGTGCCAGCTGTTGTCGTACCACGCTTGCCACACGTGTCCGTTGGTGCCCTGCCAGAACACCAGCACCTGTGTGGACGTGACGGTGACCGTGGGTGCAGAGGCAAGGGTGGCGGCCGGGTTGCCCCACTGCGCGGTCCAGTCGACGGGGCCACGCCACGCGTTGTCAAACCAGGTCTGCCAGAGGTGACCGTTGACGTCACGCCAGAAGACGAGCTGCTGTGTCGATGTCACGGCGACGGTCGGCTGCGACGCGGGGGCCGCGGCGCCCTGCCATTGCGCCGTCCGGTCCAGCGGGCCGACCCACGACAGCGGACGCACCCACCCGATCAGTGGTGTGTAGCCGGACGGCTGCGTGACGGTCGAACCGTTCAACGCGAAGTGGTCGGCGCCGCTCGGCGTGCCGTTCTGCTGGACGATGTTGACGTATCCGGGACCCACCGCTGAGACCACGGCGACATGACCGGCGCCATCCCAGTAGCTGCCGAGCCAACCGGGACCGAAGATCATGAGATCGCCCTGCCGTGGCGGCACGCCGCTCCCGTTCGGGAACTGCATCAGCGGCACCGGCAGCGCCGGCGCGGCCTGCCACATGGAGGCCGCCGATCCGCTGGCGCCGCCGTATCCGTACCAGGTCGGCGGCTCACCCCACGCGTAGTACGCGTAGCGCTGGGCCAGCTCGTTGCACTGGAACTCCTGACCGAACTTGCACCCATTCGGCGGACCGCATGTCGCGTTGTTGAAGGAGTTCCCGTTTCCGTAGACGGTCAGGTTGCTGCAGTTGGTCACCCATGTGGCCCAATTACATCCGGCAATCAGCGGAGCTCCATACGGCCCCGAGCTCGACTGGTGAGACACGAGGCCGAGCAGTCCGGGAACGAGATGCACAGGTGCGCCCGTGACGGCGGCTGCACTTGTCGGCGCCGTCGCAGCGACGACGCAGGCGGCGACGAGTGACGCGGAAACGCCAGATACCCAACGAGCGCGCATGGCCTGCGAGCCTGGCAGGTGCGGTCAGATGGCCTCGATACGCCGCGGCAACAATTGTCCGACGTCGGGGGTCCGTGTCTTCGAGCGCTACGCGCGCTCCAGGACCATCGCGATGCCCTGTCCGCCGCCGATGCACAACGCCGCCACACCGAGGTGCGCATCGCGCTTCAGCATCTCGTGAAGCAGCGTCACCAGGATGCGCGTGCCGCTTGCCCCGATGGGATGACCCAGGGCTATCGCCCCCCCGTTGACATTGAGCTTGTCCTCCGGGATGGCGAGTTCCCGCCCCACCGCTACCGATTGGGCGGCGAAGGCCTCGTTGAGCTCGAAGAGGTCGATGTCTCGCAACTCGACGCCCGCCTTCTGCAGAGCCAGTTTAACGGACGGAACCGGTCCCATTCCCATGATGCGGGGAGCCACCCCGGCGCTCGAGTAGCTCCGGATTCGTGCGAGCGGCACGCGATGCTCGGCCTTGGCGCGGTCGTCGCTCATGACCACGACCGCTGCGGCGCCGTCGTTGATGCCGCTCGCGTTGCCCGCGGTCACCGTGCCGTCCTTCGCGAAGGCAGGTCGCAGCGCGCGGAGCGAGTCAACGGTGGTGCCGGAACGGGGATGCTCGTCGGTATCCACCAGCACCTGCTCCTTCTTGCGCTGCACCGGGACCGCAACGATCTCGTCCTTGAAACGGCCGCCGGCGATGGCCGCCTCGGCCTTCTGTTGCGACGCGGCCGCGAAGGCATCTTGATCGTCGCGCGAAACCTCGAAGTCGCGTGCGATGTTCTCGGCGGTGGTGCCCATGTGGCAGTCGTCGAAAGCGCACCACAGACCATCGCGGATCATCTCGTCGATGAGCTGTCCGTGCCCCAGCCGATATCCGTATCGCCCGTTCTCCATGAGGTATGGAGCACGCGACATGTTCTCCATGCCCCCTGCCACGACGCATTCGGCATCGCCGGCGCGGATGGCCTGCGCCGCCAGCGCCACCGTCTTCAAGCCGCTTCCGCACACCTTGTTGATGGTCGTCGACGGCACCGTGTCCGCGAGACCCGCGCCGATGGCCGACTGCCGCGCCGTGTTCTGCCCGAGCCCGGCCTGGAGCACGTTGCCCAGCAGGACCTCGTCTGCTTCGTCTATCCCGGCGCGCTGCATCGCCTCCCGCACCGCCAGAGCACCAAGTTGCGTTGCAGAGACGTCGACGAAGGCGCCTCCAAACGTGCCAACGGGGGTTCGCGCCGCGCTGACGATGACCGCGTCTGCCATCGAGCCCACTCTACGCCAGCGTGTCGAGGCTCTGAGGCAGCTCGCGGGCGAACGCGGCTTTGTATCGGGCACGGAACTCGTGCCGGCTGAACACGTGACCCTGCGGTCCGGTCGCTTCCACGGCGAACGCGCCGGCCAGGGCCGCGACCTGTCCCGCCTCCTGCAACGAAGCGCCGGCTCGCAAACCGGTCAGGAGTCCTGCGGCAAATGCGTCGCCCGCTCCCGTGGGATCGACCACATGCTGCACCGGCGCGGCGGCGACGTCGAGGACGGCGTCGGGTGCGTACAGGGCGCTGCCGGTCGCGCCCCGCGTCACTGCGACGAGACGGCGAGCCCCGAGCTGCTCGACCGCGATGCCCGTGCGCTCGCGCATCATCTCGAACTCATAGTCGTTGCCCACGACGAGCCACGCCGTTTCGAGGCCGCGTCGCAGCACCGCATCCGGGATCGACGGAATCTGTTGCGCAGGGGCAAACGTGAGCCGGGCGCCCCGGGCTGCCGCCTGGTCGATGTGCACGGCGATGGCGTCCGGTGCGTCCGCTCCCACGACCACGTCCGACACGTCGTCGATGCGCGCGAGGTCCACGCTCGCTGCGCGCGCCATGGCTCCCGCATAGAACGCAGTGATCTGATTGTCGGCGAGGTCGGTCGTGATGAATGCGCTCGCGGTGCCCACGCCCTCGCACGACAACACGGCGGAGGTGTCCACCCCCACGGACTCGAGCGTGGCTGCGTACTCCGTGAAGTCGTCGGCGCCGACCGAGGCACACAGCATCGGATGCTCGCCGAGCAGGCCCATGGTGTAACAGACGTTCGCCGCGGTTCCCCCGCGCCGGCGCTCGAGTCGGTCGACCTGAAAGGACACGTTGATCAGATGGGTCTTGTCGGGCAGGATGTGATCGCCGAAGCGCCCCGGAAAGACCATGATCGTGTCGTACGCGACCGACCCGGTCACCGCGATGCGTCCCACGCCCGGTGAGGATACGGGTCCGGGCAGGCGTCTCCGCACGCAGGCTGTCCGGTTCGGGGGAATCGCGACAATGACCGCCATGGCTTTGCATGAGCTGCGCAAGAAGGCGCCTGCCACCGCGCTTTCCGGCCCCGTCGCGCCGCAGCCCACAGAGCAAGAAGCAGAGCTGGCCGAAGCCGTCGAGGTCTACCACCGCACGTATACGACCGTTCTCCGCAGCAGTGGCGAGACGCTGCTGCGGGTGTTGGAGCACTCGCACAAGGCGATGGGGTCGAGTCTCCACCCGCTGGCAGCCTCGCCGCAGCCGGACCTCGGCGCCTTCCTGTACGCAGTGCGACGTCTGCCGCAGGCCATCTACAGCGCGGAGCGCGTGCTGATGGGCCAGTCAGCCGAAGTGTTTGCGCAGCAGGGATACGGCTCCGTGATCGAGTGGAACGAGGTCCGTGCTCCGGGCCGGCGCCGGCGCTGGTACGACGACGGCAAGAAGACGCTCGCCGTGCTCATCGCCAGCGCGTCGGACGTGGACGATCTCATCCCGACCATGGTCGGGTTCCAGATCGAATGGAACAAGATACGGATTGCCCTCCGCGGGTCCGGCGTGGAGCGAATCGCCGACCTCGACCCCGCAGCGTGCGCGGACGCGTGCGGCGGCGCCGAGGACGACTGGCTGCAGCTGTATGAGGCGTGGGGGCCCGCCTTCGGAGAGCGCCTCACCGACGTGGCGCACCACAACATGTCCCTGCGGGTGCGCATGCTGGGCGGCACACAGGTCGGATATGCACGGGTCACCCGGCGCTGGTGGCAGCAAGTCACCGGCGTCATGCGCTCCGAATCACTGCTCAACCGTCCGGTGTACTTCGTCAGCAGCAATTCGCACTCCATCGCGAATCTGGTGACCGGGGTCGCCCACCGCCACGAGGAGCGCTTGGTTGCGTCGCTGGAGGCGGAGGGACCGAGCGAGCTCCGCGACGAGCTGGAGCGCTTTCGCATGAACACCGCGGAGGGCAACTGGAACAACCTTCTCTTCCACGCTGCGCGCCAGACCTTCCGTGCCGCAAGCGACGCCGAGCGTGCGGCGCTACGACGTGAGGAGCGTGAGGCGGGGCTCCTCAACGTCACCAGCCGCACCGCGCTCGACGTCGCGGCCCAGGTGATCCCCCTCGACCGTCTGGCGCTGCCGAACCTCGATGAACGCCTGCTGCCGGTCGAAGCAGAAGTGCTGCGCCGCAGCCCCGCAGTCATCGTCAACATCGACTACCCACTGGGATTGGCCGCCTACAACATCCTGCGAGAGGTGGCGGAGACCGCCGCCGACCTGCGCGGTGTCTACATCCTCGGCAAGGCCGCGACTCTGAACGCCGACGTTGGCGACGTGATGATCAGCAGCGTGGTCCACGATGAGCACAGCGGCTCCACCTACTGGCTCGACAACGTCTTCGATGTCTCTGACATCGCGCCATATCTGCGTTTCGGCAGCGGGCTGGACAACCAGCGCGCCGTCAGCGTGAAGGGGACGTTCCTGCAGAATCGCGGCTACCTCGACTTCTACTACCGCGAGGCGTTCACCGTGGTGGAGATGGAGGCGGGGCCGTATTGCGCCGCGGTATTCGAGCTGAGCCAGCCGGCTCGCTATCCGATCGGAGAGCCGGTCAACTTCTCGAAGCTCCCCATCGACTTCGGGGTCATCCACTACGCCTCCGACACACCGTTCACCCAAGCACGCACGCTGGGGGCCAGGGGGCTCTCGTACTTCGGCATGGATTCCACGTACGCATCGTCGGTGGCCATCCTGCGCCGGATCCTGCGCCGGGAGGGAGCGCTCCAGGATGCGGCTTGAGCTCGCGATGAGCGGGCTTGTCTGCTGCCTGCTGGCGATGAGCGCGTGCGGCGCCGACTCTTCCGGAGGAACGGCGGGCGAGAGCCTGAGCGTCTCCCCGCAGAACACGACCCTGCTCAAGGGACAGAATCGCATCAGCGTCGCGCTGCTCGACCCACAGCAGAACCCCATCGCTGCGTCCCACGTCAGTGTGCAGGTCGTCAACGCGGCTGGGACCATGGTGGAGACCCGCCCGATGCAGAACATCGGCCCCGAGTACAACGGCATTCCCGTGTTGGTCGGCATCGTGGACTTTCCCGATGTCGGTCAATACGAGTACGTCGTGCACGGCACCGGCGCCGGCGGTACGCAATTGCAGGGGCATGCCTATGTGACGGTGCGCGCATCGGGACCCGAGGTGAGCGTTGGCGCCGCAGCGCCCCGCGTCAAACAGGCGATCCTCGGCGATCCCGGGATCACCATCGCGATGATCGATTCTGGCGTCCCACCGGACCGGTGGCACGACGAGACGGTGGCGCAAGGCATCGTGCAACACCGCCCCATGGTGCTGTACTTCGGCGATCCTGCGTACTGTCCGAGCAAGACGTGCGGACCGACGCGACAGATTCTGCAGCAGCTGTGCACGCAGTACTGCTCCTCGCTGCTGTTCGAGCACATCGAGACGTACTACCCCGCGGGTCCTCCGGGGCCGGCGGCGAAGGTGAACCCAGCCTTCGACGCGTTCGGCTTGCGGACCGACCCGTGGATCTACTTCGTGAACGCCAACGGCATCGTCACCGACCGATTTGAAGGACCGGTGACCATTGCGGAGCTGCGGGACTCGGCGCAGGGAACATTGCAAGGCAAGGTGCCGGCGGTCACTCTCGGCTAGGCAGAGGTACCAGTGTCGCTCATCGATTGCGATGGACTCGCGCTGTCGTTTGGATCTCACCAGGTGTTCACCAACGTGAGCCTGCGCATCGAACCGCGTGAACGTCTCGCGGTCGTCGGCGCCAACGGCACGGGGAAGACCTCGTTGCTCGACCTCATCGCGGGCGTCAGGAATCCCACCGAGGGCATGGTCGATCGCATGCGGGGGCTGCGCATCGGCTACCTGCCGCAGGACGCGCCCGAACCGGTGGCGAGCACGGTGCTCGACGAGGTGATGGCATCCCGGGACGACCTGGTCGCCCTGCACGCGGAGATGACCTCCCTCGAACGAGCCCTGGGCGGCGGCGGCGACATCGAGCCTGCGCTGCTGCGCTACGGGCAGGTGCAGCATGCATATCAGGACGCGGGCGGGTACAGCCTGGAGATGCGGGCGCGCGAGGCGCTGGGCGGACTCGATCTCGATGAGGAGGTGCAGCGCCGCCATCCGGGCGATCTCAGCGGGGGCCAGCAGCGCAGGCTCGAGCTCGCCAAGCTGCTGATGCAGGATGCGGATGTCCTGCTCATCGATGAGCCCACCAATCACCTCGACCTCTGGTCGATCGAGTGGCTCGAGGGCTTCATGCGCGGCGTGTCCACAGCCTTCGTGCTTGTGTCGCACGACCGGCGCTTTCTCGACAATGTGTGCTCGCGTGTCCTCGAGCTCGCTGGTGGCACCGCTGAGGAGTACCCAGGCACGTACTCCACGTATCTGCGGCTTCGCGACGAGCGACGCGAGCGGCGCCGGCGCGAATACGAAGCGCAGCAGTCGTACATCGCGCATCAGGAGGAGTTCATCAGCCGGTACCGCGCAGGTCAGCGAGCTCGCGAGGCGCGCGGCCGCCAGACCCGGCTTGATCGCCTGCAACGACTGGCGCCGCCATCGCGGGACCGCCGTCCACGACTCCGTTTCGCGACGACGCCGTCCTCCAATGTCACGCTCAAGGCAACCGGTCTTGTCGTTGGCCGGGACGCGCCCCTGGCGACGCTGGCGCCGACGACCATCGTGCCCGGAGAGCGCATCGCCGTGGTCGGTCCCAACGGGAGCGGCAAGTCGACGCTCCTGCACACGCTGGCCGGGGACCTTCGGCCGGTCGCGGGGACCGTGACGCTGGGCCCGCGCACGGTGCGCCGGCTGTACCGTCAGGACCTGGGACGCTCGTCGACCGACAGCACGGCAGATGTCGCCGCACCAGTCGACGACCGCACCGTGCTCGACGAGTTGCTTGCGTTCAGGCCGATCGGAGCCGAACGTGCACGCACGCTGCTCGGCTCGCTGCTCTTCAGCGGTGATGAGGTGAACAAGCGCGTCGGCGACCTCAGCGGCGGCGAGCGAGCTCGGCTTCTGTTGGGACGGCTCGCGCTCGAGGAGACGAACCTCCTGCTCCTCGACGAGCCCACCAACCATCTCGACATCCCTGCGCAGGAGGTGCTCGAGACGGCGCTGCTCCACTACCCCGGCGCCGTTGTGCTGGTCACCCACGACCGGGCGCTCATCGACGCGGTCGCCACGCGAACGTGGTCCATCGAGGAGCGCCCGGTGACGACGGGCTCGGCGGATGGCGACGCACCGCGGTTGGTGCACGAGATCAGCGGCGGTTACAGCGACCTGGTTCGCATTCGTGAGCGCACGGCCGCGGACCGCGGGCGCGCACCCGCGGCGAGGCGCGCGAGCGCGAGCCGGCGATCACGCAAGCGAACGAAGCGGTGATGGCCGCGCGTGGCGCCGGCTTCGCGCTCGTGGGTGCCACCGTGGCGGTTTCGTTCTCGGCCATCTTCATACGCATTGCGGGCGATGATGCCGCCACCATCGTGTGGCTTCGCATGGGCATGGCCGCGCTGCTCCTGTTCCCCTGGGTGGTCCGCGATGGTCACCGGGACGCGGCGGTCCTCGACCAGCGCTCGAGGCTGCTGGTGGCCGCCTCCGGCGTTCTGCTCGCCGGTCACTTCCTGTTGTGGACCGCATCGCTGCGCTACACCTCCATCGCTGCAAGTGTGCTGCTGGTGTCGGTGCACCCCGTCATCGTGTCGCCGCTGGCCCGCCGGCTCTTGGGTGAGACGGTGACACTGCGACAGGCGACCGGCCTTGTGCTCGCGCTCGCCGGCACGGTCGTGACCTGCGCGGGTGACATCAGCGTGGGCGGGACTGCCCTCTTCGGCGATGCGCTCGCTCTGGGCGGTGCCGTTTGCCTGGCCGGCTATCTCCTGATAGGGCGCGGCGTGCGCCCGCGACTGAGCGTTGCCGGCTATTCGGCGTCTGTATATGCGATCACGTGCGTCGTGGCAGCGGCGATAGCCGGCGCGCTCGGAGTCGCGCACCTCCCCACACCACGCGTGGCGGTGACCGGTCTCGCGCTCGCCGTTGTCTGCACGTTGGGTGGCCACACGGTCTACAACTGGGCCCTGCGCCATGTGCGAACGCTGACGGTGTCGATCGCGTTCCTCGGCGAACCACCGTTGACAGCGATCCTCGCCTTCGTCATCTTCGCATCCGCACCTTCTGCGGCAACCGTCGGCGGCGGGGTGCTCATTCTCACCGGTGTGGCGGTGGCGCTCCTGGAGCCGCTACGCCGTCCCGAGCGCGGCGTCGTCACCGCGCTCGAGTGATGCCGCGCGGGAGGTCGCCTGCCGCGCCGGCTGGGATGGTCTGCGGCTGTCACGAACACGTCACGGGCTGATTCCCGACCGGCTGGTCACCCATGTGCTCGATATGCTCCGTCGCGCCGTGCTCCTCCCATCCGCACGGTTCGCGTTCATGCACGAGTAGCGGGCAAATGGATGAACCAGCACCGGAACAGGATTAGATGCGCAGCGGCCTGAAGCTGCGCGTCCGCGCCCTTCTCGCCATCGTTGCCGTCGCGGGGTCGTTCCTGGTGCTCTCACCTCGATCGGTGTCGGAGGCCCAGACAACGAACCAGCGCGGCATCGATGTGAGCTCGTACCAGGGACCCTCGATCAACTGGCACGCAGTGGCCGCATCCGGAATCTCCTTCGCCTACATACGAGCAGGCGTGGGAAGCAGCCTGGCGGACGTCGACTTCCAAACCAACTGGACTCGTGCGAGCGCCGCCGGAGTCGCACCCGGCGCCTATCTGTTCTTCCATCCAGCCAATGACCCGCATGCACAGGCGCGGCTGCTCATCAGACAGCTTCAATCGGTGACCTTCGGCGCGGGCTATCTGGTCCCTGCCATCGATGTCGAGACCACCGATGGACTACCGCCGTCTGCGGTGGTGGCCAGTCTGCAGACAGTGGTGAACGACGTGCAATCGACCATCGGCGCCCTTCCGGCGATCTACGCCTCCCCTTCGTGGTGGGACGGCCACGTGCAGTCGTCCAACTTCACCGGTGATCCGTTGTGGGTGGCGTGCTGGTGTGGCAGCAGCCCTTCCCTACCGGCGAACAACTGGGGTGGGCAGGGCTGGCAGGCATGGCAGTACACCTCGAGCGGTTCCGTGCCTGGCATCCCGGGCAACGTCGATCTCGACATGGGCGATCCCGGACCACCACTGTTCTCCGGTGCGACCACCACGCGCATGGGTGGTCCGGCCAATGCGCCGTCGGGTCAGCCGGTGACCTTCTGGGCGGCGGTGACTCCGACGCCGGGTGGCGGCACCCTCACATTCACGGAGAACGGCGCGTCGATCACCGGCTGCAAGAACCTGCCGCTGAGTGGCGGTCAAGCGGCGTGTCGGGTCTCCTCGATGGCGACCGGCACGCAACGGATCGCTGCCCTGTACAGCACCGGCGGCGGCTACTTCAACAGCGGCGATGCTGTCGACGTCGGCATCCAGAACGCCGCCTGGCCGCGGATGACAGGCAACCCCAGCCTCACGGTGACTCAAGGAGCACATGTCCAGGCGTTCTGGCGCGGCACCGACAACCACCTGTGGCAGGCGTGGAGTGGGAATGGGCCGTGGAGCGGCCCGGTGGACTGGACGACCACCGCCTTCGGGGGCGCCGGCGCCCTGGCGTCTTCCCCGAGCGTGCTGACGTTGTCCAGCGGCCAGACGTACGTCTTCTGGCAGGGGACCAACGGTGACCTGTGGCAGGCGTGGTACAGCAACGGCTGGCAGGGCCCGGTGGACTGGACCGCGACGTGGGGGTTCTCGGGACGCCTCGCCTCCGCCCCCACGCTGAGCCTGACGCCGTCCGGCAAGCTGCTCGTCTTCTGGCAGGGAACGGATGGACACCTCTGGCAGGCCTGGTACACGGATCACTGGCAGGGCCCGGTCGACTGGACCGCCCGCTGGGGCACGTCGGCCACGCTTGCCTCCGCCCCGACGGTCTCGCTCATGCCGCACCAGGTGAACGTGTTCTGGCAGGGAGGCGACAACCACCTCTGGCAGGCCTGGTACACGGATCACTGGCAGGGCCCGGTCGATTGGACCGCCCGGTGGGGCACGTCGGCCACGCTCGCCTCTGCTCCGACGATCACGCTCATGCCCA
>Ga0209804_1001976_pt1 | contig 12767 bp, 15 predicted proteins | sample GraSoiAngelo_139_FD_185896 | JGI IMG/M metagenome (GOLD analysis project Ga0209804, IMG submission 185896) | Grasslands soil microbial communities from the Angelo Coastal Reserve, California, USA - 14_0929_12_20cm (SPAdes) (version 2) | ecosystem: Environmental > Terrestrial > Soil > Grasslands ... | reverse complement strand
GACCTAAGACTTGCAGGGCAACTGGCCAAGCCAGCAGCTCGGAGGAGAGGCAGAGCACACTTCCTCCACGAAATTCCCTCCGTTCAACGGGCCGCGCCAAGACGCGGGGTTTTGCAACACGCTTTAGGCTAGCTCGATCGTCTTGCAAACGAATTCGCCAGTACAGCCACCAGAAATTCGGAGGACCCGAGCAGGGTGCGGCGTCATCTCAGCAATATGTCCTTCACGCGGCGATCCTTTCCCAACGGTATTCGTGATGGAGGCCCGCCGAGAAGCGCGCGAGCCACGACCTTGCACTCTTGGGCCAAGGAATGTCTGTTGTGACCTTGCAGCGGTAGGAACACCGCAGCAGGTTCGGGAATCCCCGGTCCGAGGCTCAAATGAGGGCGCCCTTGGTTGTAATGAGTAACCCACTCTGCCACGATTCTGCGCAGGTGTTTCTCGCCTAGCGGAATCATGAAATCCAAACACTCACGGCTAATAACTTCCGGGTTGCCGTGATCCGCTCGGCAATCAGTCTGAGCCGAAGTCCGTTCAGTTTCCGGTAACGCAGTTTTCACAGGCCTCACCTTCCTCATACCAACGATCCACCCAGGAAAATCGCGGTATGGCGTAATAGACCGTCTCAGCTGTTACTCATCTCTGAGCACGACGTTCGGGTCTAGCCGCGATGCGCGCCACGCCGGCAGCCAACTGGCGACCACCGCCACGGCCGTAATCGTCGCGATCACAAAGCCGATCGTCGCGGTATCTGTCGGTTGCACACCAAACAGCAGGGACGCAAACAACCGATTTACGGCAAGCGCGCCTGCAAGGCCAATGGTGACACCCAACGCCGTGACTTGAAGCCCTTCCTTCACGATCTGTGTGAGCACGTGGGAGCGAGTTGCACCAAGGGCGACCCGAATGCCGATCTCGCGCCGGCGCTCCGTAACGATGTAGGAGAGCACACCGTAAGTGCCGATGGCTGCCAGTAGCAGCGCCAGTCCGGCAAAAGAGCCCAATAGCTGCGCCAGAAGTCTCGGCCGGCGAATCGATTCGGCGAACACCGAATCCATGTCGCGAAGCCGTACGACGGGAACCGCGGCGTCCACTTCCCGAACCACTCGCTGGATCGTCCCTGACAGCGCCGCCGGTGGCAGCGTCGTCCGCATCACCACACTCATACTCGGCGGAGCGACGCCGTGCTGGTCAAGGGATACGTAAAGTTCAGTTCCTGCCGGGCGCTCCACCCCACGTTGCCTGACGTCCTTGGCTACTCCGATCACCGTATGCCAGACATCATCGCTGGCGCCAAACGAACCACCCGGAGGCCGCAGACGACGGCCAATCGGGTTCTGCCCCTTCCAGATCCTTTTCGCCAAAGTCTCATCGACGATGGCCACCTTGCCTTGCGACGCGGTGTCGGTTCGCTCGAAGCCGCGGCCGGCGACGATCGGGATGCCCATCGTCCCGAAATAGTCGCCCATGACGAATTGGTAGTAGTCGATGATTTCAAAGGGCCTGCCATCGTCGGAGGTGTAGTTCTCGATAGGCGTAGCGATCGCATCTGGAGTTCGATTCGGCGGCAGACCCGACATGGCAACCGTTCCCAGCACGCCCGGTACGGAGCGAAGTCTGTCGAGGACGCGTTGATATGCCTGCGCACGTGTGACGGGTTCTGAATTCGCCATTGGCAATGTCATCGAGAACGTCACCAGCCGCGACCGGTCAAATCCTGCATCGATCCTCGTGAGGTTGTAGACTGTCTGAACTAGCAAACCCGCTCCGATAACCAGCATCACCGCGAAAGCGACTTGGGCTATCACGAGTCCACGACGGGCGTAATGACGCCAGGCACCGCTGGAACCCCTTGCGCCCTCCTTGAGTGCAGCCGCCATGCTACTCGTTCTCCCGCGCCCGAGCGCCACGAATCCGAAAAGCAGGGCAGTCCCAGTCGAGAGGCCGAGCGCAACCAGCAGAACGGGCAAATTAATCGCAAGCTCACTGGTCCGTGGGATGCTGGTCGGGTAAGCACGGATCAGCGCCCGCACGCCAGCGCTGGCCAGCCACAGACCCAGAATGCCACCCGCTCCGGACATCACCGCACCTTCGGTTACCGACTGCCGGAGCAGCCGGCCGCGGCTGGCGCCGAGAGCAGTGCGCAGTACAAACTCACGTCTGCGTGCACCGGCGCGAGCCATTACCAAGTTCGCGAGATTCGCGCAGACGATGAGCAGCACGAATCCCACGGCGGCCTGCAGAACCCAGATCGGGCGGCTGGCATTCCCAACGATCGCATCCTGTAACGCCCGCAATTGGAGGGTGTGGTCTACTGAGCGCAGGGGACGGTTCGTGGGCACATGGTCTGTCGTGCCGACGCGATCGCCCCAGTTTTCGAGGAATGCACTCAACTCCGTCTGTGCCACCTTAGCTGTGATGCCGCCTTTCAGTCGCGCAATGACGTAGAGGACATGGGCCCCGCGTTGCGCGGCTGTATTCGGGTGTAGCCAGAGGGGCAGCCAAACCTGGGTGTGGTTATCCATGACGTCGGCCCCGGGCGGCATAATGCCCACGATTTCGTGTCGGCGGCCCTCGATTTCCACCTTTTGTCCAACGAGCGGTCGTTGTCCAAATGCTGTTCGCCACAATTCGTGGGAGAGAATTGCGATCGGTGGCGGTAGCGTCCCAGTCCAACGCGCAGTTTCTTCGTCACTAAAGAAGCGTCCCTGCTCCGGCTGAATACTGAGCGCTTTGAGCAAATGTGCATCGACGGAGATCGAGCGCACCCGCAGAGGTCGATCCCCGGCCGTGAGGTTGACCTCGCCGGTTGTGTACGCCGCGCCGCCGGTCGAATAAGCGCCAACCGCCGCGAACGACCGGTTCATCTGGCGGAACTCGATGTACTCTGGCGCAGAGAGCGCACTTCGGGTGCCCCCAATGGCCGGAGCTTCTGCCGTCAGATACATCAGCTGATCGGGTTTTGGATAGTCGAGGGGCCGCAGCAGCACTCCATGCACGATCGTGAAAATGGCAATGTTTGCTCCGATCCCAAGCGCCAGCGTGGCGACGACAACTCCTGTGAACCCTGGACTCTTTGCTAAAGATCGAATCGTGTAACGTACATCTTGTACAAGATCCTCGACAAAGTTTACGCGGCGCATATCCCGGCACTCCTCCTTGTATTGCGCGATGCCTCCGATCATGCGCTGCGCGGCCCGGCGGGCCTCTTCGGGCGGCATACCGGATGAAATGTTCTCTTCAATGAGCTGATCCAGGTGGAAACGAAGTTCGGTTTCGAGCTCGAACTCGACATTCGGACGGCGGAACAGCGACCGAAGCCGCAAACGGACTTTGTCTAACATCCGCATTGCTAAGCCTCCTGGACCACGATGTTGATGGCCGTCGAAGCCCAGTTTGCCAATTCCCTTTCCAGTTGTTTCCGCCCTGAACTTGTAAGGGAGTAGAACTTTGCCATTCGCCCGGTCTCAGTCGGACGCCACTCGGCCTTGTTCCAGGCCTGCTGTTCCAGTCGGTGTAGCGCCGGGTACAGGGATCCCTGCTGGATCTGGAGAGCTTCTTGTGAAACCTGTTGGATGCGCTTGGCGATGGCCCAGCCGTGTTTAGGCTCGAGCGAGATGGTCTTGAGGATCAAGAGATCGAGAGTGCCTTGGACAAGATCGGTCGGCTTTGCCATATGCCTAGATTACCTACAATTGTAGACGATCAACAGATCATTGCGCAAGCCGGCCTCTTGACTGACCAACCGGCTGGCATCAGGGAAGATGATCCTGGGTCGATCCTGATTGTTCCCGAAAAAAACCAAGGCGGTCCCGCCTGGAGAGTCCGGCTACCGGAAATTGGGTGGATCGTCGAACCGGAAGTTGGCCAGAAACGGGGTTTTCCGGTCGCGCTTCATGCGTGTCCTCGACGTATATGGCTCCGTGTAAGAGCAAGTAGAGACCATCAAACGGAAGCAGAACACCGATTTCTATGAAAGCAAGGCGCAGATGCCTGTTTAAAACGCCCCCTGCGCGATACAAGGCCAGGCCGCGCTGGCCCGAGGTTACAACAGGCTGAAGGCCCTCTTCATGGCGGCGGAGGCGCTGGTGCAAGCCTGGTTGAGCGACTTGGCACGCAGGGCGGCGTTGAAGGGCTCGGGCTGGATGGGGCCGTCATAGTCGATCTGGACCAGCGAACCCAGGAAGCCCTTCACCGGAATGACGCCCGTGGCGGCAGGTAGCTCGCGGTGGTCATCCCGGTACTCGTCCAGCGACAGGCCGATGGGGGCATCGTTCAGGTCCACGGTCAGCACATCCGAGCCGCGCAGCGTCAACAGGTCCTTGTCCGTCTCTTCCGCGTTGAACCAGTGCCAGCTATCGAGCTGAATGCCAAGGTTGTTCGTACCGATAGCGACCATCAGCTCCTTCATCTCGCTCATGGTATGTATGAAGGGATGTCGCTGGCTCCGCAAAAGAGTGCGCGGCGCAACGTACTCCAAGCCGAGCTTCTGGCCGTGGTCGGCGAGAATCCGCGCGCACTGGCGCAAGCGGTCGGCATGCTGGCGGAAGTTCTGAGGGTATGTGAGGTCATTACAGCAGGGGAGAACCCAGGTGCTGACGCGCCACACGCCTGCTCGCTGCAGGATGTCGGCCGTGGCCGGGAGGTTTTTCAGTCCGTCGTTAAATCTCGCCTCATCCTTGCGAAACTCCACCGGCAGACCTGCAGCGCCGAATCTGAGATTCTTCGCCTGCAGGTCGTCAAGGAGACGCTTGAACGCATCATCGCCCAGCGAAGCGAAGTAATTCGGATCAGGATCCAGGCCTTCGAAACCGTGGTTGACCGTGAGTTCGAGCGACTCCGGGAAACTGGCTTGGAAACCAAGGCGTCCGAGGCTCAGAATCGGATAGAACTTACGTCGTGGCATCTCAGCGGACACGGCAGCGCCAGCGAATATGCCTGGGGTTGGCAGAGCTGCGACGCTTGCCGCGGCTCCAGCGGAGAGGAGCTGGCGTCGAGTGAGCTCGTTGGTCATAGTCGGCTCCAGGCCGTGCAGTGTAGCACCTGTGGCGTCGGGCGGTCGTGGGGCGTTTCATCCAGCGCATGGCGTCGTCTGTTCCAAAGACTCTTTTGTGGACTCAGCCTCGCCGCTGGAACTATTCACACAGATACGACTCGGCCTTGCTGGAACAATTCCATTCGGACGGCCCTCAACAGAAAACTGTCACAGTGCGTGTGCGTGGAGGGGGCCGGACTGATTCCAGGGCTCACAATCGTACTTCGAGGGCAGGTGCCACTCTCCGCTGTGCCTCATTTTGCGCCCCCTCCAGGTCAAAAACCATCGCACGTGGTAGCAATGGTCGGGGCAGCAAATCGCTCGTACTAGGGCGGAAAATCAAAACGATAGTAAATCATCGCACTTGGTGCGAAAGACGACCGCCGCAACTGTTAACCTGGCGAGCAAACCACGCCAGAAGCTATTCCACTTAACATATAAGTAGGACTGCCTGTCCATGCCTGGGTTGTGCAGACGGCTGACTCCGATTGCCCTGGGCGGACGTGGGATGGCCCAGAACTCTAGCCACTACGCGAGTGTCATACCAGTGTCATACGAATTGTGATGAATGGCGGCAAATGGTGAATAAGAACTGCAAAGAGAAGGTAAATCTGACTACTCCCATTTAGCTAGAACTTGCTGATTCCCGTCGATTTGTCTCGGCTCCGGCACAATTGTGATTCAATCAGGTATGAGGCTGTTAACTATACAGCCGAACACCATAAGCCCTTGCTTTGGCGTCGAATAGTTATCAGGCTATCTCCTTTAATTGTTCCCCAACTGTGCCCCACAAGTCTTCTACGTCAAAGTCATGCACGACATGTTGCAAGTAAGCCTTTGTGGCCGGGGATTTGCCCGTCCACGTCCTTCACTTAAGCAACAAAGGCATAGATGTTTTGTGAGCGTTAAGTGAACCCCATCTTGTAAAAGATCGTGTCGCAGTGCAAGCGACATGACCAAACGCGGAAAGAAAGCGCGGACGAAGTGGCGAAGGCTGATTTCAGAACATGCCCGTAGCGGGCAAACGGTTACTGCGTTCTGTCGTGAGCACGGCCTGTGTAGACCATATTTCTTTGCGTGGAAGAAACGGTTGCGCAAAGACACCGCGGTAAAATTCCTAGAAGTACAGCTGACTGAGTCTGCGCCGAAGGCGGCCGGGGACTCGCGCGTTGAAATCCGGTTGCAGAATGGCCGGAGCCTGCTGGTGGGGCGCGGGTTCGATGCCGAGCATGTGCGCGCGTTACTGGCGGTGGTGGAGACGGCGTCGTGATCGGGCTGCCGAGTTTGCAGGCGATGGACCGCGCGCAGGAAACGCGGATCTGGCTGGCGAGTGAGGCCATGGACATGCGCTGCGGGTTCGACCGGCTGGCGGAGCGCGTGCGAGCGGTGATTGGTGAGGACCCGCTGAGTGGGCATTGGTTCGTGTTTCATTCGAGGCGTGGTGAGCGGTTGAAGATTCTGTACTGGGACCGGGACGGATTCGTATTGTGGTCTTATGGTCAAAAAAGTCGTGCGTGGGCGTGCTCTTGATTGAGGCCGCTGACAATCCGCGACCAGTACACAAACTGTGCCACCAGACTCAACATCCCAAACAGGACCACCACCTCGAGTCTCCCCGAGCATAGAACCCCTTCCAGGCTTGGAAGAAAAATAACAGCGCCGCTATGTTGTACCCCTCCTCGAATGCTTCTGCACGGTGGTAGGTTCCTCCTCATCTTCTTCCTGCTTCAGCCAACAGAAGCATAGGAAGCCAGCCAGATACACCGCATTGTGGCCCAGAAACGCCAGGAATGGCAGCATCACCCTCCACCACGACCAATATCCCGCCACCGTAAGTTTCAACACTGCCAGCACCACAGAAAGGAAGCCAAACATCCAGAACCCCATGGCCTGAATCGGATGTTCTTGTTTGCTGCTCATGCCGCCTCACGCTCATAGTATTTCAGCAGGCCGCCCAGCCGCTCCCGACACCGCACCTTTTCCTGTTCTCCACGGACTGCTTGAGTTGGCAAAGGGAATAGCAATACGTTGTTTTTGCCTTGGTGATTTCTCTCCTCATGATAGTGGGCTTCGTAGTGGCGCAGCGCGCGCCGCAATGAGCCTTCGCCCAACAAGATCAGCTTCGCCAGGCATTCCTCCTTAACCGACCTTACCCAGCGTTCCGCATAGGCGTTCAGATTCGGACTTCTGGGCGGCAAGGCAAGGGTCTTCACACTCCCTGTCGGGTCGGAGGAGGCGCGCTTGCGCGCTGGCCTCCGTCCGCCGCCCAAACTGCGTGTGCGGGTTTCCCGCGTGCAGCTTTCACGAAGACACATGACCTGAGATGTAAGCAAACGGCAACCGGCAAGTGGGCCTCGCTTACATCCGTCGGGTTGAGTCGGGCTTCCAGTATCCTCGGACGATGATGTACGGGTTTTTCGCTAAGCGAACTGATCCACCTTCATCATCCTTACTAAAAGTGGAAGGTATGGAGACGTCTAAACGGGCACGAAGGCGAAAGCTGGATACAGCCAAGACCGACCTAAAGCCACCGCTTGCTGTACTTCGGAGGGCAGGGTGTCCACCGTAAGGTGGGATCCGAAGGGCCTGCGGAGAAGTACCAGGCCGTAATCGATGGGGTAACTCCCAAGATGAACCGGTCGGCCAAAGGTGGGGCAAGGTCGAGTCTGCGCTTCGAAGACGAAGGCGTTCTCATTCACCCACCGCACCAAGGTGTTTGCGGACGGCACGGTACAGAAGAACAACGCGTGACCTCAGGAGAACTGGCAGAGTCCCCGAGTGGCATTGGGGTAAGCGGACCTATAAGCGCAAGCAAAATGGCGAGCGATGCTTTGTCAGTAGTCGGACTGCCAAATAGTACCTGAAGCGTGATGAAAGTCACGTGACCGAGCGATCGGCGACCGGGTGGGTCGGGGAAGGTGGCAGGCGAAGACAGGAAGGTAGAGGCGGACAACCAGAAGAGTAAGGATCACTACTGTCCGGTTAAAAATCGAACAGAATCAATTGGCTAGAGTTATCGAGTAAGTCGGAACGGGAGTCGAATGCCTCCAGTACGCTTAAAATGGGCATTTTCTCGAGTAGGGTGATACTGAAAATCTGTAGAATTTGGTAAAGGCTCATGTCCAGCCCGAGGCGCTTGCGGACGATCGCCACCAGCACATAAACCGAGACTGCGATCCAGATCTGGGTCTTCACGGCGTTGTCGCTGGTCCCATAAACGAAGGAATATTGCCGTGCAGGTCCAACAGAGTATGCACCTTCACCGCTGCCTTGTGCTGACGAAACTTGGCCCAGGGGAAGAGAGAAATGCAGAGGTCAATGGTGGTCGAGTCCAAAGCGTACAAACTTTCCTGCAACTCCACTCCGATGGGATCATGAGCATACAACGGGCGTGCGATCGCGATCAGAGTTTGCGCAAAGTCCGCATAGATGCGCCAGTCCCGTGACTCATTGGCATCGGCAAGAGTGGAACGCGCGATCGTACTGCGGAAACCCATATGATACCGTTTGCCTCCGATCGATCGTAGGCAAGCTTCGATGTCACGCAGGCTCTCTCGGTAAGTCAGTTGCGCGAACACCATGGCAAGGAACTGATCCCAACAAGAGAGGCTCTTCACGTAGGAATCGCCGCCATAACGAGCTACGCACTTTTGAAATTGTTTGTGAGGTAGATGCTGGAGCAATTGGGAAAAGACGGTTTGGCCAAGATTCATGCGGCATTGTCGCAAACATGCCCAACACCTCCCGACCCCAAATTTCGGATAAAATCGGTGAATTTGAATTCAAATCGTTCCCGGCTTCGACCCGAGGTAAGGCCTTGCTAATCATTAATTTGGGCTGAAGTCGGCAAATTTTCCCCGGACAGTAGTGTTCCACTTTCTCCGGCCAGCGAGGCTGCGAACCCCGCTTCTTGGATATGGCGCCCCTCATTTGAGCGCCAAAGGGACTTCAACCCTCCTGAACAACGCGCTGCTCAGCGCGCGCTTCGATCACCTGACGAAACGATGAGCTGTATTTGCTGTCGTGATCATGCAGCAGGTACCTGCGATGGATCAGAAAACCAGAATCTTCCATCGTCACATTGCGCGCCATCTGTTCCATCCATTCTTGATCCGGATGACGTGTGACTCCGGCCAAGCATATCCTCCGGCTCTCCAAATGAATGAAAAACAGCACGTAGTACGTAATCAAACCTTTTAGCGTAAGCACTTCCACCGTGAAGAAGTCGGTCGCCACCAACACCGCCATGTGAGCACGGATAAAGTCTTTCCAACTCGTCGTCTGCTTCCGCTTGGGAGCCGGTGGAATATCATGGCGGCGGAGAATATTGCCCACGGTCTGATCCGAGAGCCGGTGACCTAGGTTGGCCATGGCGCCCACGATCCGGTCATAGCCCCACCCGGGATTTTCCTTCGCCATCCGCACCACCAACCGCTCGGTTTCCTCGTCAACTCTAGGACGACCCGAGGATTTGCGAAACTTCGATCCGTCAAACTTGTTGGCGATGAGCTTTCGGTACCAGGCCAGCAGCGTATCCGGTTTCGCGACAGCCGCCAATTCTTCCAAGGCCTTCCGTTTGAGCCGGTGGGCGATCTCAGCCAACGTAGCTTTTTCGGCATCGGATAACAGCAACCTGCCTTTGATTTGGGCTCTCAGGATGCGGTTCTCTGCGGCCAGATATTCGTTCCTCAGTAGTAGTTCCTGGTCTACGGTTCCGGTGATGTAAGCAAGCATGCGAGCCCAAATCATTCCAGAGCCTCCGTAAACTTGATCGTCGAACCCAGATTGTACATGCTCTTGAGGTTTCAGAAACCAGCTGTGTGAGGAAATTATGAGACCGGAAACCAAGCCTTTTCAATACGTTTGAGATTTTTGACCACACGGGCTATCATCCTCCTTTCTCAGACGGGCGGGCGAACCTACAGCGAGGGCTTCTCGCTGCGTTGGGATCAAGTGGATTTCGAGAACAAGCTCATCCGCTTGGACAACGACGTGAAGACACCAGGCTCGGCGGAACCGGTTCCTTTGTCGGAGTATGCATGCGAGGTTTTGCAGGCATGGAACAAGGAACAGGCATCGAAGAGTCCGTTTGTCTTTCCGAGCCCGCGGAGACCTGACCGGCCGGTCTCCACAGTTAAGACCGCTTGGAAGGCCACGCTCAGACGGGCCGGCGTACCGTATTTTCCGATTTACAACTTACGGCACGTGTTCTGTACTCGCTTGAGTGGTGTCGCCCCCGACGCTGTCGTGCAGCGTGCGATGCGGCACACAAGCCCGGAAACTAAGCGTCGCTACCAACTCGGTATGACGGATCAGGTGCGGCAAGCTGTTGAGCACGCGAATGAAAAGGCATATGGCCGAAAGAAAGTATTACGTTTTTATGACGTTCGGCCCGATGCGAAAAAGAAAGAAGGGAAGGCTGTCTGTAACTAATTGAAGAAGAAGGAGAATTTGGCTCCCCGGGCTAGATTCGAACTAGCAACCCTTCGGTTAACAGCAGTAGGTGAAAATCTATAAGTCGTTGCTTTGGCGTCATTTACGAATTTCGGATTGCCGTTGAATTGGCCAACCGTACTGACTTCGCTCATTTCCCCGTGCTCATTTCGGTCACTTACGACCGTTGGGTTGCGGGCCGAAAGGTCCGCCCGATAGGACCGGCTCGATAGAATTACGATTGGCGTTTGAATTGGCCAATTGGCCAACCATACCCACGTCGGTCACTTATGACTGCTTGGTTGGGGGCCGAAATCCACCTGGGCCTTGCGATTCCATACAAATAGTCTTGCCCATTGCTACTCCTCGCGTAACATACTCGTTCTTTCGCTCCCCGGCTGAGAGAAGCGTCCTGATGCCCAACGTCTGGTTCACTGCCGATTTTCATCTCGGGCACAAAAACATCATCCGGTATTGTAATCGTCCTTTTGACACGGTCGAGGAGATGAATCGCACAATCTTCGAGCGATTGAACAGCCTCGTCAAAACGAACGACATCTTGTACTTTCTGGGAGATTTCTGTATCGGTCCAAAAGCGAGGGCCGCGGAGCTGCGCCGCCAGATTCGGTGCAAGAAGATATTTGCTGTGCTCGGCAACCACGACAAGGACACGCGCAAGCTGACTGAGGAGTTTTCTTGGCTTGGCAATCTGGCGGAGGTCTCAATCAATGGCCAACGGATCGTGCTTTGCCATTACGCAATGCGCGTTTGGAATCATTCATCTCATGGTGCATGGCATTTGTATGGACACTCCCACGGACGATTGCCCAGCCTGGATGCATCGCTCTCGATGGATGTCGGCGTGGACACCCATGATTTTCGTCCGTGGCATTTCGATGAAATCCGAGATCGAATGAATGAAAGAGCTGTGTCAACTCCTGGATAGAATGAGAGTGTTGGTCGGCGTCACAATCAAGCTGATCGGGGAATGCGCTTTCCGCTCAAGAAGCATCCCACGGCCTAGCTAAAGGCTGGTGCATAACCTTGGAATCAACTCCTTGATTGCTGCGAGAAGCCGAAGCACGAGCGTGGCAAATCGCAAGCTGCGCACTGGCATTATTTCTGCGGATTCCTGAACGCAAAAAAGAAAAGAGCAAGAAATCTTGAAATATCGCAACTTTTCGCTTGACAATGTAAATCTTACTCGATATTAGCGAGTAATGATGACCTCCTCCCAACACCAAGCCTGGTTGTTCTATATGCCCTTGGCGAAACAAGCGGCCTTACTGAAGGACGATTTACTCGAACCGGTGGACCAGCTCCTGGAGGATGCGCAATTGATCGAGCTGGTCCGCCACTGCCTCGGCTCTCGCTCTCCGGCTTCCACGCGCACCGGCCGCCCGAGCATGGCCCCAGATCGCCTGCTGCGCTGTTGCGTACTCAAACATTTGAAAGGCTGGAGCTTCCGCCAGCTGGCCCGCGAACTGCGATGCAACCTGATCTATCGGCAGTTCACGCACTTCGACGCCGAGGCTACGCCCGACCACACCGTCTTCAGCCGAACCTTTGCCTTGCTCAGCCCTGAAGTCACCGAGAAGATTCATCAGCGGGTGGTAGGCTTAGCGCGCCAGCAGGGTGTAGCCAAAGGCCACAAAATGCGGACGGACACGACGGCGGTCGAAAGCAACGTACACTTTCCAACCGACAGCACGCTTTTGGGAGACGGCATTCGCGTGCTCAGCCGCAGCCTGAAACGCATCGCTGCCCAGTGCAAGAGGGGCGCGCTGGAAGTCGTGCATCACGGACGGGCGGTGAAACATCGCCTGCTGGAGATCAGCCGCGCGGCAAAATCCCGGAGCGAAGCCAGCCGGCAACGCATGCGCGATAGTTATGACAAGCTCCTAGCCTTGACCCGGAAGGTGGTGCGGCAGGCCAGCGAGGTGTTGCCGCGCTGCAAGTCAGGGCGGCTGAAAGTGGTGGGCAATCTGCGGGAGGTGGAAAAGCAGGCTGCCCAGTTGCGGCACTTTCTGCCTTTGGTGGAAAAGGTGATCTCCCAGACCAAGCAGCGCGTGTGGGAAGGCAATACGCACGTAGAGGGCAAAGTGCTGAGTTTGTTCGAACCGCATACGCAAGTGATCCGCAAAGGGAAAGCGCATACGAGTTTGGCAGGCTGGTGCGCCTCGACGAAGTGGAGCATGGCATCGTGAGCGGTTATAAAATTCTGGAGGGCAATGCGGCAGACACCAACTCCTGGATGCCGGCACTCGACCAACATCAGGCTTGCTTTGGGCACCTTCCG
>Ga0209804_1001972_pt1 | contig 12783 bp, 8 predicted proteins | sample GraSoiAngelo_139_FD_185896 | JGI IMG/M metagenome (GOLD analysis project Ga0209804, IMG submission 185896) | Grasslands soil microbial communities from the Angelo Coastal Reserve, California, USA - 14_0929_12_20cm (SPAdes) (version 2) | ecosystem: Environmental > Terrestrial > Soil > Grasslands ... | reverse complement strand
TGATGCGGATGCCCCGGACCAATTCCATCACGAAGAACGGCCGTCCGGTCTCCGTGGTGCCGGCATCGAGCACCTTGGCGATGTTCGGATGATCCATCATCGCGAGCGCCTGCCGCTCGGCCTCAAAGCGGGCGACGACTTGCTTGGTGTCCATGCCCAACTTGATGACCTTGAGTGCCACGCGGCGGCGGACGGGTTCCTCCTGTTCGGCGACATAGACCACGCCACAGCCGCCCTCGCCGAGATTCTCGCGCAGTTTGTAGCGGCCAATGCGGTCCCCGGGACCTTCGGTCACCGGAACCATGCCGGTGGTGACCACGAAAGTTTTGGCGGAAACACCTGCTGGAGGTTGTTCGAGGAATTCGCCGGCCTGGTCGTGCGCCTTCAGGAGTGCCTCGACGCGCTGGCGGAGCGCGACATCGTCACCGCACGCTTGTTGCAGGTAGGCAGCGCGTTGTCCCGGCGTTTCGAGTTGCAGCGCGGCCTCGAACAGTTCCTCCTCCGATGGACAGTGGGAGTTCATTTGGCTGCCGCAGGATACCCTAGTCCCTATCGCAGACGGCTCGTCGTGCCAAGCCTGAATTGTGCCTTCTAACTTCGCGATAACGAGTGGGGACATCAACTCTCGGTCTCGGGACAACGGTGTCCCAGGTGAACTCTGGCCCGGCAGGAGGGCTGGAGGCCTGTTGCGCTGGCGGGGGCGGGATGACGATACGGTGCCGACAGGATGGGCACTGGAATTGGAGCTCATGGGTTGACCACCTGTTTACCCTATCGTGCTCGTTCTGCCAATACCGCATTCGAAGCGACTCGATTGCGATAATTTGAGGAAGGCTTTCATAGCATATTCTTTCGATCTTCAATTACTCATGCGAAATCGGTGGACGAAAAGGATCAATGATTTTTGCGGGAACCGCTATTCCCAGGGAGGACGTTGCTTAAAAGGCAAAAACAGTCGGCGTTCGTTCAAACGACTGCTGCACTCCGCGCGCCCTTGGAATTTGCCTAAAAGGATGCGCCAATGCTCAGCGTGACGAAGCCGAATTGAGCGGTGCTGCTGCTGTTCTTGAGCTCAGTCCAAGACGCGCCTCCAACGAGTTTCAGAACGAGATGGTCGGTGGCGTTCCAACGGAAGCCGCCGCCGACGTTCCAGGAGAAATCCGTTTCACCGTAAGTGGTCCAGTAGCCGGCGTTGTCGGTAATATCGTAGCAGCCCAGTCCGGCTCGCAGCAGAGGCGAGAATCGGCCGCGCAGAAAGTTATATTCCGCGTTGAGAGCGCCGCTAAGGACGAACGCGTCGTTGTTGAGGGCCAGTTGCGTGCTGCTGGAGTTGAAGGAGTTAAAACCACCCAGAAGATCCAGCGATACCGCCCAATGGTCCGTGACGTGATAGCCGACACCCAGGCCAAACAGGGCGGTGTCGTCCACTTTGAGTCGGGTGCCAAATTTCGAGAAATCAACGGTGTCGCCGAACAGATACTGGGCGCTTCCATACACTTCCCACGTTCCCTTCCGGTGCCAGCCGTCTTCGGCGTGTGCCGGACTGCTGCCGAGTAAAAGCGCTGTGGCGAACAAACCGACGGCCGCGGTCCTGCTGCTTTTGATTGTCATGTTCATAAATTAATGTGTGTGGTTGAGGTGGATCTGCAAGGCCCAACGCTAGTCGTTGTGGCGTTCGGGGTGTTAATTGATATTTCGTTGGCGATTATTGATTATCTTCATGGTCCAAGCGTCCGCGGTAATTGAGTTTCGGCCCGGGCTCATTCTTTCGACCTCTAATGTGCATGTCTTCGTTGCTTTATTGCTTGAGCCTGTTCTGACTTAAACGTTCTTCAACTCATCCAAGCGAAATCTCGAAGCAAACAGGATCAGTTTGCTTGCGATGTTCGGTGCGCGTCTCAACCCGCGTGAAAAGAGTGGGCCTTCACAGGAACGCCCTCTATACTCCGCCGCAATGTTGAATCTGGACTCGCTGAACCCGCAGCAACGCCTGGCCGTAGAGACGACCAATGGGCCGGTCCTGATCCTCGCCGGCGCGGGCACGGGCAAGACACGTGTCATCACTTATCGCATCGCCTGCATGATCGAGCAGGGTGTCGCGTCCGGAAATATTCTCGGTGTGACGTTCACCAACAAGGCCGCGCGTGAAATGCAGGAGCGAGTTAACCAGCTCGTACCCAAAACGCGGAGCTCGGAGCGCGGAACGCGGAATGAGGTCTCGGGCGATCGACTCTCATCGTTCGACTCTCGCCCTACGGTCTGCACTTTTCATTCGTTGTGTGTTCGGATTTTACGCCAGCACATCGAGAAGCTGGGTTACAAGCGGAACTTTGTAATTTACGACGAATCGGAACAGCTTGGGGTCATCAGAAAAATCCTCAGCCAGATTTCCGCGAAGGGCGAGAAGACCGATCCGGCGGCGATTCTCGCGCTGCTGAGCCGTTACAGAAATCAGGTGGGACAGGCTTCCAGCCTGTCTCCGTTCCCGGGAACTGAACGGTTGGAGACAGGCAGGATGCCTGTCCCACTATTTGGCGATTCGAGCGCGGCGGCGATGGCCGAGCATGTTCGCTCGCGCTACGAGACCGCTTTGCGCACGTGCAACGCAGTGGATTTTGACGACCTCATTTTGCTGACGCTGCGACTGTTCCGGGAGCATCCGGACGCGCTCGCCAGCTGCCGCGCGAAGTATCGTTACGTGATGGTGGACGAATATCAGGACACGAACGCCGCTCAATTCCGGCTTGTGCACGCGCTGACGCGGGAGCATCGCAACCTCTGCGTGGTGGGCGACGATGACCAGAGCATTTACGGCTGGCGCGGCGCGGAGATCACCAACCTGCTCGACATGGAAAAGCATTACCCCGAAGTGAAGGTGATCAAGCTGGAGCAGAACTATCGTTCCACGAACATCATTCTGTCCGCCGCCAACGCGGTCATCAGAAACAACCTGCGTCGCCGCGGCAAACAGCTTTGGTCGGCGAAAGGGCAGGGGACTAAAATCATTTTGCACACATTTGAGAACGAGGAGGCGGAAGCGCGAACCATTGTCGAAGAAATTGAATTCATGCGTCAGGCGAAGCGCATTTCCTGGTCGCAACAGGCGATTTTATTCCGGACGAACATCCAGTCGCGGCCGTTGGAAACGGCGCTGCGACAGGCAGGTGTCCGTTATCACCTGGTCGGTGGGCAAAGCTTTTTCGACCGGCGTGAGGTGCGCGACTTTCTCGCTTATCTCAAAGTGTTTTTGAATCCGAACGACGACGTGAGCCTGCTGCGCATCGCCAACGTGCCGGCCCGCGGCCTGAGCGACGTGACGATGGAACGGTTGTTGTCGGCGAGCCAGGAGCGGAAGTGTTCTGTCTTCGCGGTGATGAGAAACCCGACGGTGCAGGCGACGTTCCAGGCCAACGCGCGCGAGGGGTTTGTCGCTTTCATCGGGCGTACGCGAAGCCAATTAACTGAAGTCAGCCGGCGACGAGAGGACACGGACCTGAGGTCAGTGCCAGTCCCGACAGCGCCTGGTCCAAATGGAAGTTTGAGGCAACGCTCGCCCTCACCCCGGCCCAGAAGGATTTTTTCTTTCGCCGAGACTGCGTCCGCAGCCCCAGGAGAGGGAGAACCAATCGAAACCACCTCGCCAGCTTCATCCTCAAGGTCGCGGTTCCGGTCCACGGACACTCACGTCGGCGCCCACGAAGCGGGCGAAGCTGGCGCGTTACAATCATGGGCGCAGAGATTCCTGACGGAGATCGGTTATCTGGACGAACTGCGACGTTCAGAGAAAGACGCCGAAGCTGCGGAAAGTCGCGTGCTCAATTTGCGCGAATTGGCGGCTTCGATGGATGGGAACGCGTCGCTGGCGCCGGTCGAACGTTTGGAATCATTCCTCGAGGAACTCACGCTCGACAGCGATCGCGAGGAGAAGAAAGAGGACGCCGGTGATGCTGTTACCTTGATCACCATGCACAGTTGCAAGGGACTTGAGTTTCCGCACGTCTATATCGTCGGCCTGGAAGACGGCCTCCTGCCGCACTCGCGTTCAAAGGCGGAGGGGACTTTCGACGAAGAACGACGTTTGTTTTACGTGGCCATCACCCGCGCGATGCAGACTCTGGCGATCAGCCACTGCACCGGCCGCAAGAAATACGGTCAACTTGCGCCCTGCCATCCATCGCCGTTTCTCAAAGAACTGCCCGCTGAACTTGTGGAACACGCGAATGAAAGATCCAAAGAGCCCGTAGCGCAGGATGCCGGGAAAGATTTGTTTGCCACAATGCGATCGGCCCTGGAGTAGGCGGCATCTTCAACGCGTTCGGCGCGCTCCGGCTCTGCTTCCCATCATCGCCATTCGTCCGGTCTTCGGGGGGGAGATTGTTCAGGCATCAATTAAATCAATAAGCCGTCCGGGATTTATCAATTAACGATCGAGGACGCCGGGAAGTTATTATCGCGCACATGAAACCCGATGCGGCCTGTCAGGCAATAAGCTCCTTGGAGATTTCTTTCAGCGGAACGAACGAGGCCGGCTATCTTACATGGATTCACCCCAGACGTCATCCCGTTCAATATGGCTAATCCCTGGTACCGCGTCCTTCACCGTTTCTGCAACGGGCTGTACTTCAGCCGCATCTCGGTCCTTTGGCCGGAACGACTGCCCCGGACCGGTCCGACCATTTACCTGGGACTTCACCGAAACGGCGCGGTGGACGGATTCATCTATCACGCGATTTTGCCGCGCGCGAATTTCATGATCTCGACCCAGCTTCGCCGCAATTTGATCGGAAGGCTTTTTTTCACCGGAATCGAAGTGGCGAGGGACAGAGACGAGGGTGAGCCGGGCACGAACCTGGAAGCGTTGAACCAGTGCATGGAACTGCTGCGAATGGGAGGTGAACTGGTCATTTTTCCTGAAGGGACAAGCACACTCGGCCCCCGGCATCTTCCGTTCAAGAGCGGAGCAGTGCGAATTCTGGCCAACTATCTTGAAAGCGGCTCTCCCATTCAAGTGGTGCCGTTGGGGATTACTTACGAATGTCCGTGGGCCTTTCGCAGCAGAGTGGAAGTAGTGGTGGGCGCGCCTGTCGCCACAGACTTGTCAGACGCGCTCCATCCGCTCGGACGGTTGAAAGAGTTGAAGCGCAGCATTCAGTCCGCGCTCGAATCGGTGGGCGTCAATGTGGAGTCCGAGCAATACCAACAGATGATTCATCGGCTGGCTTGCGTGGCCACGTTGGGCACAAAGCGTTCCTATTTCAAAACGCTGAAAGCGCTCGAGCAGTCCATTCCGGAAAAGATTCTTCTGGATTGGCGAGCGCTCCGGCCCGAAATCGAGAAAAGAAAACTGTGGCATCACCAGGGTGTGCCGCTTTTCCCGGCGGGGCCGGCCTGGCGGTACCTGTTGGCGCTTGGTGCGACCGGGCCGCTGGTCGGCCTCGGGGCGCTGCTCAATCTACCGCCGCTGCTAGGCGCCTGGTGGGCCGGGAAGAAATTTCCCGACGGCCCAAACGTCATTTCGCTCTGGCGCGTTCTGGTTGGCGCGCCGTTGTTCCTGCTTTGGGTGGCCGTGATGGCGATGGTCGCGATCGTGTCGGGAAGATGGCCCTGGTTCGGCCTGTACGCGTTGACGACCTTTTCCGGGCTGAAACTTTACTATCGGGTGAAAAAACTGGCGGTCGCGGTCCATAACGGTCTGCGCTACCCGGAGCTTCGTCCGCAGGTTCTCGCTTTCCGTGAAACAGTTCTGCGGGAAACTTTCCGTGAACCTGCCCCCCTCACCCCATCCCTCTCCCCCTCGGAGGGGGAGAGGGTGCCCGAAGGGCGGGTGAGGGGGTGGTTCATGGTCCCGAGGCGCGGTTGGAAAACCATGGGAACTCTCCATGACGACTAAATTACGACTGCTGCCGCACGAAATCATTTTCGGGGCCTTTCTGACGGTGACCTGGTTGCGGCTCGTTTTCTGCATCGGCTTTTTCGCACCCAACGCGCTGTTTTACCTGACCCTGCTGAGCATCAGCGGCGCGTTGATTAAATGGTGCGGGGAAACCAATCTGCGTTGGCGCGCGCGACTCTTGTTTTATTTCGTGGCGATGAACCTGGCTTATGCCCATCTGAGAGTCGCTGTTCCAGCGATGCGCCCGCACGCGGCCGACGCGACATTGCAGAAGGTTGACCATTGGTTGGTCGGGACGAATCTCAGTTTGCGGATGGAGGCCATCGTGCACCCGGTGCCGACGGAGTTTCTCAGCGCATGTTACATTCTCTTTTTCCCTTATCTGCTCTTCAGCGTCATCGTTTATTGCGTCGGGGAATTGGAGACCTTCAGGAAGTTCACCGTTGGTTTGTTCAGCATCTATGGACTCGGTTTCCTCGGATATACGCTGCTCCCGGCCGAAGGCCCGCACCTCGTCATGGCCGATCAATTTACCGTGCCACTGACGGGCGGGTGGATCACGCGTTGGAATGCGGAAATAGTCCGGCTCGGCAGCAACCGCGTGGATGTCTTTCCCAGCCTGCACTGCGCCGTGTCGAGCTTCTTGCTGTTTTTCGATCGCGTCCACAAACCGTGGCGTTTCAAGCTTTACCTCATTCCCTGCGTCGGCCTTTGGATTTCCACGATTTACCTGCGTTATCACTATTTCGTGGACCTCATCGCCGGTTTCGCTTTGTCCGCCTTCTCGTTATGGCTCGCCAAAAACTGCAAATCGAAAGGAGTCTCTCATGAAATACCTGCTCAAGTTTGAAGAACGCTGCGCCGCCAAAATCGAACGGAGCGGCGGCAAAGGCGCGAACCTGGTGCTGCTCACTCAAGGCGGCTTTCCTGTGCCAACCGGGTTCATTGTCACCGCTCAGGCTTATCGAGATTTTATCGGGACGAGCGGCGGTTCGATCGTGTGCGCGGGCACCTTGGCTGCCCATGAACCGAACAGGCTGCGGGTCGCAGACCCGCGGTCCGGACCGCGCCTCTGTGAGGCGCAGCGGTTCATGGTCCCAATGCGCGACAGAAAAGCCGTGGAGGCTGCCCGTGAACCGCCCCCGCACCCCGTCCCTCTCCCCCTCCGAGGGGGAGAGGGTGCCCGAAGGGCGGGTGAGGAGGCAGCCCGGTTCATGGGCCGTGATCAGGTCCGAAAGGTACAAGGAGCTTCGCATGATCCCGGCCGATTGCGGATTGAAAGCGAACGACTCCATGAGGCGCTGTCGAAGCTGCCTTTGCCGGAATCATTGACCGATGAAGTGCGTTCAATGCTCCAGGGCTATCCCGTCGAGCAAACCTTTTCGGTCAGGTCGTCCTCGACGATGGAGGACCTGGCCAGCGCGGCGTTCGCCGGCCAGCACGAGAGCTACCTCAATTGTTCCGGTCTCGACCAGATTCTGGAGAAGATCAAGGCGTGCTTTTTGTCGCTCTGGTCGGTCCGGGCGATGGCGTATCGCCAGCAACAACACTTCGATCATCAACAGGCCGAGATGGCCGTCGTGGTCCAGCAGATGGTCCAGTGCGAGGCGGCGGGCGTTGGGTTCAGTATTGATCCGGTGACCGGCGATCCGGGGCAGATGGTGGTGGACGCCAACTTCGGCCTCGGTGAATCGGTCGTCAGCAGCGAGGGGGAAGTGGATCACTTCGAGATTGACAAGGCTGCGCGAACTTTGCGCCGGTCGCACATCGCTCGAAAAACGCGCAGAGTCGTGTGTGTGGCCGGCGGGACGAAGGCGGTCCAGGTCGCCAGGGACGAGGCGATGGAACCCAGCTTGAGCGACGAGCAAATTGCGCAGCTCGCCGCCCTGTTGATTCGCGTTGAGCAGTACTTCCGTTTCCCGCAGGACATCGAATGGGGATTCGCCGGCGGCCGACTGTATCTGTTTCAATCGCGGCCGGTCACGACGATTCCGCCGCGCTGGACGCGGGACGAGTCAGCCGAACGTTTCCCCAATGTCATTACGCCGTTGACCTGGGACTTCGTGGACAGCGGTTTTCACCGCTCGCTCAACCACTCCTTTCGGTTGATGGGTTTTCCGCCGTTCAACGGAAAGTGGTTTGGAATGCACGGCCATTACATCTACGGAAATCAAAACGCGGTGGAACTTTACCTCAAGCGCCCGCCGTTCTCCGTAAAGTCCCTGGCCGATTTGAAAATGCTGATTCCGCGGCTGCGGGAGCAGTACCGTTGGGTGCAGGAGCTGCCGGTCCTCTGGTCGCGCGATTTGGATTACTACCTCTTGAAGGTCGGCGAGTTGATGGCCGAACCGCTCGACAAAAAAGACCTGGCCGGTGTCTGGGCCTTTGTCCTCAACGTCAACGAGCACGGCGCGCAATATTTCCTCCCGAACATCGCCATCTCAATCACTCATGCCACGCTCTATCGGCTGCTCCATGGGCTGTTGACAATGATGCTCGGCCCGCAAGATGCCAATCGCCTGTTCGACGGTCTGATGGCCTACTGCGAAACGAAGACGGGTGTCATCAACCGGGAATTGTTCGAGCTGGCGCAACAGGTGCGCGCGCTGCCGGAATTGGAACAACGATTTACAGAAATCGATGCGCGCAGCCTGGTGGAGCGGGACGTGCTCGCGGGGTTTCCCGAATTCAACGCCAGATTTCAGAAGTTCCTCCGCGACCATGGCCATCGCGAAGTGGATTTCGACGCGTATCAGCCGACGTGGATCGAGGTTCCCTGGGTGGTGCCCGACAACCTCCGGCTGATTCTCCAAACGCCGATGGACCGGACGCCGGCGCAGCAAGAGCGCGAGTTGAAGGTGCGAATGCAGCAATCCGAATTCGAACTCTTCAGCAAACTGCCGCCGGACCTGCACTATTTCTTTTACGAAATCCTGCGACTGGCCCGCGTTTACACAAGCCTCGACGACCTTGAACATTACCAAACGACCCGGCTTACTCTGCCGCTCCGCAAAGGCCTCCGTGAATTGGGCAGGCGCCTCGTCAACCGGGGAATCCTCGAAGAACCGATGGACATCTTCTTTGCTCAGTGGAACCAAATCGACGATGCCGTCAGAGCGGACGACGAAGCGCGTTGGAGGCAGTTCGGCGAACTCGTGCGACAGCAAAAGGCTGCTTACCAGAGCGACCGCGTCCGCAAACCGGAATGGGTCCTGGGTGAGAGTCGAAAAGACGACGAAGCCGGCAGCGACTTTCTGAGTGGTCTGGCGGGCAGTCCGGGACAAGCGGAAGGCGAGGTGTTCCTGGTCTCGAGTCCGGACGATTTCGCCAAATTTCCGAAAGGCTCAGTCCTGGTCGCGCGCACGACCAATCCGACCTGGACGCCACTTTTTTACAGCGCAGTAGCGGTGGTGACCGAAAGCGGCGGACCTTTGTCACACGGCGCGGTGACCGCGCGCGAGATGAAAATTCCCGCCGTGATGTCGGTAAGGGACTCGCTTACACGTTTGAAGAACGGACAAAAGGTGAAAGTCGATGGGGCACTGGGCAGGGTGTATCTGCTCTGAGTCGGACTGCCGTTGTTGGAAGCAACAACATGGTGCGTCCGAAGCTCGAAGCCGATCCTTCTTGCAGGGAATGCTTGTTTTCAACTGCCGTTACTGCTAATGTCCGGCAAACAAAGCGAAAACCGGAACGGGAGTCGTTTTATGTATCTCCAAAACGGACGACGAGACGGAGCGCCTGGAAGCGCCTTCACTTTCACGGAACTCCTCGCTGTCCTCGGCATCATCTCGTCGCTCGCCTTGATCGTTCGAGCTATTGCGGACCTGGATATCGGTAGATTTGCGTCCACAGCGGGTCGTTGATTCGACGACAATTCGATGCTTCTTCCTGCTTCCCTCGTTCGGTGAGTCGAGAACGCATCGCGGCGCAGATGGAGTTTGTGTCATGCCGTCCGTTGATTACGACATCATCATTCTTGGCGGTGGACACAATGGACTGGTGGCCTCCGCATATCTCGCGCAGGCCGGCCTGAAAGTGCGACTGCTGGAGCGGCGCGACATTCTCGGCGGCGCGTGCGTCACAGAGGAATTGTTTCCGGGGTACCGTTTCTCGGCGTGTTCGTATTTTTGCTACCTGCTTCAAACGAAAGTCATCGAAGACCTGGAGCTGCGCAAATATGGATTCGAGGTTTGGCACATCGACCCTTGGCGGTTCCTGCCGTTGCCGGACGGGAACCGACTTCTGTTGTGGGACGGCGTCGAGCAAACGCAGGAGGAGCTCGCCCGGTTCTCGAAACGCGACGCTTCGAACTATCCGAGGTGGAACGCATTCTGGGAACGGGCGGCGGGCATCATTTACCCGCATCTCCTGAGACCGCCGCCCACCGTGGCGGAAATCGCCGACCGACTGACCGGAACGGATGACGAGGAATTCTTCGAGCGCCTGCTACTGGCGAGCATGAGCGATGTCGTCACCGAATTCTTCGAGTCGGAACCGGTGCGAGCGGCTTTCATTCACGCGCACGACGTGGGCGATCCAACGGCGCCGGGCAGCGCGTGGTGTTACGCCTATATCAAGTGCACGATATTCAGCGATCCGGAAAACGTCGGACTGGTGAAAGGCGGCATGGGTGGTATCACGCAGGCGTTGGCGGCGTCGGCCCGCGCGCGGGGCGCAACGTTGCAGACCGGCGCACAGGTCGAGAGAATTCTCGTTGAGAACGCCAAGGCCATCGGCGTTGCGCTGGCGGACGGAACGGAGATTCGCAGTCGCATCGTCGTTTCCAACGCAGATCCGAAACGCACGTTTCTTAAGCTTGTTGACGCCCGACATCTCGATTCAAGATTCACGCAGCGAATCAAATCGCTAAGAACGGAGGCAGCGTATCTTAAATTTCACGCCGCGCTCAAAGGCCTGCCGGATTTCTCGGCCTACTTCGCCGAGGGCGAGTTCGACCCGCGATTTCTCGCCGAGGTAAAGATTTGTCCCTCGATCGATTACTTCGCGCAGGCGTGGGCCGATGCGAAGCGGGGCCTGCCGTCGCGCGCGCCGGTGATGGAAGTGCAGGTGCCATCGGCCTACGACCCGACGATGGCGCCCCCAGGCCACCATGTGATGTCGATCTGGGCGCTCTATGCACCCGTGCGATTGCGCGAGGGGACCTGGGAAGAACGGCGAAAGGAAGTCGGCGCGCGCTTGATTGAAACGTTGAGGGCTTACGCGCCGAATCTTCGCAATGTGATCACGGACTCGGCGCTGTTTACGCCGGCTGACATCGAGCAGCGGATGGCGATGACCGACGGCAATATTCGGCACCTGGACATGGTCCCAGGACAGTTTCTGGCGCAGCGCCCATTGCCCGGTTGGTCGAGTTATCGCACGCCCATTGCGAATCTGTATCTTTGCGGCGCGGGAACGCATCCGGGGGGTGAAGTGACCGGAGCGCCCGGCCACAACGCGGCGCAGATGATTCTGGCGGATCTGGGCGTTTAACGATTTAACCCTTTAACGATTCAACGGTCCCGACTCGCCTTTTTATGCAACTTTCGTTCCATTAGCTGTGTCCTGCCCATAAGATGACCCTACGCCGGTATAGGGCAAACAATGACAGACTCGCAACAGTTCGAGGCGTTCATGAAGTCCTACCAGAACATGGTGTTTTCCACGGCGGTTCGGTTGCTGGGCAACCAGGCCGAGGCCGAGGATGTGTCACAGGAAGTCTTCCTGAAGGCCTACGAACGTTACGACGAGTTGAAAGACAGCCCGACGGTCGGTGGCTGGCTCAAGACGGTGACACGAAATCTCTGTCTGAATCATCTCTCGCGTTACCGGGCGCGCTGGCGGTTCTTTTCCGAAATGCGCGGGGAAAACGACGATGACGATTCGACGCCCGAGTGGGCCGCGCCGGACACTCACGAGCAGCAGGTTGCGACTGGCGACCATCGGCAACTGCTGGAAGCGGTCTTGCAGAAGCTGCCGTCGGCGCAGCGCGTGCCTCTGGTGCTCTATCACTTCGAAGACATGAGCTACGAAGAAATCGCCGCGAAGCTGCGCGTTTCACTGAGTAAAGTGAAAACGGACATTCATCGCGCGCGCGAAGCGTTGCGGAAAAAATTGAAGCTGAAGATGACCGGCGAAGAGGCATGGGGCGGGTTGCACGGGGCGGAAAGTCCGTGCCCGACATAAACCGGCAGAATTTAAAGACGCAATGAACGAGCAAAACGAAAAACAACTGGAGCAACTGATCCACCGCGAGCTGCGGAAGTTGCCCGAATTGCCGGCGCCGGAGACGCTGGTGCATCGCGTGATGCTGGCAGCGCACGCCAAAGAGCGTGAGCCGTGGTGGCAACGGTCGTGGTGGACGTGGCCATTGTGGGCGCAAATGATTTCGCTGGCGACGTTCGTGGCGTGCGCGGGCTTGACTTCGTATCTCGCCGGTGCGGTCTGGGACGGCCTGAACGTGACTTCGCTTTCGACCGCGGTGTCGCAGTGGCTCTCCGGTTACGCACCGATTTGGGAAGCGCTGAAAGCACTCTTTGGCGCGGTTTTGCTGGTCTTGCAGAAACTCGGACAACCGGCGCTGTTCGTGGCTGGTGGCAGTTTGTTGTTGGTTTATTTTCTGTGCGTCGGCGTTGGCACGGTGTGTTTCCGGTTTGCTATCAAAAGGGCATAAGTTCATGAAGAGACCATCTTTTTACTGGCTGTTGGGTTTGGGGCTTTGGCTGAGCGCGGCAGCGTGGGCACAGCAAGACGGCGGCGCCGCGGCGCAAACGCCGGACGAAACGCCGGCCAAGGCCGAGTCGTCCCTGGACAACGAAAAAGAGGAAAACGAACCAGGGCGCCGACACATCGGCGATGTGATTCGTTTCGCCAACGACGCGGTGATC
>Ga0209804_1001968_pt1 | contig 12795 bp, 11 predicted proteins | sample GraSoiAngelo_139_FD_185896 | JGI IMG/M metagenome (GOLD analysis project Ga0209804, IMG submission 185896) | Grasslands soil microbial communities from the Angelo Coastal Reserve, California, USA - 14_0929_12_20cm (SPAdes) (version 2) | ecosystem: Environmental > Terrestrial > Soil > Grasslands ... | reverse complement strand
CCGCTCGACCCCCAGTGCAAGCCGCACGACTGACGACGAACCGGCGACTTAGCTCAGGCCATTCCCGTCTGGGCGCTGGGGGCCTTCTCGGTGCGGCCCTGCTCGCCGTCACCGAACGGCCGGCGCGAGGCCAGCTCACCGGCGCGATCGCGTAGCTCGATGCCGCGCTGCATCAGGTCGTCGCGCAGTTCCTCGCCCGACTTGGGCGCGAGCAGCAAGGCGAGCCCAAAGCCGACCGCGACCCCGATCAGGAGCCCGGTCACGAACCGTTCCACGCCGCTGTCATCGTCCTGGGTGATGCGGGTGCGGCGCAGCGCCGAGACCGCGTCCGAGAGGCGGTCCTTCACCTCGAAATCCTGCGCGGCCTTGTTGGCCCGCTCCAGCAGCTCGCTCAACCGATCGACCGTCTTCTCTACCGTCTGATCCATCGTCGTCCTCCCTATGGCCGCCTGACCTTACTTTCTGTTCCGCCTGCTGCTCGCCGCCGGGGCGTCGCCGCCGAGCCTGCCGCCGCGCCGCTGTCGGAGGACAGCATGGCCTCCGCCTGACCCAGCAGCCGCGACACGCGCCGCCGCGTATTCACGCCCGAATCAGGGGCGTAGAGAAGCGCGAGGATCGCTCCGGCGATGGCGCCATGCGTGAGTCCTCGCATGTATCCCATTAGAAGTACCAGCCATCGTATCACGTGTCCTGGAAGCGCCCGCCGATCGGGCCGCACTCTCGCAAATTCAGGTATTTGCGGGAAGGTGCGATATACTAACCACCGGTGGACAGGGGGGAAAGGTGACAGGCGTGATATCCATTTTTTGCGATCTGGAGGGGACATGAGTGAGGTAGTCGACGAGGACGTAAACGTCCTGTTCATCGAAGATGACCCCGCGGTGGCCGAGATGTACAAGCTCAAGTTGGAGCTGGACGGCTACCGGGTCACCGTGGCGAAGTCCGGCGAGGAGGGCCTCGACCACGCCAAGAACCAGGTCCCCGACATCGTCTTCCTCGACATCCGACTCCCCAAGATGGACGGATTCGCGGTGCTCGAGAACCTCCGCTCCGACGGCGTGACGCGCAACATCCCGGTCATCATCCTTTCCAACTACGGCGAAAAAGAGCTCGTCGACCGCGGCCTGAAGCTCGGCGCGCTCGATTACCTGATCAAGTCGGAGACCACGCCCGCCAGCCTGAGTCGCGGCGTCCAGGATTGGGTCAAGGAATAGATCGCTTGGTCCACAATCGCGATCCCCGGATCGGCGGAGCCTTCGACCTGGACAAGCCCCTCTATACCATCAGCGTCGCCTCGGAGATCCTGGAGACCCATCCGAGAACCCTGATGATGTACGAGGACCTCGGCTTGATCGAGCCCTATCGCACCGCCACCAACCGCCGGCGCTACTCGCAGCGCAACGTGCGAAAGTTACAGGTGATTCAGCAACTGACGCGGGAGAAGGGCGTCAACCTGGCCGGCGTCAAGTACATCCTCATGCTGCTCGAGTCCTTGAAGAATGGCGGCGTGAAGCCGCCGGACGACCTCAAGCAGGTCTACGACCTCTACGAGGAGATTATTTAGGTCGCGGCGATCGGCGGCAATCCCTCGCTGTCGTTGGCTGAGCCGCCCGACGTTTCTTCCCAGTCGTGGGCTTCCGCTGCAGCGATGCGGGCGGCGACTGCCGACTTGACCTCGGGCGAGACCGCGATCGTCGGTGGGACCGCCTCCCCCAGGAGCAGGCGGTCCAGCTCCGGGCCATCGATCGTCTCCACGATCTGCAGGTGCTCGGCGATCCGTTCCAGGGTGGCGCGACGGCTGTGGCAGATGTCGTAAGCCTGCTGATAGGCCGCATCCGTCAAGGCCTTGACCTCGGCGTCGACGTCGGCCGCCGTCAACTCTGAGAAGAACTGGCTGTCGCCATCGCCTTTCCGGTGCAGCGTGACCAGGCCAAGCCGCTCGCTCATCCCGAACTCGCATACCATCTGGCGCGCGATGCTCGTGGCCTGTTCGATGTCCTGTTTGGCGCCGGTGGTGACGTCGCCAAAGATGATCTCCTCGGCGGCGCGGCCGCCCATGGCGGCGGCCATACGCGCGTTGAGCTCGGACTTCGAGGTCAGGTAGCGGTCCTTGAGCGGCAGCTGGATGGTGACGCCCAGCGCCTGGCCGCGCGAGACCACCGACACCTTGTGCACCGGATCGCTCTTGGCAATCGACTTCATCACCAGCGCGTGGCCGACCTCGTGGTAGGCGATGATCGCCTTCTCTTCCGGTGTGATCATGCGGCTGCGCTTTTCCGGGCCTGCCATCACCCGCAGGCTGGCTTCTTCCAGCTCGGCACTGCCGATCGCCATTTTCTTGTTGCGTGCCGCCAGGATGGCGGCCTCGTTGAGGAGATTGGCCAGGTCGGCACCGGTGAAACCGGGCGTCTGCCGCGCCACCACGTCGAGGTCGATGTTCTCGGCGAGGGGCTTGTGTTCCGCGTAGAGGCTCAAGATGGCGCGCCGGCCGTTGAGGTCGGGCGCGTCGATCGCGACCCGCCGGTCGAAGCGGCCGGAGCGCAGCAGCGCCGGGTCGAGCACGTCCGGGCGGTTGGTGGCCGCGATCACGACCACGGCGCAGTCGGTATTGAAGCCGTCCATCTCGACCAGCAACTGGTTCAGGGTCTGTTCGCGTTCTTCGTTGGTCCGGATCTGCGCGCCGCCGCGTTTGCGGCCGAGCGCATCGATCTCGTCGAGGAAGACGATGCACGGCGCATTCTTCTTGGCGTGCTTGAAGAGGTCACGCACGCGCGCCGCGCCGACGCCGACGAACATCTCGACGAAATCCGAGCCACTCAGCGAGTAGTAGGGAACCTTGGCCTCGCCCGCAACCGCGCGCGAGAGGAGCGTCTTGCCGGTACCCGGCGGGCCCACGAGCAGGATGCCGCGCGGCATGCGTGCCCCCAGCTGACCGAAGCTGCCGGGCGCCTTGAGGAACTCGACGACTTCCTCGAGCTCGTGCTTTGCCTCGTCGACGCCGACCACCTGGGAAAAGGTGACCGGCTCGCCCTCGCCGGCTCGCGACTCCGCCAGGTGCTTGGTCATCGCCCCCATCGGGTTTCCGAGAAGGTTCGATCGCCGCAACAGCATGAACAGTAGCGCCAGGAGGACGAGCAGGCCCAGCAGGTTGGGGAGCACGGTCGCGACCGACGTCTCATCGGTGGACTGAACCGCGACCTTCACGTTGTGACCGCGCAGGTACTGCTCGGTCGCGCCCATCGACGATTCCTTCTCGATCGTCCACGACTGCCGGCCCGAGGTATCCATCAGCAGGATGCGCTGCCCGGTGATGCTGGCGGTGGCGATTTGACCACGGTCGACGCGATCGAGGACGTCGCTGATCGGCACGCTGGGCTGGTTCCAGACCGTGTTGGCGCCCGAGTGGCCGAGGAACCAGAGCCCACCGAGGAGCAGCAAGGCCAGCACGCCGATCGCCGGCATCACCACCCATTTGCGGCGTAACACCGACGGGACATGAAGACGGCGAAACAACGTTTTCATTTCCTCAACCCCTCTCCTTAGTACGCGACTGGCTGGTCGGGTAACGCGATCAACGCCTTCGCCGCGATGCCGCCCGTGCCGTATCGCTGCCAGAACGGGAAGGCGGTGATGGCCTGCTGCTCCTCGCCGGTCACGCCATTGTCGGCGTTCGCGAGCCGGTAGTACGACCAGCTGATGCCGCCCTGGGCGCGGGTCTCGTTCATCGAGGTCACGATCTCATCGCCCGGCGGGGCCCCCGGCGTGCCGTACTCGGGGGCGGCGTCGTACGCCTGCGCGGTGATCGTCAGCGGACGCTTGTAGGGATTGACGCCCGGATCACGGAACTGGGCGAAGACGGTGTCGACGTAGGCGCGCGTTCCGTCCGGACCGCTGTATTGCGGTAGCCCGGTCGCGCGCCAGTAGACCATCGGCGCGAAGACCTGGCAGAAACGGGACATCGTCGCGTAGGCGTAGCCGGGATGATCGTAGGGAGTGGGCAGCGTGCTGGCAATCAACAGGTAGCGCTCGCCGAGCCCGTTCATACCGGAAATGCCGCCGCGGATTCCCGACAGGTATTGACCGACATTTGGATCCGAAGTGCTGTCGCCCTCGATCGTGAGTGCCAGCCCGTCCAGGCGCTGACCCTGCTCCTCGAACTGCGCTGCGGCCAGCGCGTCGGCCGTGTCGGACGTCGGATCGTCGAGCATCGGCTCGATCCAACCGAGGATGCTCAGGCCGTGCGCGTGCGCGATCGGCAGCAGGTCCATCAGCGCCGAGGCGCCGTAGAAGTGGTGTCGCGAGTCGGCGATTCGAATGTAGAGATGACTGAGGTCGGCGCGGACCGCGGCATCGACGATAGCCGCCGCGCGGTCGGCATCGGGGTCATTCCAGTCGCCGTCGAAGATCATCAGCCAGGCGCCTTTGCCTTTGACGCCGTCGAGCGGTGATCGAGGCGTCTGCGCAAAAGGCCGGGCGGTGACGGGCGCCTTGACCACGGCGGCGACCGGGCGGCCGAAGCTGTGGATCACCTGGGCGGCCTGGGCTTGCTCCTGCGCGCGCGCCTCGAGGTAGGCGCGCAGGCCGAAGGGGGGTGTGAGGAGCGCGAAAAGCATCACGCCCAGCACTACCTTTCCTCCAAACGCCGTGACTTGCCGTAAGATGCCCGACATGCTCGAGGGGTCGGCTCCCGCGCCGTTCGGGCGTGACACTATCGGCAAGTTCGGACGCGTTCAAGCGCGGGGTCCCACGGCTAAGGTGATATGCCCCCGCACAGTCATTGGGTGACCTTTACCGCTTCGTCACACTGCTCCCACGTCTCGCCACAATTCGCGCAAACGTCGTCGCCCTTGGCGGTTTATCACTAATGTTGATATGTTGGATATAATGGTTTACAGTATTGCGTTCTGGAGGGTCCCCCTTGGCCTTGCCGCATAAGTCCAGCGAAGTCTCGGACATGTTCGACATCGAGCCGCGCACGCTGTTCGTCTACGAGAGCGAAAACCTGATCGCGCCCGAACGGACCCCCACCCAGCGGCGCCGCTACTCGCGCCGCGATATCGAGCGCATCCGCCTCATCCGGGAGCTGACCACCGTCCACGGCATCAACCTCGCCGGCGTCAAGGTCATCTTCTCTCTGATGGAAGCGGCGGTGCAGGGCCGGCTGCAGATCCCGGAGACCGAGTTTCCCGAGCTCGCCGGCGCCCGCCATCTCTGGGCCTGAGCCCGCCTAAGCGCGGCTCCGCACCGCCAGGTTAGGTTAGATCGAGCCCTCGCGCCCCACGGCGATCGTGTCCCCTGTCGCCACCTCGGGCTGCCGCGCCGCCAGCGGCTCGACCAGGTCGCGAATGTCCTGCAGCTGCGCCGAGATCCAGCGCGCGACGTCGTTCTGCTGCACCACGGCTCGCATCTTCTCGGCGCGCGCGTGGCGTTCGACCGGATCCATCAGCAGCGCCCGGTGAAGGGCCTGCGCCGTGGCATCGACGTCGAAGGGATTGATGGTGATCGCCCACTCGCCAAGCTCTTCGTGTGTGCCCGCATTCTCCGAGAGGACCAGCGCACCGCCACGGCGGTTGACCGTGATCCCTTCCTTCGCCACCAGGTTCATGCCGTCGTAGATGGGATTGACGAGCAAGACGTCGAACTGCTTGTAGCCGGCCACCGCGCGGTTCATATCGTCGCGGAGCTCGAGGCGGATTGGTTGCCAGTCGCCGGACGCGAAACGGCCGTTGATGAAGCGTGCGGTCTGCACCACCTGGCGGGCGTACTCGCGATATTCCGGAACATTCTGGCGGGTCTTCTGCAGCATCGCCCAGAAAATGACGCGGCGGTGCCACTCGGGATGGGCATGCAAGAGTCGCTCGTAGGCGATGAACCCGCGGATGATGTTCTTGGACAGGTCCATGCGGTCAACCCGGTAGACGAGTTGCTCCGGGCGCCAGCGCAGCACCTCGCGCTCGGCCCGCTCCACCGCCGGGCTGGCGGCGCTTCGCTCGAACTCGCGAACGTCGATCGAGATCGGATAGCGACGCACCCAGACGGTGCGGCCGCGATAGAACGCGGTCTGCTGGCGAAGATCCACCGGCAGGCCCATGTTTTCTTCACAGGTCAGCAGGAAGTTGCGCACGTCCGAGTAGGTTTGCAGCCCGATGATGTCCGCCGCCAGCAGGCCGTCCATGATCTCGTCGCGCATGTAATGCGGCAGTACCTTCCAGTACTGCGGCGTCGGCCAGGGGATGTGGACGAAATGCTGGATGACCGCGTCCGGCAGCTCGCGCCGGACGAGCCGCGGCACCAGGTAGAGGTGATAGTCGTGGGAGAGCACGAGGGGGCGCTTCCGGCCGCGTCGGGCTTCGCGGACGATCTGCTGGGCGAACAGCTGGTTGACCAGGCGGTAGCCCTCGGTCCAGGCACGGTGCGTGCTGTCGTCCAGCACCGGCGCTTCCGCCAGGTTCCACAGGTAATGCTGCACGAACCAGAGCAGCGGGTTGGCGATCGCGTTGTAGTACAGGTCGTAGACCAGGCGCGGGGGATTGACCCAGCTCACCTGGAATCGCGAGCCGTCCGTGGTCTCCACCATCATCGGTTCGCCACCGTTTCCCAGCTCGAGCTCGCGCTCCAAGCCGTCGCGCACGGAGGCGACCCAGACCGCCCCCGTCGCCTGCGCCAGTCCCGAGAGCCCGGTCACGAGCCCGCCCGGCCGGTTCCGGGGCGAGGTCGACCGGAGGCCGGTTAGCGGCCACAATCGGGTGAAAGTCCTTGAGAAGGCGCCGGGTGTACTGCTCGATCGCCAGCATCGCTCGGGTCTAACTCTACGCGGCTACCTCCAGATCACCCCCTGGAAGGGGTGGTCCGCTTGCACGCGTCGCTAATATGTGATATCGTGAATATAAAGTTACGGGCAGCCAAGCATGGGCGCCTGGGGCGCCCAAGGGGTTAGAGCGTGGGAAAGCGTAAGCGAACATCGTCGATCGCTCCCGGGCGGGCAGTCTTCACGCCAAGCATCGCGAGCGAGATCCTCAATCTCCATCCACGCACGCTCATGATCTACGAGAGCGAGAACCTGATCAAACCGCAGCGGACCGCCACCAACCGGCGCCGCTATTCGGAAGACGACATCCGCCGCGTCCGGGTCATCCAGTTCCTCACCCGTCAGAAGGGTGTCAACCTGGCCGGGGTCAAGTACGTGCTCCGTCTCCTCCAGTCGCTGGGCAATCAGGGCCTCGATCTGAACCAGGTCCGCGAGTTGGACACACTGCCGGAAGTCTCGGGAAACGGCGTCGGCGCCTGATTTCTGTACTGCTGGCCGCCCTTCCCGGACCTGAGGCGGCTATTTGTGGCAATCCTTGACAGCCCTTCCTAACTATGTAACAGTAGGCATATCAGGTTTAATGCGTAAATGAATCAAGCCTATTCGGGGTCAGTGAAGGGAGCGATTTAGATGTTGAGCGATGCGATCGAGGAAATACACCGCGAGTTCGAGGCGGCGGCCGACCGGCGCAACCAGGAGCTGAAGCGGCGCGCCGACGTGCGCCGGGTCGACGACTTTCTCTTGTCAATCGAGGACATCATCGAGAACCGCCGGGGCGCCGTGCCGGCGCCGCTGATGGACGACATCATCCGCTTCGTGCGCCCGCTGAGCCGCAAGCTGCTTCGCGCACTCAACCGCAACGTCACGCGTGACCCGGTGCGCGTATTGGACGTGCTCTTCGACTGCCAGCAGCTCCTGTTGCCACGGATGATGGTGGCGTAATCCTGACCTGAGGGGGGTTCTCCGGCAAGTAAATCGCCAGCCGGCACGCTCAATAAGCCGGATAGCCGTTGCAGTTGATTCCGGACTGTGCGTGAAATAGCCTGTGCGGCCGGTCGGAGTACCCTGCTGAGGATCCCTTGATGCGCCAGACCACGGCCCGCAAGCGCGGGTTGCCAGCGACGCTGAAGCGTCGCTGGTGGATTTTCCCCATCGTCCTGCTGCTGGTGGCGGCCGCCCTGGTGCTGCGCGCGCTCTCCGCACCGCTGGCGGTCAGTGCCAGCGTCGCCGAGGGCGACCATGCCGTGGTGCGGAGTTCGGCGGTCGCGCTCAGCTTTAACCAGGACATGGACGTGGCGTCGGTGATCAAGGGCTTCCGCATCATTCCCTCCGCGGCCTACACCGTAGTCGTCAAGAGTCAACGGGCCTTCGAATTCCACCCGCAGTTGGAGCCCGACACCGCCTACCGCATCCAGGTGATCGGCGCCCGCAAGGGAGTCGGCTTCGGCAGCGAGAATTATTCGGTCGCGTTTCGCACCGAGCCCGCGCCGAAGGTCACGAGCGCGACCTTCAATGACGCGCCCCTCGCCGACGGCCAGCAAGCCGTTGCGCTGCGCGGCAACGTTAAGGTGACGTTCTCCCAGCCCATGGACCCCACGCGGACGCCCGTCCTCCTGGACGGCGCCGCCATCGATACCAAGAGCATCACCTGGGACGCGACCGGACAGAGCGCCACGCTGGCGGTGACGCTCAGCCATAGTCGCACCCACACGCTGCTGGTCCCAAAGACCGCGACGAACCGAAAGAAGGATCTTGCCGTCGCCGATTGGACGCTCGGCTTCGCGACGGTGGTGCAGGTGCCATCCGCCGGATCGACGGCACGCATCGGGACGTCGGGGGCGCCCATCATCATCCAGATCGAGAACAGCTCGCAGCCCACGGTCCGGCCGCAGACCGGCATGCAGCAGGCCGACATGATCTACGAGTACATCAGCGAATTCGGCATCCCGCGGCTCTCCGCCGTCTACTGGCATCCGCCCTCCAGTCTCATCGGGCCGGTGCGGAGCTGCCGCCTGATCACGGTACAGCTCGAGCAGATGTACCGCGGCATGATCTATTGCTCCGGTGCCAATGACTTCGTCCTCGGCCAGGTCTGGAAGTGGCCGAACGTCGTCTATGACTACACCTACATGTACGCCTACATGTACCGGGCCGGCGATCGCGCGGCCCCCCACAACGTGATCGCCCGCCCCGACCAGATCACCGCCCATACGGCGCAGGCGAACCTACCGGCCCTCAACTATGACGTCGCGCCGGCCCACCCGGACGCGCCGCTGCCGGGCGCGACGCCGGCCACCAGCGTTTCGATCCCGCAGCACGGGGCCGTCTGGCGGTATGATGCCAACTCGCATGAGTACCTCAAATGGCAGGACGGCTCGCCGTTTACGAACGTCGGCACGGGCCAGGTCCACGCCAAAAACCTGATCATCGAACGGGTCCAATCCCGCCTGGACAACAGCCCGGGCAACACCGGCGTACACCACACCTACAACACCGAGTACTACGAGTTGGCCGGCGAAGGAACGGCCGACATCTATTCCGACGGCGGCATGATTCACGCGACCTGGAAACATCCAAATCGCGATTTACCGGTTGTCTACTACGATGCCAGCGGCAACCCGGTGGACTTCAACACCGGCTTGACCTGGGTTCACGTAATAGGGAGTGATCAATGACCTGGACGCAAACACTTCGTCAGCGCTGGTGGCTGCTACCGATCGCCATCCTGGTGGTCGCGGCTGCCATCGTGATTCGTATCATCACCACCCCGCTCGAGGTGAGCGCGAACGTCAACGACGGTGACCAGGCCGTTCCACGAACCGCCACCATCGATCTGCATTTCAACCAGGAGATGAAGCCCGCCTCCGTGCAGCACGCCTTCATCATCACGCCATCCGTGCCGGTCTCCTTCAAAGCCGTCGGTCCCAAGGAGTTCCAGTTCCGGCCAACGATGAAACCGAACACCGCCTATCACGTCAGCCTCAAGGACGCCCAGAACACCTCGGGGCGTGGCGTCAGCAGCGGTTTCAGTTTCAAAACCGAGCCCGCCCCGGCCATTGCCGCCGTCAAGGTTGACAACAAGGCCGTGGCCGACGGCCAGCAGTCGGTGAAGCCGACCGGCGACGTCAAGATCGATTTCTCGCAGCCCATGGACTCGGCTCGGACGCCGATCTCGCTGAACGGCAAGCCCTACGACAAGCCGGTCACCTGGTCGAGCGACGGGAAGAGCGCCGCCCTCAGCCTCAAGCTAGGACACAGCCGGCAGTACCAGCTGTCCGTCCCGCAAACCGCCGTCAACCGCAAGCTGGACCCGCTGGCGGCCGACTGGAAGTTGTCGTTCACGACCGTGATCGAGGTGCCGTCGCAAGGCGACTCCGCCCGCATTGGGGCGTCAGGCGCGCCCACCATCATCCAGGTCGAGAACAGCATCGACGCCCGTCCGCAGGCTGGCATGCAGCAGGCCGACATGGTCTACGAATACATCAGCGAAGGCTCGATCCCCCGACTGAGCGTCGTCTACTGGCATCCGCTTCCTGACCTCGTCGGGCCGGTGCGCAGCTGCCGTTTGATCACCATTCGCCTGGAGATCATGTACCGCGGCATGATCTACTGCTCGGGCGCCAACGACTACGTACTCGGCATGGTCTGGAAGTACCCCAACCTGGTCAACGATTACAGCCGCGGGGCCGGCAACGTCTTCTATCGTGACAACAACACTCGCTACGCGCCGCACAACGTGATGATGCACGGCAACAATGTCACGACCTACACCGCGCAGCAGAACATCGGCGCCTTGTACTACGACATCGCCCCCAAGCACTCCGATGGCACCTTCACCGGGGACGCCGCGCCCCAGATCAGCGTTCCGGATCACGGCGTCGTCTGGCAGTACGATGCCGGCTCCAAGCAATACTTCAAGTCCCAGGACGGCGCGCAGTTCGTAAACGTCGGGACCGGGCGCGTACACGCGAAGACCGTCATCGTCGAACACGTCAACTCGTTCCTCGATACCAACCCGGCCAACAGCTTCCACGGCTACTTCACCGAAGCCTACGAGCTGACCGGTGATGGCACGGCCGAGGTCTACGTCGACGGTGTCGTCATCCACGCCACCTGGCATCACCCGGATCCGAACGTTCCAGCGGTCTACCTCGATGCCAGCGGAAACCCGATCGACCTGGACAATGGCCTGACCTGGGTCCACGTCATCGGCTCCGAAAAGTGGCACATGCTCGGCTGATTTCCTGATTGACCGAGGAAGGGAATCCGCGGGTTCCCTTCCTTTCTCGAGCAGAATAAGCTGTGCCCGCGACGACCACCACCGTCTACATCGTGCCGCACACCCACTGGGATCGCGAGTGGTACGCGACGTTTGAGACCTTTCGAGCACAGCTCGTCGAGCTCTGGGACCAGCTGCTCACTCTGACCGAGGCCGATCCCGACTTCCGCTTCCTGATGGACGGGCAGACGGTCGTGATCGACGATTACCTGGAGGTCCGGCCGGAAGCGCGTGGCCGGCTCGTGCGGGCCGTTCGCAGCGGGCAGATCCAGGTCGGCCCCTGGTACACGCTTCCCGATGAGTTCCTCGTCAGCGGTGAAACACTGGTTCGCGACCTGCAACGCGGGCTGGCCTCGGCCGAGGCTCATGGTGGCTCGATGCGGGCCGGGTACTTACCGGACTCGTTCGGCCACGCGGCCCAGATGCCGCAGATCTACCGCCAGCTCGGCTTCCAGCATGCCGCCGTCTGGCGAGGCGTGCCGCTGGCGATCGACCGCGTCGCGTTCGACTGGGAAGCGCCCGACGGCAGCCGGATCCTCACCGCCTACATGGGCAACTCCTACTCGCAGGGGTTCGATCTGCCGACCGAGCCCGGCGCCCTGGCGGCCCGCGTCGCGGACGCGCTCGATGCCGTCGCGCCGTTCCACCCGACCGCCGACGTCCTGCTCATGAACGGCAACGACCACGTCCTGCCACAGGCGGCGCTGAGCGCGGCGGTGCGAGCGGCAACCGGACGGCTTGACGGTACCCTGATCCGGCTCGCACGGCTCGACGACTATCTGGCACGGCTCCCCGCAAACGGCTGGCCGCTCTGGCGGGGTGAATTGCGTTCGTCGGCACGGGCCAACGTCCTGATGGGAACGCTCTCGGTTCGCGTGCCCGACAAACAGCGCTACTTCGAGGCCACCCGCTTGCTCGAGCGCATGGCGGAGCCACTCGCCGCCGTTACCGGCGTCGATGCCGTAAAGGCCCTCGATCAGGCGTGGACGCTGATCCTGCAAAACGCGGCGCACGATACCGCCTGCGGCTCGGGTATCGACGCCGTCGCCGAGGCGTCGAGGCGCCGAAGTACACGGGTGATCGAGATCGCGCAGCACATCATCGATGAGGCTGTTCCACGACTTGCCGGCGCCGGCCAAGTGTGGAACCCGAGCCCATTTCCGCGACAGGGCCTGGTCGAAGCTGAAGGCGCGCTGGTCCTGACGCCCGTCATTCCCGGCGGCTCGGTGGTTTCGCTCACGACCACGAGTCCCGTCACCCCGGCCACCGCTCGTGGAACTCGGCTCGAGAACGCACAGCTTGTCTGTGATCTTCTTGCCGACGGCACGCTCGCGGTTCTCGACCGGCGCAGCGGATTGCGCTACCAGGGGCTGCATCGGCTGGTCGACGAAGGGGACGCCGGCGATGAATACAACTTCTCGCCGCCCCAAGCCAATCCGCAGCTTGCTGATCCCGTCCGCAATCTCCGGAGCGCGCTGCTGGAAGCGGGTCCACTCCGGGCCCGCCTGGAGGCACGCTACGATTTCGCGGTCTTCAGCGGGCTCAGCCATGATCGGCGGCGGCGCAGCGAGGCGCAAACGACACTACCCGTGCGGCTTACCCTCTCGCTCGAGGCGGACCGAGCGCGACTCGATATGGAGCTCGAGGTCATCAACCGCGCGGAGGATCACCGGCTGCGCGTCCATTTCCCATTGCCCTTTCGTGCCAG
>Ga0209804_1001967_pt1 | contig 12796 bp, 24 predicted proteins | sample GraSoiAngelo_139_FD_185896 | JGI IMG/M metagenome (GOLD analysis project Ga0209804, IMG submission 185896) | Grasslands soil microbial communities from the Angelo Coastal Reserve, California, USA - 14_0929_12_20cm (SPAdes) (version 2) | ecosystem: Environmental > Terrestrial > Soil > Grasslands ... | reverse complement strand
CGTTATGGGAGTATTACCAGCGCAAGAACACATTCAAAGGCTTTCCCGGCGCGGAAGAGGCCGATCCTGCCGACTTGTTGGTGAGGGACTGCGACATACTCATTCCAGCCGCGGTCGAGAATCAGATTACCAGCCGAAATGCCGACCGGCTGAAAGCCCAGATCCTCTGTAAGGCGGCGAACGGCCCGACGACAGCTGAGGCGGACGACATTCTGGCCGAGAAGCGGGTGTTCGCTATCCCTGACATCCTGGCGAACTCGGGCGGCGTTACCGTGTCCTACTTTGAATGGGTACAAGATCGCCAAGGCTACTTTTGGCTGGAATCCGAAGTCAACCGCCAGCTCGAAGACGTCATGCGGCATGCCTTCGCGGAAGTCTTGCAGTACGCCGAGAGTCACGGAGTGAGTAACCGGATTGCGGCTTACATGCTGGCAATTGACCGGGTAGCATACACCCTACGCCAGCGGGGCATTTACGCCTAGCTGGCGTAGGCGCCTCGAAGCCAGGGGAGCAACAGGCATCTACGAAGCCGAGTTGATGGTCAACGATCACACCAAAGATGTCCTGATGGATTCCAACGGCACAATCGTGGAGGTAGAGAAGCAGGTTGCAATCGATTCACTCCCCGCTGCGGTCAGAGAGTGGCTGCAAGCCCAGGCAGGGAAAGATGGCAAACTTCTCGAGGTTGAGTCATTAACCAAACACGACAAACTGGTGGGCTACGAAGCACAGGTCATGATTCATGGAAAAAGATCGGAAGTGCAGGTCGGCCCTGATGGAAAACCTCTGGATCACGAAGAATAAAGCGTAACTCGCGCGCAGATGCAGCGTTCTGGGAAAGCCTCGGCCTTGCATCTCCGCAAGACTCGCAACTCCGCTTGTCAAACGGCAGCCTTTATGCCGCACTGCCGCTGATCTCTTCAATCGCGTCAACGAGGGCAGACATTCCGCCAACATCTTTGGAAACCACAGCTCGTACACCAGCAGCATGCGCAAGTTCTGCGAGTTGCTCAGATGCGTACATCGTGAATAGCAGCATCGAGCATTGGGGCGCAATCGTAGCGATCTTGCGGGCCGCTTCGACGCCGTTCATAACAGGCATTGCATAGTCGAGCAGAACCACGTCTGGTTTCAACCGAGGGACCATGTCGATGGCGGCTTGGCCATTATCCGCTTCCCCGCACACCGTCCAACCTTTATTAAGCTCAAGACACACGCGAAGCGCTGTCCGAACCTGTGCGTTGTCATCGACGATGAGAATTTTTGTCATGATTGTCTGAGAAGGATCAAAACAGCCGATTTACTCCTAGTCAGGTTTCGAAAGGAAGTATCGATCACAGATGCGGTTGGCTACATCCCAAACGCTCTCTTGTGGGCTGGACAAGATGCGCAACGCCATCATGCGAACAAGCATATCAAGTTGTTCTAGTTGCTGCACTGTAGCTCCAAAATTGCTGGCCAGCTCTCTTGGCGGCATGTCCTCTCGCAGACGCGACATTCAGCACCGTAGTGACTTGAGAGTTTTCAGCAGACCTATTTTCCTCGTCCCGGGTGTATTGCGAAAGGTGTGACGTTTCGCCGCATTCAAGATCGCCGTAATCCACCACTGATCACGGTCCAGAAACTCACAATCCAGGGCAGCTTCCTGGGTCTGTTCACACAAAACATGTCTCTGCTATTCGGGCGGATGGGGCGCACGTGGTCATACCGCCCTTCGACACCGTTGAACCTCGGTTACTTAACATCAGGGGTTTGAAGGTTGTTGTGGGAGACCTTGTCGCCAACGGAGCGGTCCTGGAGTTCACGCGTCGTGACCCCGGGAAATCGCGGCTAAAGTTCTAGGTTCACGAATTTGTTCTTCAAGATTTGGGCAGCAATGGAGCGATGTCGTTCCAAACGACGGTGTCCAATCCAGAACCATCGGGAGAAGTACGCGCGACCGGCCGGCTGGGTCCGTGGAGGACTGATGATCCGTCTCAAACACAAATCTTTGGCCCTTTACACGTTCCGACAGGCAAACCTTGGCGCATTCAGAGGCATTGGAGGAATTCTCTCTTCAGGCGGAAAGTTCCAGGGGATGCTCAAACACTTGGGCGTAGAAGGTTCTACCGATATGCTCGACTTCGAGGTTACAAGCAGCGCCCTCAAAGTCCGTTTGAGCACCCAGTTTCGCGCCTTCGTGAATGCCACCAACGGAGACGTGGAATTGAGGGAGGTGAGTGCCCACTTTGGAAACACGACCATTGTTTCGGAGGGCAGTATTGCGGCCCAGCCCGGGCAAAAGGGCCAGACTGCATCGCTGCCCATGGTTGTTAGAGAAGGGCGAATCTAAGACCTCCTACTTCTTTTCGTGAAATCGCAGCGTTCTCCTCTTACAGGTGTCGTCAGTCTTAGAGCAAAGGTTGCCATCCCTCCAGAACACAGGCCATTTCTCCAAGAGGTGGAGTTGCAGGCTGACTTCGGTATCGATAGCGCGCGTTTCACCGCCTCGAACACACAACAGACAGTCGACAAACTGAGCGAGCGAGCGGAGGGAGAAAAGAGCGAAGATCCTGAGAGCGTGCTTTCCGATCTGAAGGGTCACGTAGTCCTGAAAGACGGCATAGCCAGTTTTTCCAGCCTCTCTTTCAGGGTTCCCGGCGCGGTTGCGCAAATACACGGTACATACTACTTGGTCAGTGAACGAATCGACCTGCGCGGAATTCTTCATATCCAGGCAAAACTCTCGGATGCTACTACTGGAATCAAGTCCTTCCTGATTAAAGCTCTTAATCCATTTCTGAAAAATGATCATCCGGGCGCCGAAGTCCCCATGCGCATTACCGGCACCGGCACGTATTCGCACCCTGTTTATAGGCTCTCCTCTGGTTCTAAACCTTGAGAGTGTAGGACAGGCCCGCAAATTGGCAAAACGGGATCGCGCGGGACTGTGCCGGACAGTTTGTGATATGAGCGATTCTGCACAGTATTTCGACAGGAAATGAGCGACTCTATAGGCTCTAGAGAGCAGTCGATCCGTCAAACCAGACGGCCCACCCACCTCTCGAGGCAGAGCGTGCCCCGACAAGGTGGTTCGCGGGCTATTGCCGGGCGTTCGTGAGCCGGAGTCCGCAACCGGGTCGCCCTCCAGTGGAAGGCACCTCGTCCGGGCCGGCCTCGATGGCACACCTCCGCGAGGAGGAATGAAATGCATCCAGAAGATCTAATGAAAGCTGACCTGCTCAGCGAAGTTGTGCTGCTGGGTGGCGGTGAGGTGATATTCATTTCACTGTTGCTGATCGTCGTAATTGCGCTCACGCGAGTTTAAACCCGGCAGCCAGTGTTTTGGGGGGAGGATTCTATGCCCACAACTGTTCAAGTCGGTACGATTCTGATCGGAGAGCCGCCGCTGAGCGCCCAGGTTCTTGGGCTGGAGAGTGAGCCTTACTCAGGGAACTGGGGAATGGTCAAAGCTGTTGATACCTTTGCCCTCGATCGCAAGATCCAAGGTGCCGGATGGAGTTTCTTCTTCATGGCGGCAGGAGTAAAAACGATGTTCTTTGGTGCTCTTGGAGCGAAGAAGATCCAGAACGCATTGCAGAGGATTCTAGAGAAGGTCAAGCGGCAACATTTCAATGGCCTCGAAGTAACTGGAATTGTTGCGAAGCGTTTTCTGGGTGTGCCCTATGACATCTTTGGCAACTCTCGACATATCCAACAGAGCTGCTACTTAGATAGCGCGGAGGGACGGCGGACGTCCCAGCGCGACGCAGAATGGGCCAGAGGTTAAGCCCTGTTCTCTGTCCCGGAAAGTGGATTATGAAACCTAGCGAACATCAGAGCCTCGACCAAATCCTCGAATCTGCCGTGGTTGTAAGTTGGGCAGACTTGATGCGTGGCGCCCAAACTGGCTTGATTCATATTGAATATGGCTTCGCCCCCAGCGGTACTTTGGATTATCTGCAGGTCTGGTCATCCATAACCCGAGGCCATTGGCTTCTGGCTTGTGCGTACTGGATGTCAGCTTCCAAATTTCACTACACCGGTATCCACTTTGATAATGGATACCAATCAGAAGGTCTGGCGCACACGCTGGAAGTTGTGATGCAACATCAGAATGCATTCGCTCTTCCCCCAAACCTCGGTCGACAGGGATTGCTCCAGATCACAACACCCACGGAAGAGGAGAGCACAGCAGCAGCCGCGTCGGTGAGCGAAGCCTACGACCGCATCAGCTCAGGGCTCGGCCAGCAGGCGCCGGCCTGAATTCTGGGCGTTCGTTGATCTACCTCACCTTAAGGTTTGGGCCGTGCAGAAAAACCGTAAATTGCTGATCTGAAATTGCGCATCCGATGGTCCAGATGAAAGAGACTGAGACGTCAATCTTCGAAGAGCAATACAGAGTCGTCGCCGTCGAGAGCGACCGTCTACTGGTCCGAGGAATTTTCAGCGGTGAGGTGCTGACGATCATCAACTCCGAGCCCGAGACTCCTCTTGCACAAGCAGACTATCCGCCTGGAACATTAATTGCCCTGACCGACCCGTCAACGGCGCCTCTGAATTAGGGTTGTCAATTCTTCCCGATTTGCGGAGCGATTCGAAGAATCTCGCCGTGGACCGCGAAGTGTACCTGAATTGCTTTTCCAACCGAGCAATATTGAACATCGCGCCCTCCCCCGCAAGGCGCACCATCTCTGTAGATAGGGTGATGGTCATGGCTGGAAGTTATAGCGGCATCTTGTCAACTGTTTCGATGCTGACGATGTGCCCACCAAGTTTGTCTTCCTCGAGACGCTTCTTCAGCTCGCCCTTGGCCTCACCAGGCCCAAATATCAGAATAGATTCTGCATCACGAATACTCGCAATCACCGCATCGTAGTAAATGTTGAGGTGTCCCGTGAATTTTCTTTCGCGGGTATCATCTGCCGGTACTTGCTGTGATTCATAGGGAGTCGTAGAGCGTGCACCACCAGAAGGTCCGAGCTGTTTGTCAATCTTTGATATTATCAACCTTGTTGCTTCCCCTTGGTCCGTAACAGCTATAATCACAGCTTTCCTATGGTCAGTCCACAAACCCACCTTTGTGCTGATCGATTTCGCCTTTGTCCACTAGATAGGCTCGTGCCTCCGGTTTCGTCTAACAGCGCTGAAGTGGCGTCGGGTTCAACGACTGGTTAGTTGCGCAGGGTCAGTCCCAATAGCTTTCTAGCTTGTCGGCGTGCCCCCGACTGCCACGAAACAGAAAAGCCGTCAATCCGATTATTCAGCACTAAAAGCTTAAGTGGCTGACGGCCATTAGCAACCCCTCATGAGCACGAATGCTGATCCTACAAACGGAGTAACCTAGCAGCACCAAGGATTGAACGCACTTCAATTCAGTGCGAAGGAGACTGCCGATGATTCCAATCCCCATCATTGCCATAATTATTGTCGTTCTGTACATCCTTAGCTCGATTAAGATCCTGCGGGAGTACGAGCGTGGCGTGATCTTCCGCCTGGGGCGGCTACTGCCCAATCCCAAGGCCGGGAATCATCCTGGTGTTTGCGCCGGTCGACCGCATGGTGCGGATTTCGCTGCGCCAGGAAGCACTCGAGGTACCACCGCAGTCTTGATCGGAGCGGTCGCGAAGCTGTAGAGTTTCTCCCCGGCGCGAACTTCCGAAGGAACGCATGAAACCTAGCGATGAGGTTCGAACTGGTTCCATTCCCACAACCAAAACTCCTTCTATTTGTTCTCATTACAAACACAGGTCCAAACAAACACAGGTCCAAACGGCTGGTCTTTCTTATCCTATAACTTTGGCACCATGTTCGAGCTCCTTCTGCTCTGGTTTGGAGCCTTCCTTCGCATCATTCACACCCTCCGAAGCCTGGTGCTGGAGAATCTTGCTCTCCGCCAGCAGCTGACCGTGTTGAAACGCAGGCATCCTAAACCGCGATTCGATCCATTCGATAAGTTGTTTTGGGTGGTGGCGCGCCGATTCTGGTCTAAGTGGAGAGACCCCATGGCCTGATCTTCACTCGCTCGCGGCTCGATGGCTTGCATCACGGCTACGACCGGGCGGCGTAAACAGCATGCCGAGGTTCCTTGCATGGTGCGCTGCTCGCGGCAGGACTGTTTGGCATTTCGGGGCAGCGGAGGCCCGCGGATTCTGCCCAAATCATCAAGACTTATTCAAGCTGAAAACTCTAACGGAATATGCACCTAGTGCGCATGGAATTGTGGCGAGACACAATCAGCTATCATCCAGGTGACTCTGCAGACAACGGAGTTGCTCTCAGCTGGCTCCGCAAAACATTCCGGCTTACTTAACCCGCAGCTTTTGAGTCATGCGCTGCTGGGGGGCTTCACCAGCCCGAGCGCTTTCCGCAATTCGCGGTTGCGTTTCCTGCGAAGGATTTTCTGCTTGCGCTCTCTTCCGAACCTTGACTTATCGCCGTTGCGTTCTGACAAATTGGACATCCTTGTCTTATTGGCGCTGCGGCTTGGGCTCGCACTTAAGCCCGAGATACTCGGCGGCATCGTGGCAGTTCAGTTGGTTTGGCCGGGGGGGCGGAACGCCCTGTAATGTGCCGGCGTCAAAGAAAGGATTGTGCCCCATTCATGCTGGATCCTTCAAGAGCGGGTGAGACAACAAAAATTCTGCACGCGAGGCCCTCGATCGCCGTCTATAGCTATGGTTGCATTGTCCGCGTTGGAGCCGACACTCAGATAGCCGACCTTCTTGTCGAGAAGAGTGCGCATCCCTTGGAGACCTGCGCGCCTTGCCACTTCTGCGACCCATGGCCGAAGCGTCTCTCACACCTTCCGCGCACGCATTTCCTCACTTTCCCTTCGAAAGCTACGAAGAAGTCCTTTCTTGGCTGGCGTCCTCGCGCATATGGACCTGCCTGCAATGCTTGTCGAACTGCCGCTGCAGGGTTTTCATCGCCGCTGCAGGGTTCCTGGCCAACCCAGGTCCGGCAATCGTAAAGTATGCGTCGCAGCTGGCGCACTTGCCATGCAGCCCCGACTTGTCGTTTTGGGTGACCTCAAGATGTGGCTTTTTCATGCCTCCAGCTCAACAGCAGTCAGAATTTGGGTTCCTAAGTGCCAGACGTTTGTGCGGATGGCATTCGGAATGTAGGAAATCTCCAGACGAGCTTAAATGATCGGTTCCGGCTAGTGAGTAATTCTGTACAGTTCGGCAAGAGCAGATGAGCGAATATAGTGGCGACTCGGCAGTACGAGCCAACGGGGAAGGTGGTGGCGAAGGGGATCGTTTACCGGGGAGTCAGTTCTGGAGGTTCTGTGAGTAAGTACATAATAGCGTTTTTGGCTCTAATGATTGCCTGGATTTGTGGCTGGATTGTTTTTCATGTGACGAGCGGGTTGATTCATATTCTTCTTGTCGTGGCCGTGGTGTCGCTCATTCTGCATTTCGTCCGCGGCAGACACGGGGAGGCGGACCTGCGCATTAGGAGATGATTCGCTAATAAATAATGGCGCTCGTTGCCGCGATACAACCCTTGTCATAGAAGACGAGCAGACGAACAAGCCCTGCAGGCATTTAGCAACAGCAGCATACCGGCAATGCCGAAATCCGCGAGAGATGTCCGGAAAACATTGGGCGATTTCTCAGGCTCATTCATAGCGGACCGAAAATCGCGAATCGCTTCTCCTAAACTGTCTCCCGGAGTGCGCGTTACTACACAGCTTAATCCGACGCTCGTTACTTCCTTATTGTCGATTCGAGGCGAGTCGAGGCCTTAGAAGTGAAAGTCCTGCTTATTTCAGCCCGGAATGAGTTCGGTTGAGATCGATGTTCCCTTGCTACTCGGTCTGGCGTGTGTTGCTACTGCAACGGACAGAGCCGGCCATGACGTAGTTGACTACAACGATGGCGGATTGCAGGTCTACAGCTCACTACTTTAATGTAGTTCTGCACGACTGAGCACTTCCGCGGAAGCCGTCGAGATGGGGCACGCCTCGATAAGATTCATTGACTCCCATTCGACCGGCGGGAAGTGACGGGCAACACCCGGCTCAGTCACTTTGTTTTGCTTGTTGCCGCACGCCAGGCAAACCGCTCCCACCTGTCTGATCTCGGTCTCTTTCGATATTTCACTCTCCCGCACCGCAAGTGAGCCTGTGATGACCGGCCCTTGGCACTTGTTACAGAGATAAGCTGACAGGTGAAGGTACTGTCTCTTCATATCGCGGCCTCTGAAGGGTTAATCTCCCAAACCCAAATCCTATGTCTTCGGGGGCCAATACGTCTGTTCAAAACTGCTCAGCCAAGCTGCGCCGGTCCAGAGTCACACGCTAAGCGAAATCCCGGTCAATACTGACCAGTAATCTGAGAGCCCAGGCCTGACACTAGCCCCGGATAACACTCATCCACGGTTGAGAAAACCACCGGATCTTCGGGCCTGGAGATCTCTTGCGAGCCGATAGCACAAGGAGTTTTGTTAACCGCCTTTTTATCACCGATATCGCTCTCAGCCAGTTTTACACCTTTTCCAGACAAACGCTGGGCACAATCACGTTGGAACCGGGTGTCGAGCCGGTCGGCATTGGCTTCACAAATGCGAATTGGCAGAATCCATAAGCACCCTTGCCTAAAGTCTGCTCGCGTACGGCTCAAGTCTGTGATGCTGCGACTGTGAGAATGCCGCCGCGCTCGAGGCGACCGAGCTAGTTAAGGGTGTCTTCGCGTCCGTGGATCGATACCCGAGGAGTTACAGCGGTCGGCGCGACACCAGCGACAGCCAATGAGCTCCCTTATGCAACCGTCGCAGCGGTGCATCGCATTTGGTCGGATCAAAGCTGTAGCGTTCGACGATGAAGCGGCCGCTGCATTCGAGGCGACCAAGAAATTTTGTATTCTTCATGCGTTTTCTGGTTATCCCCTATTTGATGTCGAGTTTTGGACCGGTCTCTTGTGGCCGGCGTTCTAGCACATAGCACTGGCGCATTGTTAGGAGATTCGTTTGTGGTGGCGAAAATGATCATCGCCACGCATGTCCCTAAACAAAAAGGTCCAAGCCGAGTAGCTTGGGCCTACACTGCATATGCTCGGTACGCGCGTCGGCTGGAAAAAGCAAGCCCTACAACGACTCGACTGCTACGAAGAATTGCTGCTCAGGCGAGGATCAGTGTTTCGAGCAGATCGATTCCGGCATTTCGCAGCAACCCGGCGACCACGCTTTCCGACAGACGGGAGGCATCGTATTCGATTTTCAGCGTACGCTCTTTCTCGCTAAAGGCAATACGCCGGATACCATAGACCTCACGCACCCTACCGATCGCGCGCATTTGATTTTCCCCTGGTTGTGCGGCATAGTGAAAGGCAACGTCCATTAAAGTCATTTCAGTCCGTCCTTTGGTTAATGGTTGTTGGTGCCAGGAAAACTTGGCGGTGCGATTCGCCTGACAACGGTCATTTCCGGCGAGGGACTCTGGTACCGTCACGATTAGTTCCCAGTCGCTCCAGCCGATTAAGTGATTAAGTTGCTTGATCCCAAGAACAACTAAACCAAGCCCTAACCACAGCCGCTACGTAGCACTACCCGGCTTCACTATTGTGGATCTCATCTCCACCGCCAGGCTCGTTGCTTCGCTCTTGCGAACTTACAGTGAGTCTGAACTTACAGGTCACGTCTCATCCCACAACCGAGACCAGTGGCGGGGCTCGAGGGTTCCTTGAAGGCTCCTATCGCCCACAACTGGAGCTTATGACCGTACCCGCCCGGATGCTTTTTCTGAAGCCACATGAGTCGGCGGTCGGTCACAGTCAGTTTCCAGGCAGGGGTCACTGGATCCATCTTCGATGGCCGAGCGCTCTCCAAGCATGCTGTCATAAGAATTCTTTGCAACTCACTGAAGGAGCTTCCTCGTCTTCTTTAAGTACCCAGTGGCATCGTCTACGCTTGGGTTTTCGTTTGGACAGCCTTCGTCATACATTCGCCATGAGGCTTCTTCGTCGGCCCGCTGACCTTGGAGCACAGGAAGTTGTGAACCAGGGCCCGATGAAGCCCACCTCCTATGGGCGCTCCCGCGTTCGCGAGATCGCCCTTTTGTTGTTTCCGCGATTCGCTCTATGTTCTTCGCCTCCACACTCGCGGAGAACTGCCTTGTTTTCGACAGTAGCTTCTTAGACTGCTGGACCGTTTCTGCTTGCTTCGCATTCATGCGTCTGGTGATCTCTCGTCTCTCGCCGGTGTTTGGCATGTCTCGTCCCTTCAGCTAAATGTACGGTGGCGTCTCAGCTTGATTGACCGTTCTATTCCCACTGTTCCAGAATCTCGACCCGCTTTCCGATGGACGCCACCCTCTGATCTATTAACTCGGCATCCGATTCAAGATCGATCGAGAGAGATGTCAAGAGAGATTGCTTTCAGCTTCTGGGCGTGGTGTTCCCGTTGATCAGCATCTCGATTCAGTACTTCAATGACAGATTTCAACGATGTTTTCATGAATCCACAGCCTTCTATTCAGCAGCTCACTGCCGCGCGGCGCTCGCCCTTCTTTCACCGCTTCGGTCAAAGGCATGTTTACCAAGTGCTCACTCAGAAACCACACCCGGAGTTCGTTGGTCCGCAGTACTTGAGTGACGAAGAGGTCGTTCGTACCGTCGTCACCGCTCCTACCGGAGAACTGGCTTGTGCTCGGTCTGGATCGCCCTAGCCTCTGAGGGCGTTAGACGAGAGGGATCGCAATAACCATGACCCTTTAAACAAGCCGTGTAATTACGTTTGTGCTCAGCGTCGGCCAGCATCTTGGCCTCGGGAGGAGTCAGTTTTGAGTAGTCACAGGTTTCCTGGACGTCCCTACAAGCGGAGAGGTTGCGCTGGTGTTCTGCAACGGCTGTTTGACCCGCTTCCGACGGAGTGAGCTTGGAGTGGTCGCACTCCTCCCAGCCGTTTTCGCAATTCCGCGCGTTGCGGTTGTGTTCTGCAGCGGTCACCTCCCTCTTTTCCGAAGGAGTTAGCCTGGAATGATCGCAAGCCCCAGTGCCATTCTTGCAGTCGGAGACGTTGAGCTGGCGTTTGGCAGTGTCCACTGCTCCCGCTTCCGACGGACTCAGTTTGGAGCGGTCGCAATCGCCTACCCCGTCCTTGCAATTGGCGAAGTTGCGCTGGTGCTCCACGACGGCCATTTCACGGGCTTCGGACTGGCTTAGTTTAGACCGGTCGCAGGACCCCCTGCCGTCGTTGCAGTTGGAGACATTACGCTGGTGATCGGCAACGGCCAACGCATAGCTTCGGGTTCGGTGAGTTTCAAGTGGTCGCAGAAATCGTAGCCGTTCCTGCAGTCCGAAACGTTGCGCACGTGGCCGGCGAGAGCCACGTCAGCCGATTCCAACTGGTTCAATTTCGAGCGATCGCAGGTTTCGCGGCCATTCTTGCAGTCGGCCAGATTTTGGGCAAGATCAGAGGACTGAGCAAACGCCAAAACAGGCCAAAGACTGAGGCAGGCTACTTGTGCCAAAAGACATTTTCGTAGAGTGACTCGCATGTCGCCGCCTTTCGGGCGCAAGACGAAGCTACGCTGCAGTTGACGCGTATACGACCAGCTCTCGTGACGGTCCTTTCGGAGCCGTAGAACTAAGAGGAGAGAACTTCAGGTGGGCTGACTTAGTTCAGAGGACCTGAAAGAGAGCGAGGAACTGCTCGTCTCCGGCACCATGGTCGCCCAGGTATAAGAGAATAGCTGGTCTAAATTGCTCACTTCCGTCTTGTGGCCCCAACAGATGCCGGATTGTCGCAATGCCGAGATTGAATGTTTATGTGCAATGTCAGCAATCCTGCAATACAGAGTCGTCGCCGTCGAGAGCGACCGCCTGCTGATCCGAGGAATTCTCAGCGGTGAGGTGCTGACGATCATCATCCCCGAGGCCGAGACTCCTCTTACACATGAAGACTATCCACCTGGACAATTAATTGCTCTGACTGATCCGTCAACTGCGCCTCTGAATCTAGGATTGTCAATTCCTGCCGACCGCAAGCGATTCGGAGGATTTCGCTGTAGCCCCGAAGGTACCTGAATTGTTTTTCGAACCGAGCAATTTTGAACATCGCGCCGTCCTCCGCAAGGCGCACCATCTATGTAGATAGGGTAAGGGTCATGACTGGAAGGTCGTGGCGGCCAGACTAGGCATCGGATGATCGCCGGACTTCCCCCTCGACCCATTCCCGGGAGCCATATCATGGTCAACCACTCCGCTACCAACGCAAACAAATCTCTCGAACCGCCGCTGCCCTATCCAGGAGCAACGCCTGACGCGGAGCGCGCCCAGAAGCCACCGCTGCCTGAGCCTCCATATAGGCCTTACGGCAAGAAGCCAGCGCTGCCTGAGCCTCCGTATGAGCCTTATGCCAAGAAGTCAGCGCTGCCTGAGCCTCCGTATGAGCCTTACAAGGGCATGTAGTCGCTGGGCGAAGGTCAGTCGTGGAAAGTGCGCGAATTTGAACAACGGACACGATGTGAAAACTTTCACAAAATCTGAGGAAGTGAGTAATCTTGAACAGTCACACCGTTGTGGGAACAGTACTATTGCAATCTGCTTTAATGCAGTAGTCCCCTGAGAAGGCGGACAGCCCTTTGTGGGCAGGCGTGGGTTATGGTCGGCCAGTTTGGCGACGGTCACGCCCGCTCCAGTTTTTCCAATTTAGTGCTCCGTCGGCCGACACAAAGCTGTTCCGCACTATGTAGCCATGAGAGTCACCGAGAAACAAGCACTGGCGGTGCGGTGCCCCACTTGTGGCGCTAAGCCGGGAGAGAAATGCGAGCTTAGTACCGGGCAGCCGCGCACTGAACCCCATCGAGATCGGC